>JABAHP010000142.1_pt2 | contig 13967 bp, 18 predicted proteins | sample 7062081 | NCBI WGS metagenome assembly JABAHP01 (sample SAMN14534357, study PRJNA622989) | marine sediment metagenome | biome: marine biome [ENVO:00000428]; feature: marine pelagic biome [ENVO:01000023]; material: deep marine sediment [ENVO:00002113] | place: India: Gulf of Kutch | collected... | reverse complement strand
TTTTCTATCAAATAATCCAAGAAATAATGAAAGAATCCTTCTAGCACATTGTAAAGATGATAAAATAATCCCATTTAGTAATGTTCTTGAAATTAAGGAGCATTTAGGTTTAAGGGAAGATAACGTGTTAATATATGAAAATGGAGGTCATTCATTTGAGGGCCATAAAGATCATATATTTAACCGTATTATAGAATTCTTAAAAGAAATATAAGAAAGGAAATTATAAATTATATATAAATATCATTTTAATTGGTGAGATTTTTGGAAAAAATAGTGATTGTTGGACCAGCAAGCCAAATACTCGGAGTGAAAATAGCACTTGAACTAGGCATTGAATCAATAAATACAGATATTAAAAAATTTCCTGATGGTGAAAACTATCTTAGAATTAATATAGAAGATGAGACTATAATTGCCGGAAAAGAGGTAATTATTGTACAATCTACAGGGCCGAGTGCTAATGCAGATCAAAACGCTAGGCTAATAGAACTTTTTATGATGATTGATTCGGTAAAACGTATGGGGGCTGTAAAAATTATTGCCGTTATTCCTTATTTGGCATATACACGGCAAGATAAAATATTTAGACCAGGAGAAAGTCAATTTGCATATGCGATTATCGCTATGATCAACAATTTTGGGATAGATGAACTATATTCTGTAGATGTTCATGCACCTATTGTTTTAAGTGAGTGTACATGTAAAGCTATTAACATTGATTCTATGAAGTTACTCGCTGATTATATTAAATCAAAAGAAATCCAAAACATTGTAGTTGTAGCCCCGGATAAAGGTGCTGTTGAAAGATCTAGTGCTTTTGCTAACTCTCTAGGTGAAAATGTTCCTGTGGAAGTATTTGAAAAAGTAAGAGACGTTAAAACTGGTGAGATAAAAATGAGTGGTAAATTAAATCTTAAAGATAAAAATGTCGTGATTGCAGATGATATTATTTCTACAGGAGGTACCATGGCATCTGCGATAAAACTAGCAAAAACTAGTGGTGCTGAGAAAGTTTTTGCTGTCGCAACTCATGCATTATTATTAGGACAGGCAAAATTTAGGATAATAAAAGCCGGTGCAGATGAAATTATTGGAACGGACTCAATTGATAATGAAGTTTGTAAGGTCTCATTAGCTAAAATTATCGTTGACTATTTAAAATGAGTTTTAGTGAAAATCAATAGTTTCGTATTATTCCTAATACAGTTTTTCTTGTATTTTTCTTTAAATCATCAATAGAAGAATTATTGTATATTTTATAATCAGCAATTTCTAAGACTTTATCGAGTCCAAATGCAATTTCTCTTTTATCTCTCTCTTTTAAATCTTCTAAGCTCTTAGGATCATCACTTCGATTTCTTTCAAACAGGTGTTTAAATCTTTTTTCTTCTTCAACGATAACCGCTATAATTGGAAATTTCCAATATTTTCTAAAGATCGAAATCTCAGAAAGAGACCTAACTCCGTCAACAAAAATGATTTGTTCATTCATTTTTTTTATCAATTCTACACATTTTTCAGCGATTATTGAAGGTCCATTTCTTTCACGGAGCTCTTTAGCAATTTTGCCAATATTATTTCCAGAAGGTTCTAAATTCCTTTTTTTAACTTCATCACGAACTACATCACCCATAGTTACTATAATTCCTAAATCATCAATTGCCTCAATTGCAGTCGTTTTACCAGAACCGGGCAGTCCGCAAATTGCTAAAACTTTCATTTTTAAATAAAAATTTCCTTGAATATAATTTAAATATTTAGACTTTGTTTAAATTCTATATAGATTAAGAATTAAATTTAATAAAATATAACATAACATATCACTAAATTTCGAAGTTATGAAGAAAACTAAAAAAATTGACCCATTCCGCACACCAGTTCTATTAACTGTAAAAGCTTATGAGAGGATTGTAGGGTATGCGATAAGATATGCTGATGACGATCAAAATCCAGACAAATGGCGTGAAGTATATGGAATATTAGTAGGTTCTATTGAAGACAATGCTAATGTTATTGTAAAAGACGCAATTCCTATGGTTGTTGGCAGTAGAGCGGGAGTACAATTTGAAAATAAGCAATATGTTGATATGTCTCAAATTGATGCATCTGTATTTGAACGATCCATACAAGATGAGAAGAATGATTTTATAATAGGTTGGTTTCACACTCATCCTGGATTTGGGTTTTTCTATAGTCCTATTGACTGCATGACTCAATTAGGATATCAAATACCTAATCCTTATGCAGTTGGTTTAATTTTTGATCATTGTAAGAAAGGTTCTGATCAAAACTTACTAGGAATTGCTGGATTACGGTTAAAGGATCCTGAGTTAGGTATTTCTTCGTCCTATGATTTAATAGAAATGAAATATGAATTAGAAGAGAAAAAGATGGTAGAGAAAGTCGAATCTGTAATAAAAGATGTTAGTAAAAATATTGATAAGGCCTTAAAAGAAATTAAATATATCGATGAAGTACTCCGAAAGAAGGCTCTAGCTCAGCTACAAAGGAATTATGGATTAATTTTAGTACCTAAGGAAGATATTATAATAACTGACAATGAGGAAATAGCTGTAGAAGATGAAAAGTATTTATATGAGTGGGATCCTGAATTTTTTAAAAAATCTTTCCGAATTCCCAAATTTAGAGAAAAAATAGAAAATTTAATAGCTACAACTTATGATGAATTAGATGGTTTACTTGGTAAGAACGATAAGCATAAGTATGAGATAAGAAGAGAAAAATTAATTAAAAAAATTGAAAATCTACTAAAAAAACCAAATGAATGGTATGATAAATTAATGGATGATTTTTCAAAACGAATTGAAATTATTTTTCCATATTATTCTTTTTTAGATACTGATGAGAGGAAAGTTATTGAGCACTTTGAAGAGAGAAGCTCTGAATATTTTAAGATTTTAGATGAGTTGAATACCAGATCGAAATTAGATTTAGAAGGATTTGGATGATTTTATTTTGTTATCTAATTATCAAACTTTAAAAAGATAAAAAGATATAATCAACTTAGAAACGTTAATTAAATTTTATATAAATAATACAATTATTAAGAAATAGCTTCTTTTTAATAAAAGTATAAAATTTTCACGGTTATTGATATTCATGGTCAATGAAACTACAATTATAATAAGACATAGAAACGATAAAGATAAATCTATTAAAGACGCGATTTTTGCATTTTCTGGGGGAAGAAAGTCATTATTAATAAAAGGCGAAGGAGAAGAAATCAGTACTGCGGTAGAAGTAGCTGAAATTTTAAAAAGTCGTATGTATCCTAGATTAGAGATTGCTAATGTATCTCTGGGAAGTCGTCCCTACTTTGATAACAGACAACGTAGATACCAGAATAGAAATAATAAAGTTAACAAAAAAAAAGACATAGTTTCTAATATTGAAATTACTCTTCAAACTAAATCAATTTCTTAAGCATGGCAAATTTTGAGCATTTAGGGCCATTACTGGATGAAACTCGCCTAACAGAAGTCTGTCAGATCTGTAATAATTTCATTTATAAACGGATTTATTATGACGAGAATTCTGAGAAAAAACAGAAGACTGTTTTTGTTTGTAAAAATTGTTTAGATAATGGTAGATAATTTATTTCCTACAAACAATATTATTGTTCTTTTTGATTTTTCTTCTTCAAGTTCCTTTTCTTTAGATATTTTGTCCAATCAAATGCCATGATAAAAAACATTGCCGTAATTGTAACTAATAGCAATAATGCTTCAGTAATTATGCTAGAGATATCATCAGTTTGAAGTCCTTGAGCACCTAAAGCCACTAAAATAGGCCAACAACAATATAGCAAAGTGGTAAAATTTTTCCCCAACCAGCCAGGAATAATACATTTCCAGAAAGGATATTTTATCATTCCAAGAGGTAAGAATAAGATATCATCTGGGAGTGGGGTTAATGCAAATAAAAAGATATAAATTGGTGTTCGTTTTTCATTCTCCAAAACCAATTTTCCAAATCCATCAATATTTTTAAGCAAATCAGATTGTCTTTCCTCAGTAATTTTTTTAGTTCCATATCCAACCGCATATCCAGTAGATTCCCCTAATGCACTTCCTAATCCTCCTATTAATGCTAATCCTAGTATTTCTAACCAAAAAAAACCATTTTGCAGTATTTGCAGCAATTCTAAACCAAGATTATCATATTTAAGATATACTGAATTCGAAAGTGAAAACATCACAAAAGGAAAGGGAATTGGAAATCCTATTGATGCCGAACCTAAAAAACATATCCCAAAAGAGATTAATAGTGCCCAAAAATAATTTGAACCTTCTGTAATGATTGTTAAATTTCGTCTAGCATTGATTACAAAATCTTGGAAACCTGGAACAAATAGAAATAGAAATACATAGATAATTACTGCTATATAGAATCCCGTAAAAACTATCATTAACTTCTTTGGAATAGCCATTTTCTTGTTACTTCTTAAAGATTTTTGTATTTAAGCCATTTCTTGCCTCGAGTAATATTTCCAGGTTAGTATCTACCTTTCCAATTTTGTTTACTTTGTTTGGCATTTCGATATCTTCTAAAACTATTATCAATTCATCAGTTTTTGGATTGTATAGAATTTCTCCTTTTTTAACGATATCAGTGGATTTAGAATTAGGGCCTTTATAGATTTCTACTCCCGGTAATGTCCAATATTTTTTTGAACCAAAACTAAATCTTCCTCTTAATACAAGCGGTAATTTACTAATAATTGCATCTGCGGTAAGAGGTGCAATATGTCGGATTATATTTCCTTCAATTGTACCAATTCCAAATAATTCAATCTTAATTGGTATACTCATATTTTATAAATAATGTAATTTCTGATATTTATATTATTTCAATTAATAATAAAAATCATTATTTTTTTTTCGAAATTATCTATAATCACATTTTAATCCTTAATAAGAAGATTTAAATACTCAAATTGTCATATATTTAGTTGAAAAGGACAATTTGCATTGGAATTAGACACGAAATTACGGTTTTTACACCGAGTTAGTGATTACAATCTAATACCCCATTTCCTTATCTGTGATGTTTTTTTTATTCACATTCCCTGATTCAAATTTACTTTCTTTCATTCATAAAATAATTCGTTTGTTCCTTTAGTGCTTAGGGCATTGATACATTCATAAAAAAGATTTTAATTGGCACTTTGGAGCAGTTAATTTTATAATTTACATATAGAACAATTTTGGTATATGATATAATTAGAAAATTTGAGCTCTTGTTGAATATAAGATATAATTATTGAAACATGAGACATCAAAACATAATACCAATAAATCAGAATAATTTAATAGGAGCTTTGATTCCGTAATTGCTTCATTGGATTACCTTTCTTTAATTCCCTTGAATCAATTATCCCTAAATTAATCTGAGCACCTATTGTCCTTTTCTTTCTTTTTTTTTTCAACATTTTTTAAATCATATTCATAATCTATATCGTAAAAAAAATAGTTCCTTTCAATTTTATAGGCAATTAATTTCTTTCCTTTATTAATCATATTGTTTAAAATTTCCCAAACTGTATTATACAGATTACCTTGATTGAGTTTTAATAAATCATTAATCGAGTTGTAGCTTAATGCTATAATAGGTATTAATTGATTGAATTCCATGTCAGAATGAAGCTTTTCTAATCTTGATTGGACAATTTTTTTTAATATAGTTTCTGAACCTACTTTACTAATTATTGCATTAGAGATTATACGATTCGTAGTATATATTTCTTTCAATTGTATTAATCCAATTTTTCTATAAAACACAAAAGGATACTTTTTGAGAGAATTAAAATTATTGGATATTGTAAAAAGAACTTCTTTTAGTAAGTTGTAATCAAAAATCGTATCACCAGGAAGGACTAAATAATGAGTTCCCGGTGTGAAGAAGTTTTTATTTTTTGTTATCGACAAAAATGAGTATAACGGCCCCAATCTATATTGATTTTTAGAATCAATAATTTTTACTATATCCATTATTGCTTGGTTATCTATTTCTAAAGTCGAAATGAATTGGCGAATCTTATCTCCTAAATAACCAATAACAATTCCAATTTGCACTATTTCCAAATTAATTAAATTGTTAATAAGATGATGAAGAATTGGAACATCATTGAATTTTTTTATTCTTATTAATGGTTTTGGTGTAGTTTTTGTAATTTTTTTAAGTCTTGTCCCCTTCCCTGCACACAAAATAATAATGGATAGCTTTTCTTTAACATTATTCTTTAGTAGTGACAATTTTATTACCATCCATATCAATTACAATAGTGTGCTCTTCTTGAGCTACAGGTTCTTTTGTTTTTTCTACTAAAATATGATATTTATCAACAATTTTTTTACCGACAAAAAATTCAAGAGTTCTTTGTATTTTATTTGAAGGTATAATGCGATTATTTTCTAACCATCGAGGGGAAAATGGAAGGTGTTTAAAATTCTTCTCGATCTTATCCATATAACCTAAGTGCTCGTAAGATATATTTTTCTTTACTTTTCTTAGAAAACGAAAGATATACCAATTTTGTCCATTGTCTACTTTTCCAATTCCAGATGTAGCAAACGGTTCACAAGCATATGCATCTCCTGCTTTAATTATTTGATTATGCATTTTTTCTTTATAATTTGGAATAAAAGGTCCAGCGTGTAAATTAAATTGTTTTAATTCATGACCACCTAAGTTGGTTATTGGTCGTAAACCTCGATTAATTATTTTTTCCGCAATTACTTCACCTAATTCATATAATTTAACACCGGGACTAAATATATCAATTGCAGCTTTAAGTGCTTCTTTAGCAGCATCTACATAATTCTGTAGCTTCAGATCCCCATCAATATTGACTGTAAATGCAGAATCTGCTATGTATCCATTGAAATGTGCTCCAATATCTATTTTTAATAAACCCTTTTCTGGTACAATAGTTTGATCATTGATTGGAGGACTATAATGAGCAGCAATTTCATTTAAGGACATATTAATTGGGAAAGATAGTTCACATCCATTTTTTATTATTTCAGCTTCACATTTATTTGCAATTTCTAAAAATTTTTGCCCCGGTTCGATTAATTTTTTAGCCAATTTTTTAGCCGCAATAACCCCTTTTCCGGCTTTTATGTAGTCTTGAATATTATTGTTAGACATTATTTTTCAATAGAGTAAATAATATAGAATTAATTTAAGGTGTCAATCTATCAGGAGTTCTTGGATACATTACTGCTTCTCTTATGTCATCTAACCCACATAATATAGTAAGCCATCTGTCAATCCCTAGACCAAATCCCCCATGAGGAGGCATCCCATATTCAAAGGTTTTAAGATGAGTTTTAAATTCAAGAGGATTGAGTCCATTATCTTCAAGTGCTTGTACTAGTTGATCTTTATTATGAACCCTAGTGCCTCCCGATGTTAATTCTAGCATCCCTTTTTGTAGATCAAAAGATTCACTATATTTAGGATTTTCTGAAGGCATAATGTAAAAAGGTTTAATAGACATTGGCCAATGAGTAATATAATAATACCCAGTGAGTTCTTCACCCAATTTTCGATAAGCTTCAGTAGAAATATCTTCTCCAAACTCTATATCAAATTTAAATTTTCTATTTATTAAATCAATGATTTCTTCATACCCATATCTTGGAAAAGGGGTTTCTGGGATAATAGTTTGCGTTTCTACCTCTAAAAATTCTAAAGCAGGCATTTGATTCTTTCTAATATCTTTTATAGCATTATAAACCATTTCTTCTAACAATTTAAGAACATCCTCCATTGTCGAAAATGAAATTTCAACATCTAAAGTAAAGATTTCACATATATGTCTTTTTGTACGAGATTTTTCAGCTCTAAAACAATCACTTATTTCAAAAACTCTTTCATATACTCCACTCAATTGTTCCTTATATAATTGGGCAGATTGAGTAAGAAATGCCTCTTTCTCAAAATAAATTATAGGAAATAACTCAGTGCCTCCCTCAGTTGCTGTAGCTATTATTTTAGGAGTTGTTATCTCAGTAAAATCTCGTTCAAATAAAAATCTCCTAATAGATCTAAGTAATTCACCTCTAATTTCAAAAATTGCTTGATTTTTGAGGGATCTAAGATCTAATGCCCTATGATTTAATCTTAGATCTAATTCAGATATTGTTTCACCTGTCATGTCTATAGGGAGCTTTTCAGGTGTTGTATTTAAAATTTTTATTTCAGAGGGGATGATTTCTACTCCTCCTGGTGCTTCTTTGAATGCTTTTACAGTTCCTTTTATCATTAGACAATATTGATAACTAACTTTTGCTTTCTCAAAAATCTCATCGGAAACAACTCCCTTTTTCAGAGTAATTTGGCGTTCACCATATTTATCTTGAAGTGATATGAATTTTAAACCACCAAGATCTCTAAAATTTCGAACCCATCCTCCTAAAATAACTTCTTTACCAGCTAAATCTGGGGTAACTTCTTTAGTATAATGAGTTTTTCTCCAATCTCCTAATTCATCCAACTTATGTTCGCATCATTTTGTTATTTTTTTCAAAGAAAATATAATGTTAAAAATTAAATTAAAAATTAAATTTTTTCCTTCTTATCTTATATTTATGGTATTGGAATGGAACGGTAAAAAAAAGATTACGGATATTTTATTAACAGCCCAAAAAACCACTCGTCTTCATACTTCTGATATTTATCCTCGTTGTGATATAGATTTTAACAATGAAGAAAAATGGTCTAACTTACTTATATGGGGAGAAAATAAATCAGTTCTAAATGCTTTATTAAAAGAATTTAGAAATAAAATCTCTTTAATATATATAGATCCTCCCTTTGCCACAGGGGGTGACTTCAATTTAAAAGTCCAAATTGGTGAAAATGGACAAATCATTAACAATATTGCTTATAAAGATAAATGGAATGAAGGATTAGATACTTATTTAAATTTCTTATATGAAAGACTAATTATACTAAAGGAATTATTAGCCAATACAGGTTCTATATATGTACATTTAGATTGGCATATTTCCCATTATATTAAGCTAATAATGGATGAAATTTTTGGTTATGAGAATTTTAGGAATGAGATAATCTGGGCTTATCCTGCTGCTTCAGTTAAAACAAGAAGATTTTTTATACGATCTTATGATACTATTCTTTTCTATTCAAAATCTGATGATTATATTTTTAATGATAATCCTAATATTTATCAAGAATTTTCAGATCGCGTAAAAAACGCATTGAAGAAAGATGAAAAAGGTATTTTTTACTATAGAGGTGGCAGTCATAATGGAAAAAAGTTATCTCAGAAAGTATACGTAAAGAATGAAGGAATTTTTCCTAGAGATGTATGGAATGACATTCCTTATATTAGAGCAAATACCGCTGAATATCAAGGTTTTTCTACACAAAAACCAGAACGTCTTATAAGCAGAATTATTTTAGCTTCTACTGAAGAAAATGATATTGTAGCAGATTTCTTTTGTGGTTCAGGTACCACATTAGCTGTAGCAGAAAAATTAGGAAGACGTTGGATTGGGTGTGATTCAAATAAACACGCAATTCATATTGTAAAGAAAAGAATTTTAAGTCTACCTGAAAGTAATGATCTTTTAAATTGGAGTAGAAAATACCAAAAAGGCCCTAGTTTTTTTAAAATTTTGGCGATTGGAAAAAAAAATGACATAGATTCAATACCTTCAGCATTTTTAAGAAAGATTAATAACATGGATAACAATTTTGATATCAAGGAGCCTCCAAGTTTCAACGTGAGAATACACCAAAATGCTTATGAAGTTGAGATAGAATTGGTAGATTATATTATACCTTTTATGGAGTTTATTTCAGATAATATTAAAAAAAATATTACTTTATTTTCTGATTGGATTGATTATTGGGCAATAGATTTTGAATCTAAAGATGATCGTTTTAAAATCATGTGGTCCTCTTACAGAACTCCTAAAATTAGAAAATTACGCCTAAAGTCAAGCTCATATCAGTATAATGAACCCGGTAATTATCATATCGTTGTAAAAACATTTGATATTTTTGGATTTGAAATAATGAGGAATTTTGAGGTTAAAATTACTTCATAAGCTCTCTAATTAACATTGTTGCATAACTTCCTTTCTGAAGAGAAAATTCCATTTTAATTTTATACTTCCCAGGATTAAGATCATCCTTTTTAAATTCCAGGATTTTTAACAAAGTAGGTTTAACTGTTAAAGCTCTAATAGAACCTTTAAATTCTGTTTTCATAATTATATCCTTGTTAAAAATATCTTTTTTAATACTTTCTTGTTCTGCAATTTCATCAAATAATAATTTCACTAGTGGAAATTCATCTAAATTAGTATTAATTCCAATAATTGGGATTATTATTGCTGCATGGTTCAACTTTAATGCTTTATTTAAATAAACATCATAAGAATTCCCATAAATGTATTTTACAGGAGTAATATTTCCATTATAATCATCTAAAATACTGATTACATCTCCGCTTACAGGTTTAAATAACGGAAAACCTTTTTCAACTCTTTTAGAAATCAATTTATTAAATATATATGATTGAAAAGAACTTATTAACAATTTTATAAGATCTAAAGGTAATGTTCTGATACTACCCTCATAATCTTGAGGACTATTTATAAGATAATTAATCATATTTCTTTCATAATTCAGCTTTTTCGGAAATTCATCATAAGCTTTTTCAAGATTACCAGTAATTCTAAAGTCTCTCCTTGCTATCTTTGATTCTGAAGATTCAGTTGAATATGTTGTTGATACAAATTCTTCAAAAGCTTCTTTGTAATTTCCTTCCAACAGTCTACGTCCAACTATATGTGAATTTGGTCTATAACTTCCAAATCTTTGAAGTCCAAAATAATTAGGAAATCCAAATTCATTAAGATGTTTTATAATTTTCTCAATGGAACTATTTAAATTTTCTTTCGATGCTAAGTTTCTTATGACAATTGTAAAATTATTGCCTAAATGGCTTCCCAGTTTGATTGGTTTTCTTGTTGGACGTATGCTTCTAATAAAAATATCATGTATTTTTAATTTTTTTAATTGATCAATAACATTTCCCTTTATAGAAACTCGTTGAACTGAAATGGAATGTTTATCTTTTAATCCCGAATAATTAAAATGGTTATAGGGAATTTTTAAGGCTTTACTTATTTTTCTTATTGCTTCAAAAGTGTCTTTATTAACTTTTATTAAATTAAAGGTCGTATATTGGTCCTTTAATTCTTCTGAAAAAGATGAGATTGTATAATCTTCCTTTATGTTAAGGATTTTTCCATTATTATCAATTTCTTTAACAATAAAATCCTTAAAATTTTTCTTGTATTCCCCTTTTATCCCTATAATATTGCTTGTGGCATAAGCGTCAATTCCCACAAACTTTTCTACTTCGTTATCATCATTGCTTAAAAAAAAATATGTATCAATTTCCTTTTCAGACAATTTTTAATCCTTTGGTTTTAGTATTATAATAATTTTAAATCCCCCGTAATTTTATCAATCTCCGTTGATAAAACAGGTCCAATACCAACTGCAGTGGTAGTACCTGGTGTTAACTGAGTTAATCCAGCATCACTAACAATAAAATAAGGAATTTTTTTGGATTCAAGTTTGATTAGTATAGTTTTTAGTTGATCCATATTTGGAATCTTTAATACAACCTTTTTCTGCCCTGAATTCTTCCAATTCTTCCATATTGCTTTATTTTGGATTCGTACTAAATCAGAGGCAGTCACACTAGCATGGCAAGACTGTGCGCATTTCTTNNAACTAAAATAACTTGTTTATATTCTTCCACTTTAATTCTATTAAATATTAAGAAATTAGTTAAATAAATCTTATTGATTATTGGAATTCTACTCTAGTAATATTTCCTGTCAATTCTTAAATCAATTCTTCAAGTTCTTCTTTAGTAAATAGTATTTTTTCTCTATCCTCCTCCCAAAGGACAGCTCTGAATTGAATATCACCTGTTGCTAAAAAAATCTCATTTAAAGATTTTAACTTATAAGGATTGATTAAAGCTTCTACAACTGGACGAGGTTTATTAGTTTTTTCAACAAAAATTAACTGATCAACTTCGTATGCTTCCTTAATCCATGTAATCAAATCAGATGTCAATTTTATTTTATCCTTCTTCCCGACTACAATAATTATTAAATCTTCATAATCAATTGCTTTATAAAATGAAATATCTCTAAGAAANNAACGAAATGTCTTTAAGGAAAGCAAATTTCTCCTCTTCTTCTTCTAATTGGAGCAAATCTTTTGCCAAATCAATCTCAAATTCAGTTATTTCTCCAGCATCAAGTCTAGCTTGACAATTAGTACATAAAAAACCAGAATTTATACAGGTCTTATCTGCTGGAAGATTTTTCATTGATTTTATACCAGATTAAAACTTTCACGTGTAATATATCCCAATATAACATTTTAAAAATTAGTACTACAATTGAGATCTATTAAAAATTGTTAATTAATTTTTTCATAAAGATTCTCAAATAGTGTATTAATAAACGATTCTATCAGATTAAAAAAAGAGATTGTGTAATTGAGGAGTCTACACACAGAGATATTTTACTTTTTAACATATAACGCATTCTTATAAATCTAAGGATAGATGATTATTTATTTCTTCCTCAATTTGTGAGATTTCCTGAATATATTCTTTAAACTTTTCTTTTCGGATTTTATCTCTATTAAGTAAAGTTTTTGCAAGTGTTTTATATTTCAATATAAGAGCAGGATCAGTAAAATTTTCGAGTTTTATGCAAAAGGAATAGAGATATGAATAGGTTTCAGCATATTTAGAATATTGTATTGACTCTTTCACTTTATCTAAATAATATTGTAGTCTAAGTTTTCGATCTTTAATCTCATCTTTAAGTGACTTTGATTCTGTTTGATATTCAATAAATTTTTCATCGTCGCAAAGTTTTTCAGATATTTCTATCAACTTCTTTGACATTTCAAATTTCTTGATATAGTTTTGCTCAGATAAATATTCAAGACTTAAATCATCTCGTTTTTTTAATAAATCCTCTCTAATTTGCTCTGATAACATCCCCTTTTGTTCCCAGATTGATTTTAAAATTGTGCTCTGTTCAGCTGTTAGTGATGATCCTGCAATTAACTTCTTATCAGATAAAATTAGTTGTATTATCTTTAAATCAAAAATTTCAAGCTTTTCTGGTTGACGATCCCAATTAGTAAATAAGTCTTGATGATTAAGAATAATTTCATTTATTTTTGGAATTAGCTTTTGTACTTCTCTCATATCATCTTTATCAACAATTATCACTAAATCAGAGGATATTTCTGTTATTCGAGTTATTATTACAAAATATTGGCCTAATTCTATTGTATTTAATGATTCTGAACTACTTTCAGTAAGTTCAGACACAAAAGTTTGTAGTGCAGAGAAGAATGAATCAAACATCTCTAATTTTTCATCACTTTGGAAACTTTTATTATACAGAAGGTCCTTTGAGTTACTCTGAAAAATATAAAGTGCTTGAATCATCTTTAAAACATCATCTATCTTAAAATTAAAATAATTATAGAATAATTTATAATTATCTTTTTACAAAAGCCATTATTTAATGGAAAATAACTCTTCTTTTTTTGAAATAATTTTGAATTGAGTCTTAGAGTGAGTGGTTCTCTAAGACTTCAAGTAGGGCTTATCAAATCTAATTTGATTAGGAGGAAATTATAATTCTATAATATCACAACTAATATTTCTTAATAATCTCTCTGCACTTGCAGGATCTGTTTTATAAGTATAGAGAATTTTCTTGGTTCTTAATTTTAATTTTACAATTTCTTTTAAACGCTTAACTCGGCAATGAATCGCATATTCAGAAATCTCTAGAAACTTACCTTCATCAAAAATTTCTCGTGGCATAATAGCTCAATAAATCTTA
>JABAHP010002058.1_pt4 | contig 13994 bp, 13 predicted proteins | sample 7062081 | NCBI WGS metagenome assembly JABAHP01 (sample SAMN14534357, study PRJNA622989) | marine sediment metagenome | biome: marine biome [ENVO:00000428]; feature: marine pelagic biome [ENVO:01000023]; material: deep marine sediment [ENVO:00002113] | place: India: Gulf of Kutch | collected... | reverse complement strand
GTTCGACTTTCATCGAGGAGCCGATTAAAGAGTGAGGATTTGCCGACATTGGGACGTCCCACAATCGGGAGTTTCAGTCCTGATTTTATAATTCTACCTTCTTCGTAAGATAATACCAGTCTGTTCATTTTGTCTTTTATGTTCTTGAGGTCATCGCGAAGCTTCTGGATATCAGCGTGCCCCATTTCCTCCTCCGGGAAATCGGTGTAAGCTTCCAGAAGAGCCAGGAGATTTCTGAGCTTATCTCCCAGAGAAATTACTGTCTGGGAGACATTTCCTCCCAGTTGTCGGGCTGCTGATTTCAGGCTCATATCTGTTCTGGCTGAGATCATATCCGCCACCGCCTCAGCCTGGGCCAAATCGATTCTCCCATTCAGGAAGGCGCGCTGGGTGAACTCCCCAGGGAGAGCATGACGAGCCCCAAATTTGAGGCACAAATCGAGAATCTTTTTCGCCACCAATGGCCCGCCGTGGGAGCTGATTTCGATAACATTCTCGGCAGTATAGGAATTCGGCGCCCACATCACTGTCAGGAGAACCTCGTCGACAAAATCCAAACTGCTGGGATCGATGATTTTACCGAAATGTACAGTATGGCTGCTGGCTTCCGATGGTCTTATTTTTCCCTGGAATATCATGTCTCCTATAACCTTCGAGGATTTTCCAGATATACGCACCACGGCGATTCCACCCTCTCCGGGCGGTGTGGAGATGGCGACGATTGTATCTTCGCTATATGATATCATTCGGTTTTAAGAGCTAATTCTCTTTGTTGCTGTGGTTTTCTGATAAGTAGCGTCTCCAGCACCGATAGTATATTAAACATCGTCCAGTACAAAACAAGCCCGGTTGGGAAGCCCTTGAACAGGAAGAAGAATACGATCGGTAGGATGTACACAAGCATTTTCTGCTTGGGATCCTGCATGGTCATCTTCTGCTGCAGGAACATGGTCCCCGCCATTATTATCGGGAGGATCATGGTCTGATCCGGTTGCGAAAGATCATTCATCCAGAAGACAAATTCAGAACCGCGCAAAAGAATAGTATTTCTGAATACAGTGAAGAGTGCGAAGAAGATAGGGAGCTGGGGTAGCATCAGAAGACATCCGCTCATCGGATTGACCTTGTTCTCCTTCCAGAGCTTCATGATCTCTGACTGCATCTTCTGCGGTTCTTTTTTATATTTCTCCTGCAACGCCTTGAGTTTTGGCTGCAACTCCTGCATTTTCTTCATAGACTTGAGACTGCGTGATGTCAGCGGATAGAAGATGACCTTCATCAGGATACTGAAGATAATGATAACGACGCCATAATTGTGGAAGACGCCATAAAGTACCTGCATTAACCATAGGATAAATAAGGAGATAGAGCTAATAATCGGCCATCCGAGATCGACAGTGTCCTCAAATCCGCGGTTATAGCTTTTCAGAATGCTGTAGTCAATCGGACCCACATAAATCATATATCTATCAAATAGATCGGATTTGCGCTGATGGATTTCCATTTCAGCCTGCACACCTATTTTCTTCATCCCGGGTTGGCCGGCCTTTTCATTGACGCTGATTTCACGTCCTTGAATCCTGACCCCTTCGGGAGCGCGATCCGGGACTATTCCTACAAAGAAATATTTGGTTTTGGTTGCAATCCATTGCAGATTCCCCTCGATTTCCTGAGACATCTGACCGTTCTGGAACTTGTTATAATCCTCTAAGCCTGTGTCCCACATAATATAAGCTTTGAAACTGTTGAAGTCGTCCTGACGGTTCTTTTCGGTCGATTCCAGCCCCGGCTCCCAGCCGAAATAATAATAGCGACCCAGATCAAAGGCAGCCGCATTCTGGAAATCCAGTCTGGTAGAGAAATCATAACGGTCAGCGTAGAATTCATATTCGACCGTGATGCTGCCCTGATTCCCCAGGTTTGCAGTGAAATCCAGCTTGTCCTTATTTCCGCCTGATATCCTGATATTGTTTTTGCTTGGAATGAAAATGATTCTATCAAAATAGAAACTGTCTCTGGCGTCCGGGAACTGGAATTTCAGGGCTGCCCGGGTCCAGGGCGGCACCATATCGATCATGGTTGTATCGCCATTATTATAGTTATAGTTCTTGAACTTGAAGCTGACAAGACTGGCCCCTCGGGTGGTAAATTGAGCTATATATTTGTCTGTTTCGACCCGCACAGTATCAACCCGGAGGGTATCGAACCTGGCAAACAGCGAATCCTCCTCCAGCGGTTCAAGTATCTCAGCTGTAGCTGTATCTGTTTGATCTTCATACGCTTGCGCCTCCTCGCCGGTTGCCTCGCGAACTGCCAGAGTATCCTGCTCAACTGGCGTCTGCGGCTGCGGTTGGGGCGTTTGCTGGGACATCCAGAAAAACCAGGCCACGAACATGAGGCCAATTATTATCAGAGCGATTACGGTGGTGCGATCCATAAAGTTACCTCACGGGATCATACCCGCTTTTCCTTGAAAAGGGATGACATTTCAAAATTCGCTTGACGGACATAAATATACCTTTTAGTCCATATTTATTCAGGGCATCAATAGCATAATTGGAGCAGCTTGGATGAAATCTGCATTGCGTCGGAAAAAGTGGAGATATTGCCACCTGATATATTCTGATGATCAAAATTAGCGGATATGCCAGAATCTTACCGAGCCTGTGCAAAATCGAGTAAATCCTTTTCTATATTTTCAAAGAGAGTCTCATCGCCGGGATCGAAAATGGCTGAAATAACCAGATGTCCACTATTTTTGAATTTGCCTTTATTGGTGCGAATGACCTCTCTTATAATCCTCTTAATCCTGTTTCTTCTTGGAGATGATCCAATATTTTTCTTAACTTTAAGGGCAATTTTTAAAGGCAGACTGCCGGAACCATAATGATATATGACGAGGCATCTGCCTTCAAATTTCTTGCCGAATCTGAAAACCCTCTTGATCGCCAGGTCTTCCTTGAGAGAATATTCTCGTCCGAAGCTCTGGTCCCCCTTACTTTTTAGTGACCTGCGGCGAGAGGCGCTTGCGCCCTTTCGACCGGCGTCTTTTGAGGACTTTCCGCCCATTTTTTGTAGACATCCTTTTTCGGAAGCCGTGATCGTTCAGGCGTTTTCTTCGCGATGGCTGATATGTTCTTTTCACAATTCACCTCTTCTTTAAAAACCATTTATAATAGCAAAAACCGGACTTTTGTCAAGCGGTTTCAATTCTTTTTCTTGACATTGTAATCTATTAACTATAAAATTTTGGAAATCCTTACGATAATTGAAGTAGAATATAAATGAAGGGACATATTATGCTCAGAAACGTATCGATCTCAATATTTTTGCTTTTGGCTTTTCTCCTGGCAGGCTGCAGTGACGAACTTATTGACGGCCAGGTTGAAAGCGACTTTACTATCAACGGCCTGTTGTTTCACAATCCAAACGACAATACATCTTTCGCCTATGCCTTTATTCTGGAAGACGGCGAGACGATTCCAGGATTAACGAGTTATCTGGTGACCAGTAATGAGGATTCCACCCAGCTTATTCCGATTGGAGGAGGAGCTTATCTTACAAATGAAGGTGCATTGAGTCTCGCTCCGGATTCCAGTTATATTTTCTGGGCCGGGGAGGATTTCGGGGATTTCTTTTTCAGCAAGACAATGGATATAACAGATACTTTCAGCGTTGAGGTGACTTTCCCGGCCACCAGAATTTACTCCGGTGGCAATGTTTCCATTCAATGGGATCCGCCCAGCGCGGAGTTCGACTATTTTGTGACTATTGACCCGCCCTCTGATGCCGCCTCACCATTTGCCGAATTTGCCAGTTCCACCAATGAATTCGTAATTGGAGCCGAGGCCTTCACAACAAGCACCGGCCAGAGGGTGACGGGAATCTATTATATATATGTGGTGGCCTATTCCGAAACATTCTATTCCGATGCTCTGATTGAGGATGATGATCATATATTCTTCCCTTATCCTGACACCGGGTTCGTGAATAACATCGATCTGGTTGACATAAAAGGGAGATTGGGTTCGGCCATTATTTCATTCTACGATTCGGTTACAGTTATAGCACAGCCCTGATGTCGAAGCAAGTATTTAACGAGATTAAGGATTTAGCGACCGAGTCCGTGAATAAACGGACTCGGTCTATTGATATGTTGCCCACCCGCAAAGTACTCGAGCTTATTAATGCCGAGGATCATCAGGTAGCTTCCGCAGTCAAAAAAGTAATCCCGCAGATTGAGAAAGCGGTCGAGCTCGTGGTGAAGTCTTTCAAGTCCGGCGGACATCTTTACTACATCGGCGCCGGTACCTCCGGGCGGCTGGGGGTGCTGGATGCTTCCGAATGTCCCCCCACATTCGGTGTGAAACCGTCGCTGGTGCAGGGAATAATTGCCGGCGGCAGGCGAACGCTGGTCAGGTCCAAAGAGGGGATCGAGGATGACGCCGAAGCGGGCGTAAGGGATATAAAGAAAAAGAATGTCTCTTCCAATGATACTGTGATTGCAATCGCAACCTCCAATCGGACACCGTACACATTGGCGGGATTGAAGCAGGCCGGGAAGATGGGCGCGAGCACTGTCTTTTTGTGCTGCAATCGCAAAGTCAGGCTTCCGTTTAAGCCTGATATTATCATAAATCCGATCACCGGGCCGGAGGCGATTGCCGGTTCGACACGTATGAAAGCAGGAACTGCCACCAAGCTGATTCTCAACATGATCACTACAACTGCAATGGTAAAAATCGGCAAGACATATGGAAATCTCATGGTTGATCTGCAGGCTACCTCTGAAAAACTTGTACAGCGATCGATTAAAACCCTGATGACTGTCTGCGATTTAAAATATAGTCAGGCAGAAAAGCTGCTGGAGCGCGCCGAGGGGCATGTCAAGTCCGCTATCGTCATGCATTTCAAGCAGACAGATTTGAAAAAAGCAAAAGAATTATTGCGTTCTGCTGATGGCCATCTGAGCCGGATACTGAAGTGGGTATAGATATTTGTGTGCGGCGTATCTCCCGATGCGCCGTGAGTCATATTATATATTGACAATCAAGGCACATCTGAATTACTTAAAATATCTGATCTTCAACAACGCACTTCGCTCCAGGTCCTTTCTCAATTGAGGCATGATATGTTACTTCGATATTTTGTTTTGCTGCTTGCAATCAGTCTTCTTCTTCCGGGATGCGAGAAGCAAGATGAGCCAGCGGCAGTAGATATAGCGGCTGAAAAAGAAGCGGTGGATGATGTTCTCGTTGCCTATATAAGCAGCGTGGAAAATGAAAACATGGCAGATTATGCGCAAAATATTGGTCATGATCCCGAAATGGTGAATTTCGGGGCCTTCGGTGAACCGATCAGGGGCTGGGATGGTCTTGAGGTTGTCATGACAAATCAGAACGAAACGCTGGATAATATTCAAATTGAAGAAAGTGATCCCAGGATACACATCAGTCCCTCCGGTGATTTAGCCTGGGCTACATCGCTGTGGCAGTTTCATGCGACTGCGGGTGCGGACACCATGAATCTCCCGGTGAGATGCACATGGGTTTTGCAGAAACAGGATGAGCAGTGGAAGATTGTACATTTTCACAAATCACTGCCGGCGGGTTGATATTAAATCTGGATTAGTATAACACCGGAATTGGACTTCCGATCCGAGATATCATTTTGAATGCGGTATTCAGAGTATGTCAAATAAATCTAACAGAGTTTTATGGTCGGTCAGAGTAAACTATTACATATATACCTCTTAATGTTTACCAGAACTTTCCAGATACTCTCCATATGAACCCTGATACAAGCGGTTCCTTTCCATGTCGAAAATCTCGGTCGTGATTCTTTCTAACAGGTAGCGGTCATGGGAGACCAGTAAAACAGTGCCGTTATAATTTTCGAGTGCTTCCTCGAAAGCCTCTCGCGCCGACAGTTCGACGTGATTTGTGGGCTCGTCGAAAATCAGAATATTGAAATCACTGAAGAGTATTTTCGCCAGCGCCACCTTACTCCGTTCGCCCACACTTAATTTGCCTATTTTCTGGTGAACCATATCACGTCTAATATTCAATCGCCCGAGAATTATTCTGGCCATAGTCTGTTCAGCATATCGACCCTGCAGGACCTCCTCGAGAATTGTCTTTGACGAGTCCAGGTTTTCATGTTCTTGCGAATAATATCCGATTTTTACTCTGGGCGCCCATCTGTATGATCCGCTTGATGCCTTCTCCAGCCCATTCAATATTCTCAGCAGAGTGGTTTTACCGCAGCCGTTGGGACCAATAATACCCATCTTGACACCGTTTTTGACATTCATATTCAGATCATCGAATACCGGATGATCACCGAATCTTTTTGCCAGTTTCTCAGCGGTGAGAACGACAGGATTTTTGAGTTCATCCCCATGCAAACTGATTCGGCGCTCCTTTTCTACAAATGGTTTTTGGGCCTCCTCCTTTTCGATCATCATGCGGATTCGCTTTTCCAGCCGTTTGGCCGGCATCATCGCTTTTTTGGCTTCATTGCCAATCGACTCATAGACCGGAGCATTACCCTCCTTGCCAGTCTGCGCCTGGTGGCTGGCCGAGGCTTGACGGCTTAGCTGAGCAGCCTCTTTGAGCTGTCTGATCTTCTTCTTCTGCGATTCATATTCACTCTGGAGACGTTTGCGTTCTTTTTCCTTATATTCTTTATAGAAAGAGTAATTGCCGCTGAAAACAGTGAGATCTTTGTCGTATAGTTCCCATATCTCGTTAACACAATTATCCAGAAAGCGGCGGTCATGGCTGACCGCTATAAATGGTATCCCGCAATTTTGCAGATATTCCTCCAGCCAACTGAGAGATTTGATTTCGAGATGGTTGGTGGGCTCATCCAGTAGCATCAGCTCAGCCCCGCAGAGAAGCAGCGAGGCCAATGCAACTTTGGTTTTCTCGCCGCCGCTTAATTTAGACAGCTCCAGACTCAGAAGACTGCTGTCGAGATTAAAACCGGCCATGATCTTCTCGATCTCGATTTCAAAGTGATCGATTCCGAGTTCGTAATATTCAGAAATTAGATTGGCATATTCGGGGGATGATTGATCGGCCTGTTTCAGACTATTATTGATCTGATGGAATTTCGGACGGGACTGCCAGAGATATTCTGACATGGTACGTGAATCATCAAGTGTAATTTCTTGTGGAACATATCCGGTCTTGACATCTTTGGAAATCGATATATTTCCGCTATGCGGCTCCCTCTCACCTGAAATAAGGCGAAGCACTGTGGTTTTACCGCAGCCGTTATTGCCGATCAGGCCGATTCTGCTTTTATCATTGACAGAGAATGAAATATCAGTCAGCACATCCTCGGTCTGGCTTTTATAGCAGAAGCTTATTTTATTTGCACGAATGTATTCCATATATGAAATCCGGTTATGGATATAATTTGCCATTAAATTTGAATGGAAAAAAGGTCGGCCCGGAAGCATTCCGGATAGAACGAATATTTCTGATAGCTTAGAACATTCTGATCTTAATATAAGCTGATTTTGTGAGTTGGCAACAGGAAATTAGGCAGTCTGATAATGGCAACTGTGAGCATGTGTTCAGTCGAGGGGCCACAATTAGGCCGCAGACCGAATAAAGACCATTGCTTACGGTTCGGTTTAATCAGAGTGACTCCAAAAACCTGATCACTAAGCTGGAGGAATTATCTGCTGCGACCTCAAAAAATATTTCCAGCTGTTCACCTGCAGTCTTGGTTTCTGCTCCGCCCGCAAGGTCTGAAGCTGAACGGAAAATGATAAAAGGTACATCATTGACATAACAGGTCTGTGCGATGCCCGAGGATTCCATGTCGACAATTAGAGCATCAAAAATTTCATTCAGCCAGAGCCGTTTCTCCTTGTTGTCAATGAATTGATTCCCGCTGACCCCTGTCCCGCCGATGACAATGCGAGGCCTGTGCCCTCCGATCGAATCCAGCACAATCTCATCCAATCCCGCGGTTTTGGCAAAAATGCTGTCATCAACCTCGAAGAATCTCATCCGTATCATGCTGTCTGGTTCAGGAGAATATACCACCGGATTCATCACAACCATGCTGTCCGGTCCGATATACATATAGTCATGCGTTGCCCATTTATTACATATAACTATATCTCCGATATTCACACTCGTGTCGAGGGCCCCTGCAATTCCTGAAAAGATGACAGCTTTGGGGCGGTAGAGATCGAGCAGCTTCTGCAAACGCATAGAGGCATTCACCAGACCCATGCCGACCTCAGCCAAAACAATCTGCTGATCTGCCAGGAAGCCGCGCTGGACATCTCTTCCCAGCACTGTATCGACCTCCTCAATCTCCATCTGATCGATCAGAAGCCTACCCTCGGCATCAATAGCATATAACACAAGATATGGCTGGGGAAGATCGGCCTCCTTAATGCAGGATATGTTTGCAGCGAATGCCGCAATAAGCAGGATTGAAAAAGATAATATTATCAAGCGGTTATTAGTATCCAAAATATCCTCCCCTGATTTAAATTTAATGGTAAGTTAAGATAATCGTTCAGGTGTGGTAATACAAGATTTTAGTCGTTCTGGTCGGCCCCAAGCGGCAGATCGTAGACACGGTAGGTACGATACTTTTTAGCCCCAAGGAGCTCTGCGGCGCGGATCATGAGCTGATTGTCCTCCAGCACCCATGAAATCTCGGCCCACTCATATCCTTTAGCGTAGGCCTTGTTGAATGTATCCAGATAGAAGATATTGTCGATACCGCGTTTCTGGTATTCGTGCTCGATTCCCATTGTGATGACGCGTATAGAATTTATCTTATTCTTGATCTTTGTGTGCCAGAGGAGTTTCAGTGCTCCAAAAGGAAAAAGCCTGCCTTTGGCATAGGGTAGAATCTGATAAATATTTGGCAGCGCCATGGAAAAGCCGATAGGGTTACCATCAACCTCGGCGATGAACACCAGATCGGGATCGACGATCTGCCTCATATCGCGGGCGATATGCAGAAATTCATCATCCGGGAGTGGTATGAAGCCCCAGTTCTTGCTCCAGGCATTATTATAAATCTTGTTTACGATTTTAAGCTCGTTGTCGAAATCCTTCAGGTCGAGATTGCGAACACGAACATTCTCCTTCTTACGGATTCGTTCCACAATCTTCTCTATCCTCTCGGGAGGTTTGTTTTCTCTGGTAATCTCGAAGGCGTATAGATCCTTGGCCTTCTGAAATCCGAAACGGTCCATGAAGCTGATATAATACCTGGGGTTGTAGGGCATGTTTATCACCGGGGGAGAATCAAAATCATCGATGATGAATCCCAGCTCATAGTTGGTTGAGAAATTGGTCGGCCCTCTCATTACAGTCAGCCCCTCTTTCTTGAGCTCGATCAGGGCCACACGGAAAAGCACTTTGGCTACCTGGTAATCGTCAATGCATTCGAAAAAGCCAAAAAACCCGACCGTATCTTCGTGGAAAGCGTTGTGATTGAAATTGACTATGGAGGCGATACGCCCCGCAATCTTGCCGTCCTTTTCAGCCATGAAGTAGCGCACCCTGGCATAGCGAAAGAAGGGATTTTTATTCTTGTCGAAGAAGTCCCGGCGTTCGGAAATCAGGGGCGGCACCCAATTCTCATCATTGGCATAGAGCTTGAAAGGGAATTTGATGAAGCGGTCCATGTCCGCAGAGGACTTGACCTCTATAATAGATATATTTTCGAAACCCATAGGTTAATTTAAATGAGGCTGAGTTTTTTGCCTACCTTCTCGAATGTTTCCAGAACAAAATCGAGCTGCTTGTCAGTATGAGTTGCGGTGTATGACGTCCTGATCAGGGCATTGCCCGGATTGACTGCCGGAGCAATGATCGCATTGGCAAAAATTCCCGCATCGTAAAGGGCGCGCCAGAATTTAAAACAGGCCATATCCTCGCCGATATAAACCGGTACAATAGGCGTTTCGGTACTGCCGATAGAGAAGCCCAATGAACGCAGCCCGTCCCTCATTTTTTTGCCATTCTCCAGGAGCATCTCCCGACGTTCCGGTTCAGCTTTTATGATCTTCAGGCATTCCAGTACGGCGGCAACTGCCGAGGGCGGCAGAGCGGCCGAGAAAATCAACGGACGCGAGAAATGCTTGATGTAATTTATCACGTAAGCATCTGCTGCGATCACACCGCCGATGGAGGCGAACGACTTCGAGAATGTCCCCATTACAAGATCCACCTCGTCATTCAAACCGAAATGGGTGGCGGTTCCCGAACCATCTTCTCCGAGCACGCCCAGAGAATGGGCGTCATCAACCATCAGCCTGAATCCGAACCTCTCCCGAAGTTTCACCAACTCCGGAAGGTTGACTATATCGCCCTCCATGGAGAATACACCATCAACTATCACCAGCGTCCCCTGATCACCATTGTTGCGCGACATCAGAATCCGTTCCAGATCCTCTATGTCGTTGTGCTTGTATTTCAGGGTCTTTCCGAAGGCCAGACGACAGCCGTCGACAATGGATGCATGATCGGAACGATCCGCCAGGATCAAGTCGTTCTTGTTGACCAGGCATGAAATGGTACCGAGGTTGGTCTGAAAACCGGTGGAAAAAACCAGCACCGCTTCTTTTCTCAGAAACTTCGCCAGTTCTTCTTCCAGCTCCAGATGAATATCCAGGGTGCCGTTCAAAAAGCGCGAGCCGGTACATCCAACACCGTACTTCTTGACCGCCTCTCGGGAGGCCTCTATGACTCTTGGATGTGTAGTCAGCCCCAGATAGTTGTTTGAGCCGATCATGATCAGCTCTTTGCCTTCAATTATAACGGTATTTGCGGCAGCCGAGGAGATGGGGTTAAAATAGGGGTAATAACCCGCTTGTTTAACCTCGCTGGCCCGGGTGAATTCCCGGCATTTGTCGAATATGTCTCGAATTTTTACTTGTTCGCTTCCTTGCATTTCCTTATTCTTTCAATCAAAAACTTAAGGGTAATCTGACACAAGTAATTTGTCAAGAAAATTAAATCCATGAAAGAGAGTGCCAATAATAGAACTGCGCTTGTTACCGGGGCCAACGGTTTCATTGGAAGTCACCTGTGCCGGGAGCTGCTTGATCATGGATTTAGGGTGCGAGCCCTGGTGCGCAGGACCTCCAATCTGCAATTCCTTGAAAATCTTGACCTAAAGTTTGCATTCGGCGAAATAACACAGCCGCAATCTCTTACGGACGCGGTGCGCGGTGCCCATTATGTCTTCCATCCCGCAGGACTGGTAAAGGCCCGGAATCGTGAAACCTATTTAAGGATCAACAGGGATGGTACCAGGAATCTGGTTGAGGCAGTCTTGAATACAAATCCTGATATCAAGCGATTTGTGCATCTATCCTCGCAAGCAGCCGCTGGTCCATCCAGATCGATGACCGCGGTGCTGGAATCCGACAGACCTTCACCGGTTTCTTTTTACGGTGAATCCAAGCTGGCCTCAGAGAACGAAGTGCTTAAATATAAGGACAAATTTCCTGTTACCATAATAAGGCCCCCGGCTGTCTATGGCCCGCAGGATATCGATGTGTATAAGTTTTTCAGGCTGGCCAAGGCAGGTATCAACCCATCTATTGGTATCACCCCCACCTATGTCTCCATTGTGCATGTTCATGACCTTGTTAAATGTATCCGTATCGCCGCGCAAAGCGACAAAGCGGTTGGAGAGACTTTTTTTGCCTGCAACAGGGAATGGTATTCCATGGATACACTCATTCGGATTATCGGAAAGGCAGTCAACACTCAGCCGATCAAGATTGCCATACCATTACCGATTGCAAAATGTATTGCCTTTTTAATAGAACTTATTTATGGTCTGAATAACACAATCCCTCCGGTAAGCCGGGACAAACTCAAAGAACTGGCCCAGAAATACTGGATCTGTTCGGCGGAAAAAGCTGAAAGAGTGCTGGGATGGTCGGCCTCGATTTCGATCGAGGAAGGTCTGTATTCCACTGCAGACTGGTATAAAGAGAAAAGGTGGTTATAACATATGGAAATGGCAAAGATCTTTATCATTACAGTCATTTACGGCACAATTCCGCTGGTGATAGTATCTGTCATCCAGGCGATAATTGAAAGCTCGCTGAAGCTGCACCAGCAGATACCCGAAGAAAGCCGTGCAGCTAGAGGATTTGAGCTTTATCTGCTGCAGTTCGTATCGGATCTATTTTTCTTTGTTATATTGCCGACCCTGGTCTATTACTGGGTATATCCCATCATGCCCTTTTCCGGCTATAAATCCGGGGTGGCCGTGGGCATTGCCGCTTATGCTCTCGGCAGCCTGCCCTACGCCACCAGTCTCGGGCTGCGGCTCAAGCTCCCGACTCCCTTGATAGTGTCAACATTGTTCTTTAACCTCCTCAAGCTCACCGCTGCGCTTGGGGTTATAACCCATTACATGAATTACTAATATTATGCACAAATTACTTCCATTAAAAGAGCGAGAGCGCATAGCTCAGCAGTTTCCGGAATTGGAACAGAAGACCTATCTTAATGCGGCCTCACTGGGGCCATGGCCAAAAGCTTCTCGCGAGGCCGTCAGGGAAATGATTGATGAATGGAGCGGGCTGTCCGATCCTACTCCCAGAGTCTTCGATTACTGGCGCGAAACCAGGAAGGAACTGGGCCGCATGGTCAATGCTCATCCCGATCAGATCGGCTTTGCCTACAATACTTCGCATGGTCTCAGCCTGGCCGCGGCCGGAATCGATTTTAAGAAGGGGGATGAGATAATTCTATCCGATGTCGAGTTTCCGGCTAATACCTATCCCTGGACTAATCTTCGTGAGAAGGGCGCGGAGGTCAAATTCATTGAGTCCACAAATCGGCATTTCGATATCGATATTTTCGAAAAGGCCATTACCAAAAAAACAAAACTGTTTTCTATATCATATATCCAGTTTTTTAACGGCTACAGGAATGACATCCAGAAACTGGGCGAAATCTGCAAAGAACGAAATATTTTCTATATTGTAGATGGTATTCAGGGTATGGGTAATGTGCCCATTAATGTTCAGGAATGCCATATCGATCTTCTGGCCTCCGGCGCTCACAAATGGCTGCTTTCGCCGGTTGGATGCGGCTTTTTCTATCTTAGCAAAACCCCCAAAATCGAGGTCAAACAGGGTTTTGCGGGATGGTTCGGGGTTGATTGGAAACAGGATTGGACAAATTTGCTGAGGCATGACCTGAAACCCCGTAAGTCAGTGGAGCGCCTCGGCTTAAGCGCGATACCGTACCTCCAGATGTACGCTATGCGCAATTCCATCAAGCTCATCAATTCAATTGGTGTGGAAAGAATCTATCGGCATAACCTTGCCCTGACTGACAGGCTGATTGATTACCTGGAAACCAGCAAATATTACAAGATTGCATCCAGCACAGAAATGCAGCACCGATCATCTATATTCTCTTTCACCTGTCCGGATCCCCGGAAATTGTATAAGTATCTGGTAGATAAGAGAATAATCTCTTCATTTCGCGAGGGCTTAATCAGGATCTCGGTGGATTTTTACAATACTCCGGAGCAAATTCATGCTCTCCGCCAGGCTCTGCACGATTACTCCGGCTCCGCTAAGTAACTATTTTGGTGGGATTTTCAGCAAATTTACTTCCAAAAATTTACTTGACAAGCGTATCATAGAGAGGTATATATTTTTTAAACCTGTCTATGGATTATATGGACGAGACTAAGTACGTAAAAGATTATTCAACTTTCGAGCAGGAATATGTGGAGCTGATTTACGCTCTGCAGAAGAAGCGTCCGGTGGCGCGTATAAAAGATATTGCCCGCCTTCGAGATGTGGCTTCGCCCACGGTTACTGTGGCGGTTGATCGGCTCAGACAGGTCGGGCTGGTGCAGCATGAGAAATCGGGCTATGTCACTTTGACCGATGAGGGTCTGCGTCTGGCCAAGCGGCTCGAGAGACGGCATAATCTGCTGCGCGAATTTTTTCAGAAAATCCTTGG
>JABAHP010010849.1_pt6 | contig 14008 bp, 27 predicted proteins | sample 7062081 | NCBI WGS metagenome assembly JABAHP01 (sample SAMN14534357, study PRJNA622989) | marine sediment metagenome | biome: marine biome [ENVO:00000428]; feature: marine pelagic biome [ENVO:01000023]; material: deep marine sediment [ENVO:00002113] | place: India: Gulf of Kutch | collected... | reverse complement strand
GATAATAAAAAGAAAGAAGAAAAAGGGGATTTGGGTTTTAATGATGCAATACCGTTCGAATGATAGAAGACATTTAGAGGACTTAGTTTTCTATTGTTTAGAACTAAAGGAGCCTGTTATAACTATGAGCAAGGGGCGTGAGTTATTAGGGTTTGAAACTATGGATGAAATGCGAGTTTGGTATGCTAAAAAACTATTAACTATTAAATAAGTTTATGGAGGACTTTATGAAAACTTTAATTTTTAGTTTATTGATAGTGTTTATGGTAGGTTGTTATTATGAGGACGTACCAGAGTATAAAGAGTGCAATCCTGGCAGCATGATGTGTGAGAACAACAAAGCCATGCTATGTGAAAGTGATTCGTTGTGGTGGACTAGCCAGGATTGTAGCGCTATTGGTGAGACTTGTGTTTATAATAACCCAGCTTTGCAATCGGGTTTTACTGGTTTGGCGACATGTGAGAATATTTAAATTTAAAGGAGTTGGGTATGGGAAACAAGTTTTTACATATTATTTATAGAAGTTACAGCAAGCCATTTGAAGAATATGAAGAAGTATTTTTAAATACAAAACATATAGTTTCAATTGAGCCGATGAATTGTGTACATGGCGGTTATGATGGTTTTAATATAACAATGACAGATGGAGAAAAACATTGTGTATACCATGGGCAACATATTTTTGATAATGAAGAATTATTAAATTTTATTATATCAAAAAAAATGACCATAGATAGCTCTCATTGTAAAAGCGAATGAAAAGGAAAAATATGAATATAAAAGAAAAATTTGAATTAGTACAATCAGCAAGACACTATGAATCATATTCTCTTGTATCTGATTTATATAAAAGATATGGCTCTGATTATAAAAGCAAAGAAGAGTTTTGTTGTAAATTTATTTGTGGACATATAACCAAAGATAACAAATGCAAAGCTATTGCTAATGAAAACGGGGACTATACATTTGATGTCACAAAAAAAGAAACAAATGATATAAATTGTGGAGGGCGACATATTTTAGAAATCCATGAAGAATCTATTCAAATGATAGAAGAAATTTTTGAAAAATATATGTTTCAATATTCTTTGGGTGAAGTTCCATTTTAATATATAATAAATAAAGAGAATTTATGGGACTTGTTAAGTGAAATAGTGAAAAAAAATTGACAATCTATTTTTAAAATATAGATTATACAAGACTTTGCGATTTATCCTATTCGGATACATTCACCACGCCTATCGAAGAAGCGTAAACTTGGTGAATAGTAGATTGCCCTGGTTCTATCGTCGGGATTGACTGGGGCAATTTTTCTTGACTTTTAGTTATAAAAGATTTTAATTGTTAATGCGAGATTGCTATTGATTTTACCTCTCAAAGATCAATAGATAAAATAAGCTCTTAATCCAATGAGAGGACCTGCCGAAAGGTAGGGTTTGGGTTAAGGGCTTTTTTTATGAGAGAAAATATGGTTTTTAAACTAATTTTAAAAGTAATTTTAATAATAATATTATTTGTTTTTTTATATATAACAATTAAAAATAAATAAACAGACAACAAGGGGTGAGGCTAAAAATGAAATGGTTTAAACACGAAACCAAGCGGAAAGCCAGTGTGAAACGTTTAATTATGGAATATGGGATTGAAGGCTATGGATTATATATGGTATGTTTAGAGCTAATTGCGGGGGATTTAACCATAGATAATCTTACTTTTGAACTAGAAGAAGATGCTGAGTTAATAGCACATGAGTTTAAAATGGATACTATAAAAGTAGAAAAAATAATGCACAGATGTATAGAGTTAGGTTTATTTGATTTGGCTGATTCTGGACGAATAAGATGTTTAGAGTTGGCAAAAATGCTAGATGAATCAATATCTAAAAACACCCAAGTAAAGGAAATGAAAAGAAAAATAACAGAAAAACTGGATAAATTCAATAAAAACCCTGTACAAATACCATTTAGCTCAAATTCCGGAAACACTCCGGAAACATTCGGAAACATTCCGCCTAGAATAGAAGAGAAGAGAATAGAGAAGAAGAGAAAAGAGAAGAGTAAGGCCTTTCGGCCTCCGTCCGTTTCTGAAGTTTCTGAGTATATTATTAGTAGGGGTGAAAAAATAGATGCCGATGCCTTTGTTGATTATTATAGTTGTAAAGGTTGGATGGTAGGAAAGAATAAGATGAAAGATTGGCAGGCAGCTGCTAGAAATTGGGTTAGAAGACAGAATGAATTTAGTAATAAAAAAGAGGACTCATATACTGAATATTTAAAATATAAGGAGAAAAAACATGGTAAAAAGTGAATTTATAAGACGTTTAAGTATGAACTTTAAAGACGGCAATCCAATTATGTATGAGGATTTAGAAACATGGATGGATAGAGTTAATTTAACCGAGTATCAAATTGATATACTTTACGATGAAATTAAGGCTAGTTATAAATATAAAACATTTCCTACGTTAGCTGAAATTATTAACATTTGGACTCGAGCAAGTGGTGAGAGAGATGTTGACCAGGGTGCTCATCCTATTGTAGTCCAGCGTAAATATGTACAGTCCTGGGATGTTAAAAAGATTATTAGTAAGTGTCAAGAGATACGTAAGAACGGCCCACAAAATAGTAGTGAAATAGATTTCTTACACCAATGGAGCGACTTAACAAGTGAATACGGTCAACTTAAAGACAGAGGTTTCAAGGGTAAAGAATTAAAAGAGAAGCTAGAAGGTATTAAGCTAGCTATAATAGATGGTAATTATGCAATGAGTTATGACGAAAAACCTGTTGATATTCCAGATTTAAGTAATAAATTTAAAAGTAAAAGATGATATATTCAATAAATAATTTAATATTAGATTCAAGATCAGTATCAAAGTCAAGGTCATGGTCATGGTCAAGGTCATGGTCATGGTCAGGGTCAAGGTCAAGGTCATGGACAAAATAATTTTAGAATTAGGAGAATAAAATGAAAAGAAAAATTGAGATTTCAGAAGAAACTTATAACTTAATTAAAGATCAATTAAAAGAAGATGAAAAATATGATATAAATTCATATGATGATTTTGTTGGTAAAAAGTTTTTTTTCAGAACAGTTACCTACCATAGTGTAGGCAAAGTTGAGAAAATTGTGGGTAAGTTTTTAGAACTATCTGGGGCTTCATGGATTGCAGATAGCGGACGTTTTATGAATGCAATTAAAGAGGGGTTATTGGATGAGGTTGAGCCAGTTGGTTCTATGTTTATTTCATTGGATAGCTTAGTTGATTTTTTCCCATGGGTTCATGATCTACCAACAGAGCAAAAATGATATATTCAATAAATAATTTAANNAGGTTATGGTCAGGGTCAAGGTCAGGGTCAGGGTCATGGTCATGGTCAGGGTCAAGGTCAAGGTCATGGTCAGGGTCAAGGTCATGGTCAGGGTCAAGGTCATGGTCAAGGTCAAGGTCATGGCCTTAATAAAAATCTATTGACATTCTTAATTTAAGTGATAATTATAAGTTTAGGAGTAAAAGATGAACGAAGAAATTTTTCTTAATAATGTTTTAGATTTTATAAAAACAATAGTTAAAGATTTAAAAAACATCTATATTCAGAATGAAGATTTTTTATATTATAAAAATGAAAAAATTTTTAGAATATGTTCTTATGCAGTATGGTTTATTTTAGATGAAAATACAAGTATTGAAATTATAGATAAAGAAATTATTAGCAAATTAAATAATATTAAAGAACAAATTTTAAAAAGTAGCGAAAAGGTTATATATGAAGAGGCTGTTATTAAATTAAACAAACTTGGCGGTTTAAAAAAAGATAATAGATTAAAAGGCGCTATTCCTAGTGCAGATGTTTTGAGTGGGGCTTTAAGCAAATGATATTTCAAATACCAGGTTACATTTCTAAGATTAGCACAATGAGTGATTCACTGAGATTGCAAGTTGATACACAAGAGGGTTTGAATGCTGAGTCTATGACAAGGCTAATGAACTTATATAACAAGCTAGGTTGGTTTACTTTTAATGTTCACCAGATAGAAGCTGAGGACATAGTGAATTTGCCTGAGTTGAAAAGTGACAGCCGTAAAACACCAGCTCAGCGATTAAGGGCTGTATTATATTTAATGTGGAAACAAGACAATTGTAATTATGAAGACTTTAATTTATATTATGAGTTTTACATGGAGAAGTTAATTGATAGGTTAAAGGAAAAGTTAACTTGAATGAACGGACTAAATGTTGTGGCCAGCCGTATAGGGGTGAATGGCGAGGCCTTAAATATTATGCAATATGCAGCTATTGTAGAAAAACGATTAAGGAGTTGGGCTTTGTTATCATCTATGACGACGAATTGTTATGACACCAGAAACAGCAATAAAGAAAAGTATTAGAGATTATTTAAGATTAAGCGGTTGGTTTGTATTTCATGTTTTACAAGGGCTTGGAGCATATAAAGGGGTTTCGGATTTTGTTGCTATTAAGGACGGTAACGTTTTATTTATAGAGGTTAAAACAGAGAGGGGGCGACAGAGTGAACATCAAAAGAAGTTTGAAAATAATATTTGCAATAGTGGTGGTCACTATTTTGTGGCTAGGGATGTTAGCGATGTCGATAGATATATTGTCGAGAATTTTGGAGAAGTAAGTTTATTATTATGATTTGCCAAGTATGTAAAACAAAACAGGCAACCGAATTGCATCACTTATTGCCTCAGTATCAATTATATAAGCGGCTTTATTATGATTATATTCATCATCCAGAAAATTTAATTAGAGTGTGTTATGACTGTCATCATAATAAGGCTATACCCAAGTGGACAGAAATACAGTTTTGCAAACATTTTAATATAAAACCACGGACAAAATCAGGAAAACAGTTATGGGAGAAGCTTTACTCTTTGGATTAATTATTTTATTTTTATATATTTTATTTATGAGGTAGTATGGGGTTATTTAAAAAAGATTTAAAGATTGAGAGGATAAAAAAAGAGGCAGCGCAAAAAGAGCGTGATAGAGCGGACGCCCATTATTTAGATGCTATAAACAATTTAAGAATACAGCATGAGCGTACTATAAATAAGTTAACGAGAAGTTTGAAGCAAGAACATAGATTGGAACTAAAACAGCAACAAAGTCTAAATAAAAAAATAAACAAGCTTGAAGAAAAAATTATTGAAAAAGATATCCAATTAAAAAATAATAAAAAAGCGTGGTCAATGATTGGGCAATATATAAGTGATATGATGAATTTAAGTTCAAGAATAAGGATGCAAACAGAGTTACAGTTAAAGCCTGCCATTGAAGAGTTTCAGCGAGTAGGCAGGAATGAGAATGAATGTGTTATGTTACTGAAAAAACTTGATTCTGAGACGCCTAAAATTGAAAAGTTGTTGGGGTTAGGGTATCATGCGAATAATAAAAAAGATGTTTCTTAAGTTATTAAATTGGGTTCTAGGTTATGAGGACAGTTCGCAAATGATTGCAAAGAATAACTTTGATAGGTTATTCGATAAATACAAACAGGGCAAAAAATGAAGTGCCCTTTATGCGAAAGTAAACTAGAATATATAAATAAAAAAAACTTAGTATGGCAATGTATAAATTGCAGCTATGCTATTATAAGAGAGAGCCGAGATGAGAAAGAATCATGAATTTGAAACAGGTGATATTGTTAAAGATACATTAGGTGAATATACGTGTGTTATTAGAAACATAGACAAAGACTATGTTAAGCTGTCCAGGTTTGACCGGATAGACAGATGGTATGTTCAAGAACCACGGTATTTAAAAAGATAATTGACAAATAAATTTATATAACATAATACTTGTTCCATACTGATATGAAACTAATAAAATATTACATATACAGACTCCTTTGGCACATAGCTCCTCTTTTACCTAACGGTAAATTCATTCATTTAGATATAGAGATAAACAATAGCTGCAATCAACGGTGTATATTTTGCTGGCACTATGAAAAAGATTTGCCTTTTAACATTGAAACAATGAGCTATGATAGTGTTTGTAAATATATTAGAGAAGGATTTGAAGCTGGTGCAAAGAGTATTAAGTTTAACTTAAGAGGTGAGCCGCTTCTTAATCATGACTTAGAAAAATATATTAAACTAGCTAAACAGCTCGGTTATATTGATATAATGATAAATACGAATGGGATTTTATTAAGTCCTATTCAGCTATTGGCCTTAGATAGTGCAGGCTTGACATCTTGTATCATTAGTGTGGATTCTTTGCATTTATTAACCTACATGAAGCTTCATAATTGCAGCTCTGTTCAATTTGAAAGACTTATGAAACATTTATTGCAGATTAAACACTTAGTCGTTCATGGTAAAATTAAAACTAAGATAAAATTAAATTTTCATATAAATGAGATAAATAAATTCGAAAAGTTTTTAGAATATAAAAAATTATGGAAGCCTTTTCAAGTTGTTATTAGAGATAGTCAAAACAGGTTAGGGCAGCATTTAGCGCAGCCAAAAAAGGGGTTAAGAAAAAAGCATTGTCCACACATGAAAAGGCGATTAACAATAACAGCTAATGAAAAAGTATTTCCGTGCTGTGTGTGTTACATGGAGCCTGAAGACATTGAGTTAAAAGGTGAAACTTTAAAAGAAATTTGGTATAGTACAAAAAGAAAAGAGATGTTAAAAGATTATAAGAATAGATTTTTTTATAAGACATGTAGTTTTTGCACCTCGGGAGATATTTTTAAATGAGTGATGTTGGCATAATAATTACTGCTAGGTTAAAAAGTGGCAGGTTAAAAGAAAAAGCCTTACAGAAAATAAACGGCAAGCCCACTATAGAAATTTTATTAGATAGAATTATAAATAATAAATACCCGGTTGTCATGGCTATTCCTAAAAATAGAGATGATGATATTCTTGAAACCATTGCATTTGAAAAGGGTGTCGAAATATATAGGGGCGATGATAACAGCCCTTTACATAGATTAACTAATTGCGCTAACTATTATCGCTTTGACAATGTTGTAAGAATAACTATTGATGACATACTAATTGATTTAACTGTATTATTTAACCAGATAAAGTTCCACTTAAGGGGTGGACATGATTATACATATTGTCGTAGAATCCCAGAAGGGTGTGCGGCTGAAGTTATAAAAACAAGTGTTTTAGATGAGGTGGTTAACAAGGTAGGCAATAAGCCGGTTGAGTTTACCAGCTATTATATTAAAAATAAATATAACACATTCGAGTATTTCCCAGATATGGAATACCAGTTTCCTTATAGGTTGACGATGGATTATGAAGAGGATTTAATGTTACTCCGTTTAATATTCGCGTGTCTATCGGAGCCGATAGGCACGTTGGATATTATAAACTTTTTAAAAAGGCATAAGTATTTTTTGCAAATAAACAGGCTGCCGGTTGTAACATTATACACTTGCAATTATAATACATCTAAATATATAACAGACACTATTTTTAGTGTGCTGACACAAACATTTACTGAATTTGAATATATAATAATTGATGATTGCTCAACAGACGATTCTATGAATAAAATAACGGAGTATTATTCTAAACTTAAAAGGCCTCAGCAGAATAAGATTAAAATAATACGCAATGATAAAAACAGAGGGTTGCCAGTATGTAGCAATATGGCTTTAGAGATGGCACGTGGAAAATACATAATGCGTATTGATTCAGACGATGTAATTAAGGACGATATTTTAGATTTAATGTTGGACTCTATAAGTTTTGAGGGGACTCAGGCTTGTTTGAGTGGTTATTTTCAAGTTGATGAGAATTTACAGAAAACTGGTCAAGTTAAAGAAAACATGTTTCATCCAGCATGTGCGTTAATAAGTACCTGGACGGCTAATGAATTAAAATACCAGGAGGGTTTGCAGTATTTAGAGGGTAAAGATTTCTGGGATAGATTTAAGAGAAAATATAAATATAGTTTTTTGCCAGAACCACTTTGGAAATATAGGACACGGCCTGGTCAGAAAACACAAGAAAAGCAGCATCCAAACAATTTACTGAAAGGAGAAAAAAAATGAATGTGCTTGTAACGGGTGGTCATGGTTTCATAGGTTCAAAATATATTAAAGAAATGTTGCTAAGAGGACACAGCTGTTATCCCTTTGATTTGCCGAACCACGATATTTTAGATGAATCTGACTTGAGGCATGCTATAGGTATGCACGATATGGTAGTTCATTTTGCAGCTATGGCTGATGTAACGGTCTGTATTAAAGAACAGTTAAAGACATTTGATGTAAATGTTAAGGGTACTTTTAATATTGCTAGGATGTGCGCAGAAATGAAAAAGAAATTTATATTCATAAGCACATGTTGTGTGTATGGCAATAGTTTAGATGAAGTAGAAGTTGAGGACACAACTCAGCCACAGGCATGTGAGCCTTACGCAGTCAGTAAAGTAGCCGGAGAAGCCTTAATAAAAGGCGTTCCACATTTAGAATATGTAATGTTGCGAATTGGCACCGTATATGGCCCAGGGCAAAGAGATGCTCTGTTTACAGGGATTTGTTTAAACAACTTAAGAGATGATAAAACTATATATATTGATGGTGATGGCACTCAAACAAGGCAGTTGGTTTACATAGATGATTTGGTAGATGGTATTGTAAAAGCTAGCGAGAAGTTTGATGAAATAAAATTTCATACTATAAACTTATGTGGTGAAGAGAAAACAAGCGCTGTTGATACGGTTAATGTTGCCGAGAGAGTTGCGGGGAAAAAAGCTAAAAGAGAGCACAGGGGACAAAGATACGGTCAGACTTTTGAGGAGAATATTAGTATTGAAAAGGCTAAAAGGTTGCTTGACTGGGTTCCACGTAGAACATTTGAAAAAGGTATGGCAGAAACTTTTGAAAAGGACGGTAGGTACAAATGAAACAATTATTGGATTTATGGAATGAGATTTCATTAAAACAGAAATTTGTTACTATTTTTGGTCTAATGTTTTTACTATTCTGGTATTCAGTTTTAAACACTGCGTTAATAGCTTTATGGATGAAGTTATATTTGTGTAACTAATATGGCTCAGAATTTACTTGAAATAAGTCAGGCTGCATTTGAATTACAACTGCATAAGATACCAACAAAGCAACTAGTTAAGCTTTTAGAAGGTATTTATAATTATAAATGGGATAGCGGGAAAAACTGGGACTTGGAAACGGTCAAGAATTTAGAGAGAAAAGAAACTAAAATAAATGCTGAGTTGATGCGAAGGGGTTATTTGAATAAAAAAGAATATAAAGACTATTTTGCCTGGTTAAAGAAAATAAATTACAAGAAAAGGACATGGTAAAATGATAATAGCCGGTCCGTGCTCATACGTTGATTATTCAGACAGAGAAGAAATTGTCAAAACTGCTCGGGTGCTAGAGAATACTGTTGATTGGTTTCGTTGTAAGTTGTGGCTGGGTGGAACTCGTCCGGATAGATATGTCCGAGGTATAAGAAGCAAGGGATTGCCTACTCTTGAATCGATAAATGATTTTTTACCTGTTATGACGGAAATACAAACAGAGAAGCATATAAACAAATGTAAGAATTTAAATGGAATTTGGATAGGTGCTAGAAGTGCACAGAATTATGGATTGTTAGAAATAGCTATGGATTTCAAGGGTGAAGTTTTCGTTAAGCGTGGTTTCGGCATGACAACAGACGAGTTAATTGGTTTATATGACATATGTAAAGAAATACATAAAAGAAAAATTTATATAATAGATAGGGGAATAAATACATTCGATAGGCGCCCTGATTCTCGCTGGATGCCTGACATAAGAAATGCTATTGAACTAAAAAAGAAACGCCCAGATGTATTCGATAAATTAGTAATTGATTGCTCTCATAGCATAGGTAAAAAGAACTATATTGAGGACGTATATAAATCATTTTATTCAATTGGTTGTAAGCATTTTATGTTTGAATGTACTTACTCAGGTGATAGTAAAACAGATAAAGAACAAATGTTAAGTGTCCAGGAATTAAAGTGTATATTGAGATAAATAAAAAGGGTGCATTTTTGTCCGGGGTTACTCACAAAAAAGTATTTGAACTTATTAAAAGTGCTAATAGTTTAGATGTTTTTAAATATTATGGAGTTAACGAACCAAACCAGAATGTCTGGAAACTACATGAAAAGATATTTAACCACTTTGAGGTTTTAGATCACAGGGTTAATATAAAGCCTTTTTGGGCTGGAGAGATTTGTTTGAATGGTGGGCTTGAAAAGTATGAATTTATTAACTTTCAGGTTTTAGCTTTTGAATTATGGGAAGAGTTTTATAGAGGTGAGCACCAATTAAAAATATTGGTAAACGGTAAAGAGTTTGAATTAAACACCAGGCAACCGTTAAAGCATGAGATTAAAACAACTATAGAAATGATTAAGCAATATAAAAGGCAGTATCGAACTAGCCGAAAAGGTTGTCCGTTTTATGCTGAGGCCATACAAAAAACAGAGTCTGGATATTCACAGCTTTGCTGTCTATGCGGTAAAGAAAAAATAACCTTACTGAAAAGGAGAAAAGAAAATGATTAGATTAGAAAAGTGCCCGATATGTGATACTGATAATTGGCATGACTTGGATTACTTAAGAAATCAAGAATTATGGTATGATAAAGACTACAGAGAAGAAAATGAGCCTATTGGTTTCAAGATATGTAAAACATGTGCATACACTACTTATGATGGTATAGGTGAAGAAAGATTAAAGACTAGTTACACTCAGCAAAGGCGAGCAGTTCAATTAAACAACTTAATAACATGCTATAGAAAAAACGAATATCACAAGGCATTTTTAGATGGTTATATTAAGCCCGATATGAAAATAATTGATATTGGTTGCGCACAAGGTGAGATGTTAAAAATGTTTAACGAATACTATGGTGTACCGCGAGAGAATTTATTCGGTACAGAATACGCACAACCTTTAAGGATTTGGGCTCAATATGAATATAAATTAAATGTATTCGATTATTTATGTGACGGTGAATTCGATATGATTAGCTATTATCATGTTCTTGAACACGTTGAAGAGCTTGATAAACATATGAAATATATAAAGAACAACTTAAAAAAAGACGGTGTGGCTTATATTTCAATACCAATATTTTTTGAAGAGCTTGAGGAAAAAAGCGGTGCGCCTTGTGTTGATTTTGAAGAGTACTATCATCTTAACCATATAAATGTATTTTCAAGGCAGGCATTCATTAACTTACTTAATAAGCATGGATTTGAAATAATAAAAGAAGATGAAATTCTTTACGCTTACACGGTTCTTGTTAAACATTCAAAACCTAAAGAAATAGTAAAAGAAAACTATTTAACTAAAATAGATATAATTGAAAAACAGAAAAAGGCAATTGAGTTATTAAATCAGAAAAAACATAAAGAAGCACTTGAGATATACCCAGCATTCCCGGATTGTTATTTATTTTATTCTCTTAATAAAGAAAATATGAAAGAGTTTGATGCACAAAAGAATATTTTAGAAGAAGGTTTAAAACATTGCCCAAATAACCACAAACTTATTAGTCAGTTGGGTAAAGTTTATTTTCAATGGGACGAAAACACACCTGAAAGACAAGGGTTCTATTCTAATAGAATTAAAAAAGCAGAAGAGTTATTTTTAAAACTAGCTAAGGTGCGTCCAGGCATGGAGGACAACTTCTATTTTCTAGCTATGATTGAGGGTAAATATAAACAAGATTATAAAAAAGCTATTGACTACTTGAAAAAATTCGTGTATGTTAATCCTACTAAGCTACAAGAGAGCATAAACTTAACATCGCACTTTTGGAGTCAATATGCTGAGAAAGATAATAGATAGTATAAAAGTTGTTTTTTGGTCTATTGTTTACACAATAAAAATAATACGTTATTATAAACAAACAACTAAGAAAAGACCGACACATATTGATATGACAGGCAACTTGCATTGAAAACAGAAATTAGAAAATTACATCTTAAGAGTTTAAAGGAAACTGAAGGTAACCCACAAAAGATGGATGATAAAACATTTAGTGGATTGGTTGCCAGCATAAGAAAAAAGGGTTGGTATTTTGCCCTCCCTGATGTTTGGGAATATGAATTAGGTCAATATAAAATAATAAGTGGACATCACAGAATAAGAGCAGCTATGCAAGCAGGTATTCTTGAACATGATTGTAATGTTATAGTTGATAAAGATTATAATGAAGAACAAGCTAAAAAGGATTTATTAGAAAGCAATGAAAGACATGGACAGCCGGATGAATTATTATTAACAGATTTTGTTGAGAATTTAATTGATGATTATGATATAGATTTGGATTCTTTGATTGATGATATAGGTATTGATGATTCTGTTTTAATTAAAGATAATGAAAAAGAAATAAATGAAAAAGAAATAGATGAAAATAATATAAATGTTGATTACGAATGTCCTAAGTGTGGATATAAATGGAGTTGACAGTTATTTCGACATTTGCAGGTTGTGGAGGTTCTAGCCTTGGTTATAAAAATGCTGGTTATAAAGAAATCCTTGCAATAGAATGGGAAAAGCATGCTGTTAATTGTTTTAGACTTAATTTCCCTAGTGTACCAATTTGGCAAAAAGATATAAAACAAATAACAAGTAAAGAAATTTTAGATTTTTGTAACATTAAACAAGGCGAGCTTGATATTTTTGATGGGAGTCCTCCTTGTCAAGGGTTTTCAATCACTGGGCAAAGGAAAGTTAATGATATTAGAAATGATTTGTTTCAAGATTATAAAAGACTTATTAATGGGCTCCAACCAAAAATATTTGTAATGGAAAATGTTTCTGGAATGATAAAAGGAAAAATGAAAGGTCGATTTTTAGAAATAATAAAAGAATTAAAATCATTAAATTATAATGTGAAATGTAAAATCATGAATAGTAAATATTATAATGTACCACAAACAAGAGAGCGTTTAATTTTTATTGGAATTAGAAAAGATTTAAATAAACAACCCGTTTTCCCGAAACCAACAAATAAAATTATAACAATAAAAGAGGCATTGAAAAATTGTCCTGAAGATAAAGAAATTTTTTATATTAAACCAAAATTTTGTGATTATACAGAAAAAATTTTACCAGGTAAAAATGGTAGTTCAGTGAAAAAAAATTATAATTTTAATTTAACTAGAGCACATTATAATAAAACTTGTCCTACAGTTTGCAAAAAAATTAGTCCAAATTCTATATTTGGTGGTATATTGCACCCTGTTGAAAATAGATATTTTACAATTTCAGAAATAAAAAGATTATGTTCTTTTCCTGATGATTTTAAATTAATTGGAAAATTTAAAGACCAATGGGCAAGGCTTGGAAATGCTGTTATGCCTAAATTTATGCAAGCAATAGCTGAAACTTTAAAAAATGAAATTTTAATTCCATATTATGAAAAACATGCAAGAACAAACTAAAACTGACATTTTGGATGAATTGGATGAGCTTGACAAAGCTATAATTAGATTTAAAATCGAAGGTTTAAAAGATGTTGAAATTGCAGAAAAAACAGAAAGACACAGGAGTACTATTGCAACTAGATTAAAAAAAGTAAAAGTTCAACAAGCTATTCAAGAATTACAAAAAACAGCTTTGCAAATACTTATAGATACTCAATCAGATGCTGCTAGAGAATTAAGACGTATATTAAAACATGGCAGTGATGAGAATAAAATAAAAGCAGCAAGAGAAATACTAAAAGGTGTATTGTCTGAGAATCATAATTTAAACTTACAAGACACGCATTTTGAGATAACAATAAATGATATAAAAGCTAAATGAAAATAGATTTAATTGACCCACACCAGTCTAAATTTGTTAGAAGTAAAAAGAGATATGTTTTAAATTCTGGTGGAGTAGGTTCAGGGAAAACTTACAGTATAGTTATTAAGACACTTCTTTTATGTGCAGAGCACCCAGGGATATTTGTTTTAATAGGCGCTCAGACTTACCCATTGCTTCGAGATACAAC
>JABAHP010006116.1_pt1 | contig 14045 bp, 11 predicted proteins | sample 7062081 | NCBI WGS metagenome assembly JABAHP01 (sample SAMN14534357, study PRJNA622989) | marine sediment metagenome | biome: marine biome [ENVO:00000428]; feature: marine pelagic biome [ENVO:01000023]; material: deep marine sediment [ENVO:00002113] | place: India: Gulf of Kutch | collected... | reverse complement strand
CTGGCCGCCATAGCGCTCGCCGTGGGCAAACAGACCGGCCAGCGGACCGGGCTCCCGTTGCCGCGGCCTGCCACCAAGGACCACCGGTTTTTTGGCGTTCAGGGCTTCGCCGAGTTCCTCCCAGCCAAAGTGAGGCTTGGCAAAGTTCCCGGGCAGTTCGCCAGCCTTGAGCAGATCGGCCTGTAGCGTCTCGGCCTGGTGATCTACATCGGTCACGGTGGCCATGAGCGCATCCCAATCATCCACCAGGACCAACCCGTCGGCGGGCAGGTAGTCAAGCAGGGTGGCTGGGCGGGAATAGAAGAATGGCAAGTAGAACTCGATCCCGCGAAAGTGGGTGCCCTGTTCCAGGTGGACCTGGTCCTGCCGGTATTCCATGCGCGCGGGAGGGTGACAGGGGATGATATCCAGATCCGCGCTCCGCTGGGCCGCCATCGGCGCCAGCCGCGGCAGCGCCTCTGTGGCTGGTGCCAGGGTGAACTCGTCGATGAGATGCAGGGAGCGCTGGGTCGTGGGATCAAAGACGCGCAGGCTATCGATCTCATCGCCAAAAAGCTCGATGCGCACCGGCAGGGAAGGATCGGCATTGCCGGCATCGAGGCTCAGGATGTTGGGCGGAAAGACGTCGACCAGCCCGCCCCGCCGGCTAAAGGTCCCCGGCTCTTCGACGACGGTCTCGGGGCGGTAGCCGTGCGCGACCCAACTGCTCGTCATCCGATGGAGGTTCACCTCCTGGCCGCGGCGATACTGGCGCAGGCCCATGCGGAATTCGCGAATAGGCAGGGTCTTGTGCATGAGCGCCCGTGCCGAGCCAACGATGAAAGGGGGCCGCGAGGATGGGGCGCCCCTGGTCTTCTCCCATCGCAGTAGGGCGGCCATCGCAGTTAACCGGTCGGTCACGGTCTCTCGTGTCCACGGAACCCGCTCGTAGGGCAGTGGATCGGGTTCCGGGAAGGGCAAAATGCCGTCAGACCCGGTCCAGATATCGAGTTGCTCGGTCCAGTATCCTACCCGCTCTGCGCGGGCAGTGAGCAGGACGATGGGCCGGCCCAGCTGTTGATACAGCGCTGCGACCAGGAAGGGACGAGCGGGTTGGATGACGCCCAGGATATCCCTGGGACCGGCGCCAGAAGCCGTCTCAGCCAGCTCCTGGTTGGCCAGGTCAACCAGCAGCCGGTACGCGGGTGTTTCCTGGAGCAGGGGAACGAGTCCAGCTAGGTTCACGTGTCTTTCTCCTGGGAACTGGGTGCAACGTGGAGGGAGGTAGAGGAAAGGGGCGGCAGCTCGGGCTCATCCACGCCGTCGTTCTCCTCCATGTTCTGAGCCAAGCCGGTTCTCTGCTCGTCTGTGGCCTCATTGGCGGGCGGTGGCGGGCGATTGAAGCGGTCCATGGCAGCCACAATCCCGTCTTCCAGCCAGGTCTCGACGGCCTGTGCTGCTCGCTCGAGGGTGTCGGCAGCGAGATCACGGTTTTCTTCCGCAAAAGGCTGGAGGACATACTCGGCGGGATCGAGGTTGCCGGTTGGACGGTCTATCCCTACCCGCAACCGGGCAAACTCCTGTGAGTCGAGCAGTTCGATGATGGAGCGCAGCCCCTTGTGGCCGCCAGAGCCACCCCTGGGCCGGATCCTCAGTCGTCCCAGGGGCAGGTCCAGGTCGTCGCACACGACCAGGATCTGTTCCGGTGTTATTTCGCGCTCGCGGCTCAACCGCAGCACAGATCTTCCGCTCAGATTCATAAAAGTCTGCGGTTTTGCCAGGATGACCGTTTGCTCCCCAATCTGGCCCTCAGCCACACGGGCCTTTGCTTTCTTGTGGCGGGCAAAGACCAGGCCGTGGGTCTTGGCCAGCGAATCTACGATTTGAAAGCCGGCATTGTGCCGGTGTTTGGTATACTCGGAGCCCGGATTGCCGAGCCCTACGATCAGCACCAAGGGAGCGGGCGACGCCTCGCCCTCAAATGTGGCGTCGCCGGTCTGTTCGCTCGTCTGGCTGGATGGCGGATCAGTCTTCATACATTCCGAGGCCTTCTTTTCCGCGCTGGGCGATCCAGCGCGCCAGGGAGGCCAGGGCTCCTTTCAGGAGGAAAAAGAGGCCGAGCGCCACAAAGACCGCCACGGTCGCGCCCGCACCCCAACAGGCCGCGTCGCTGACATTCTGGAAGGGCATGTCTACTGCGGGTTCGGGTGTATCACTGGGCAAGGCTGTCGGCAAGTCTGTGGACGTTGGCTTGGGTGTGGGACTGACCACCGTCGGCACCCCAATGACGACCGTCGCCGTTGGGGCAGGTGTCTCGGTTGGTGCCTCCGGGGTTGGCGTGGCTGCCGGGGTCGGGGTGTCGGTGGGCTGGGCGTTGAGTACCTGGATACCGCGCACCACATACTCGTCATAGTTGCCGTCTAGGCGCACCAGGCGCAAGCGAAGGCTATAGATGCCGTCGGGGATGATCGTCGTATCCCACAGGCCCAACCGCCCCTGGACCACGGGCACCGTAAAGGGCGAGCCCTGAATAGGCGTCCATTGGTCGCCGGGGTTGGGCTCTGGGCCGTAATGGATCTCGTACTTTTGGAACTGAGGATGGGTAGCGCTGCCCTCAATGGGCACCAGGCCGCGCACCGCAGCACGGTCCCGGGGCGAGCTGATCTGTCCCAGGGACTGCGACTGTACAGCCTGGCCCAGCGGGATGGCCAGCAGCAGCAATCCAAGGGTTAGCATAATGGCGATTTTTCTCATTGAATCCTATCCTCCGCGCGCACGGAACAACGTGGAAGTGTATCACAGAACAAGCGGGATGACAAAACGGGAACCGTGAAACGTGAGATGGGCGGCATCGCGGCCGGGAGCGCACTGCCCTGGCATGATGCAATGGATTGGAATGAGGTGACAGTGCGCGCCTGTTTGCCGGGGGCTCGCACTGTCACTGCCTGCGAAGGATCCTACGCTGTCATCTGTCGCCTGTGGTATCGAACAGGCCTTCAACGCTCATGTATGCCTGCCCCGCATCGGCAAAGACAATGACGATGGTCTTGCCGGCGTTCTCAGGCTGGCGGGCCAGATCGAGGGCCACAAAAGCAGATGCACCTGAGGTGATGCCCACCATCAGGCCCTCCTCCGCCGCGATCCGGCGGCAGGTGGCAAAGGCGTCCTCGACACGGACGGTTACGATAGCGTCCATCAGGTCGCGCTCAAAGAGGGCGGGCACAAACCCCGGACCGATGCCCAGCAGGCGGTGGGGCCTGAACTCGCCCTGCGACATCAGGGCTGCGCCCTCGGGCTCGATGCCGATACAGCGCACCGAGGGCTTGTAGTCCTTGAGCACTTGGGCGACTCCGGTCATGGTGCCGCACGAGCCCAGGCCATGGACAAAGATGTCCACCCGGCCTTCTGTGTCGCGCCATATCTCCTGGCCCGTGGTCTCGCGGTGGCTCTTGGCGTTGGCCGGGTTGTGATGCTGCTCGGTATAGATGGCGTTGGGCAGTGAGGCCGCGATCTCCTGGGCCTTTTCCCGAGAGCCGCGAATGCCCTCTTCGGCGGGGGTGAGCACCAGCTCGGCCCCCAGCGCTCTCATCAATTGCTTGTGCTCGTCGCTCATCAGTTCCGACATGCAGATGATCACCTGATAGCCCTTCAGACGGCCAATATAGGTCAGCGCTGTACCCGCGTTGCCGCTGCTGGCCTCGACGATGGTGCCGCCAGGAGCCAGTTGGCCGGAGCGCTCGGCCTCTTCAATGATATAGAGCGCGGGGCGGTCTTTGAGGCTATAGGGGTTGAACATCTCCAATTTGGCCAGGATCTCCACGTCCAGGCCTGCCGCCAGGCGGTTGAGCCTGAGCATGGGGGTGTTGCCGATCAGGTCGGCAAGTGTGTCAACTATCATGGATTGGAACTCCTTTGTCGATTCCGCGAACCTAGCTCTTCCAGAGCAGGTCCACGCTCAGTTTTACGGCGAATCCGATCAGGAACAGGCCCACGGCCCGGTTTAGCCAGAGCGCCAGGCGCTCGTTCAGCAGCCCCTCCAACAAGTGACCGGCAAGGGCCACCGCCGTCAGAAAGAGCATCGTGGCGCTCACGCAGCCAATGGCGAAATATACAATACCCCCCGGCTGGTCGAACCTGCGGGTTGACATCATTGCCCCCAGGACCCCGGCCCAGAAGAGGATGGTCAGCGGGTTGGAGAGGGTCAGGATCACACCATAGGAAAAGCTCTTGAGCGGCGACTGGTCGCGATGTTCTGCCTGCGCGACATTGGCCGGGGCGCTCAAGTAGCGGAAGCCAAAGAACAGCAACAGCAGGGCGCCCCCTATGCCTATCGCCATGCGCGCCGGCTCGAGTTGCAGGAGCGCCGAAACGCCAACCATGGAGAGAACGATGTAGAGGGCGTCGACCAAAGCGGCTCCCCAGGCCATGGCAAAAGCGTGGCAAAAGCCCTGGGCGATGCCTTTGTGCAGCACGCCGATGCACACCGGTCCCACCGAGATCTGGAGGATCAGGCCAAACCCCAGTCCCTGCCAGAAATCGCTCATCAGGGCGCGGCGGTCTCTGCCTTTTGTGCCACGGCAACCAGCCTGCGGGCTTCGTTATCGTATGGTGCTCCATCCAGGTCTCCATAGAGGGCGACCGACTCGAAGCCGGCGTCGAGGAGCAGTGTCCTAAGCCCCGCGCCATCGTACAGGCGATGGCCCAGCGTGAACTCCTTCCGCTGCCCATCTTTGACCAGGATCCAGCGGTTCTCAATCCAGGTCCAGTCGTCACGGATCTCTCGCTCCTGGAGGAATAGGGACCCGTCAGGCAGTTCATCCCAGCTTCGGGGGCTAAAGATGCGAGCCAGCCTCTCCTTGCCCATCAGGTCCATTACCAGGTTGCCGCCCGGGCTGAGAGAGGTGCAGAGATTCTCGGCCACTCGCCGGTCCTCGGCCGGGTCCTCAAAGTAGCCAAAGGAGGTGTACATGTTGATGGCCAGGTCAAAGGCTGCCGGTCGCAGGAACTCACGGGCGTCAGCCTCAATCCATTCCACAGCCAGGCCTTCAACACCCGCCGCGTCGCGGGCCTTTTGCAGGTAGGCGGCGGTACGGTCAACGCCGGTCACCGAGTAGCCGCGGCGGGCGAACTCGAGGCTGTGGCGGCCCACTCCGCAGCACAGGTCCAGTACCGCGGCGCCGGGCTCGAGGCCCACCATGGCGACGATCTGGTCAACTTCCTGCGGGGCCATCTCCATGCGCTCGGGGCCGAACAACGGCACGGTTTCCCACAAATCATCTCGCTCGTGCCAGGCAGTCATCTGCACCTCCTTGTCTAGGGCGAAGGCATGAAGAGCCCATCGAGGTTTGCAGTATAGCACGCCCCGCAGCCCAGGGCAAACGTGCCAGCGCCCTCCACAGAAAAAAGCCCCCCGGAACCTGGATGGTCCCGGGGGGCTTGAGAACGCGAACTACCAGTGGATCACGACCAAGGTGCCGATCGGCGCCCAGCTGTAGAGCCAGGCCGCGTCGGCGCGGGTGAGGTTGACGCACCCGTGACTCATTGGCCTGCCAAAATTGTTGTGCCAATAGGTGCCGTGGATCGCATAGCCCCGGTAGAAGAACATCGAGTGGGGCACGCCGGGCAAATGGTAACCCGGCCCCGACATGGTGATGCTGCGGTACTTGGAGTAGATGCGGTAGCGACCCGTCGGGGTGGGGTAGCGAGCGATGCCGGTGGATACGACCATGGTGCGCAATACGGTGTTCCCCGAATAGGCCCGCAGTCTCTGGCTGCTCAGATCGATGTCGATCCACTTGGCGCCGCCACCGCTGCTGGGGGGCGTTCCGCCGCCACTGCTACCGCCCTTGGGGATTCGCAGGCGCTGGCCGACGTAGATCAGACTCGGGTTGCGCAAGCCGTTCAGCGAGGCAATGGCTGCTACAGAGGTCCCGTACCTGCGGGCGATGCTGGCGACGGTTTCGCCGCGTCTCACGACATGGACCCCTCCGCTGGACGGGATCGTGCCGCCACCCTGGGAACTCCCTCCAGAACTGGAGCCGCCGCTGGTTCCGGGGATTCTCAATCGCTGCCCGACCCAGATATAGTTACTGTTGCGCAGGCCATTGGCGTTCATGATTGCCCGTATTGTGGTGCCATGACGCCGCGCGATGGCGGATAGCGTGTCACCGCGACGCACCACGTACACCCCTCCCGTAGCTGTGCCGCCTCCGGAACTGGAGCCGCCACCAGAGCCTGGGATAGTCAGGCGCTGACCGGCCCAGATATAGTTGCGATTGCGCAGGCCATTGGCGTTCACGATCGCCTGGACGCTGGTGCCATAGCGCCGGGCGATGCTGTAGAGCGTCTCCCCCCGCCGCACAACGTGGGTTCGGTTTTGGGCGTGGGCTGCCAGGGGCAGGGCCATTGTCAAGATGATGACAATCACCAGTACCACCATGATTTTAGCGCGGAAAAGTCTCTTCACTGCCATTTTGACCGTCCTTTCCCCTATAAGGCGGCTATTTCTTGCATTTTATCATGCCATCTGACGCCTGACAATCGTCGCTAGAGAGAATATCGGGGTGTATTTGCCTGCTCCCCAAGGTGTAGACTAGAGGACCAATCCCGGCTGCGACTTCTCAGCCTCGGGCAGTGTGCCGCTTCTTCCCCAACGGGGTAGACTGGGGAGTCGCAATGGATCCTCTCCCGGCTTTGGCCCTTGTAGGGATCTGCCCACATCCAGTGGGGCCTAGGCTAAAGGGTTGAGAATCCACCCAAAGTGCCTGCTAACCGGTTGTGAGGCAGCGACCAGGCGAGAACCGGCAGGCGCTGTGGGCAAGTCAATCCGAGGAGAGATTCTAGGCCTGGCAGGGACTAGACCCTCCCGGCCCCGTAACTCGCTCCCAGAGTTTGACACCTGGTGAGCTGCGATGGTAGAATATCATTGTTGTGGTGATGATGGATGGGAAGGCGCAATGTCTGAAGAGGTTGCGGTAGAACCAGGTAGCATTGACGGCGAAACGAGCGGGGCGTCCGCGGGCAGACCTGTTCTGCGAGTGCCGTGGGATAGCGGATGGCTTCGCGACCTGGCCTGCTGCCTGCTGTTGGTGTTCCTGGTGCTGGTCTTTTTCTGGCGCATCCTCACGCCCGACTTGAGCGACCGGCGCTCCTTTCCTCCCGGCGATTTCATCGTCACCTTCTATGCCACGGAGCGGGTCAAGGCCGAGATCCTGATGCAGGGGGAGCTTCCGCTCTGGAACCCGTACGCCAATGCTGGCCATCCACTACTTGCCGATCCCCAGACTGCTCTATACTACCCCCCAAGCCTAGCGACTCTGGTGCTGAGCGCGAGAGAGGGTTTCTCGGTATTCGCCCTGCAACTCGAGGCAGTGTTTCATTTCTGCCTGGCGGCGCTCTTTACCTTTGCCTTCGCTCGCAGGGTGCTCGGACACCGTGGCGGCGCTCTGATGGCGGCCATTGGGTTCACTTTCAGCGGGTATCTCACCAGCTATCCCTCACTTCAGCTCGCCATTCTGAGGACCGTGGTGTGGCTGCCGCTGATCTTGCTCGGGTTGGAGGTGGGAGCCTCGCACCTGGTGGCAGGGAACAAGCGGGCCTGGGCGGCCTTCGCCGGCGCCGGGCTGGTGTTTGGGCTGTCGGCGCTGGCCGGTCACGCCCAGTCGGCTATGTACCTGTTCTATGCCAGCATGGCTTTTCTGCTGGTCCGGCTCTGGGGAGCGACCAGCAGGCGGAGGATCCTGGCCGCGGTGGGACTCTTTCTGGCAATGGGTGTCGGCATCTCTGCAGCCCAATGGCTACCCAGCCTGGAGTACATGCGCCTGTCGACCCGGGCGGGCATTTCCTATACGGAGGCAAGCAGTGGTTTTAAACTTGTCGACGCGCTGCAGCTTGTGCTCCCCTCCCAATCCCCGTTGTACGCCGGTGTGGTGACCTTGCTATTGGCCCTTGGCGCGCCCGTCCTGGTACGCGTCCGGATGGTCAGGTTCTGGGCGGGGCTGGGCTTGGTGGCGCTGTTGCTTTCCTTTGGAGGAAATCTGTTCCTGTATCCTGCCTTCCATTTGCTGGTGCCCGGGTTCTCGATCTTTCGCTCGCAGGAGCGCGCGATCCTGATCCTGGCCTTTGCTCTGGCGATGCTTGCGGGATATGGTTTCACACATCTGGCAAAACGACCGGCGCCGGCCTGGCTCTGCCGCCTGGCTGCCTATGCCGCCGTGGGGAGCATGGGCCTGGCAGTGCTTGGGTATTTCGGTTGGCTGGCGGACGGCGGACAAAGCCCCACCGCCTTTTACTGGCTCTTGCAGCAGGGCGTGTACTTGACGGCTTTTTGGGGGCTCGCTGCGCTCTTGCTCAGGTTGCAGGTGCAGCCTGGGCGCCAGCGCGTGGCAATGGCAGCAGTGCTGGCCTTGGTGGTGCTGGACCTGTTCACGGTGAACTCGACCCGAAATCTGGATCAGCGCTTGCCCGAAGCCCATGCCGTACCCTCTCCTCTGGTGAAGGAGATGCAGGCCGACGATGGGTTATTCCGGGTATATGATGAGTTTCGATTGCCTGACAATCTTGGCAGCCTCTTTGGCCTCGAGGAGATCAGAGGCGCGAGTCCTCTCAAGGTCAAGCACTACCACCGTCTGCTGCAAGACGTCCCGATTGAGCGTGTCTGGCAGTTGCTGAATCTCAAGTATGTGACGACCTGGCGCGATACGCTGAACGTGCCCTCTCGGATCCTCATGCAGGAGGGGGATGGCGACGATGTAACCTACTTGCACCATCTCGCCGACCTGGGACCACGGGCCTGGGTGGTGCATCAGGTGGAGATCATTCCTGGTGATGATCAGACCATCGAGCGCATCTCCGACTGGCAGTTCGAACCGCTCGATGCCGCTATCCTGCCGGAGCCGCTCAATGCTTCGCTGGCTGGCGCTGAAGAGGTCCCGGATAGTTCAGCCGTGCGCTGGGTGCGCAGGGAGCCGGCACACCTGATACTGGATGTGGTTCTTCCTGCGGACGGATTGCTGGTGCTGGGCGAGGTGCACTACCCGGGGTGGCAGACCTATGTGGATGGAAACTCAACCCCCACGCTGCGGGCCAACCTGGCGCTGCGGGCCGTTCCGGTCCCGGCGGGACAGCACCAGGTGGAGATGGTCTACCGTCCCTGGACCGTACCGGCAGGCATCGCCATATCGGTGCTGGCATTGATGGGTGCCGTGGCCGTCATCGTCGCGTCGACGAGGAGAGACCGCCGCGCGACTGACGGCTCGGTTTAGTTGCGGCAAACCACGCTCTCTGGAGATTTACTATCTACACCAGGGATTTCTTGCCATATGCCAGGTTTTCAGGTATAATTCGATGGTGCAAACTGTTTACCAGGAGTAAACCTGGTATATGCACCTCATTACTACCTGTTTGCACAGTAACTGCAATGATCTAGCTTTCTGATCGGGAGGAATGGGAGCCGTTGGCGGAGGAGCAGGTCACAAGGGCAACGCAAGGGGAGCAGGTTGCGGCTTTGATGCATCGTGGCCTGGATGCCGCGAGGGCCGGGCAGAACGGACGGGCCCGGCGGTACTTTGCCGCGGTCCTGGAGAGCGATCCGGCGAACGCTGAAGCATGGCTGGAGAGAGCGGCCGTGCTGGACGATCCACAGGAAACCCTGGCCCATCTGGCGCGGGCGCTCGAGCTTGACCCGGGAAACGAGAGGGCGAGGCGGGCGCTGAGGGCTGCGCGCCGCAAAGCCGGAAATCTGCCGCCGTATCGCCCGGCACAGGGTCCGGCGGTCGGCGCCTCGCGAGCCCCCATTCCCGGTCCTCTGGTCGCAGTACCTGAAAAGTCTTCGTCGTCCTGGTCCAGGGCCTGGCTCGTTCTGGGTGCATTGCTGTTGCTTCTCCTGACGGCCGCGATCATCTGGACGGATGCTCCGAGCGTGGTCCTGGCAGCGCTTGCGCCCACCGACACCCCAACACCGACGCCGACTTTTACCCCGACGCCAACCCCCACACCAACCTTTACGCCCACGCCGACACCCACGCCTACCTACACCCCGACGCCGACTCCGACACCGACGCCCACACTCACCCCGACGCCCACGCCGACCAAGGTGCCGGCGGACAAGAGCAAGACAGGCAAGTGGATAGAAATAGATATCTCTCAGCAGCGCCTCTATGCTCACGTAGGCCAATCCACGGTGTTCAAGGCCGTCGTGTCCACGGGTACGCGATACCATCCGACAGTATTGGGGCGGTTCAGGATCTATGCCAAGTATCGCTCCACACACATGAGCGGCCCGGGCTATAGCTTGCCGAATGTGCCCTGGACCATGTATTTCCACCGCGGCTATGCCATCCATGGCGCCTACTGGCACAACAATTTTGGCAGGCCGATGAGCCACGGCTGCGTGAACATGAGGATCTCTGACGCCAAGTGGCTATACAAGTGGGCGCCCAAGGGCACACTCGTCGTAGTGCATCGCTAGGAAGGATGCGATTGTGATCACGCCTGCGGGTCAAGAGTGCCGCTACTACTACGCTGACTACTTTCGGGGGCGGGAGCGCGAGGAATGCCGTCTCATCGCGCAGAATCCGGCATCAGAGCCCTGGCGACCCGACCTGTGCAAGGGCTGCCCCGTGCCCGGCATCCTGAGGGCCAATGCTTGCCCGCATATGGTGCTGGAGGGGCAGGTGAAGAAGGTCTTCCTGGGCCTGTCGCGCAAGGTAGTAGTGAGTGCAGTTTGCTCCGAGCACCTGGTTGCGGTACCCGAGCCGCATGTGGGGTGCGGTCACTGCCACGAAGGGCGGTCGGGCGTGCTGTTTGACCTCGACACGAGTACATAGCCCAGGCTGAGTTGAGCTAGAAACCGAGGCCCCTGATTTCGAGTACAATCGCTGGTCCTGTGTGCCCGCGAGCGCCGAAATCAGGGGCCTCGTTCCTGTTCCGAGGCCTCGATGTATTGCCGAACAGTGAGATTAGGCTTCTACCTGTTCCTTTTCTGGCACCGGTGAGGGCTCCTCGACCTCGCCGGCCTCCTGTTTTCCGAACTCGAGATCATCGTCGTCTCCGACGTCGGCGAGGATCTGATCCCCCACCTCGAATTCGCCCCGCAGGATCCGCTTAGAGAGCGGACTCTCCAGGTATCGCTGCAGAGCGCGTCGCAGTGGCCTGGCGCCAAAGGCAGCGTCGTAGCCCTTGTTGGCCAGCCACTCGCGGGCGGCTTCGGTTAGCTCGACGGTTATGCCTCGTTCCTCCAGTCGCTCGCGGATCTCTTGCATCTGCAGGTCGACGATCTGCACCATATGCTCCAGCGTCAGGGTATGGAATATGATGATCTCGTCGATGCGGTTCAGGAACTCGGGCCGGAATGTCTTTTTGAGCTCTTCCTCGATCTTTTTCTTGCTCTCTCGCGCCTCGTCGTCGCCGTTGGACGAGGGTATCAAGCTCCAAGTGCCGCCCTGCTTGGCGTACTCGGTACCGATGTTGGAGGTCATGATGATGACCGTATTGCGAAAGTCGACGATGCGGCCCTGGCCGTCGGTCAGGCGGCCATCCTCCAGGATCTGCAACAGGGCGTTCCACACGTCGGGGTGGGCCTTCTCAATCTCGTCAAAGAGGACCATCTGATAGGGACGGCGCCGGACAGCCTCGGTAAGCTGTCCCCCCTCTTCGTAGCCTACGTAGCCTGGCGGCGCGCCAAAGAGGCGGCTGACGGTGTGCTGTTCGCGGTACTCGCTCATGTCGATGCGCACCATGGCGTCCTCGTCGTCGAACATGAACTCGGCCAGGGCCTTGGCCAGCTCGGTCTTGCCGACGCCCGAGGTACCCAGAAAGATAAAGCTGCCGATGGGGCGGCGCGGGTCCTTCAGCCCGCTCCGGGCGCGCCGGATAGCATCGGCGATGGCGTCAATGGCCTTGTCCTGGCCGACGATCCGCTCGTGCAGGTGCTCTTCCATTGACAGTAGCCTTTCGGCTTCGGACTGCAGCAGGCTGCTCACGGGGATGCCGGTCCAAGTGGCCACGACTTCGGCGATATCCTCGGACTCCACCGTCTCGTCCAGGCCGGTTTCCTGGCGCCACGCGTCGTGCTTTTCTTGGAAATCGTTCTCCAATGCGAGCCGGTCGGCCCTGTATTGGGCTGCTCGCTCGTAGTCACGCGTCGAGTGGGCTGCTTCCTCCTCAGTGGCCAGCTTTTGCAGGCGGGCCTTCATCTCTTTCAGATCGGGAGGCACAGAATAGATAGCCACGCGCAGTTTGCTGGCCGCCTCGTCGATCAGGTCCACTGCCTTGTCCGGCAGGTGGCGATCGGTGACGTAGCGGTGCGACAGCCGGGCCGCAGCAACCAACGCCTCTTTGGTAAAGCTCACGCCGTGGTGTGCTTCATAACGGTCCCTGAGGCCTTCGAGCATCTCGATCGTCTCCTCAACCGACGGTTCCTCGACCCATACGGGCGCGAACCGCCGCTCGAGGGCAGCATCTTTTTCGATGTAGCGCCGGTACTCGTCGGGCGTCGAGGCGCCGATGCAGCGCAACTCGCCCCGGGCCAGCGCGGGTTTCATCATGCTTGAGGCATCGAGGGCGCCCATAGCGCTGCCCGCCCCGACGACGCTGTGGATCTCGTCGATGAAGAGGATGACCTGGCCTTCGGCGCTCTGGATCTCCTCCATGGCGCCTTTCAGTCGCTCTTCAAACTCGCCGCGGAACCGTGTCCCGGCGACCATGGCGCCCATGTCGAGCTGTACTACTTGCTTGCCGCTGAGGATCTCGGGCACGTCGTCCTCGGCGATCTGGCGCGCCAGGCCCTCGGCGATGGCGGTCTTGCCCACACCGGCGCTGCCGATGAGCACCGGGTTGTTCTTGGTGCGGCGGCTGAGCACCTGGATGACGCGCAGGATCTCGGCATCGCGCCCGATGACGGGATCTAGCTTGCCCTCCCGCGCCAACTGGGTGAGGTCGCGGCTGTATTTCTCCAGCGTGCGATACCGGGTTTCGGCATGCGGGCTGGACGCCTTTTGGCCGCCCCGAACCTCTTCAATGACCCCCAGAATGCGATTGCGGGTCACGCCGAATTCGGCGAGGACACGGGCCGCCGGTGTCTTCTGTTCGTTGGCGATGGCCAAGAGAAGGTGTTCAGTCGAGATATAGTCGTCCTTCAGCTTTGAAGCTTCTTCGTTGGAGAGATCCAACACGCGCTTCAGTTTTGGGGTGATATACATCTGGTTCACGCCGCTACCATAGATCGAGGTGCGGCTTGTGCTCTGGAGTTCCTCGTCCAGCCGCTGCCGGATTGCTTCCAGGTCGACACCCAGTCGCTCGAGGATATCGGGAACAACCCCGTCTTCCTGCTCGATGAGCGACAGTAGCAGGTGTTCGGTATCTGCTTGGCTATGCCCGTAGCGTTGTAGGATCTCAAAAACCCGCTCGGCCGCATCTTGCGCCCGCTCGGTGAACTTGTCAAATCGTTCCATAGTGCCGTTCTCTCTTTCATGCCTTGCTCTGTGGCAGGCTGCACGTCTCTGTACGTTCTGTTCGCCCTTGGCGTTTCGTCGCAGTGCTCACAATGCTGCGATTCACTGCCTGTATTATACCCTTCTTTCGATTTTCTGGCAAAACTGCGGCCACCACCCAAGATGGCCGCAGGCAAAGCGTCAGGCCTCCTGCGCAACCCTGGCCAGCCGCTGGAAGGTGAGATGGCCATCCACGGCATCCACCCGGACCCGATCTCCCTCGGCAAAGTCTCCCTGGAGCAGTGCCAGGGCCAGGGGGTCCTGCACCTGGCGCTGGATGACGCGCTTCAGTGGGCGCGCGCCATAGGCCGGATCGTATCCTTCATCAGCCAGGTAGGTCCTTGCCGCGTCGCTCAGCTCAATCTCCAGTTGGCGGCCAGCCAGCAATTCTTGCAGGCGGCGCGCTTGGATATCCACGATCTCTACCAGGTGTTCCTTGGTCAGCCCGTGGAAGATGATGATCTCGTCGATGCGGTTCAGGAACTCGGGCCGGAAGTGCTGTCGCATCGCGGCCAACACCAACTCGCGTTGCTGCTCGCCGGTGGTCGCATCGTGGCCATCCAGGAACTCGGTTCC
>JABAHP010004632.1_pt1 | contig 14063 bp, 10 predicted proteins | sample 7062081 | NCBI WGS metagenome assembly JABAHP01 (sample SAMN14534357, study PRJNA622989) | marine sediment metagenome | biome: marine biome [ENVO:00000428]; feature: marine pelagic biome [ENVO:01000023]; material: deep marine sediment [ENVO:00002113] | place: India: Gulf of Kutch | collected... | reverse complement strand
TCGCGAGAGCACGCCATCCTGCGCTATCTGGATGACACGGATTTTCCATTTCCCCGATTGATGCGGAATCGGGATGGGCGAACTTATACCGAGTTCAACGGCGAGCGCTACGCTGTCTACGCGTTCATTCGTGGGTTCCGCTATGATGATTACTATATGCCAGCGGCCCTCAGTTACCGCTTCATCGCGCAGGCTGGGGAGACCCTGGCTGACTTTCATAAGCTGATGGATGGGTTTGTCCCTGAGGGGCGCAAGGTAGACGGGTTTAGGCCGGATGGGGAGCGGCTGTGGCGAGATACGGCATGGCATCTGGACGCCCTTGAACAGTATGTCGGGGGAATCAGGAGGGACTCACCCAACTCGCTGGATTCACTGGTGTTGCATAATCTGGACAAACTGAGGCGGGACATTACGGAATTGGGACGCTGGCATGACGAGATCCATCTCCAATGGCCGATGCAGGTGATCCACAGCGACTATGTGGCCAAGAACATCGTGTTTGATTCCAGCGGGGTAGTGGGCGTTCTCGACCTCAGCAGTGCGGTTCTGGATCTGCGGATGCTGGACGTCGCCCGTGCTCTACAGTCATTTGCGCGCCGGGGGCGATATGAGCTCGACGCTTCAAGAGCGCGAATCTTTCTAGACGCCTATCAGACCCGTGCTTTGTTGCCCGACGACGAGGTGGCTCTGATCCCGAAGCTGTCCCGATGGCGCCTTCTTCGAATCCTCGTCTGGCGCCTACGGGAGGATTTGCCCCCTTCGCGCAAACTGATGTCCTTTCGTAATCGGTGGGCCAAGGCACGTTGGCTGGAGAAGAATGAGCAGCCGTTTCTGGACGCTCTGTTGGCCCGGAGGGATCAGCCACGTCCATGAGGCTCTTCAGGTCTTACGACCCAACAGAACGTCAGCGAAGTGCTGGAAGCTTCAGCCCAACCAAGACCGTCGCTCTGGGCGGGCTTGTTCTGGCCCTTCTGGGTCTGGTCGCGTGCGGTCTTCATCGCGAGGTTGAGATGAATCCGAACGATGATCTGGTGACCGGCCGCCTGCCGGATCAACCTGAGCCTACCCGTCGGATGCGATGTTGCCGATGGAATCACTACGTCATCGACGGTGGGGGTGGGCAGACTGGCCTGGCTGTCAATCCTCTCTCGCCCAATATCGTGTATGCGACGATGGACAACGGTGGGATCGTCAAGAGTTCGGACTATGGAGATACGTGGCAAACCACCAACAACAACATCGGCCACACGCAGTTGGCCGACGTCAAATTGGATCCCCTGAACCCGGACATTCTGTACGTGACCGCCGCTTATGGTCGCGGCCAGGGGCGGGGCGAACTGTACCGCTCCCTGGATGGCGGTGCGCACTGGGAGTTCGTCACCGATGAATTCGGTGCGGAAAGATGGCCGAGCAGCCGGGAGATTGTGATCGTTCCTCAGGACAAGGATGGCGATCGAATCAGTGACGTGATATATGTCGGTGCCTGGGCGGGAAACGAGGGTGGTGAGAACGGCGGTGTCTGGAAGAGCAGCGACGAGGGCGCTAGCTGGCGACAGATCGGTCGCGTTGAGGGGAATAGCGAGTTATGGAAACGCGCCAACGTCTGGGTCTTGAGGAGCGACCTGTCCAATCCTGATGTGCTCTACGCCGGCCTGTTTGTGTACGGTGATTCTGATGCGCCCGGTGGCATATACAAATCGGCCGACGGTGGTCTGAACTGGACGGACATCACGGACGGCATCCCGGTTCCCAACGTCAGCGACATCGCCGTCTCGCCGGATGGTCGCATCGTCTATGCCACGACGAACACCCTTTATAGCCCAGACCCAGGCGCGGGCATCTACAAGAGCACGGACGGTGGGAATACCTGGATGCCGGTCAACCGTGGCCTGCAAAAGACCAGCCTCAAGTTCCAAGTCCTGCTCATGGATAAGGATGATCCGAACGTCCTGTACACCGGCCCGTTCGGTAGCGGTGCCAAGGCCGTATACAAGACGACCGATGGGGGAGCGCACTGGTACCGCACTACGTTCGACCACAGTGGCTGGTGGAAAGAGCGGTTTAGTCACACCTGGGCCATGGCCGAGGGCGCTGATTCCAAACTCTACGTCGCGACGTGGAACGGCATCTATCGCAGTGACGATGACGGCGAAACCTGGCTGGTTCGGCCCCAGGGGCTGGGCAATGTCATCGTCTACGACATTGCCTTGGACCCTCAGAACCCCTCTACTGTTTATCTGGGCCTGGGCGATAGAGGTCCCTGGAAGAGCACCGACAGTGGTCACACCTGGCGGCAGATTGCATATGGTTATTATGAGCCGTACGGTGAGCATTCGGGAGGCGTCGCCGCCTTTGCTATCTCGCCTAGCAATCCGGACGTCATCTACAGCGCTGTGAAGGGCTCCAGCGGCGACACCCTTATGGGGGTGAACAAGACGACGGATGGTGGGAAGAGGTGGAGGGCGATCAACACGGGGTTGCCGGGCCCGGACCCCGCTTGGGTCGCCACCGACGTCGTTGTCCATGCGCTGATACCAGACATCGCGTACGTCGGTATCCGGATCGACAATGGCACCACCGGCGGTGTGTTCAAGACGACTAACGGGGGGAGGATCTGGACCGAACTGACCAATGTAGACGCCGAAGGCCGCCTGCCGAGGGTGGAGTCCCTGGCTATCTCCGCCAGCGATCCGGACGTCGTGCTGGTGGGGACCAGGCAGCCCGGTCGCGTCTACAGGACGAGCGACGGAGGCACAAGCTGGTCTCTGGTATCGCCGCCAGAGGACTTGATGGATCCGAACACCATCGTCTACGATATGGACGTTCATCCCCTACATCCAGAACAGGTCGTCATCGGCGTCAACACGCAGGGTGCCTATAGGACGACGGACGGCGGGCAGACGTGGGCTCAGATCCTGGGTGCGGATTTCTTCCAAGACAACGTGGGAGACCTGGCGCTGAACCCGGAGGAGCCGATACACGCCAGGATTAGAGCGGTCAAGTTCGACCCCGACGACCCACAGATCATCTACGTCGGTCACGACAACCGCCGAGGCAGGGCCGGCTTTGGCGTGGTGAAGTCAACTGACGGGGGAGCTTCCTGGGCCTTTGTCGACCCTGCTGACCTGCAATATCGCAACATCTTCGCCCTGGACATCCACCCCCAGACGAAAGAGCTGTTTGTCGGCGGCTTTGATGGCGTGTATGTGTATGAGCGGTACTTCCTTGAGCAGCAGTGAGGTTTTCATATGTCGCCACCGCTTCAAGCGCGCCTCAGCAAGTTGATCCAGTCCGTGAGGAGGGTCAGGGTCTTTCTGGCCAAGGGGCCCGTCTATCATTACACATACATCCGGTGGCGGCTTGGAGGGTGGCGGTGCAAGAGGATGGCCTGCTTCTCTGACATTGACCTCGATATGGACGATGTCCCCTTTTTCGCTCAACTTGAGTTAACGAGGGAGGGTCTGGCCGACGTCGAGCAGGCAGTGACCGAGGGAGACTACAAGAGTGCCGGGTCAAAGCTGACAGCGTATTTTCGTACGAGGGATTGGCCGACGTTTCACTTCAGTTGGAAGGACAGAGATCGGATTCTCTCGGCCGTCGGGGGTGAGCGGATAGAGGCGACTACCCAAGCCGCCGATGAAATATGTCAGAACATCTTCTCTTTTCGTCGGGTCGCCCCGGTAAGGTTTGAGGACGACATTGACTGGGCCTATTGCCCGGGGGGAAATACCGATTGGACCTGGGATCTGAACCGGCATTCCTATTTTATCGACCTGGGCAAAGCGTACTGGTACACGGGGCGTGAAGAATACGTTGAGAAGTTTACGGGGTTGTTGCTCGACTGGATAGGCACTAACCCGGCCGGGGTGGGGCGCCGAAGCTGGAACAGCGTGCTGGAAGTCGCGGTCAGGCTCAATACCTGGATATGGGCGTTCTTCTTCTTTCGTCAGGCGGACGCTTTTGGACAGACCGAGCAGGTCGTATTTCTTAAAGGGCTCCTCACCCATGCACGTTTTCTGGCCGCTCGTATCGAACATCATGCTGTGAACAACCATCTGCTGCTAGAGGCGAAGGCGTTGGCTTTCTGTGGACTTCTGTTTCCCGAGTTCACGGAAGCGAGGGAGTGGTGGGATTCTGGTCTGCGGATTCTGTGGGGTGAGGTTGAGAGACAGATCTGTGCGGACGGGGTCCATGCCGAGCGCGCACCTCTATATCACCGTCGCGTTATGAGTGCTCTTTTGGAGATGTTGGTGCTCTTGGAGAACAACGACCTGCCCGTGCCGGAAGAAGTGATCGAGCGCGTTGAGCGGATGCTCGATTTCGACCGACACATCACTAAGCCCGACGGGACTATCCCCCTGTTCAGTGACTCCGCTTTGACTGAGGTTCAGGCTCGCTTTTCCGGCCGGGGTGGGGGAGCAACGTTGTTCGACCGGATAACGCTGGATGGAGCTGGTCCTGATGAGGATATGGCCTGGCTCTTGGGCAGAAGGGAACTTCCCCAGGATTCGACCCGTGTCCCGTCTGGTCACGAGCTCGGCTCGCGAGCTTTCCCAGAGGGGGGTTATTTCGTGATGCGGGGTGGGGTGGGTGAACAAGGGCTGTACCTGGCCTTCGATTGCGGGCCTTTTGGATATGAACCCGTCCCCATTCACGGCCACGCCGACGCATTGAGTTTTGATCTATACGCGTATGGACGTTCGCTAATCACCGACTGTGGTGTCTACAGCTACCACCTGGGTGAGGACTGGCGTCGTTACTTCAGAGGCACGAGCGCTCACAACACTGTCGTGGTTGATGGAAAGGATCAGTCTATTCTGTTGGAGGCTGGGCGTGTCTATCGCATGGCTCAGGCGACGCTTCATCAGTGGGTGTCAAATGAGCGGTTCGATCTCGTGGATGGCTCTCACGATGGCTATTGCCGCTTGGCAGATCCGGTGATCCACCGTCGAAAGATACTCTTCGTGAAGCCGGAGTATTGGATCATCGTCGATCTTCTAACAGGGCGACCAGGGCAGCATCGCCTGGAGCAGTATTTTCACTTGATGCCCTGGGCCGTTCCGATTCTGGACCGGGAAACCAAGGCTGTGCGCGTAGAGTGCGACGGAGCCGCGGCGATAACGATTGTCCCCGCCAGGGCCGAATCCCTGGAGGCGGAGGTCACAGCCGGGGCGACCGATCCTATCCAGGGGTGGGTCTCCTTCTTCTCCGGTGAGAAGGTTGCCGCGCCTGTGATCAAGTACTCCAGGAACGTCCAGATACCGAGCGGTCTTGTGACCACAGTTTACCCGCATCCGGCGAGAGGCAATGACGAAGTGCACGTGACCGCCTTACAAGTCACCGCCAGTGATGGGAAACGGCTGTCTGACACACGAGTCACTGGCTTGGTAGTGGAAACAGCAGAGTGTATGGATACCTGCGTCATCGCCCATGACGGCGCTCCTCCCTGGAAAGCCTTCGCTGGCTGTGAAAGTGATGGTGATCTCGTACACATCAGACGGCGAAAAGCCGATGGGGCTATCATCAGGGCGATTTTGGGAGGAGGGCAATGCCTTTCTTCTCAGGGTCAGTCTCTTCTGGACATGTGCGATCTACCACAGGCGTTCACAGTCGACCGTGAAACAGCGATTGGGATCGAGCGATGAAGATAGTCTACGTGCTGGGTGCTTTTCCGTCCCTGACCACAACCTTCGTGGACCGTGAGATTCTTGAGACACAGCGAAGGGGGATCGAACTGGTCTTGGTCTCCATGCGCAAGCTGGCTCCATTCGATATGAGCGCAGAGATTGCAGGGTTGGCCGAAGCCACCAAGTATCTCCTGCCTGCCCCATGGTTCGGGTGCCTGAAAGCCCACCTACGTTTCGCGCTGATCCAGCCCCGCGTTTACCTGACGACGCTTGTTTATCTGCTGACGCGTCGGCATCCCAACCCTGGCGCCTGGGTTAGAACCCTTTTCTATTTCCTCGTAGGGGTTTGGGCGGCGGAGTTGTTGCGAGGGGAGGCGGTGGACCATATCCATGCCCACTTCGCCAATCGAGCGACGACCGTGGCGATGGTCGTTTCTCGGTTGCTGGGGGTGCCTTACAGCGTTTTTGCCCACGCCTATGATATCTATGTGTCTCCCGTGATGCTTCCCGAGAAGATGACCGGAGCCAGGTTCGTCGCGACCTGTACGGCCTACAATAAGGCCTACCTGGAGAGCATGGACGGAGGCCGGTTCGTCGGCAAAATCCACCTCGTCTATCACGGTCTCGATCTGTCCAGGTTTGCGCCGTTGCGCCGTTCGTCCGACAATGGCCAGCGTCCACTGCTGTTTTCGGTAGGACAACTGAAGGAGAAAAAAGGCTTCCCCTATCTCATCACAGCCTGCCGGCTGTTGAGGGACTGGGGGCATAACTTTAGGTGCGAGGTTGTGGGTGAAGGTCCCGAGCGACCTCAGCTAGAGGCTCTGATCACGAAGCTGAAACTAGATGACACGGTCTTCCTTTGCGGAGCTCTGCCCCATTCGGCAGTGGTAGACAAATATGCCCAGGCAACGCTCTTTGCCCTGGCTTGCGTGCCAGCCCGGGACGGTGATCGCGACGGTATCCCAAATGTGTTACTGGAGGCGATGGCTGCACGGGTCCCTGTGGTGTCCACACAGTTCTCCGGCGTTCCTGAAGCAGTCGAGAATGGTGTCACCGGTCTGTTGGTTCCTCCCAGAGACGCGGAAGCTCTGGCGAAAGCCCTGGCTCGACTTCTGGATGCCCCAGGGCTTCGCGAGGATTTAGGCCGAGAAGGTCGCAAGCGGGTACAGGAGCGCTTCAACATCCACGATAATATCGGACGACTGATTGAGTTGTTCAGGGAGCAGGATACAGCAAGATGACCAATGCAGCCAAGCCGCGCGTGTTAGTCATTGGGTTGGATGGTGCCACTTTCGACGTAGTGAAGCCCCTCGTCGCCAAGGGACAGTTGCCCAACCTTGGGCGGCTGATGGATGGAGGCAGTCACGGTGTGTTGCGTTCAACCCACCCGCCCATCACGCCCAGTGCGTGGACATCGTTCGCCACGGGCAAAAACCCCGGTAGCCACGGCCTTTTCGATTTTCAACGGGTCGAGCCGGACACCTATGACTTCCTCCCAGTGCCGGCCAATCAGCATGGTCAGCGTACGTTGTGGGGTATCTTGAGCGACGCCAGCCGGCGGTCGGTGGTGCTGGATGTGCCCTTCACTTACCCGCCCGAATCGATTCGGGGGTGTGTGATTACAGGCTATGGGACACCAACCGCCGACGGCACCGTGTTCACATATCCTCCTCAACTGCGCGACGAGCTGATCGCCAGTTGTGGAAGTTGTGAGGTCGCCACGGTGAGTGGCAGACTGGAGCTGTCTGATGGCTACTTCGAGCGATGGGATCATATCCTGGCAAGCCGGGCCTGCATCGCTTCCTATCTGATGGATAGAGAAGACTGGGATTTCTTCATGATCGTGTACGGCGTCACAGACAATATGCAGCATACCCTGTGGGCCTTTCTGGAACCTCAGCACCCGGCCTACCACAGCGGTGAGGGACGCCGCTACCGCCAGCGGCTATTCAGCTACTATGCTAAAGTGGACGAATTGGTCGGAGAGCTCCTGGCCCGCTGCGATGCCAGCGTCCACGTCCTGGTTATGTCGGATCATGGATTTGGTAGTACAAGGACCAGCAAATACCTCTCTAAGCTGCTGATGGACGAGGGTTTGCTCCGCTATAAGGGGCTACCCATCCTCTCCAAGTCGACGACCTGGACGATGCAGCGCCTGCTCAACCTGTATCATAGCATGCCCTTCCTGGGAAACATCGTCCGCCGCCTGAGTGGAAGGCAGAAAGCGGGCCTGAAACAGGCCCTGAGCCGCACGGCGCTGCTGCCGGTGGCGGAGAACATTGATTGGGATCACACGCTTGCTTTCCCGGGCGGTTATGGGTTGCAGGTGTACATCCACCGCAAAGACCGCTTCCCACGGGGTACTGTGGCGCCGGGGGAGGAGTGTGAGAAGCTGGTTGAGCACATAATCGAGCGCCTCTTGGCTTTGAGTGACCCAATCTCGGGTGAACCAGTGATCAAGGCGGTCTATCGCGCGCAGGACATTTACCACGGTCAGTTTTCCGGCCAGGCACCGGACCTCATTGTTGAGTACGACAACGTGTACCAACCGGCTCAAACGGGAGCCTGCGGGACGTTGAACCCGGGACTTGAGGGCAATCACACGATGGACGGCATCTTCGTCGGCCACGGTCCCCACGTACTGGCGAGCGCCCCTGTCGAGCCACGGATTACCGACTTGGCTCCTACCGCCCTTTACCTGCTGGGCCTGCCGGTACCTGAGGATATGGATGGCCGGGTGCTAACGGAGATCATCGAGCCCGCTTGGTTGGCCAATCACCCTGTGACTTATGCGGACGCCACGTCCGCACCTGTGTCGGAGGAGAGCTACTCGGCTGAGGAAGCCGAGTTAGTCCGCGAGCAACTGCGAGCCCTGGGTTACATTGAATGAGGGACTGGGGGAGCGAGTCATGGTTCAAAACAGCGTAGAGCAAGGAGGCGCGTCGGAAGGGGTCTTCGTCGCCTGGCACCCATATAGTCGCCGGGGCCAGTTGTTATCCCAGAAGTTCGGATTGAGGTTGCATCTCATACATGCTCTCGAGCGTCGCTACCTCTTGGCACCGATCAGATACACCATACAGGCCCTGACAACTCTCAAACTTCTGGGTCGCGAGAAGCCACGACTCGTCTTTGTGCAAAACCCGCCTATCTTCGCGGTACTGGTCGTCTATATCTACGCCAAACTGCGAAAAGCGAGGTACATCATTGATTCCCACACGGGGGGCCTGCTGGCACCTTGGTGGAAATGGTCGTTGCCCATGCATGCGTTTCTGTCGCGCAGAGCCGTCACGACCATCGTGACGAACGCGCACCTGAAAGCCCTGGTGGACTCCTGGGGGGCTGACTCTTTCGTCATCGGCGACATCCCGACCACCTTCCCACTGGGTAGGCCTTTTTCCGTGAATGGCAAGTTCAACATTGCCGTGGTTAACACCTTCTCCCCGGATGAACCACTTGAAGAGGTGCTAGAGGCGGCAGCGACCCTGCCCGAAGTCCACTTCTACATCACCGGCGATCTCATTCGGGCGAAGAAGTCGCTGCTCCGGGACAAGCCTGATAATGTGGAATTCACCGGTTTCTTGCCCGACGAAGACTATTTTGGCCTGCTGCGGACCGTGCAGGCGGTCATGGTGCTGACCACAGATGATCACACGATGCAGCGTGGAGCCTGCGAGGCCGTGTCTTTGGGCAAACCGATCATCACTTCCGACTGGCCTATCCTGAGGGAACACTTTGACAAGGGCACGATATATGTGGATAACCGCGCTTGGAGCATCCGTGAAGCCGTGATCAGGATGCAAGAGGCAAGGGAAAGACTAGAGAGCGAGGTCGCGACCTTGCGTCAGCAGCGTTGGCAGGAGTGGCAACATAAACAAGCTGCACTAACAGAGCTGCTTCAAGGATGTGACCAGAGTGATTGACGACAGTGGACGCCAAGATTGGGGGGCTGGACGTTGGGGCTCCCGAGATGGGGCTTGGAGCGACCGGAGGCGAATCCGTCATTTGTCAAGGTAGGACGCTCGAGTAGCAAGGACAGCATATGGTGAGTCACAAGCTGAAAATGCTGGTTGTCTTGGGGGATGGTGGACATACTGCAGAGATCGTGCGGTTGGTGGAATACCTGGGTCCGGACTACGATTATACCTATCTGATTACTACCTCGGATCGTATTTCCGAGAGCAAGATCACGATCCAGGGCCCCATATACCACACCATGCGGCCGCGGGCTAAAGATGACAGGGTGTGGCAGGTAGCCTGGAAGCTGGTCTACAGTTTCTGCCGCGCGGCATGGCTGCTCCACCAGATTCGCCCCGCTGTTGTGCTTGGGTCTGGACCGGCTGTAATGGTGCCCATCGCCCTTCTGGGAAAGATGGTGGGAGCCAGGATAGTCTTCGTTGAGACCGGCAGTCGGGTGACTGCCCTGTCGTTGACTGGCAAGATCATGTTGCGGATAGCCGATCTCTTCTTTGTGCAGTGGGAACAACTGCATGAACGTCACCCCCAGACCATCTTTGCTGGGAGACTGTTGTGATGATCTTTGTGGCCACGGGTACCACGGGCTTTGATGCGCTAGCCGAGCGGATGGATCGACTGGCTCCCTCTTTGGACGAGACGGTTGTCATACAGCTGGGAAACGGGTGTTATGTCCCCCAGCGGGCCGAATACTTCCGTTTCGCACCTTCGCTCAAGCCTTACTACGAACAGGCCTCGCTGGTCATGGCTCACGGAGGGATGGGGATTTGCCTGGAGGTTCTGGATTCCGGCAAGCCGCTGATCGCCCTTGATAATCCCGACCGCTTCGATCAACATCAACAGGATATGTTAAGAGTACTGGCTGCCCAAAACTACCTGATCTGGTGCCGAGACCTGGACGATCTGCCCGGGGCGCTGGAGCGTGCGAGACGGCATAAGTTCAGAAGATATATTGCCTCTGGGTGTGAGATTCATCGGGTGATAAGGGAATTCCTGCAGAGTCTAGAGTGAATCTGCGATGGAGATCCGACAGGCGGATATCGATCATTTCCGGCGCGGGCAATATGAAAACCGCCGATTCTGGTCCAGATTTGGTCGAGTTCCCGATTTCCGAGGGGCGGTGGTCCTTGAGGTTGGTAGTGGGTGGGGAAGCTTGTGTGTGGATATGGCTCTGGCTGGGGCGAAGAGGGTCGTTGGATTGGATTTGAAACCTAGGCTAATTGAATTCGCCAGGGAGTATGTGCAACGGTCCTACCCGCAGTTCGCGGGTATCATTGAATTCGAAGCCGTGGACCTGAGGGACTATGGCGAAGGTACTTTCGGCTTCATCATCTCGAAGGACTCCTTTGAGCATATTATTGAGCTCGATACAATGTTAGCTGAAATGAGGAAGCGCCTGAAACCCGGCGGCAGAGTTTATGCCGGATTTGGGCCCCTCTACACCAGCCCGTATGGGGATCACGACAGGCGACGAGAGATTCTAAGGCCATGGGGATTTTGGGGACGGTTGTGTGCTCTAGTGCCTTGGGGTCATCTCTTCATGGAATCCGTACTCATCGATTTGAACAATCGCTACCGGGAGAAGAAAGTAAGCTCAATGTACGATCTGGGCCTGAACAAGATGTCTGTGTCCGACTACCGACGCGCATTCCACGAATCGGGGCTGTCTGTCACCGACTTGCGAGTAAATCAGAGCTGTGGTGTTCGGTCGAAAGCTCTTTCCCTGCTCGCGAGGATCCCTTTCTTGGAAGATTATTGCGTTCATAACGTCTATGCCATCCTTGAGAAACCGGACATAGGGGTGTAGTGGGCTGTTTGAGCGAGGATATCGTTATGGAGCGTGGACCGATCCTCATAGGAGGCCTGAGTCGCTCTGGCAAGACTTTGATGGCTGCGTTGCTGTCATCGCATCCCAATATCGCGATATCTGTCAAAGGGTCAAATGTGTGGCCCTATTTCTATCGGCGGTATGGTGACCTGAGCCGAGGCGACAACTTCGAGCGCTGCCTCGGAAAGATGTTGCGGTACAGGAACTTGCTGGCTCTCCATCCCAACCCCGGGCGCATCCGAGAGGAATTTCGGCGGGGTGAGCCAACATACGCACGGTTGTTTGCTATCCTTCATATGCATTACGCCGAATGGTTGGGCAAGCCGCGCTGGGGCGATCAATCGAGGCTACTAGAGTGCTACGCCGATCCCGTGTTTGCGGCTTATCCGTCTGCCAGAATGCTCCATATGATCCGTGACCCACGCGATAGGTACGCAGCCGTCATTGCTCGCCCAGGGTATGCACGACGGACGGTCGGCGTAGGTACAGCCTGGTGGTTGTGTTCGGTGGGCTTGGCCAAGCGTAACTCGAAGCAGTATCCTGACCAGTATAAGATCGTACGCTATGAGACGTTGGTCTTTCAGCCCGAAGAGACTATGCGCGACGTGTGTGAGTTCCTGAACGAAGACTACGTCCATCGCATGCTCGTGATGGATGGTGCGCCAGCTTTTCGGCACGTGGGCGGCAACAAATCCGACGGCAGGGATGGGCGGGGCAATGTTTCAACCTCCTTTGTCGGATGCTACCGTGAGGCGATGTCAAAGCGCGAGATTGCGTTCATGCAAGCATATGCCAAGCGGGACATGGTTGCCTATAACTACGAATTGGACTCTACTCCGCTTTCGCCCAGTGACCGCCTGCTACTCTATGCTGCAGATTATCCTGCCAACCTGGCGCGTATGGTAGGCAGGCGCGTCCTGGTGGCTATTCGACTCAACTTCCCTGCCCAGATCAAAGTCAAGCTAGCGCTTCAGGAGTAACCTGTGGTGGTATATCAAGAAATTGCTATGATGTTGCACATGGCTCTCAAAGCGGGGGCCAAATGAGCGAAACTATGAAAGGGTTGGCTCCACTCTTCAGACTTGGAGGCCTGTTGCTGCTGCTGGCGCTGGCGGTGCCAGTCCAGGCTTCTCCTGCGATTCAGAGTTCGGCCTGCGACCGATATGTGGACAACCATGCTAGTGGCGATGGTGATGGTTCCTGGACCCACCCTTGGAGGGCTATCACCGATCACTTGGACGATCTCGTCCCCGGTGATACAATGTGTGTCCGGGGCGACGTGTCCGGCTCCGGGCGGGTGTATGAGGTGAACGAGATCTACGTGGATAGCAAAGGGGGCACCGTCCGTGACGGCGTCGTGGGAAGCCCTATCACCGTACGCTCCTACCCCGGCGAGAAAGTCATCCTGCGAAACGTCGGCAGCGACTCCCTCATCTACTTCAGAGGAGCCGACTACTGGGTCTTTGAGGGGTTCGTAATGGACAACAATGGCCGCCGGGCGAACGCGGTGCGCTTCAAGCATGGCGCCCATCACAATATCTTGAGCGATAACGAGATCTACAATGGCAGATCCAACGGCATTGCCCTCTACGAGGGCCCAAACATCGGCAACGTGTTCGAGAACAATCACATACATGACTTCGATGCTGGAGACCGGGACGCACTTTGCATAATCCTCCATCCTGGATCGGATGATACCATCATTCGAGGCAATGTAATTCACGACTGCAGCGGCGACGGCATCCATATCTATGCCGTGAATGACACTCCGATCGGTGAGTATTCCCAAGGCGTACAGATCGAGGGCAACGTCTTGTACCGCGGTACTCTTCAGCGGAGCGAGGATGGCATAGACGTCAAGGGGGCAGATGGCTTGGTAGTAGCGGGGAATGAGCTATACGGCTATACCTCCGACGACGACTGGTCCGGCGAGGGCAGAGCGGTTGTCGTTCAGAAGGGCAGCCGGAACGTCCTTTTCGAGGGCAACGTGGTCCACCACACGAGTTTTGGGATCAACTGTCACGGTGAGGGGGGCAAGCATCCGGCGAACATCACTATCATAAACAACCTGTTCTACAGCATGCAGGGCACCTACGTGATCCTGTTTTGCGACACCTACGGGGCCGTGGCCTATCACAACACGATGGTAGATGTAGACGGCTATTCCTTCTTCGTCGGGTGCACAGGTATTCACGGTGGCGATATCCGCAACAACCTGGTTTACAACAGTGGTGAGGCCAATATCGGCGATGGGGTACCGTTCGAAGATGTGACAGTGGGTTATAATGGCTGGTTTGACGCGGATAGTGAGTTCACTGCCTCTACTGATATCCTGGGTAGCGGTAATCCTGGCCTCCTGTATATGGGCGCAGGCGAGTATCGCCTGGTGTCGTCCAGTCCGGTCCGTGACGCGGGCATAGACGTGGGTGTGACGACCGACTTGGAGGGCGACGCGCGCCCTTTCGGCAGCCGTCCCGACATCGGGGCGGATGAATACACGCCCTACGTGTACCTGAGGGCGACTCCGCGTGACCGCACGGTTGATCTGACGTGGACCGAAGTTGACGACCCGGAGTTGGCCAGTTACGTGATCACGTATACCCATGGAACTGGAGGCAGCGACGCAAGTCAGGGGC
>JABAHP010000618.1_pt2 | contig 14069 bp, 14 predicted proteins | sample 7062081 | NCBI WGS metagenome assembly JABAHP01 (sample SAMN14534357, study PRJNA622989) | marine sediment metagenome | biome: marine biome [ENVO:00000428]; feature: marine pelagic biome [ENVO:01000023]; material: deep marine sediment [ENVO:00002113] | place: India: Gulf of Kutch | collected... | reverse complement strand
AGAGGGTGCGGCGGCTGATGGAGATGGTGTGAGACGGCCGCGATGGGCCTCTCAGGCGCCGACCTTGTCCTTCAGCTCGTCCACCATGTCGGTGCGCTCCCAGGTGAAGTCCGGGTCGTCGCGGCCGAAGTGACCGTAGGCGGCCGTCTTCTTGTAGATCGGCCGGAGGAGGTCCAGGTGGGAGATTATCGCCCGCGGCCTCAGGTCGAACACCTCCTTCACCGCCTGCTCTATCTCGATCTCGTCGACCTGGGCGGTACCGTAGGTATCTACCAGTAGGGAGACCGGCTTGGGCACACCGATGGCGTAGGCAATCTGCACCTCGCACCTGTCGGCCAGCTCCGCGGCCACGATGTTCTTGGCCACGTAGCGGGCCATGTAGGAGGCGGAGCGGTCCACCTTCGAGGGGTCCTTGCCCGAGAAGCAGCCGCCGCCGTGGCGGCCCACGCCGCCGTAGGTGTCCACGATGATCTTGCGGCCGGTGAGGCCGGTGTCCGCGTAGGGACCTCCCAGAACGAAGCGCCCCGTCTCGTTGATGTGGAACTTGGTCTCTCCGTCCAGGTACTCCTTCGGGATGGTGTGCTCGATCACGTGCTTCCTGATGCCTTCGACCAGGTCCTCCCGCTTCACGTCCTCGGTGTGGTGGGCGGCGATGACTATCGCCTCCGCCCTGTTGGGGCAGCAGTAGTCGCCGTACTCGATGGTAACTTGGGACTTGCCGTCGGGCCAGAGCCACGGGAGGATGTCCTTCTTCCTGCACTGGGCCAGCCTGTGGGTCAGCTGGTGGGCCAGGATGATGGGAAGGGGCATCAGCTCCCGGGTCTCGTTGGACGCGTAGCCGAACATGAGGCCCTGGTCGCCGGCGCCCTGCTCGTGGTCGTCGGAGTGGTCGACGCCCATGGAGATGTCGGGGGACTGCTCGTCCACCGCCACCATCACACCGCAGGTGCGGTAGTCGAAGCCCAGGGCGGGCTCGGTGTAGCCGATGCGCTTGATGGTGTCCCGGACGATCTTCCTCATGTCCACCCAGGTGGTGGTGCTTATCTCGCCGGTTATGATGGCCATGCCGGTGGTGACGAGGGTCTCGCAGGCGACACGGCCGTGCTTGTCGCCCTCCAGTATCGCGTCCAGCATCGCATCGGAGATCTGGTCGGCCACCTTGTCGGGGTGGCCCTCGGTGACGGACTCGGACGTGAACAGGTGCGGTCTTCCTGAGTTCATTCATTGCCTCCCGTGTCACTGGTCAATATGCAAGGCTGGGACGATATGATGGGTTATATAGATTTTGTCGCGAATGGGACAACAAATCCGTGAAGGAACGGCTCAGAGGCCTCTCGACTAAATGCTTATATACAAGCAGTGGTATCGCGCGGTTACAACGTCCGGCCGGAGATGTGCCGTCCCTATGGGGGCGGTGAATCCCACGACGATTGAACGGATGTGGATACCATGGCCAAAGGCACCTACCATTACATCGCGGACGCCTGGAAGAATCCCGACAAGAGCTATGTGCGCGACCTCAACTGGGACCGCGCAATCACCTGGCGTCGCGAGCCGGTCTTCACCAGGGTGGAGAGGCCCACCCGTCTCGACCGCGCCCGGAAGCTGGGCTACCGAGCCAAGCAGGGCTACGTAATCGTGCGCACCCGGGTCCGCCGGGGCTCCCTGCACAAGCACCGCTTCACCGGGGGCCGCAAGCCCCGGAGCCGTGGTATGAACAAGATCACCCTGGACAAGTCCCTGCAGCAGGTGGCCGAGGAGCGCACCATGCGCCACTACCCCAACCTGGAGGTCCTCAACTCCTACTGGGTTTACGACGACGGCCGACACATCTACTACGAGATAATCATGGTGGACCCCCAACACCCCGTGATCCGCAAGGACCCCAAGATCAACTGGATCTGCCAGCCCAACAAGAAAGGGCGGGCCCACAGGGGCCTCACCGCCTCGGGCAAGAAGTCGCGGGGACTCACCCGGAAGGGCGTGGGCGCCGAGCACATCCGCCCCTCGGTGGCCAAGTCCGGCCGCCGCAAGAAGGACCGGCGGTAGGTCCATCGTGAGGCCCAGGCACCGGAACCTCACCGTCCAGTCCTGCCCATGGACCGTTCGGTCTTTTCCCAATGTGTGACGACCGTTTATATATCGTGAAGGCCAAGCAGGGAAGGCAGCCGAGGACAGAGGAGAGTGATTTCGATTCAGACCAATGGTGAGACCGTCCAGCCCGCTCCAGGCCGTCACGATAGGGTCCTTTGGTGGGCCACCACCGGGCTCAAGGCCCTGATGGTGGCCCTTGCCATCCTGGCCGTCTTCCGCGGCCCCGAGGTCTGGGTCTACTCTGGCATCTTCTGCGCCGTGTTCGCCTTCGTGCCCACCATCCTCCGGAGGGCGACGGGCATCTCGATGCCGATCACGCTGGAGTTCCTCCTATTCCTCGCCCTCTTCCTCCACGTGGGCGGAGGGGCCCTGGGCATCTATGACATGTTCGGACCGTGGGACATGGTGACCCACTTCGTGTCCACCTTCATGCTCGCCCTCATCGGCTTCACTCTGTTCTTCATCGCCAACCACCACTGGGACCTCGTGAGGTTGACCCCCGCCAGGGTCGTCCTGGTGACCATGGTGGTCGCCATGTCCCTCGGTCTCGCCTGGGAGGGCATGGAGTGGGCCGCCGACAAGCTGTTCGACATCCGGGCCCAGGACGGTATCGCCGACACGGTCATGGACCTGGTGATGGACGCGGTGGGCGGCTTGGCCGCCGCGCTCCTGGCCCTCCGGTGGGTCGCGAACGGCACGCTGTCCAGGATGACGGCAGACCTGTCAAGGCTGATTGCACGGACCTCCTCCAGCTCAATCTGACCTTCCCTTGCCGGGGTAAACTAGATATATCAGCCTTGGCTCTCCCGCTCAATGGGAGGATATGAATGTTATCTTCTAGACCTAGTGATGGCAATAGATTCAGGATACTCTTAGCGCTCGCGGTAATGGCCGTCCTTGTCGGTGGCATGGCCACCACATCGGCGGCCACCGAGTTCAAGCTAAAGGCCGAGCGGGAGGAGGACGGCAACGTCCGCCTGATATGGACCGCCAACGAGGACCCAGCGCACGACCACTATAGGATCTACTGGGAGGAGGAGGAGTTCGACAGCATCGAGGGCCTTGAGGCCCGGGCGGCCGAGCGGGGCACCACCTTCGTCCCTCAGAACCTTGAGAACGACGTCTTCTACTACTTCGCGGTGGCCTCGGTCGACGACAACGGTACCGCACTGTCCATCGGTTTCGCCGAGAAGGCCCAGCGGGAACCTCAACTCAAGATCGTCAACTACTGGAACCTGATGGCGCTGTTCTTCCTGGTCACTGCCATCTACATCTACGCGCTCATGAAGATACCGGTCTGGGCAAAGGAGTCGAAGGGAGGTGCCTGATATGGCGGACGACACTGGAATAGTGACCGCTCGGGAGATAGAGGGCATGTCAGATGAGCAGATCCAGGCCTACGTGAAGAAGGCCAAGCGGGTCGGTTTGATCTCCCTGGCCATCAAGATAGGCATCGCGATATCCGCCGTCGTCGCCCTCATACAGGGCGAGGGGGTGTGGGTGGTCACCGGGTTGTTCGTCCTGGCGTTCACCTTCGTGCCCTCGCTACTCAGGAAGCACTACCAGATATCCATCCCTTGGCTCCTGGAGTTGTTGATATTCCTGGCGCTGTTCCTGCACGTGATCGGCGGTGTGTTCCACCTTTATGGCAAGTTCGATAACTGGGACACGATGACCCATTTCGTGTCGACGTTCATGCTCGCCGTAGTCGGACTGACCGTCGTCTACCTCATGCACGTCTACTGGGATGGCCTCAAGATGGACATACGGGCCATCATGATCTTCACCCTGTTCATTGCCGCGTTCCTAGGGGTCTTCTGGGAGGTCCTGGAGTGGTCCGCAGACCAGATCTTCGGCACCAACGAGCAGCACGGTCTTGACGACACCATGAAGGACCTGGTGATGGACATGGTGGGCGCGATGATCGCCGCCATGCTCGGAGCCAAGTGGATCATTGACGGCACCCTGCGTGCGATGACCGCCGACTTCGGCGACTCCATGAACAAGGTGGTCTTCGATCGCCTCGGCTCCGAGATGGCCGACACCTCGGACGAGAAGGCGAGGAAGGCCAAGTGAGGCTACCTCCGATTGGCGGTCCAAGGTCGTCGTCAGGGTGAGGTAGCATGGTCGATAGGGCACGCCGCGAGAGGGCGATGCGCATGATGGGGAGGCTGGACCAGGCCTACCCTGACGCCAAGGTCGCCCTGAACTTCACCAATCCGCTGGAGATGCTGGTGGCCACAGTACTCTCCGCCCAGTGCACCGACAAGAAGGTGAACGAGGTCACCGCGGTCCTCTTCAAGAAGTACAGGACCGCCGCCGACTACGCCGACGCCCCCGAGGGCGAGCTGGAGGCCGACATATTCCAGACGGGTTTCTTCAACCAGAAGGCCAAGCACCTTCGGGGCATAGGGAGGGCCATGGTGGAGCGCCACGGGGGCGAGGTGCCCGAAACCATGGAGGAGCTGATCGCCCTCCCCGGCGTGGCCAGGAAGACGGCCAACATCGTGCTGGGCAACGCCTTCGGCAAGGTGGAGGGCATAGCCGTGGACACCCACGTGAGCCGGCTTTCCCAGCGTATGAGGTTCACCAGGCACAAGGACCCGGTGAAGATCGAGCGGGTGCTCATGGGGCTGCTACCCCGCGAGATGTGGTTCAAGGGCTCGTACATCCTCATAGACCACGGGCGAGCCGTGTGCAAGGCGCGCAATCCTGGCTGCGAGGTATGCCCGGTCGCTGACGAGTGCCCGCGCGTGGGCGTGAAATGAGGAACGTTCACCAGTTCGAATGTTGTCCGACAAACTATAAATGGGTCCCTTCCGTAGAGATGGCCGTGCCAGCCTCCCCTCCCCGACCAGTCACTAGGCTAACCGTCCTAGCCGTGGCGATGATTCTGCTGGCACAGGTCACCGTGGTGGGGGCGGACGCGGGAGGGGAGGACACTGGCCGTTCCAACGGGCTCTACACCGAGCCGGGCCTGGAGTACGTGGCCATCGCGCCCAACCAGCTGGCGCGTTACCTGGCCCCCCTCATCGACTGGAAGATGGACAGGGGCGTGCCCGCCCAGGTCTTCAACTACGACCAGATAGTCTCCACCTACGAGGGCCGGGACGACGCCGAGAGGCTGCACAACTTCCTCCAGGACCTCTATCACAACCACACGGGAGGCACACCCAAATGGCTCCTCCTGGCGGGGGACGCGGAGCTGGTCCCCGTCAGGTACCTTTGGGCGAACCGGGACCACTCGGGCAACACCCAACGGGCCAGGAACCTCTACGTGGGCGACACCTACTACTCGGGCCTGGACTCCGACTGGGACTCCGACGGCGACGACGTGTTCGGCGAGCCGGGCGAGGAGGACCTGATGCCCGAGCTCTACGTGGGCCGCATCGCCGCGTCGCTGCCTGAGGAGATGGAGGCGGCGGTGGCGAAGGTGCTCTCCTACGAGCTGGACCCGCCCACCGGGGACTGGTACGACAACGTGTTCCTGGCCGGCGCGCTGATGGACGAGCCCAACCGGCTGGACGACCCCTATACCCTCCCCAGCTCCTCCGGGTACTCCGACGAGGGCTTCGACCCCTACACCGACAACGCGTACGAGGTTACCCAGAAGGTCAGGGCCGTCATGGGCGAGGACCGGGACTACATCGAGCTGGTGGACTACCCCTTCTTCGAGGGCTGCAGGTACACGGCGGCCAACGACACCCTCAACCGGGCGGCGGCCGCCGGCGCTTGGGAGAGGGGCAACGCCTTCGTCTTCATGGCCAGCCACGGCTACGAGGCCTTCGGCGGCCTGGCGGAGTACGAGGGCACCGGTACCTCCGGGATGTTCGAGTCGGCCAGGCCCTTCATAGTCTGGGAGGACACCATCGTCAACTCCACGGGGGGCATGCTCCCCCTGGTCTACATCAGCTCCTGCTACTCGGGCCAGTTCGACAAGGCCGACACCACCAACTTCGAGCAGATGCTCACCGTCCCCGAGGGGGGCGCCATCGGCCTGATATCGGGTGACGGTGACACCTTCAGGCTGGAGAACATCTCCTACCGCAGCTTCGGGAACTGGTGGCTGTCCGAGCGCTTCTGGCAGCTGGTGGTCGACGACGGCCTGGTGAGGCCTGGCGAGGCCCTTTACACCCTGAAGAGCGAGTACCACACCTACTACCTGACGGAGGGCCCTCCGCCCACCGACAGGATCAACCACGACTACTTCTACGCCAACCTGTACGCCTACAATCTCCAGGGCGACCCCGAGGTCCCCGTATGGATGGGTGAACCGGGAAGGCTCGACCTGGAGGTGCTCGGCGGGGCCGTGTTCAACTCCCCCGCCATGCGGGTGCGCGTCACCGACGTGGGGACGGGGGAGCCCTTGGAGGGCGCCACCGTCCACGCCCGGGGGGCCGGTCTCCCCGGTCTGATGGAGGTCGCCACCGACGCCAATGGCATCGCCGTCCTCCCCGAGGGTCCAAACGTGATGGGCGAAGAGATTCGGCTCGCCGTCACCAAGGACAACTGGGTCCCCGACCGCGAGATCATCGTGGTGGGGGAGGGCTTGAGCGACGTGAGCCTCACCGACGCCGACCTGGCGGGACCTTCGGCCGAGCCTTTCAATGACCAGACGCTCACCTTCCAGGTGACGGTGCACAACACCGGCGACTTCCCGCTGACGGGCGTCGAGGTCCACTTCGATTCCGGAGACCTGGCGGCCAACGGGAACGGGGGTGCCACGGGCAGGAACGCCAGCATGACGGTTGACATCTTCACGGGGGCGTCCAGGACCCTGGAGTTCACCCATCGGTACACCGAACCCGGCGAGTACGACGTGGTGGTGCGGGCGGACCCCGATGATATGATAGTCGAGGCCAGCGAGCTGGACAACGAGGCGATCCACCACCTTTCCCTCTGGTCCTCACCCGGCTTCCCCTCGACGATAGGTCCCTTCGACATCCCCGCTGGTGGGATGATGGACCCGCCCATAGACCTTGAGGCGTACGTCGCGGGCTCCGACGTCACCTCCGACGACCTCCTGTTCCACCTCGTGCAGGTGCCCGAGGAGGTCGATGCTTGGATAGATACCGGTCACCGGCTCCACGTCCGGGCGAAAGAGGTCGGCTCCATGGATTCCCAGCTCTCCGTCGAGATGGTGTTCGGTGGCTTCACCGTCGAAAGGATGGACGTCATGTTCCACATCCTGCCCCTCACCTCCGGTCCGGTCATCGTACCGATTTTGGACCAGGAGGTCCTGGTGGGTGAGGACCTCGCCCTGGACATCAACGTGTCGGACCCGGACGGGGACACGTTGAACCTGGCCACTTCACTCCCGGACGCCACCTTCGACGGGACGGTGCTCCACTGGATACCCAAGGCGCACCACGTGGGGGTTCACTTCCCCCACATCACCGCGACGGACGTGGACGGCGACACCGCCCAAGCATGGTTCCGGCTCACCGTGGTGGCTACGAACTCCGTGCCCCTGATCCAGGCTCTGGACGACAAGGTGACCGTGGACGAGGGGGAGGTGGTCCACGTGCCCGTCAGCGCCACCGATGTGGACGGGGACCTCCTCAGCTACCACCTGGCAGCACCTGACGAGGGCTTCACCATCGACGGGTCCACTGGCCTTTTGACCTTCGACGCCACGGGTCTGGAACCGGGCAGGTACACCGCCACGGTGGTGGTCACCGACGGCATGGCGGCCGCCGAGCAGGTGGTGGAGGTGACGGTGGACGGGCCGGGCAGCGTCCCGGTGCTATGGCTGCTCCTGGCTGGCCTGGTGCTCCTGGCCATCGCAGTGGCAGTGTTCACCCAACGCCGCTGAGCCCCTCAGGAGAACACCAGGTCCTCCAGCTCCGAGTACTTCCCATCGTCGAGCCCGACCAGCGGGAAGAACACCACGGGTTCCCTGTCCCTGTCAGGAGGAAGATCGGGTACGCCGGGCCCTCGGACGCCGGACACCACGGCCATCGAGTGGGACCTCCCCATCTCCCGGTATAGGACGGGCCAGTCCCACTCCTCCTCAGGGATCGAGCGCTCGTGCACGTGGGGGTCCCATCCCTTGAGGGTCTCCAGGAGGGACCGTCCCGTCCCGTCACCCTCGACCAGCAGGGCGTTGGGTGCGCAACCCCTGCGCATGAGCATCCAGGCGGCCACCGCGTCGGACCTCTCCCGGAGGGGGCAGAGCACGCGGCCCTGGCTGCCCAGGGGCAGGCCTCCCACCCCCGGGACCCGCTGGTGGTAGATGTAGGCGACGCTCGCCCTCACCTCCACCTCCAGCTCCACCTCCGGATGGTCCAGGTCCACGGAGAGCTGGCCATCGAAGGCGTTCCACACGGCGGAGCCCGCCTCCCTCGCCAGCTCCATGCTGGAGAAGTCGTGCTCCCCCGTCCTCCTGGCCCGGATCGCGAAGCTGTTCCCGGGCTCGACCACGTGCCTTGAGTAGCCGGCCACCGCCTCCGTCAGGTCGACCATCTCCTTGAACTCGATCCTGGTGGCCGCGGACACCGAGACCACCCCGAAGACGCGGGACAGGCGTCGCACTGCGGCCGGCAGGTCCGAGCTGTATACGTAGAGGTGGCCCCCGTCGTCCTCCACCACGCAGTCCAGGTCGGAGTGGGCGAAGGAGTCGATGATGAACTCCTTGAGCCGGGCGGTGAACCTGGCACGGACCTTCCGGGACTTGAGGGCCAGCTCGCCGTACCTGACCAGGACGCAGTGGTGCTCGGGGCCGTTCATGACCACCATGTAGCCCGAGCTGGGTGAAAAGGATTGTGCCCGCGCCGGGGTCTAGGCCCACATCCGGTGGTGGACGCCAAGGTCAGTCCAAGGAGTAATCCAAGGACTCGCTCGGCCCCGTGACTCCCCGGACACCGAGAGTATACGGTTAGGCTGCTCCCTTCCGGGCCTGGCCCGTTCCCCGTATCGAAGGAGAGAGACCCGCCCTCCGGCTGGCCCCTTGACCACCTTCGGCCCCGAGGACGTTGCTTCATGGCTCGTCCGAGGCTCCAAGGACCTCCTGGATGCGCCGCCCACCGGCATTCGCACGTCCGTATAGACGATTTGACCTCCCTAAGGAGAGGGTACGCCTGGTTCCCCGTGCTAGTGGATGGCCCCCCCGGCGCGGGGGGTTTACGAGTGGACTCAGCGGGATTTGAACCCGCGGCCTCTGCCTTGCGAAGGCAGCGATCTTCCAGGCTGATCTATGAGCCCGTCGCGCGAGCGGTTAACGTGGGAGGCCCTATATAACCGTTCTGTCTCAAAGGTTGACGTTGTTACCGGTAGCCAGCGCTATCATGCCGCTGACTCGGCCCTCTCCTTCAGGGCACGGTTCATGTCCTCGAAGCCCTGGCGCGTGTCGGTGTCCAGCATCCTCCAGAGCATGGGGACGAGGATGCCGCCGAACTCCTCACGATGGACGAAGCGCGTGGTGGTCGGTCCTGCCGGTATGAGTTCGAAGATGTGCTCGCCGTCGAAGAGGCCGGGCACGACCAGGTGGCCCATCCATCGCAGCTCCCTCTCCGGGCGCAGCTCGACCACCTTGGGCTTGATCGTCATCGCCTTCCTGTTGGGTTGTTTGAGGATGATCCGGAGGCGTTCCCCCTCCCGGAGCTCACCCTCCATCTCCCTGATGAACGGGTTCCAATCCTCCAAGGAACCCTTGTCGGTCAGCACGTCCCACACCCGTTCCGGCGGTGCGTCGATGAGTATCTCGGTCCTGAGCTCCCGGGTCATTGTGGTCATCTCCCCGGGTCTTTGTATGATCTCCGATCTTTTAAGTTGCCCCCGGATTCGGGTAAATACCCGATATTGGAGGGGACAAATCTTATTATATGGAGGGGCTAACCAATCCCGATGAGACCCCTGAGAGCGCTGGTAGTGCTGATACCGATGGTAATGCTCATCTCTGCCAGCCCAGCCCTGTCCCACTCTCCCATCGACCCGGAGGACGGTGAGAGCCTGGGGACGGCGACCCGAGTTTACGACCCCGCCAAGTCGTGGGCCATATACGGCCACCTGGATGGTTCGGGCGACACATGGTACTTCAAGATGGACCTGGAGGCAGGGGACAGGCTCTACCTCTCGCTCCTCTCCACGGAGGAGGACTTCGTGCCCCACATGGTCGTGATGGGCCCTGGATGGGAAAGACCTGCCAACGTAACCATCGACGTCGATGTCCCGGAAGGCTACGGTTGGGTCCTCGTGGAGGCCGAGCCGGCCGAAGCCGAGTTCGAACCCTTCACTCCCGGGAGCTACTACCACGTGGCGAAGTTCGACCAGGAGGTCGACGGGGAGGGGACCTACTACGTGGCCGTCCACTCGGACGAAGGAGGGGGACCCTTCAGCCTCGCCGTGGGATACCAGGAGACCTTCACCGCGAGGGAGTGGCTCTCCCTACCGGTCTCCCTCATCGGGATCTACCGTTGGGAGGGTCAGGGATGGGGCGTGATACTGGGGCCCGCCCTCTTGGTCCTGATAGCCGGGATGGCATTCCTCCTCTGGTATACCAGGAGGCAGGGTAGGGAGCAGACACTGTTCCAGTGGACCTCCGCTTTATCCGGTCTGTTCATCTTGGCCTGGGCGGCGATGGTGCTGACCCAGATGACGATGGCCCTTGGCAAGAGCGGATGGTCGAACGGGGCGCTGGTGACACTGGGCTTCGTCCTCGGCTCGCTCCTGATAGGCATTTACGCCCTCGGACCCGCCCTAAAGGGCCCCCCGGTACCGGATGCCGGTAGACGCATGGCCATGCTCCTGGTCGCGGGCCTGGCCTTCTTCCTTTATACCGGTCTCTACGTGGGCCCCATCCTCGCCATCGTGTCCGCCCTGCTTCCGGCGTCTCTGGCCGCCATGGTCCCGGGTTCGGGGCCTGGTGAGGGCAGTCCAGAGTAGTTGATAGGAACGGCATGGCCCACGCTACCCAGATAACGTGCGTGTCCTCCTTCCCCTCGATCAATAGTAATGGATGTAGCCGGACAGCGTCCTGTCCAGGTTCTCCGTGGTCGTGTAAATGGCGTCGGGCACCACGTTCTTGGTGCGGTTTATGGCCTCGTCGTTGCCGTCGACGTAGACCAAAGGTATGTCCTTGGTGGTCTTCCGCTCACGGAGGGCGTGGCCTGTCTCGCGACCATGGGATGGTAGGCGGGTCAGGTATATGACGACCACGTCCGGCTGGTCGGTCTCGATGCGCTTGCCCGCCCTGTCACCGTCGTTGGTCTCGATGTCCACGTTCCAGCCCATGTTTCGGATCTCCCTAGCCAAGACCTCGGCCTCAGCCTCCCTCCAATGGACAAGGAAAGCTCTACCTTTCACGAAATTACGTTCCCCCGGGAAGGAATACATTATTTTAAGGGGTTCTTAAACGTTTGGGTGGACGGGCCTGGGCATCCAGGCCAGCGAAAGCATATAATAGACTGACGCGGTACACCGAAACCCCCACTGGGAGGTGATTCGTGTGACAGGCAAGCCAGTCATCGTCAGCGCCGTTCGGACCCCCATCGGGAGGTTCGGCGGGAGCCTGCTTCCGTACACCGCTCCGCAGCTTGGCGCCATCGTCGTAAAGGAGGCCGTGGCCAGGGCCGGGATCGACGGCGAGCTGGTGGACGAGGTCATCTTCGGCAACGTCCTGAAGGCGGGCCTGGGCCAGAATCCGGCCCGGCAGGCGGCCGTCAACGGCGGCCTTCCAGTGAAGGTGGGCGCCTTCACCGTGGAGAAGGTCTGCGGCTCGGGGATGAAGTCCATCATGCTGGCCAGCCAGGCCATCAGGGCGGGCGACGCCCAGTGCATAGTGGCGGGCGGCATGGAGAGCATGTCCAACGCACCGTACCTCCTGCAGAAGGGGCGCTTCGGCTACCGCATGTTCGACGGCGAGCTCAAGGACGAGATGGTACTGGACGGCCTGTGGGACGCCTACGGCGACTTCCACATGGGCCACACGGGGGACTGGGTGGCGAAGAAGTACGACATCTCCAGGGAGGAGCAGGACCGCTTCGCCCTGTCGTCCCACCAGAAGGCGGTCAAGGCCATCGACGAGGGCGCCTTCAGAGACGAGATCGTGCCCATGGAGATCCCCCAGAGGAAGGGCGACCCGGTGCTCTTCGACACCGACGAGGGTCCCAGGAGGGATACCAGTTACGAGAAGCTGGCGCGCCTCAAGCCCTTCTTCAACGAGGACGGCACGGTCACCGCTGGCAACGCCAGCGCCATCAACGACGTGGCCTCCGCCGTGGTGGTCATGTCCGAGGAGCTGGCGGCCGAGCAGGGGATCACCCCCCTGGCGCGCATCGTGGACCAGCAGTGGTCCGGGGTCGAGCCCATCGCCGCCATGACCGGCCCCATCGAGGCCATCCGCACGATACTGGACCGCCAGGGCCTGACCGTCGAGGACATCGACCTGTTCGAGGAGAACGAGGCCTTCGCGTCCCAGACCCTGGCCATCTGCAAGGAGTTCGACATACCCTTGGAGAGGACCAACGTCCACGGCGGGGCCGTCGCCCTGGGGCACCCCATTGGCGCCAGCGGCACCCGTATCGTCGTGACGCTGCTCTACGCGATGAGACGGTACGACAAGCGACGCGGCCTGGCTGCGCTTTGCATCGGCGGCGGCAACGGCACCGCAATGGTGCTGGAGCGAGAGGAGGGCTGGTGAGGCCCGGAAGGAGGAGGAGAACATGGAGATCAAGACGTTCGGTGTGATAGGGGCCGGCCAGATGGGCGCGGGCATCGCGCAGGTGGCCGCCCAGACCGGTTACAGGGTCATAATGAGGGACATCGAGCAGCGCTTCGTCGACGGCGGCATGGCCAACATCGAGAAGAACCTGGCACGCCAGGTGGACAAGGGCCGGATGACCCCCGAGGACCGGGACGCGATTCTCTCGCGCATCGAGGGCACCGTCCCCGTGGAGCCCCTGGCCGAGGCGGACTTCGTGGTGGAGGCCGCCATCGAGAACGTGGACCTGAAGAAGGAGATCTTCGCCGAGCTGGACGGGCTGTGCCGGCCCGAAGTGGTCCTGGCCACCAACACCAGCTCCATATCCATCACCGAGATCGGTGCCGCGACCGGTCGGCCCGACAAGGTCATCGGCATGCACTTCATGAACCCGGTGCCGGTGATGAAGCTGGTGGAGATCATCCGCGGCCTGGCCACCTCCGACGAGACCTACCAGGTCGTCCACGACATGACGGTTGCCATGGGCAAGACGCCCGCGGAGGTCAACGACTTCCCCGGCTTCGTCAGCAACCGTGTGCTGCTGCCCATGATCAACGAGGCCATCTACTGCGTGATGGAGGGCGTGGGCACCCAGGAGGCGATCGACACGGTGATGAAGCTGGGGATGAACCACCCGATGGGGCCGCTGGAGCTGGCCGACCTGATCGGGTTGGACATCGTGCTCAACGTGATGGAAGTGCTGCAGGATGGACTGGGGGACGACAAGTACCGTCCCTGCCCGCTGCTGAAGCGCATGGTGGCCGCCGGCCACCTGGGGCGNNCGACACCGTGATGAAGCTGGGGATGAACCACCCCATGGGCCCACTGGCGCTGGCCGACCTCATCGGCCTGGACACCTGCCTGGCCATCATGGAGGTGCTCCACGAGGGTCTGGGCGACGCCAAGTACCGTCCCTGCCCCCTGCTCAAGAAGATGGTGGCGGCCGGGCACCTGGGTCGCAAGACTGGACGCGGCTTCTACGACTACAGCAGGTAGCGCCGCCTCCCTTTGACTTTCATCAATCCAAGCCCTGGGGGCGGGCCTAGCCCCAAGGAGGAAGCAGCTTGACCGAGGAAAGGAAGATACGTGTCATCGTGGCCAAGCCGGGCCTTGACGGGCACGACCGGGGCGCCAAGGTTGTGGCGCGGGCCCTCCGGGACGCGGGCATGGAGGTGATCTACACCGGCCTGCGCCAGACCCCGGAGCAGATGGTGGCGGCCGCCGTCCAGGAGGACGTGGACGTCATCGGCCTGTCCATCCTGTCGGGGGCCCACAC
>JABAHP010015867.1_pt1 | contig 14086 bp, 13 predicted proteins | sample 7062081 | NCBI WGS metagenome assembly JABAHP01 (sample SAMN14534357, study PRJNA622989) | marine sediment metagenome | biome: marine biome [ENVO:00000428]; feature: marine pelagic biome [ENVO:01000023]; material: deep marine sediment [ENVO:00002113] | place: India: Gulf of Kutch | collected... | reverse complement strand
AGCCTTGACGACAGCCTTGACGACAGCCTTTACGACAGCCTTCGCGGCAGCCTTTCCGGCAGCCTTCGCATCATCCTAACACAGGAGATAATATAAATGGCAAAAAAGAGGTCGAAATCGATCACGCAAGCTGAGCAAGCAAAACTTGAGGCAATTCATAAGAGGTGGCTGACTGATGAACAGACGGCACAATACTCAGACGATGCCATTGTCTCCACAGCCAGAGATGTTTTGTCCCTAACTGGCAAACATGATAATGTTCCAGTTTATGTTGTTGGCTCTGTTCATGAGGCACGCACATTAGCCGGCAGCTTGGAGCTGTTGGCTAAACAGGGCACAACATCCATTGTGTGCGTTGGTGCCAACATCGGATTCAGTGACAGTATCCCAAGCGTGCGGATGTGGTTCTACTCTTGCTTGTTCTGGAACCCCTATGCGGCGTGGTATGAAGGTGGCAAAGTCTTGGGCGTAAAATACGACGAAGATAAATATGAATTATTTCAGCGTGTGTGCAAACACACTCCTGTTTGGTTGTGGAGTTCTCGGGCTGTCTTCATTCTGCGCCGCCCCAAGAGTATGTGTTGGAACAACAACAGACGGTCCGCAGAACTGCACAATACTACGGGTCCGTCGGTGTATTTTGACGACAGTTTGCAATTGTGGCATATTGATGGAATCCCAGTTGACGAGCAGATAGTCATGGCACCAGAGACCCAGACTATCGAGCAAATTAACAGCGAGGACAATAATGATCGGCGTGCCATCCGAATTGAACGGTACGGGTGGGATCGATACCTTCACGAAACTAATGCCACATTGCTTGATAGTAGACATAACGAGATTGAGGGCACGCAAGAGGCCCTATACGCAACAGACGGCACCAACAAATTGTGTGCGTCATGTCCTACCGGTCGCTTTGTTGCGCTATCGGTGCCGTCGGACGTTACGACGTGTGAGCAGGCGCAAGAATGGTTGGCCGGTAATAACCCGTTTCATGTCCTTGCCAGGACATAAGGAGGAGGATGTTATGAGTCTGCAGTTGATAAGCGAGGCTGTTGAAGCTATTCGCAAGGTTCGGCCTGGTGGCGATATTGGGCCAGGAAATGCATTCCGGATCAATGAGGCAGCGGGGATCGGGGATGGGGTGTGGCAAGGTGATTTAGGTATTGAAGTCGTCGAGGCCATACCAGAACACTACGTAGCGTCTAAGCCCAAGAAGCAGCTTGTGCCGGGGGACACTCGTGGTGCTCGTCATTGCATCAAAAACGTGACGACCATTAAGCAGTTTTCTCTGCCGCCGGATTGGGGCGACGACTACATCGGCCTCGAAGGGCCGGCGTTTGTGTGTGTGAAGGAAACAACCATACCGCATCCGATTCATGCGGACGTGCACATTGCTCCGGGGCATACCATCCGGCTGCGGTATCAGCGCAATCTGGACGAAGAAACGAAGCGAGAGCGTCGGGCGATAGACTAGACCATTGGTTCGCTGCCCTTGTTGGGCGGTGGGTTGTTGCCGCGGGACCGGCGTCGGGCTGCCCAAAGCCGGCGCCGGCCGCTTTTCGCGAGGTGTGACATGGAATCTTTAGAGGTCCGTCTGCTATTGTCGTCGTGTCCGTGGGATGGCATGAGCCGCATGGAGATCATCCGGCAGTTGCAATATGCGGAGCCGCCAGCGTTCCACAGCAACCCGTCTTCCGACAAAACCATCCTGCTGGATTTCAATGGACACGAGCTGCAGGGCACGATTTGGAATGCCTTGTACGGCGATCACATTCGCCTGGATGCACCGCCAGTCAGGGCGTCTGTTATTAAAGAGATTTGGCAACGGGTGGCTGAGGATTTTGCCCCGTTTGACGTGAACGTGACGACGGAGGATGTCGGCGAGGATGCTATTGTGCGATCCGGGCCGGGGGATGACGAGTACGGCATCCGCGTTGTGATTGGCGTCAGTGGCAAATGGGCTGGCAGACACGCTGGTGGTGGATTCGCATTCCCAACGTTTGGGTGGGACGTAGACACGCCGGTATTTGTCTTTGGGGACGTCGACGGCAAGACGGATGCGGAGATCGTCTCCCATGAGGTGGGGCATTCTCTTGGGCTGAAGCATGACACTACGGCAGACCGTGGATACTACCGCGGCCACGGCGTCTGGGGGCCGATCATGGGCACGGCCAATCTGCGTTCTGTGACACAGTGGAACCAAGGCACATTCCCAGATGCCATCAATTTCGAGGATGACGTGGCGGTTCTAGCCCGTCGTCTCGGTCTGCGGCAGGACGACTACAGTAACCAGATCGTGGACGCCGCGTATGTGGTGGACTACGCCGAGGGGGTGATTGAGACACGCGAGGACGTTGACTGGTTCTTTGCAGAGGTGCCCAAGGGGACGATGTTGCATGTTCAACCGGCGGCGGTGGGAGCCAATCTGGACATCCTGGCGCGGCTCTACGACGAGTCTGGCAATCTCGTGGACTTTGACGATCCGGACGATCGGTTGCCAGTTACGGTGGATGTGCCGGCGGACGGTCGATATTTCTTGTCCGTTGAGGGGACGGGCAGACTAGGCCAGTACGACGACTACGGGAGCTTGGGACAGTATACGGTGATTGTGGATAGCTAGGGGGAGGTCATGTCAATCACACTTGAGGAAGCACGGGAGGAGCTGTTTGCCAACGTTGAAGACGGAACCATGTGTCCATGCTGCGACCAGTATGCCAGGCAGTACAAGCGGAAGTTAAATTCGTGTATGGCCGGCGGATTGATCTGGCTTGTGAGGCAGTTTGAGAGGATCGACGACTGGGTTGACGTCCCGAGGCTTGCACCACGGTTTGTGATCCGTACGAATCAACTTGGCACGCTGGCCCATTGGCAACTGGTGACGCCGAAGCACAACACGAAGGATCCGCGCAAGAAACATCTGGGGTGGTGGAAGCCAACCCAGTGGGGGATTGATTTCGTGTATGAATCCACCCGTGTCCCCAAGTACGTGTATCTGTACGACAATCATCCGCGGAGATTTTCCGAGGAAATGACGACGATCAAGGAGGCTTTGGGGGACCGTTTTGACTACGAGGAATTGATGGGCTCGCGGTAGAGATTCTCTTGTTGAGCGCAGCGGCATCCGGGGCGGATTCTGAGTTAGCCCCTCACATTGCCCCGGATGGCCGGCGTTTTGGGTATTGACAGACATAGACGACTGGTGTAATATAACAGTGCGAAAAGTCACCGGATCGAAGACATGACCTCCTCTAAAAGCCTTCAGAAGCATCATGGTTGGAACAGAGTTCCAGGGGCATTTGGGAGATCTTGCCCTTCGCAAGCCGTGGTGCTCCTGAAGGTTTTTTCTTTGGTGTCATCATGTCCTTCCGGATGACGAGGCCCCGCGACCACCGCGGTGAAGCATAGCCCCAAGGCCATGGGAATGCCCCGAGAGCCCGAGAGGGACTGGGAGCTTGGCCGGACGGAATAGTCCGAGCGAGGTGGGTAGCCATGCCGTTGAATCGTTTCAACTATTGCTCATGTTGCAAGAGTGCAAAAGCTTTTTGGGTCACTGTGACCGAGGCGTATCTTTGTCACCGATGCCACGATAAATGGTTGTCCTGTCGGCTGCGAACCACCGAGCATGAGGCGTTGAGTGCCCCGGACAGGGTGATGGGTGGCGATACGAGTAGCTACGACCTAACAAAACAGTAGCGGTTATATAGGAACCGTTGCGCAATCAGAAGATGGTGCTTCGATGATTAACGATCGTGGCGTGTTTGGTGAAACGTTACCAAACGGATGGATCGATTATGGTCTCGCCAACGAGTGGAAGGCGACGCCGGCGATTGTGGAGTGGTGTCAGATCAGAAAACATCCCCTGGACAGAACGGTAGAAAAACGAGGTGGTGGCATTCATCTCGTGCGGTGCAACCAGTGTTGTTATCAGTACACATACGATTCTAGCGATTGATGACCGTAACAGACCTTTTAATGTGTGTGTGCCTTGGCGTGTTTCTGTGGGCAATGTTGTTCACAGGTGTTTATCTGCTTTTGTGGGAGGTATTGTGATGAAATTTGCGAGACGAGTGGTTGGGGTGTTGCCGGTGGTTCTGGTGTGTCTCATGGCGGGACATGCCGTAGCTGGGCCTCAGTGTCAGGATGGTTGGGACTATTACAATGATTGGCAAGACGCCATAGCGGTGGAAAACCAGAAATGGGATGCATATGACGACGCGGCCACTGATGCTTCTGTCGCGGAGGTGGCCTACGACGATGCATGTGCTGACTGGATTAGCCACTACAATGGTTGCAGCGAGTGCAGTGTCGGTGGTCCAGGGCTCAGTTGCTCAACTGGCCAGGGGTTGTACAACGACAAGAACGTAGCGTACGTTTATTGGCAGATCAAGGAAGGTGATGCTGACGACGCCTATGAAGAGTGGGAACAGGCTGAAGATGAAATGGAGGATGCGTACTTTTGGTGGTGCCAGTGGGTCATTGCATGCGAGTGTTGTACATCGTGATCGAGCCGGAGCTGGCTGGATGAGACGGGACTAGCTTGTTGCTGGTCCGTGCTGCCCGCCAGCCGAGCGTTGCCATCAGACCTGGCGGGCAGTTTTTTGAAATCAAACTAGGAGGGCGTGCCGTGACTGGAGGTGGTGAACCCTGCGTGACGGCATGTCCTTTTTGTTTGAAGTTCGTAGAAACGCACGCAGGGTCGTGCGAAAGGATTGGTCTTCCATTGTGTGACTGTGAAGATCGTGAACCCGTTGACGAGACGAATAGAAAGGTGAGAAGCATGGACAAAAGGCGAAGGGTGTTGCTTCAGGTCGTTCCGCTTGTGCGTCAAGCACGGCGGGATGGAATGACCGACGAGGTTGAAATCGCTGAGTATGTCATCAGCAAACTCGGCGATGAGGTTGATTGGGAGGCGCTGATCAAACTGGTGATTGAAATCATCATGCTACTTCTGAGGCGGTAGCTTCTCTTCGGGTTGGCCGCCGGTCCGTGACGAGGTGTGTGTAGCACAGGACAGCGGGCCGGCGGTTTTTTGGGGTGGTGGTCATGAGGTGCATGGAATGGCTGCATTGCAAGGATGACCAGATGGCAAAACGCAAGAAGCTCCGGAAGAAAGTTCTCTGTCCGACGTGTGACAAGTTCTTCGTCGCACAGCGTGCCGGTCGCGGTTTGCGTAAAGTCCAACGGTGTCCGTTTTGCAATCAGGACGTCTTGAAGCCGCAATCTATTTCCGAGCTGAAGACCGCGGCGTGGCAGATGTTTGCTACGTACATCAAGCTGCGCGATTCGGACGATAACGGGATATCCGCGGTTTGCTGTACGTGTGGCCAGCGTGTGGCGATTGGCTCGAAGCAGTGTCAAGCTGGCCATTTCTTGCACGGTCGGACGAAGGGCGTGCTGTTTTCTGAAATGGGCGTACACGTCCAGTGCGACGTCTGCAACGTCCACAAGGGCGGCAACCCGGATGCGTACTGGCCTTTCATGGTCCGGGCGTATGGTTGGAAGAATGTGGGGAAGCTTCTAATTGACCAGAAGAGGGATCAGGGAGCGTGGACGCGAGACGAGCTGCAACAGATTATTCGGTATTACGCCAGCAGGATTGTAGCCTTGCCGTACGGCGGGCTTTACGAACAGAGGGTGGAGAATGCGTTATTAAAGTGGGGGAAGTAACGTGGGACTATTCCAAAAACACAAGAACACGACGGCGTACGCGAAAGTCGGTCTGATGGGCTTCGCGGGGGCCGGTAAGACGTACACGGCGACAACGATCGCCATCGGCCTACATAAGCTGCTGGTAGAAGGCGGGCATGCCAAACCGAATAAGCCGGTGGATTTCCTTGACACGGAGACTGGCAGCGACTGGGTCAAGCCGCGGTTCGAGCAGGCCGGCATAAATCTTCGTGTGGCCAAGACACGAGCGTTTGTGGATTTGCTGACAGCGTGTCGTGAGTGTCGCCACATCCTGATAATCGACTCGATCACTCACGTTTGGCGTGAGCTATGCGAGTCGTGGCGCCGGCGGCGGCGGAAGAAGGACTTGTCATTTGCGGACTGGACGCAGCTCAAGGATCGGTGGGGGGAGTTCACTGACTGGTTTGTCAACTCGCCATGTCACATCATCATGTGCGGCCGGGCCGGCTTCGAGTACGACATGTATCAGGACAGCGACAATCGATGGCAAGTCCGCAAGAGCGGTATCAAAATGAATACCGAGAAAGAATCGGGGCACGAGCCTAGCTTGCTGGTGCGGATGGACCGGCGGCAGATCGAGACGGATACGGCGGCGGGCTACCAGATGACCCATACGGCGGTGGTGTTGAAGGATCGGGCGGACATGCTGACTGGCAGATACGAGGACGATCCGCGGTTTAGTTTCTTTGCGCCGCATTTCTCGGCGATCAACCTCGGCGGCAAGCACCTCGGCGTGGACACGTCGCGCACGTCGGACGACTCGATAGAGCCACCAGACAATGAGGGGCGGTATCGCCGCGACCGGTGCGAGGCCCTGCTAGACGATATTCAGGCGACGATGGTCAAGCACTTTCCGGGGCAGACCAAGGACGAGAAGCAGCAGAAAGTACAGCTATTGGAGAAGTTCTTTGGGCACCCCGGCTGGACGGCGGTAACCCAACTATCGGAGGATGAGCTGAGAGAAGGTTTTGGCCGGCTGCGAGCGGAGTTGGAGCCGGAATCATTCCAACCGACGACAGAGCAACAGTTGGAGGAGATGTGGACCGATGGCGAGAAAACGCAACAAGTTCAAAGCGGCACCGATTCCGACGCCGGAACAGATTCGGGAGAGAGCGAGCCGGCTCCGTTCTGAGAAACTGGAGCAAATGCGTAACACACCAGAGCCAGACAGGTTGCGTCCTGGCGTAGCATTCAAGATCAAGATCCTGCCTGACCCATTGCAGCCTATTCAATCATGCGGACGCTGGGGCAGAAAGCGGCGGATATAAAATAGGCAATCTTGACAAAATCCCCGCCAAAACGGACAATTAGGTGGATTTGCTGTCCCATAATCTTCCCTGATTTCGACTAATACATTGGCGGGAAATATGGCTGTTCCGCTGTCANNTCCAGATTCTGACGACTGTGATTCTGGTAGTCCTTGTACCGATTCAGGGCTGGATGTTAAAGACATTGATTGACCTCATTCGATGGCGGGCGATGCAAGAGGAGCGGTGTCAGCAACACGCGAAGCGAGACCACACCCTTGAGCAGGATACGCCGGTGATCAAGACAGCGCTTGCCACGCAAGGTCAAGCGATCGTCGACATACGTTCGCGGATAGACGATATCATCGCGAAGCTTGACATGATCGATCAGCGTCTGGACATCATTGAAAAAGGGGGAAGCAATTGATGTATGCGGTGTTAATGTGTATGGTGATTGGCCAATCGCCAGATTTAACAGTGCTTCCGACGGAGGGGAAGGCGGCGGCTGCAGCAATTACGACGACGCCGATTGAGGGTCGTTGGCTGGTGTCAAAGACGGAGCCATTCACGCCGGTAGTTGATATACAGCGTGGGGTCATGGCTGACGGCCGGTCGTTTGTATGGTTTGAGGCCGACAGTGGGACATTCTTGATTTTGTTTATCCCGTCAGACCCATCGGTGGATTTGCTGTACCGTCTCGTCAAGCTAGGTCTCGGCCCGAATCCACCCCCGCCCCCTCCTCCACCTCCACCGCCTCCACCTCCAGGCAAGCGATCGGTGGTTATCCTCGCGGAGAAAGACAACCAGACGGTCTATCGCGAGAAGGCTTTCCAAGTCGTGAGGGATTACGCGAAGTCGAAGGACCACCCCTACAATCTGTACGATCCGGATCAGCCTGGTGAAGCTTCTTCTAGGATCCAAGAGCTATTAGATTTATGTTCTGACAAGCAAATTAAACTGCCGGCGATTGTCGTAATTGCCACAAATGGGGATAATGAATTAGCCAACGCGGCGGCATTCCCGGCAGTTGGGGATACACTTGAGAGCGGAGCCGCGGCCGGACAGACGGCGATCAAGATCATTCAGGACATGGGCGGATAGCATGGCTTTGCGGATCAAGCCAGGGAAATTCGACGAGCTGGCTCTGACTCGTGGTATTCAACTACCCATCTACGAGGAGTCAGATCTTACGCCACCCGAGGGAAAAACAACGGGCCTCGCCGGGCCGGTGTATGCCACCGAAGATGACATCGGCGAGAGGTTCTTGGATGCATTTCCCAAGGATATCATCGATCCAGAGGACTGGGGCGACTTGATCCAGGGGGGGATGGGGGACAATCGTGGCTACGTTCATTGGATTTACGATCAGAATGGCGTGGGGAGCTGCGCAGCAGAGGGTCTTTGCGGGTGCACCGATTCCCAGCGGGAGCGTCGAGGGTTGCCGGCCGTACAGTTCAATCCGTGGTGTCTGTATGGTGGTGATCAGGGCAGTTCCGGAGGTGTGGACCGCGGGTCAACACTGACGGCGAATATCCGGATCGCGCAGCGTCGTGGTCTCGTGCCGATGAAGCTTTGGCCTCGGCACGGGGCTGGGGCACATCGGTGGAATGACGTGCCGCCAGATTCTTCCCCGATTTGGAAGGAAGCACAGAAGTATCGACCGCATGAAATCTACGACATCAGGAACCACGTCGAGGCAGCCAGTGCTCTATTCAAGGGGCATTCGGTGTACGCGGCCTATCCAGGCCATGCGTGGGAATTGATAGCCGTGTTGTCTACTGTCCAGGCAGCGTGGCGGAATTCGTGGGGGAAGGACTGGGACGGGGATGGCATTGGTGTCATCAATTGGTCTAGAATGACCTTCCAATATGGGTTGTTTGCGATAGCGACAACATGGGCAGAGGAATAGAGATATGATCGAAACGGCTATACTCGTTGCAGCATTATCAGGCGCTCCGTCGTCGGAATGGACGGTGATTGAGCGGCGGACAACTGTCGTGCGTACAGCATGGCGTCCTTTGAAGTCACGTTGTCATCGTCCGGTCTGGCGCCGACTGACAACGCACCGTCCGTCAGTGCAGGTGCAAAAGACGGTCGAAAAAGTACGGTCGACACAACGGGGGATGATGATACATAACCGGTCTGTTATTTATCCACGTGTCTTCCAGCGGGGCCGTACAGTTTGCATCACGGGTACGTGACGACGATGACGGGCCTCAGTTGAGGCAGCCTAAATGCGCAACATCTTATCGGTGCCGCTAGTGCTGGTAGCACTCAGCGCGGCGGCTTTCTCCTACGATCCACCTCTGGTGATCGATCAGCCAGGCACACATGTTCTAAGCGGTGACCTTAGTTGTGATGGTAGTGCCGTCTTAATTCGCGCCAAGGATGTGCGGTTAGATTTGAATGGCCATACGGTGACGTATGATCAATGCGGCGGTGGCGTGCCGAACAACGATTTTGAGGTTGCTGGCGACTCGGACGATATTGCCTTGAATTGGGATATGTCCGGGGCACCCGGTGCTAAGCGGGTGAGTACGTGGGATGACGCCATGTTCGGCCGCTGGTGCTTGCAGGTCAATAGAACCGGCAGCGAACAGGTGATCCGGTCGGAGCTGGCCGAGCTGCCTACACATCGGGCTGTTGTGTTTTGGTTCCGAGACAACGCAGGGACTACGCGAGATGCAATGGAGTGCCGCGTTGAGGACGAAGACGGCACTACTGTCGCGGGCGTGCATGACGAAGACAAAACTGCCATGGATTGGCCAGCGATTGCGGGGCGGTATCGTGTCTCTTTCCGTGTCTTGCCTCCACCTGACAAGGTCTGGTCGCCGCAAACAACGTATTGGGTTGGCGACAGGATTATGCCCACGGTGCCAAATGGGGCCTACTACGAGCTGAAATCTGTTGACGGGGTCAGCACGTCACGGTCTGGCACAAACGAGCCGGCATGGTCTGACGAATTAGGGGCCTTGGTCGAAGACAACGGACTGCTATGGCGTACGTCTTTTGTCAATGTACTTCGACACGAGACCTATTCGATGCCATGGGAGCCAAACAAGGAATACGCCATCGGCAGTTTTGTGTCTCCCGTCGAGCACAATGGGTGTTCGTATCGCCTTGTCAGAACGGCAACCACGTTTACGACTGGTGATGACGAGCCAGATTGGCGCGACCCTCCGTACAACGCCGACACGATCGAAGGGCCGGCACGGTGGAAAATTAAGTATTTGGATCCCGTGCGTATCGATTGGGTTGGCCTCTGTGCCAGTCGAGTGCATGGCATCACGTGGGACGGATATCAGATACCTCATGGGGTAGATCGCAACATTACTGTCACCAACGGGCGGGTTGTTCAGGGTGATGGTCGGAGCTATCAGAGTCACGCTGTTGAGTTACAGGGGCCGGGGGTCACCGTCACCGATCTTGAACTACTGGTCTGTGGGCCAGAGTCCGCGGCCATTCACGGGGCATGGCAGCGAGACTATCTGATCGCGGACAATCGAATCACGTCAACGAATCCAATCAAACACAATCGGCGCCAACTGAGTGCGGCAATCGTTGTGGCCAGGGCAGACAATGTCAAGATTCTGCGTAACACGATCAGCAGCGGTGAGGGGTGGGGTGGCATCTACGCGGGAACAGTTACGAATAGCTTGGTATCCGAGAACACCGTACGCACCTCGTCTGTGATTACGAACCATTACGGCATTTTGACGACGGGTGATCATAACGTAGTACGTGGGAATACCGTCGTCGCCGATCCGGGACAGGGGATGCGACTAGACGGCACGCACAATGTCCTGGAAAACAACACGATTACGATTAAGAGCGTGGCTCCGAACTGGGATCTCGGGCGGTACAGTCTCGACGGCATCCGGAACAACGACTACGGAAACGGCACAAACCGGCATCAGGTGACCCGTGGAAATGTGGTTACTGTCTACGGACGCAATAGCCCGCATTACAAACGCGAGGAACAAATTGCCGTCGGCATTTGCAATGTCAGCCATGGGCCAGGAAATCGGTATGAGGGCAACGTTATTGACATGATCCGGGTGGATCCAGAAATCAAGGTGTATGGGGTCCAGCCAGGGGCGACTGACAATCTAGTCTCGTGGTCTGACAACACAATTCGGTCAGATGATCGCTGCATATCGTTTGGCGGATACGCGGCGACTTCCCTGAACACCAGATTCGAGCGCACTACATTCCGACGCGGGGACAATCCGACCGATGGGTGGTCCGTCATCGGCAACGACGGTGGCAGGTGGGAAAGCGTAGCCAATACGCGATTCGTCGATTCGGTGTGTGAGGCTGGAACACTGCTGACCGTCGATGGGCCAACTTGGTGGAAGCATACACACGAGGTGGCGTCCACGATCACAATTGTGGTAACAAAGAACAATCGACCGGTGCGTGATGAATCTGTTCTGATTACGGACTGTACCGGCCTCGAATGGAGCGGCCAGACTGACGCCGAGGGCCGTACCACCGTGGAACTGCTAAGCGCGACCGTCTCAAATCGTGGCGGCGAATGGGCGGTGCTGCGCCACACGCCACACGTAGTTGATGTTCGCGATCAGAGTGTGTCAATTGTCGTCGATGGGCCTCGGACAATAACCATAGAGCTGAAGGACGACCAGACAGTCGATCTTGAACCATGGCTGCAACAGATTGAGTATGCTGTGGAGCAGATTCGCGCGGCAACAAATTGACCGCGATTGGAGGGAAACATGGCAACTCGATATTATGTCGGCTCTGGTAGTGACTGGAACACCGACGCTAACTGGTCGACATCTTCGGGTGGTGCTGGCGGGTCATCATACCCAACCGCATCCGACGATGCAATCTTCGACTCCAACAGTGGCAATTGCACACTGGATGCGAATGCGGCGTGCTTATCGCTGAAGATTGGTGATACATCGTCGGCATATACAGGTACTCTGGATGCCGATACGTTCGACATGTCCATCGGCACGGGTGGTTTGGATTGTACGGATGGTGCTTCTGCGACGTTGTCACTCGGATCTGGTACTTGGACATGTACTGGCAACTGGGATTATCAGGATGTTGGCACGTTTAATCGAGACACGTCGGAAGTGGTTTTGTCCGGCACATCGAAGCAGATTTTCCACAAGACGACGCTGAACGACGCATTCCATGATTTGACAGTCTCGGGAACGTACACGTTTGGCTCTGGCAGCTACTGTTACGTTCGTGGCACGCTAAGCATTACTGGTTCGCTTGGCGGCAGTGCTACCCTATACCTGTATGCCGGGACGGGCACTATTGGTGCAGGAGCAACCTGCGACCCATCAGCCTACCGACAGGAGCAGTCAACGCTAACGGTAAACGACTCGGCAACGATGTCGCCGACGACGGCTCTCATCCTCAAAACCAACACGATCAACTGCAGTTCGACGGCGTGTACGATAGGCGGTGCTTGGACGTTTGACATCCAGCTTGCGAGCACCTACACGCTGACGTTTGGCTCTGGCACGTTTACATTCACGGGCGCGGTTGTGTTTTTGTGCGACCAGGCGGGCACGTTTACGGTTGCCAACAACACGAACAACCCCAGCTTTGTGTTTCAGGACGACGTGACGTGGACAGAGAGTGCTGGCACGCTTACTTGGACGAAAGGCACCGGGAGCATAACGTACAGTGGCGGCAACGCACAAGCGCTCACTACGCCGTCAGGATGGACCACTAGGTTTGAAGACACCACGGTCAACAAGACCGCAGGTGACATCACAATCAATGGCAATTACTACAGTGATGCGTTCACTGGCACCAGTACCGGAACGGGCACGTTTGACCCCAACGTCGGCGGCGGAACGACGGTTGATATTCTGAACAACAGTAGTTGGGCCAGTGCGTTCGACTTCAAGACGGACGTGGATTTGCTGAATGGATTGACCTGGAAGGTCGGGGGTAACTTCACAGCCGACGGGCAAACGCTGAATGCAAGCGCGACGTGGTATTTGCAAGTCACTGGTACAGCAGTCGCGAGCGGCACGGGTGAGGTGGAATACAGCGATGCGTCAAGTTACACCGAGATCGATGCTAGTGCCGGGCCGTGGACTGACGGCGGAAATAATACGAACTGGAGTTTTGGCCCGGCCAGTTCTCCTAGTGCGTCACCGTCAGCGTCACCGTCGGCGTCGGTCTCTGTGTCACCGTCGGCTTCAGTGAGTGCGTCACCATCAGCGTCACCGTCCGCGTCTCCGTCATCGAGTGCTTCAGTTGGTTCATCGCCATCGACAAGCCCCTCGGCATCGCCCAGCGCATCGGTTAGTGCTAGTCCCAGTGCATCCGCGTCGCCAGGTGCACTGCACATCTTGTCCAATGGCACTGGGGGCGGCAACTGGTCGTCAACGGCAACCTGGCAGGGTGGCGTTGTTCCGGACGACGGCGATTCGGCAGAGATTCTTGCCGGCGATACTGTTACTGTGGATGTCAACACTACGGTAGGGAAGACCAGTGGAACAAATCACGGCGTGACGATTAAAGGTACGTCGGCTGTCTCGTATGGCCAGCTCAACGTCAGTGCGGGGGTAACACTAACCCTGAAAGGAGTCAGCACCACATATCATGCACTCTACATAGAGCGGTACGGCGTGTTTCAGCCCGCTGCAGGATCGACAGTGCATGTGGACAACGCGAGCGATTACATAACAGGCATCAAGGCAGATGGCATCATTAACGCGATCGGCACGAGCGGCAATCGTATCGCGTTCTCGGTGCCGTCAGGAAACGTCAGTTGGGGCACGAGCGTAACAGGGGAATCCGTCTCTGGCACTGGCTACCATGACCCAATCTTGGACGTACAGGCTCTTGCGTTGGCTAATCCGTGGGTCAGCAACGCAGCGGGTACTGGCATCGGCTCTTATGGCGACACGTCTCTGTCAATTAGCAATCCATCGCCCGCTGGTCTCTGTACGACAGAGGTCGCCAACAAAGGCGACGTGAATGCATCTGGCGAGTATTGGGTAGATTACGACATGGGCGTAGTCTACTTCTACAACTCCGCCTACTCTACTGCGTCCTTCGATGCCGATTACGAGCACCTGTCAACAGCGTCGTGGAAGGGGTATTACATCGATGCCACCGCAAACCAGACGTACAACGAAGCCAAGTTTGAA
>JABAHP010000961.1_pt1 | contig 14092 bp, 10 predicted proteins | sample 7062081 | NCBI WGS metagenome assembly JABAHP01 (sample SAMN14534357, study PRJNA622989) | marine sediment metagenome | biome: marine biome [ENVO:00000428]; feature: marine pelagic biome [ENVO:01000023]; material: deep marine sediment [ENVO:00002113] | place: India: Gulf of Kutch | collected... | reverse complement strand
ATATGGTTACGATGGAACCAATACTCATTATTTGAGTAATAAACCAGATCGTGTTGCTGCTCCGGTTGCTAATAATCTGGTTGGTATGGATGCCAGTGGTGATTTAATAGATACCAGTATTGCTAAATCAAGTGTGGCTCAGTTTACTGCCAATCAAGCCTGGACTAAAAACCAACGGGCTGCTTTGACAGATTTGACCAGTTCAATTTCAACCAGTGCAATTACACCAGTTTGGGCAAGTCACGCTGCCGTACAACTTAGTTTAACCGGAAGTTTAACAATTAATAATCCTACCGGTGCAGCCGATGGATATCAAATGCTAATTAAAACAATACAAGATGCTTCAGGAGCTAACGCAATCACATGGTCTGCCAGTATTAGTTTTGGTGGTCATGATTCATCCGTTTCAACTTCTGGTAGTGCTGTAACATGGTTTATGCTCTGGACTGATGGAACAAACACTTTTGGTCGTAGGTTTTGGAAGACTAATTAAGGAGTAATTTAATGTTTCCTATTGCAAGAATGTTACCCCCGACAGCGGGTTTTAAATATCCTTATACTATAAGCCAAAGTTGTATGTTTGATTCATCTTCAAGCACAAGGATGGAGTTTACTCCGTCTGCTGCTGGTACAGAAGAAACGTGGACTTTTTCAGCTTGGATTAAAAGATCTACTTTAGGGTCGGTACATCAAATTATTAATGCTGCTGCTGGAAACGAAATTCAATTTACGGCTGCTAATAAGCTTCAATTTACAACTGCTACCGGTACATTACTTACAACACAAGTATTTAGAGATTGTTCTAACTGGTATAACATTATAGTAGCTGTAGATACTACACAAGCTACTGCTGCGGATAGAGTAAATATATATGTAAATGGTAGTGCTGTATCGGATTTCGACACAGAGACTTATATGAATCAAAATGAAGTAACTGAGTTTTTCAAGGCTGCTGCTCATACTTTAGGTGCTAATGAAGCGGACACCGAAGAATTTGATGGGTATATGGCTCAAGTGGCTTTTATTGATGGAACACAATACGCTGCATCTGATTTTGGGGAAACTAAAAATGGAATTTGGGTGCCAAAAGACATTACTGGTTTAACTTATGGTTCTCAAGGTAGTCTCTTAGCTTTTGCTACAGCAGCAAACTTAGGGGATGATACTTCTGGTAATACTAATGATTGGACAGAAAGTAATTTCGGAACTGATCATCAAGTAAGTGATTCACCTACTAATAATTACTGCATGTTGGATTATAATGCAATGCGTTCTAATATGACAGCATTAAAAGAAGGTGGATTAAGCCCACAAGATGCTGGCGCTGCATGGCACAGTGTTTTAGGCACCTTCCCATTAAAATCTGGTAAATGGTATTTTGAAGTTGATGTCGGTGGTGATGCTGATGATATAAAGGCTGGAATTGTTGCTGCTGGAGAGTATAGTGGTGATATAATAACTGCCGATACAGACCCAGGAAGCATTGGTTATATATTACACTGTGATGCGAGTGGTGCGGTATACAACGCTGAAAGTAGTGGGGGTGCTACAGGAGATGATAATCTTGATGCTCCTGCTGTCAATGATGTGATGACAATAGCTATTGATTGTGACAACGGTAAAATTTGGTTTGGCATGAAAAATGCTGGTTCAGGTCATGTATGGGGAGATTTTGGTGCTTCAGGTGTAGGTGATCCGGCTAATGGAACCAATCCCGCCTTTAGTAGTCTTGATTTTGATTTATATGATTTTGTACCTGTAGTAGGGGTAAACGCACACAGCACAAGTATGGTTAATTTCGGGCAACGTTCTTTTGATGGTACACGACCGTCAGGNNATGTGAACGTGGTTACTTATACGGGTACAGGAGCTTCTAATTCAATAACTGGTGTGGGTTTTCAACCTGATTTTGTATGGATTAAAAACAGAGATCAAGCAGATGCACATCAAATATTTGATAGCGTTCGTGGGGTAACTAAATATTTGAGTTCAGACGCTACTACTGTTGAAACAGCTGATGCCGATACTTTAACTTCTTTTGATTCTGATGGATTTACAGTGGATGCTGATGTAAAAGTCAATACTAATAACGAAAATTATGTAGCGTGGTGTTTACAAAAAAAACCAAGGTTTTTTGATATCGTTACTTATACTGGAACAGGGGTAGCACATACTGAGAGTCATAATTTAGGTGCAGCTCCTGAATTGATTATTATTAAGAATAGAGATGCTGCCGATAACTGGTTATTATATCACCATAATGCTTTAAATAAAACTGATCCTGAGACAGATTATGGTATTTTAGATACCACTGTTGCATGGGCTGATGCAGCGACAGCTTGGAACGATACCGCTCCTACAAGTAGTGTATTTACTGTAGGAACTGGTAATGCAGTCAATACTGACACTGAAAATTATATAGCTTATTTATTTGCTTCATTGGAAGGTGTATCTCATGTCTTCTCTTATGAGGGTAACGGTAATGCAAGTGGAGCTTATGTTTACTGTGGATTTAGGCCAAAATGGATTATAATTAAAAATGCAGATGACATCAGTAATTGGATGGCTATGGATGACCAACGAGATACTTATAATGTAGTACAAGAGTACCTTTATCCAAACGGTAATGATGCAGCAGCAACAGCAGCTCTTTTAGATGTTTGTGCAAATGGATTTAAATTAAAAAATACCGGTAATGCAATAAATAATTCAAATGAAACTTATGTTGGTATTGCTTTTGCAGATCAACCTTTTAAATATGCTAATGCGAGGTAATTATGTGGAAACTACCTGATGGAACATTAATTAAAAGTCCACGAAAAGGAAAAACTTTTCTTACAAATAATCCAACAATTAAAGGAAAAAAAGTAAGACATCAAGAAAAAAACCTACTCATTTATAATGACGAAACTTTAACAAAGTTTGGCATTAAAAAAATGAAACGAGTAAAAGGTAAATATATAGAGGATAAATAAATGTCATATTGGAAAGACAAATGGCAAGAAGTCGAAGATCTTTGGGTTGTTGGAAAAGCTATTTTAACTGGTAGAGTACACTGGACAGAATTTTTTAAACAGCTTGAGAATTTATTTGACGATCCGTTTGATTGGGTTAAAGAGTGGTTTTACAATGACGGTGATGGTAGACGTTTTTGGAAATGGCAGATCTATTTTGACTGCATTATGATGAATCGTACCGGAAATTGTAGAATTGAGAGGGTAAAATAATGGCAAGTTATTTTTATGGAGCAACAGCTCTTACTGGCGGCGGGTTCGGTGCCTTAGATGCTATTGACGGTAATGATATTAGTGACGGTGATGGTGCGATCGTTATTGATGCTGCCAGTAATAAAACATATTACTATACTTGCAATTCCTCTTCAGGCGCAACTGAAAGTTCACCTTTTATAATATCACCGGATACTAATGCTGGAACTAAAAGATGGATTTTAACCAAGACAGTTCATGACGGAATGACTCATGAAAATACTTTTGTTGTAGATCCTAATGAATCAGATCAAGGAATAGCTGGTGATGGTCGTTCAATATATGACATAGTAGATACTATAGGTACTTCTGAAAGTGCCACTATTGTTTTAACCCATAATGGCTCTGGTAATACAACCACTTATACTTTAACGACCTCAGAAACCATACCGTCTAACATTACGTTACGAGTAGAGAACGGTGCGATATTGGATGGTGTTGGAACACTAACAATTAATGGGCCATTTGAGGCTGGACTACATCAGGTGTTTGGCAGTTCCATCACGATTGTATTCGGAGAAGATGTTGAAAAGTGGATTGAATGGTGGGGGGCTGTCGGGGATGATCCGGGCGATGGAACCGGAACCGACAATCAAGCCGCAGTAACCGCAGCACTATCACAGGTCGGGCAAATTCGCATGGGAGGTGGCACATTTCGGATAGATGGAGCACTTACTCTAACCAATGCAGCCAATACAAACACTACGATACAGGGATTGCATAGATATAAATCTGGTTTTATTTTTTCAGATTCAACCGTTGCTGCTTGCTTTAATGGTATTCAGGCGGGAGCAACATTGGTTGACCACTTCACATTTAAGGATTTAACAATTACTGGCCCTGGCAAGGCAGCGGGATCAAGTGTTCACGGGGTCGCCATTTATAATAGTGCGGCAGATTCGGACAATCCGTTTGATATTAATTTTGAAAATGTTCTTATAGAAAAGTTGTCAGGTCATGCAATTTATATACCTAAACTTTGGAACTCTACAATTAGAAAAGTAAGATGTGATGCTATCGGTGGCAGTGGAATTGTGGTGGGCGCAAACCCTGCTGTTTTGATTGAAGGTTCTGATTATCACGATGATATCGATGGTGCAGCAATTTGGGTTATTGACGGTAAACCCGTTCTATTAAACAATAACATCGGTGATGTATTGCAAGGAATGAAATTTGGGCGTACCGCAACCGATTTTGCCTCTCCCTACAATACAGCCACCTATGCCTACCCTACAATAATCGGTGCTAATATTGAGGGGATAAGGGCAAACGGCGAAGGAATATACTTCAACTCAGGTAGTTTTCCCCACCACCTGAGCAATGTTATGATCTATACGGGTTCCGGTGTTACCGTTGATTACGGAATTTACATACACTATTACGGTTCTGCAAATTCACAATCATTTTTGCACGAAGTTCAGTTTGTTGAGGTTGGGGGAGGGAGTTTTACAGAAAAAATATATGTCAATTTATCGGCTGCAACCAGCGGGGGGTTTATTTATTTCGGCCCGACATCCGATATAAGCAGTAATGGACATACCCCAAGAGTTGTTGTACCACTACAGATAAGGCGTAATGTTTCCAATGCTACGCTTGAAATCCATGCCGATATTCAGACAGACGGCATTATTTACGATATAGGCACTTTGGCTAACGATGCCACTCCGAGCATTGATGGAGGCAGTGTGTGGATCACCGGAGGCACTACAACAATAACAGACTTTGATGATGGAGTGACAGGACAAGTAATTACCATACTGGCTGAACATACGATCACCATCACAGACGGAACGAATATATTTTTAAATGGAAGTACGAATTTTGACATGACTGATACCGACACGCTCACGCTTATCTGTAAGGCCGACAACAAATGGTATGAACTTTCAAGGGGAGACAATGGAGCTTAATGGGTGAAAACATCAATGACAGATGACAAGCATAATAATGGGGGTTGTCCTGAGTATCCAACTTGTATATATCGGCTTGAACTGCTGGAAGGGATAAAAATATAATGGGCAGATGGGATAATTATAGCGATCATCCAGTTAAATTGGCACAATATAACTTATATATTAGTTTTTAAAGGATAAAATAAATGGCAAGAAATTTTGACATAGATCCAAGATATCAAAGATTAAGACAGCGTATTGAAGCAATGACCCCACAAGAACGTGCGCTATTTAATATGATGAACGTTGAAAAGCAAATGGCGGCACAGGAAATGCGTAAAAATATTGATTTGATGAATCTTGGAACTCAGCGATATAAAGCCCGTAAAGGTTTAGAGCTTAGAGAAAAAGAATTTGCCGGACGCTATGGTTTAGCCGAAGATCGTTTAGATTGGGCTAAAAAAGAGGCAGACATAGCTCTTCCTTTGGGTTTGTTTACAACCGGTTTTTCTATTTATCAAGCCCAGAAAGATAAAAAGCGTAGGCTTAAAGAGAGAGCACGATATGAAGGTTTAATAAATAGATATGACCAATGGTTAACAAAACAAGGAATATAAGAGGAAGGTAATACTATGGCTTTAGGATTAAGTCAGTACGGATCAATAACAGGAAGGCGTTATCCAAAACATTATACTGAAAGGATTAATGCACAAACTCCGTATTTACCGCAATATATTGCGGCTAAAGAAAGAAAAGAATTAGCTAAAAGAGATTTGGAAATGCGGCAACGTCATTTTGAACAAGGGCAAGCTTTACAACGAGATGCTCTTGAAGAAAGAAAAAAGAGAGAGCGGCAAGCTATGGGCTTATCAGCCGGTAAACTAGGATTAAATGTTGCTATGAATGCCGAAGATACAACTGTTGGTGATATTATGCCCAAAATAGGCTTGGGGAAATCTACCGGCACAACAGCTACTGAATCTTTTAATCCATCAACACCTGGAGTTTTTACAACAGGTCAGATTAAACAAAAAAGTGATTCACTTACGGGGGGTGCAAGAGATTTATTCGCCGGTTTACAAATTGGAGATATTATTAGTTCCGGTCTTGTCGGTTTCGGTGCATCAAGGTTGATTGATAAAGACGCTTCAAGTTTGAAAAAATTTGGTATGGGTGCTGGTGCTGGTGCGGCGATGAATCTTATTAGTGGACTTAGTGAAGGAAATTCAATTTATGATGCCGTAGTCGGTGGAATTTTCGGCGGACTTGGTGGACTATTTTAACTACATAATTACAGGCAATGAGAGGTAAAAATGCCACAACAATTTAGAGGGATACAAACTCCCAAAATAGCGGAACCTTCAATAGAAGATGTGGGAGAACGATCTTATCAATTTTATATGCGACAAGCTAACCCACAAGCGGTTGCTGCTACAGGTAGACCAAGTAAAAGACAAATAGGTAGGTCTGCTTATATTGAAAAACTAGTTGATCAAGGTTTAATCAACGATGATACTGCAAGTAGTTTAATTAGTCGTTATTCTCAACCCCAAATAAGTATACCACAGGTATTTGAAGCAGATTCAGTTGATGCCCCACACAGTCTTGTTTCTGATATAGAATCAGCTACCGGAACTGAAGCGGATTTTCCTTCATTAAATGCTGCCATGGAAGACAGGATGGCTGGAATTGCGAAAGGTAAAGCGTTAGGTTTATCTAAAAATGCAGCTATGGCTTCTCTTGCCGGTGCATCTTTAAAACAAACCGGCAACCTTTTAGCCGGTTCACTTGCTGGACCTATTGGTCTTGTTAGTACATTTGGTCAATCGGCTTTTGCATCTTTAGAGGGTGGGAGAGCTAAAGAACAAGGCGAAACTGTTGCGGCGTTAGCTGATGATTACAATTTATCAGATCAGGAAAGACAGATATTAGCCGATGTTATTGCTACACAACAATTTGAGGGATACGAGGATAAAAATATTCTAAGAAGAATTGCTGAAACATTGGGTCTTGTCGATCCAACTGGTACTGCTTTAGGGGCAAAACTCGCAAGAGATGTGGGTGGTCCTACTGAAGTGGGTTTAGGTGCAGGAGAATTAGAGTCTCCTGATTTATCTGAAGCAGAAGATACATTCGGGTCAGAGCCTAATTGGGCAACACCTGTTGCAGAGCAACTTGCTGAATTTGATCTCGAAAAAGAAACAACCCTTCCAGATCCGACAAGTTTTGGAAGAGGTGATGTCAAAGGAAGTGGTACTCCACAAGGAAGTATTGCCGGACCAATGGCTGGATATGGTGTTGCTGATACTGCTACCTCTAGAGATGGTGGCGGAGCTGGAGCAAAATAAGTACGAGGGGGCATTGTGGAATTATTATATAGGGCTATTAAAGGAAATAGTTTAGAATATAAAATTTTATTTAAAGAGGTTTTTGGTTATTGGGATGCAAATCAGAATCCAGCGGTCGTTATCATGGTTTGTGATCCTGAAACCGAAAATCCAGTAGGTTTTATTTCTGGTTTTCAAACACACCCGAATACTTTTCATTTACAGTATGGTGGAATAATCCCCACTGAACGTAAAAAACTTAAATATAAACATTTCTTACCGGACACTCTTAAGGGTCTTAGGGAAACCTATGGAACAAATTTTTTCACAACTATTGTGGAAAACGACAACGTTTCTTGGATTAAGATGCTCATTTTTTATGGGTTTAAAATTATGGGCGTTAGAGCAATGAACGGAAAAACTTACGTTGAATTTTTGAAGGAGCTATAGATCATGGCATACGGTTATAAGCCAATTACAGACACATTTAATGAAATCAGCCGGATGATTACGGCTAATGAGCAATCAAAACAGCAGCACCAAATTAATATGGCAAAACTTGGTCTGCAAGAAGCTCAACTTAAGAACCAACAGGCAATTCAAGAGCTGAAACTTCCTGGTTTAAAATTAGAAGCTGAAAAAAATAAATACCTTATGGAACCAGTGAATGTAAACTTGAAAGATTTTACTAGTGGTGATGCCTATTCGATGGCTCACGTTGTCAATCCTAAGATTGAATCGGAGATTAGAAATATATATGGAGCACAACGATGGAATGAAAATCTGGATGCTGTAGATGAAAACGGTGTTCCTATACAAGTGCCACGCTGGCAAAGACTTCGAGATGATCAAGCAGCTTATAGTATTATTGCTGCTAATAGTGATTATAAGAAATTCTTAGAGGCTCAGAGAGATCAAGCACAAGATCAGTTAGATGATCTTTCAGATTCAAAGACCGCAGTTAATCCAAAAGAAGCGTTAAAAATTAAATCCCAGAGAAATGCCCTTAAACGCACTACTATCGATGAAGCAGATACTAAATTAGGTAGTTCTTCAGCTCTAATTGAAGGTTATATGAATCATTATAATATAATGAATAAGCTCCGAATGAGAGTTGGTGCGAACAATCCAAGATTAGCTCAAATACTCAAAGATGCTGCTGCTGGTGATCTTGCCATGGTTGAAGCCCTAGGTAAAAAAAGTAAGGGTACTGAAAATAGAATAAAAGTTGATTTATTTAATGAAAAAACAGGTAAATATGTAAAAAGCGTCTTCCTTCCTAAAAATTTAATGTCTGAATATGTACCCCCTGAAGGACTAACAATAAAATCTGGATTACCTAAAACTGCTACACCTAAACAACCAATGCGAGTTGCAGAAATCTCAAATAAGGTTCGTGATGCCGGAATTGCGATTGCGAAATTAAGGGCCGGTGAGATTCTCACGCCTGAATTTATTGAACAAATAGCTGGTGATGATCCAGAAAGAGCAGCTTTTCTTAAATCTGCTGTTGGATCGAAAAAAGAAACTCAAGACGCTATTAACATGTTAAATTCTGAAATAGTTGCCTGGAAGTCTATGATGCCACTTAATGTTAGAAAGCAACTTTACCCAGAGGATTTTAAAGATCCAAAGATTACACCGGCTGATATTAGAAAAGAGGTAGAATCTCAATATCCAGCCAAAGATTTACCGGATGGTCAAACAGCAATGGCTAACGGTTATAAGTTTGTTGTTAAAAATGGTAAATGGAAGTTAGCTGATTCCAATAAAAAGTAGAGGATTGAATGCCTACTAAAAAGACAAATCCTGACGTAGATATTACATTACTGCCGTCAGATATAAAAAAATTAGAAACCAGAGTCAAGCCCGATGTGGATATTACCCTCTTGCCTTTTGAAGAAGAGAGTTTTTTTAGTAAAGCGTGGGGTAAAACTAAAGAGATTGGGTCTAATATTACCGATCTTGCAGAATTTGGTGCCAAAAGTATTGTTGAAGATTTATCTGATGTTGAGTTAGGTGATATAGGAGAAGAGTTACAAAAAGCCCCTGGTCCAGAAGAAGTTGCTGCCGGTATTCAGGAACAGATGTTTCCTTCAAAAAAATCTGTTGAACCAAAATATCCATCATTAATTACAGCCGACTTTGAACCGAAAACAGGACCAAAAGAAACACCTGAACCAAAAGAAGTAGTTGAGTCAGATCTTCCAGATCTTACTCCTGGTAGAGCTGTGGGTGTGTTTGTAGCCGGTGGTCAAGATGTTGCAAGAAATGTCCAAATGGCTCGTGGTGCTAAAGATATTGGTATTGGTTTAAAGGGCCAACGTTCCCGTAAAGAACGTAAAAAAATGATTGATAGCCTTCGAAGGGCTACAGAGAAGGGTTTTGTTGCTGAAAAGTCCAATGTAGAATACTCCGATATAGAAACCGGTAAAAAGAAAATTAAGACAGCCTTAGAGACACCGTGGATGCAGCCTGATCCAAAATATTTGAAGTCATCTGGCTTCTTAGAGGACGTTATCAGGATCGGTCCACAAATATTGGCACAGATGGGTGCTGGTTTTCTAATTGGTCCGGCAGGGTCTGGTGCGCTTATGGGCGTTCAGATCATTGGATCAAGTTATGAGAACTATTTACGTCAAGGTGTAGAACCAGAACGTGCCTGGAATGCTGCTGTGGCTAACGCTCTAATGCAAGCTCCGCTTGAAGGTCTTGGTATGGCACCAGGACTGAAGTTTATTAAAGGTCGAACTGGAATCTTATCAAAACTTAAAAAGATAGCAGCCAGTAAAAAACTACAACTTGGTGCTGCTGCTGGTGCAGAATGGTTTACAGAGTTTGTTCAAGCGTGGCCCGAAGAGATTACTAATATATTTGCAACTAATCCAGACAAGAATGCCCTGCAAGCATTTGACATGGCACTGGATAACTGGCAAGAAGTTATAAAACGTGGTGCCAAAGAAGGTTTGACCGTAATGCCATGGACGTTAGTTGGTATGGGGGCTGGTCGTGTTGCCAATCGTAGGATTCAGAACCAGAACAAAAAAATCAGAGAAGCTTTAAAAACTCTTCAAGAAAAAGCAGACGAGTTTGCATCAACAAAAGCAAAACAACAACAGTTAGATCTGAATGCCGAAGAGTCAGAAGCTGAAGGTGTTGCTAAAGCTTCAGCATCCTGGCCTAATCCAGAGTTTGCCCGTAGAAACCTACCGCTTCTTAAAGAACGGGTTGCTGAATTAAATGGTACACTCAGAGATTCAAACGTATTAGCTAACAGCGATATATATGATGGTAAGTTCCCCATTCCAAAGCAGGGTGGATTACTTGCAGCCAGAAACACACAACGATATAAGATGGACCCAGAATACCAGGATTGGGTAGAGGGCCGTCTAAACGAAGTTAAAAAGAATTTGTCAGGAGCGCAAGATACTAAGAATATTCTATCTAGAGCACTAGCTGAAGATGGCGGTCTTGACTTTGATACTTCCTTTCAGATCGATCAAAACAAGGTTAATGCTGGATACGGTGTTGATGTTGCTCGTGCCTGGAACATGGAAGCGAAACATAAATATCCAGGGGCAGATTATCTTGGAAATATAAGTGTTCGTGAAGCCATTCAAAATAGTCTTGATGCTGTACTGGAAGCTAAAGAGCAAGGTCAAATTAAAGTTGGCAATATCGATATTGAAGTTGGTGAAGCGTTTGATACTGAGACAGAACAATTAATAGATAGTTATGCTCACGATTTTAGAGTCACCGATAATGGTATTGGTATGTCTGATACTGATATTAGGGATAAGTTTTTAGCCCTGCATGGTACAGGTAAAGACAAAGAAGGTCGTTTTGGTGGGTTTGGTATTGCTAAAGCGGTTATTCTTGGACCATCTGATACAGCTACTTGGGTACTTGAAACCAGAGATAACCGGCATACATCTGAAGCAGCTCAAAATGCAGAGCAAGTTCAAACTTTAGATCGTGCTCGACAAGGCACAAGAATAATTGTTCGTAATGCAAAAACAGTTATTAATGAACAAGCTAAAATGTATGCGGAAACAACAATTCCACCAAAGGGTATTAATATTACATTTAACGGTGATAAAGTTAAAAACCCGTTTGCCCGAAAAAAGGGTAAAAAACAAACCTTTCCTGAAAGTGATAATACGACTGTTACAACGACATACTACCCACGACCACCGGAAAATTATAATCAAAAACTTATTATTCGGTTGGTTGATAAAAAAACTAGAGCTAAACTAACTCAAGGAATTAGACGAGTTTTTGATAGTGGTTTTAAAGGCACGATTATTGCCGACATTGAAACTACCGAAACACCAGGAACCGGAAAATACCCGTTAACCGATTCAAGGATGGACTTCTCCTGGGGTCATGATAAACCGATTCAAGAAATCATCAGTAAATATTCAACTGATAAACTAACAGCTCAAAGAGTTGACGTTGAATCTAAATCATATAAAATTGCAGACAGACCTGAATGGAAGAAGACGCTTGAAAAAATCGACAATAATGATGTTGGTTATTGGACGGTAGTTGATGAGGTTGAAGAGATCTTTGATGAAACCGGTGAGTATTTTCAAGAAGAACGGGAAAAACGCCACGAAGAAGCTGCAAAAGAAGCCGGACGAGAAACACAAGCGGCTCTTGAAAAGCTGGAGTCATTACTTGATCGTGGTGAAAAATTAGCAAAACGTGGTAATCAGCCCTATACTGCCTTAAAAGACATGAACGTTGAGATCGATGTCGGTTTTAAAGGGTATAAGGGTGGATCGATGTTTCATGCAAAGCATCTATTGGCTTATGAAGCGGTTGCTCGTTTATACTCCAATGCTGCTGGCGCACCTGTTAATATATTTGAGCCGATGCTATCTAAAGAGGTTGACGGTGGTCGGGTTCTATCATCATATGATCCGGCATTGGGTAAATTAAGTTTAAACTATCTTGGTATTAATAAGGCATCATTGAAAAACCCTCTGACTTATGCTATGTACTTAAAGGGTTTGATTGACCATGAGCTAACTCATTATTATCAAGGTGAGCATAATGAAGACTATTCATCTGCCCGTGAAAGAACTCATCGTAATACCGCTGAACTGTTTCCTTATACAATAAGAATAGCTTCAGCAGTTATGGGGGTTGAAGCTAAAGCTGCGAAACCAGTACAACAGCAGCAACAAACGCAACCAGAAGATAAATCAGGGGTTCGGTTCAAACCTAATGACTTTTTTGAACCGGAACAATTAGAACTATTTAACAAACAAGGAGTATCAAATGCCGAAAGAGAACTTTATTACCCAGAAACAAAAGGAGCTGGGGGGCAGCTACGGCTATTCGGACGCTCAGTGGAAAGAGGCCTTGGTAGACGAGATCGTGTTCCAGAACCTGAGAGAATTGGGCGCAGCCCCGAACTCACCGATACACAAGCAAATGCTCAAATTGAGCCGACAGCTCCTAGATCTGAAGTAAACGATGAAAAAATTGTCAATGATATTATTTTTAAAGTAAAAGATTTTGATGTATGGGCTATTTTTAGAGCAAAAAACAAACCTAATTATTATGTTTATATTCCTGAATTAGAAAGTTGGAAAGATGATCTCGAACTTATAAAGATTTTTAAATCTATTGCGGTTGAAAATAACTTACCGAAAAAAAATTGGATAACACGGACATCAGTATATAAAGCAAATGATATTGAATTATGGAATGCAGAAGAATCAACAATCGATATCGAACCGCAAACTAATTCAGAAAAAACCGCTTATAACATTGAAAAAACGGCTAATGCTGCTAAAGCATCACAGGATATTAACAACATAAAACCCACCAAAGAAGTTCCCTATCAACACAAACACAAAGAAATTGAAGATTATTTAAATGATAATCAGGATATTAATGATCCTGGTAAGTGGGAAAAAGCTAAAGCTTTATTTCGACATATTACAAAATCGTGGACGAGGGATTTTGAGCATCTTCCAAGAGGAGATCAGTTTTCTGCGGCGGGTTTCATACTAAGAAAACTGGCTAAAAAGAAAAGTTTTTCTTCAGGTAAAGCTGTGGAAAAATTAGATGATCTTACTAAAGCACTTTCACCGGAAGAAACAAAACAATTTTCATCTTTAGTTGTTCTCCGAGATATGTATGAAACATGGAAAACAAACGGTGTTACGCCTATAAATAATAGAACGGGTAAAAAACTTGATCCACAAAAAATTCATGATGCTATTATAGATTTAAGCCGACATACCAAAGGTACTATCGTTGAGAAAACACTAAAACTAAGAACAGAACTCTGGAATAGTGTCCGACAAGATTATATTGATGCTATGGATTCAATAGGTATTACAAATGCAGCACAGAAATTTACACGAAACGATTATTTCAGACATATCGTACAGGATTATATACGGCACAAAGGTTTATTTGGTATCACTCATACGGGTATTAACACCGGTAAAGTAACCGGTACGGGTAAAGAATTAAAAGCACCAACGGGTAGATCGTATTTAAAGAAAAGAACCGGTTATACCGGACCTTATTTAACTGATTATTTTACATCTGAATTAGAGGTGTTAGCTCAAATATATTATGATAT
>JABAHP010008648.1_pt1 | contig 14095 bp, 10 predicted proteins | sample 7062081 | NCBI WGS metagenome assembly JABAHP01 (sample SAMN14534357, study PRJNA622989) | marine sediment metagenome | biome: marine biome [ENVO:00000428]; feature: marine pelagic biome [ENVO:01000023]; material: deep marine sediment [ENVO:00002113] | place: India: Gulf of Kutch | collected... | reverse complement strand
CGGTGCTCGGCAGATTTCCGTCGATTTCAGTGCCTAGCACCGGATCTTCCAGGCCGGTGCGATCTTGCCATTTTCAGAAACCTGGCGAGAGAACAACTTAGCTATCTGAACCTCCGCCGGTGAAACGCCGCACGCGCTCGATGACAAATGTGCCCCTGAGCCTGCCTTCGGGCCACGAATAGGTGACGATGGTGCCCGCGATCTTGTCGTGAAAGCCCTGGCGCTTGTTGTCGAACAGGATCCACAAGAAGCCCAGGTAAAAGATACCCGAGATCCAATAGCCGATCTGCCGCCGCAGGGCATTGCCCAGCCGCACCCGCGTGCCGTCCTTGCGCATGACGCGCACGCCCAGTATCCGCTTGCCCGGCGTTTGGCCCGACATGGTCCAGAACCCCACGTTGTACACGATGTTGACCAGAAGATTGAGACCTACGGTTGACAGCAGGAGCGCGAGGAGCGCGGTCAGCGGCGCGTCCTGGCTCAGATTCTCCAGCCATTGGTCGAGGCGAAACAGGCTGAGGAGATAGTTGATCACAAGCGTCAGGACAAAAGAGATGCCGAAGCAGATGGCGCGGTCCAGGACATAGGCGGCCCCGCGCGAAAAGAACCCAGCATAGCGTCCCAGGATGACGGGCGGCTGAGGCTTGTCAGTCGGCATCGGGTCCTCCTCCATCAACTTTAACTGTGGGCTTGTACATCGTTTGGCGCTGGCCCTCCACCGGCGACGGGGGCAGCTTGTGGCGGGGTTTCCGCCTGAGCAACCAGCGCAGCAGCGCGTCGGCGCCGTCGTCGGCCGTCAGCGTCACCGAGCGTGTATTGTCCATCACGCTGCTAGCCATGCCCCTTCCCTGGTGGCTGAGTAGATGCTCGATGAATTCCAGCAGTTCGGGATTCTCGGCTACCTCGTCCATGATCTCCAGGATCAGGTCAATGATCATCCCCTTGGTCAGCGCCCGGCCCATCTGCTCTTCCAGCTTGCCTTCCTTCTCGATGAGTGCCGCCTGCTGGCGCCAGCGCAGTACCAGCGCCGCCATGGGCTTGCGCACCGGGCGCGTGACGAATCCGGCGCCCCAGCGCTCCGGTGCGGACGAGGCCCAATCCAGGGCCCGCAGCGACCGGTCGTAGCTGCGTCGGATACCCCTGCGCAGGCGCTTCTGGCCGCGGTTCACCAGGCCCACGCCCAGGTGCCACGCCCGGCGGCCAAGGCTCTCTTGGCCCGAGGTCGCTGCAGATTCCCATAGGCTCGGCTCCGCGTCCAGCTTGTCCTGCATATCCTGCAGGCGCCGGGCGGCCTCGTCGCCGCCAATGGACAGCAGGCCGACGAGGAAGCGAATCGCCAGGTCGACGTTGTCCCGATCGGCGCTTGATCTCGGCTCCATTTGGGCATCCGCGCCCGCCTGCTCAATCGCGAGTACCTGGGTGTCGTCACTCATGGTATACTCCCTACTGCCTGGCTTGCACCATGCTATGGAACACTGGCCTGTACTTTTCTGCTTGGAGGAATTATACCATATCCGGGGCAGGGTAACAACCGTAGTGCGGAGCGGTTGTGCACGCTCCGACAGGACATCCGCGCGCTCACTTGTCTCTGGAGTCGACATACTGTATAATGGACGAGGCAACGGGCGAAGTATCTGCCTTGGTGCGTAGACGGTACATCATTCTGGTTTGGGCGGGGTACAGAAATGCCTGAAGCGGATGCGGGAGGGCACTCCGCATCAGAAGCTGCCTCTCTGGTGAGGCACAGGTCCGCGGTGTGGATCTTTGTCGCCAGCATCGTGGCCATGCTTGCGACCTCTCTCTCTCCACCTCTTCTGCGCATGTATAGCACCGAGATCTGGCAAGGGCTGGGCCTGACCGAAGTCCAGTGGTCGGTGCTGCTGGCTGTTCGGGGCCTGTTCCTGATCCTGTTTGTCATGGCGGCCGGCGTGATCGGCGACCTGTACGGTCGCCGCCGGGTGCTGCTGATCTCCCTGCTTGCCTATCTTGTCGCCAGCCTGATCGCGGCGACCACATCGCAGCGAACCGTGTTCCTCATCTCGGAGAACGTGCTGCCGCTTCTCGATGCCTTTGTCAAGACCCTGGCCGTGACGATCCTGTTCCTGGCCTCCCACGACGAGCACGAGCGCGTCCGGGCCTTTGCGGCCTATTCGGCCTTTTACGTGGCGGCCTTTGCCCTGTCTCCCTGGCTTGCGGAGGCCCTCGGCCGGGCAGCGGGGGTGCGGGCCGCTGCTTATGCGATCTCTGCCGCTCTTTCTGTGGCGGGCCTGCTGCTGGTGGCCCGGGTGGTTCCCGAGAGCAGGGCGTCAGCCCGGGTGCGCCCCCGCAACGTCGTGGCCTTGAGCGCGTGGGTAGTTGGCGTCTGCACCATGCTCTTTGCCATACTGCTAGCAGGCAACGTCGGCTGGACCAGCCCGCTGGTGCTGGGCTCGCTGGTCGCCGGCGGACTGCTATTGCTGGTGCTGACCTGGCTGCAGGAGCGCTCCCTTCGCAGGGAGTGGCGCGTTGATCTGCGTTTCGAGCGCCGCTTGACGCTGGCCATTGTGGCCGGTGTGGTGCTGAACCTGTCCCTGATCGCCGTGACCAGCCAGCTCTTTACCTTCATGAGGCACGTCCAGCACTACACTCTAGTCTCCGCGGTGTTGAGGTTGGGGCCGATCGTGGCAGGCGCGCTGCTGCTGGGTTCTGTGGCTGCCCGCCTTACCGTCCGCGTGGGGATGCGCAACGCGGTGAGCATCGGCCTGCTGTTGGTGGCTGCTGCAGCGGCTGGCGGCGCTTTGCTCCAGGCCGACACGGGCTACTGGCTGCTGGCCCTGCTGTTGGTTTTGCTCGGCTTTGGCTTCATTGTGGGCAACGCGCCCTACCTTGTGCTGCTGTCGTCCTCGGTCCCCCGCGACCTAGTGGCTACGGCGCAGGCCATCGGCCGCACCAGCTCGCAGATGGGTTCATCACTGGCCTATGCCCTGATGCTGGCCCTGATCGTGGGCTTTGGCCGGCAGGCATTTGTGGGGACCGGAGAAGCCGCCGGTTTCTCGCCGGCTGCGATCCAGCAGGAGCTAACGGCGCTGGCAGAGTCTGCCGGCGACACCTCCGTGGTATTGGGGCCCGAGTTCGGGTTGCAGATGCTCGAACTGATCTCGCCGCGCATCGGCTACGCCTACACAGTGGGGCTTTCGCGGGCGATGCTGGTCCTGGCTGGCGTGTGTGTATTCGGCGCGTTCCTGGTCTATGTCGGACTGCGGGCCGACCGGGAGGGGTAGCTTCCGTTGAAATAGTCTGCGCATATCGGGCTGGTGGCCCCAGCATGACGCTGCACGGCCACCAGCCCGTTCCGATTATTCTCTCTCTTGCTCGGTTGCCTGCTCTAGCAGCTCCGCAGCCTCGGCGATAAGTGCCCGCGCACTGTCAGAAAGGTGTGTCTTGACCGCGTCCGCAGCCTGGGGCGACGCCGCCATATGGTCCAGCACGCCGTCCAGGACGTAGGGGTAGACCTTGCCGGCGCCGATTTCATCCAGCACCCCGCTGTGCTCGAGGAATTCGAGCACCTCATGGTGCACGCGCGCCAGCATCAGGTCCACGTCCTGCGCCTCCAGCTCCTTTTTGAGTTCGGCCAATGCATCGACGCTGGGCACGTCCAGGCCAAAGCTCATCTCCAAATCCAGCAGGACGGCCCGTGCCGGAGGATCGCTTGCGCCAACCTCTTTCTTGATCTCTTCGGTTAGGCTGGCTGCATTGGCAAAGAACAACCCCTCGTTAGGCCTGATGACCAGCAGGCCGGGCAGCGTCCTGTTGTCCGGGTGCCGCCGCACGTCGGTAAAGTACATGCCGTTCGGGACCCGTCCCAGCACGCTCAGCTTGGGGGAGCTGGCCCGGGCGATGAGCACCAGCAGCGAGATGACCACCGCGATCAATAGGCCGATCAGCACCTCAAAGATCAGCACCCCCAGCAGGGCCGCCAGCGCCAGCACAAAGTCAAGCTTGCGCACTTGGTACAGACGCTGCATCTGCTTGACCTTGAACATGCCCGAAATGGCCACGACCACGATGGCCCCCAGGGCAGCCTCGGGTAGGTTGTGGAAGAGGGGGGTCAGAAACAGGGCGACGAGGATGGTGACCGCGGCAGCGATCATGGCCGACATCTGGCTCTTGGCCCCGGCGTGATCGTTGGCCGCTGACTTGGACAGGCTGGAGCCGATCGAAAAGCCCTGGAACAGCCCCGCTCCCAGGTTGGCCATGCCCAGGCCGATCAGCTCCTGGTTTGCATCGATGCGGTATCTGTGCTTGTTGGCAAAGCTGCGCGCTGGCCCGATCGCTTCGGCAAAGGACACCAACACGATGCCTATGGCGCCGGGAAGCAGCTTCAACGCATGCGCCAGTGGCACCGAGGGCAGCTTTGGCGGGGCGAGACCGCCCGGGATCTCGCCGATGATGTGCACCCCGCGGTCGTGCAGGCCAAAGATCGTCACTATCAGGATGCCCAGGACCATGACCACCAGCGCGGCCGGGATCCGGTGAAAGAAGCGCTCCAGGAGGATCATCACCGCCAGGCAGACCACGCCCACGATCAGGGTGGGCAGGTGCGTCTCGGGCAGGTGGATGATCAGATCCCACAGCCGCTCGAAAAAGTTGCCGTGCCCCGCCTCCAGGCCGAACATCTTGGGCACCTGCTTGATGGCGATCACCAGCGCCAGGCCAAAGACGAAACCGGTCAGCACCGACTCGGAGAAGAACTGGGCCAGTCGCCCCAGGCGCAGGAGCCCGGCAATCACGGCGATAACGCCCACCATGATGGCCAGGGTGGCTGTGAGGGTGATGAATTCGGGCGAGCCCGGTGATGCCAGGTCGCCCACCGTTGCCGCCGACATGACGGCAACGGCCGAGGAGACGGCGACCACCAGTTGCCGCGAGCTGCCGAACACGGCATACAGGAGCAGGCCGATGGGGGCCGCGTAAAAGGCGGTCTCCGGCGGCATGCCGGCCAGTTGGGCATAGGCCATGCCCTCTGGAACCAGTAGGGCCACAATGGTCAGCCCCGCCAGCAGGTCAGGTCGTAGCCAGGCGGCCTGGTAGTTGGGCAGCCAATGCAGAATCGGCAGGTACGACTTGAGCGACTTGGACGTTCGTCCAGCTCGCGCTGCTGCAGTCATGATATAGCCCTCGCGCTAGTGATATGGTAAGACTCGGATCCGGGCTGCCTGGAATGCTGCTACGGGCGCCCTGGTGTGTTTCTCACGGTCATTGCGGTACAAGGACGCGCAGCGAGCGAGGCCGGCTGCGCAGCTCCACCGGCGTCACTCCCATCTGATCCCCGTCCACCTGGACGGCCTGGGGCGGCTCGACCTCTATTCTGGCCTGCCTGACCTGCCAGTGTTGCAGGTCCCCCAGGCTAAGCGTGCCGCCAACGTTCTCCGAGATGAACTGGGCGATCAGTCCGAGATCCACGCGCCGGAACACGAAAACGTCAAGCAGCCCGTCCTCAATGTCGATTCTGGGCGACAACCGCAACCCGGGCCATCCCCAGGCGCCGGCATTTGCCACGGTGCATATCACCCCCTGCGTTTGGTGAATCTCCCCATCCAGTTCGAGACGATATTCCATGGGGCGAGATTCGATCAAGGCTTGCAGGCCACCGATGCCGTAGGCCAGCAGGCCAAAGCGGTCCTTGAGTCCGCGTGGCGTCCGGTCTATTGCCGCCGCCTCCAACCCCACCCCGACCCTGATCATGAACGTCCGATCGCCAACCTCTCCCAGGTCCACCAGCCGGACACCATGTTCGGAGACGGCCAGCCGCGCCGCCGCGGTTAGGTCCTGCGGGATCCCAAACTCGTAGGCAATCACATTCCCGGTGCCGCCGGGCAGGACCGCCAGCGCCGTCCCGGATCCGGCCAAACCCGTGGCCACTTCGGAGATGGTTCCGTCGCCGCCGTACGCGGCGACGATCTCTGCTCCCTGCTCGGCAAGCTTCCGGGCAAGCCGGACACCGTCGCCCTCGGCCTGGGTGATCTCCACCGACCAGCGCACGCCGGCAGGCCGGAAGACCTGGTTGAGCTCTGCCAGGACGGGTGTCCTACGCCCTGCAGCGGGATTGATGATGACCGGGATCCAGCTCACGGGGACTCCAAAGGGTCAGCGCCTCAGCTCGCGCAGATTGCCCAATATCGCGTATACCATGATCGCCGCCAGTACAAAGGCCACCACCCAGCGCCAGAACTCGGCCACCAGGATGGCGGCGGCTACCAGTGCCAGGGTGATGATGATGGCCATCAAATAGCCGGTCAGGTGGCGTCGTGCAGTGGCTTCTACGGCACCATAGACCACGCCCAGCCCTACCAGCCACCAGAACCAGTGTTCCGGTTGAAAGAGGACCAGCAGCAGTAGGATCAACAGCAGCATCGCGCTGCTGAGCGCGGCCCAGATCTCCATGATGCGGTGCTGCGCCGGCAGGGGCGGCTCTGGATGGACCTCGTGGCGGAGGTGCGCCGCAGGCTCGTCCTCATCCCCTCGCTCCACCCGCTGCCGGTACGAGTCGAGCGCCTGCCAGGTTTCGACCAGCTCGGTCCGGCGGGCCTTTAGTGCCTGGAGCGCCTCCTGCTCCTCTTCCAGCGTCCCTGTCTTCTGCCGGTGAAGCGTACTGGTGTGCTCGGAGATGCGCAGGGCTTCCACGTCCAGGGCCAGCTTGCGCACCGCTTCCCGGTTCTCTGCTATGCTCTCGGTCAGGGCTTCCACCTCGCCCTGTACTTCGGCCAGGCGCAGCGTTATCTCGCCGGGCAGCTTGGCCGGGGGGTAGACCTTGTCCAGCCCGGCCCAGCCCACCGGGTCGTGCCAGGATTGGCGCACGCTGCCATCCCGGTCGTGCTTGGGCCCGGCGGGGGCGCGCTCGCCGCCGATCGGATCGTGCGTGTCCAGGCCCCATAGCCCTCGATAGTTGTGCACCCACCCGACCTCATCGGAGATGATCTCGGGGGTCCATTCTTCGTCCTGGCCCGGGCCAATGCTTGGCCCGTCACCCCGGGCATAGTCCACGAAGGGTACGCTGAGCAGGGCGCGCTCACTCCGTTCGGACTCGACCCTACTCCCCATGCCCAGGGTCTCGCGCCAGAACCTGTGCAACAAGTGCAGGGCGCGTCTCACCGGCTTCAGGATCTCCGGCTCGATGCCCATGACATATTCGCCCTGCTCAAAGTAGCTGGCGTGCGACCCGGCACCGGCATACACGACTGGGTGATCCCCCTGCCGCTCCAGTAGCGGGTCGTCCCATCGACGGCGCAGGTCGTCCCCCTTGAAATCGTGAGAGGCGTAGGCTGCCCAGCGGGGCTGCGGCTCGCCGTTTTTCTCCTCGTACAGGAAGACAAACACCTGTTCCCAGTCGGCCTCGTGGTCGTTGGCGCCATAGAATCCCGAGCGCCAGTTGTTCATGTGGTAGAAAAAGGTGTAATGCAGCGCAATCCAGCCGCCAGACCGCACCACACGACCATAATACACCCGGCGCGGATCGCGGGTGTATAATTCGCGCGATGTCAGATCGGCGGCCGCGGCGGATCCGCCGGCCACCTGGCCGCGGACCAGGAAAGAGAGGGTGAACCCCAGGTTTGCGAGGCGGAAGAACAACGGAACGCGGGCCAGCCGGCCGGGAGCTATCAGGCGTGGCCGTTCTGGCTCGCGCAGCCAGCGTTGGTATTCCAGGCCATCCAGCGGCTCGTCGACAAACCTCAAGTGGAGTCTGTGACCGTGCGGTACTTCGACGAACTCGGCCAGCCGGTCCAGGTCCAACTGGCCATGGGGTACCAGCATCTGGTCGCCCCCTTGGGGATCGGTTTTCCACAGGCTGCATGCTTGTACATACGCCTCGACCCCGCTGGGAAAGTAGGTCTCTCCCTTGGTCAGGCGCACGACCGGCTCGTATTTGCGCAGCAGATCCAGGTCGTTCATCGTGCAAGCTCCGGATCTGGTTGCTCCCGGAATAGCCGCTGCACATCGTGCTGGTTCAAGTACAGGACCATGATGACATAAATCAGCATGGGGAAGTAACGCGGCGTGCCCTGGAAGTAGCTCCAGATGGTGTAGAATAGACCGAATCCGGTCAGGATCATGGAGATGATCCAGCCCCAGCGCTTCTGGAGCAAGAGACCCAAGACGGCTAGCAGCAACAGCCCGGCCAGAACCCAACCCACGATCTCTGTGTAAAAGATGGGATTCCTCACGAGCAGGCGCAGGGCCAGGACGCTCTGTTTCCAGCCCAGCAGATACAGCGCTTCCAGTAGGGCAAGGGCGAGCTGCAAGACGATGATCACCACGAGTCCGACGGGCCGTTTCTGTTTCGGTTCGGGATTCACAGTCTCGCTCTCCTCACGGGCACATCGCCATTACGCAGCAATCCTCGGATTCGACCGCTTGCTTACACCTACCTGGGGGCCATGATCAGCGGTGCGATTCTCCCAGGGCCATGCGCACTGCCTGGACCAGCCGCTGCTCCTCCTGTTCCGGGATGCCGTACTGGTGAGAGTAGCCCGGCAGTTCCACGACGCGGATCTCCTGGGCTAGCGCCAGCGACTTGTGGGCCCGCGGCAGGAGTCGACCGGTAATCAGGAACTTGGTGGCATAGCGGCCCAGGTAGCTGGGGTTGCCGGCGGTGTCCAACTGGTCGATGCCCGCTTTGTTTACCCCGGTCTTGGCCTCGATGAGGCCGACGTTGTTTCTGCAGCGGACGACCAGGTCGATCTCGATCTGGCTTGCCACCGCGCCCGGGCGCACGCCGGCCAGGATCTCGTCCACATGGGGCTCCAACGTCCTGTGGAGGGTGGATTCGAACTTGCCGCCGGAACTGACCCTGCCTCGCTTGTCCCGGCTAAAGCCGTCGATCTCAAAGCCGGGAGCGTGGGCGTTGATATAGTCGGCGATGGTGATCAGATCGGGCAGCTCTACGTCCTCCTCCAAGGCGTAGTGCTCGCCATGCATCTTGTAGAGCCGCAGGCGGTGGCGCCGCCGCACAAACTCGACATCGACCAGAGCACTCTGGCCCTCCATCGCCAGCAAGTAGATGCCAAAGGCCATGGGCCTGTTGCCGCCGGACATATCAAAGATGGTGTTTTCCGGTGACCAGCCAAGTTTGCCAAGTTTCTTTTTCATCTGCTGGTTGATGCGCCCTGGGTGATAGGGGTCGCGAATCTCCATCAGCCGGACCTGGCGTTCCTTGCCGCAGAGCGTCTGCAGGTGCCGGCTGACGTTGTTCCACTCGCGCGTGCCCACAAAGAGCACCTCGGGCGGATCCAGGTAGCGTACCGACAGCAGGGTGGTCAGCGGCTGCTGCCCGACCAGGGTTACCAGGTTCTTGGTCACGAGTTCGCCTCCACGTCCATCCAACCGCGCACGATGATATCGTCACTACTGGCGATGGCCTGGGCCAGGTGCTCTTGCAGCGCGGCTGGTAGGTCGTTTCTTGGATCCTGGGCATACACCAGCGGCGCGTGTCCGGGACCGGCCAGCTTTTCGCCGGTGAAGGGGTTGGCCGCGATCTCTTGCCAGTGCTTGGCGGCGATGGCCTCGCGCCGCACCCAGGCCCTCTCGGACCGGTCAAAGGTCACCTGGCTGCCCGAGCCGTAGGCCTTGACCATCTCATAGATGTGGGTGACCTTGTTGTGCTTCCTGACCAGCCGGACGGCCATCTCGTCGCGCTCCTTGACCGTAAGGGCATCGACCGCAACTCCGTATTCGGTGTAATGGGCGTCGACGCGCTCGACCATCTCCTCCGGGGCCACCGTGCTGAATAGCGCCAGCAGATCGCTGTAGAACTGTGCCTGGCTCCTCTCGCCTCCTGCGGGCTCTGGTTCTTCGTCCGGGTCATCACCTTCCGATTTCAGGTAGTCGTGACCGTCCAGGATCACCAGCAGCCGGTAGCAGTCATTGGTCCAGGTGCGCAGGGCGCGGATGGCGCGGCCTCGGAGCTGCGTCCAGGCCGTCAGGTTCCGCGTCGCCGTGGCGTCGATCAACACATTGGGCTGGATCACATTCCAGCCGGTACGGGCCCAGTTGGAGACGATGACCAGGTTTACGTTCAGCGACTCGTTGTCGACGATGCGCGAGGTCAGATCGTACATCAACTGCTTGCGATGGCCGCCGCTGGGCATAGTGACTACAAAGAACTTTTGCCGGGCGCCACTGACCTGTTCCAGTTGGCCCACGTGCGCCTCCCGAAAGTGCCGGGCTATGAGGGCATAGTCGAAAAAGGTCTGGACCAGGCTGTGCAGATGCACGTTGCGCGAATCCAGGCGCGCCAGCAACCGCTCGCCGGGCAGCCCCAGGTCGAGCTTGCGCACCAAGCGCCGCAGCGGGCGCAACACCCGCCGGCTGAATTCGCCATGGCGCGAGGCATGGATCGTTTTCACCCGCGGCATATACTGGTCCAGCCTTTTCGCGCCCAGCAGGCGGATTTTCTCCCGTACTTCCTCGGACAGATCCAGACCCTGGACGGCCAGGTTGTAGATGGCGCTCGCCGCCTCGTTGCGCATGAGCGACTGCTCCACAAAGTCCGCGATGCGCGGCGGCAGGGGATTCTCCTCGTCATAGCTCAGGTACATCTCGTTCGACAGCGCCGCCAGGCAGGTAAAGCGCGGGTCGCCCAGCATCTCGGAAAAGAGGCCGGCCAAACCCACGTACCCCGGCATGCAGATCTCATCCTTCCAGTCCAGGTGGCGCCCCTGGTCAAAGACGATGATGCCCGAGACGTCGCGCACGGCGCGCTCGGCCTCGATGACGGCCTTGACGGTCTCCACCCGGCCCTCGCCAACGCGGCGGTACCACTCGCTCAAGCCGTCGTACAGGCCCGTGATCGACGTGACCAGCGCGTCCTTGACGGTTTCCACCCGGTGCGAGACCGTCACCGCAGCGGCGGCCTTTCGCAGGGCCGCGGCGTCAAACGTGCGCGCGAACCCCTCCGCCCGCAACCGGGCCAACGTCTTGGGCAGGTAAATCACCTCTTGCAGGTCCTGGCGGATGGCCGACAGCCTGTCGACCAGGGCCTCAAAGCGCTCCCAATCGGCGCCGGCCCGGCGGACCAGCTCTGCGTCGGACCAGTCCCGCGCGATCTGTAGGATGGTCACCAGCCGGATCTCGGTAAGGGCCAGTGCGTTGGGCTTGCCCCGCTCCCACACACCAAAGCGCTTTGCAAGTGCTTGGTCCCAATCACGGCGACCGCGGTACATGCCCAGCAGGTCGTGCCCGATCTCGAGCCTCTCCTCCAGGGGCACCTCGGCGAACCACTCGCGCAACTGCTTCGGCCCCAGCAGGTCGAAATACTCCCGCAACCCGTCCTTGTAGGCCTCCAGCAGGTCGCGGACGCGCCTTTCACGGGTCGAGTTGGAGAATGGCAAGCCCAGCTCGGCAAAAGGCGCCACAAATCCGGCGGCCACCAGGTCGTCCATGGGAATGCCGTAGACCAGGTCCAGCCCCAGCTCGTTGAACCGACTGCGGTAGGCTTCGGCCGTCCCCGAGAAGCCGATCAGGCCCCGCAGGCTGGTGTCTTCCGACCATCCGGTCAGCAGCCGGGTGACGTGGGTGCTCACGCTACGCATGTTTTCGACGACTTTGTGTACCTCGTCCAGGATGACGTACTGGACGTTGGCTTCCTGCAAGAAGCGCTCCACCGACTGGGCGTCAAAGCCGCCCTTGCCCGTGGGCGAGCCGAGCTGCGACAGCGCGGTGTAGGTGAGCAGGACGATGGCCGGCTGTTCTCCGGTGTGCGCCACGTAGCGGTGGAACTGGCTTGGCGTGCCCGAAAAGATGATCTCCGGCGACAGGTTGAGACCGATCTTGTTGTAGCACATCTCGCCGATCCATTGCTGCTGGTAGTTGGTGGTGGGTACCAGGATCAGGATCGACTGCCCCTTGTTCATGGTCCTCAGCCAGTCCTGGATGCACATCATGCCCACAAAGGTCTTGCCGCTGCCGGTCGGTGCCTCGATCAGCAGGTTCTGATAGTTGCCGTGGCGGAACTCGACGAAGGCTTGGTGCTGGTAGGGGCGCGGGTAGGGTCCATTGATCAGATCTGCAAAGCTCCAGGCGCTGACCTCGTCCAGGGTCGTGCTCAGGACGGTTCGGCAGGCCTCGACGAATAGCTGCCCTGTCTCGGGTTTCTCCAGCCCGGCTGCTGCATCCAGTGCGGACATAAAGGCCCGCGGCTGGTTGTCGACGTCGCGCAGCCCGCTGAACCCGCGTCCCGAAAGCTCCTCGGCAATTTCCGGCCCGGCGAGCCCCCGCAGACCGACAACGTCCAGGTCAAGCTCCACGTAGGGCCGTTGCGTTCGCTGGTATTGGCCGCGCTCTGCCAGGACGTGGCCGGTCGCTTGCAGATCGGACAGGTCGTCGCGTACCCGTTTCAGCGTGATCCGGCCCAGCATGTCCAGGTGGTTCACCCGGTCCCGAATCGTCCTGGCATCCAGGGAGCCAGGGCTTTCGGACAGGACGCGGATGATGATGTCTCGGACGAACTCGTGGCGGTCGTCGGAACGGTATGGCCCGGATATGGGCACCACGTCGGGCGCAGTGAGGTGCATCTGGTTCATGGCCCGGTGCAGCGCCAGTAGATTGTGCAGGGCGGCGTGAACCAGAGCCTCGTTGGGCCCTGACAGCGCGCTGTTCAGAATGTGAATCGTCCGGGCATAGTATTTGGCCAGCTTGTAGTAGAGCCTACGCTGCAGCTTGGGATCGCCGCCGGCCGTGGCCTGTTCGAACCGGCTCAGGCTCTCGGTGACCAAGCCCTCGGCCTGCCAGTAGCCACGACGGCGCCGTTTCGGAGTTGCTGGTATGGGTTCGGCTACTGTCATCATACCCCTTCACCTTCCGCCCGCAGCCGGCCTGCGCGCACCAGGGNNGGGTCACGTGCAAACGCTCGATCAGCCCCTGGGGCGAGAAGGGCTTGCCCACAAAATCATCGGCGCCGTGGGAAAAAGCGGCGCCGATATCGGCAGTGCCAACTTTCGGACTCAGAACAATCACGACAGGGGCTGATTCAATCTGCCCCTTCAGATGATTGATGAGGCCCATGCCGTGTTCTCCCGGGACCTGGGGATCGAGGATGACCACCGCCGGCTGCTCCTGGCGGGCCTGCTCCAGGCCCTCGTCGCCAGTCCGGGCCCAGATCACCTCATAGCCTTCCTTACCTAACTTCACCTGCAGCAAGTGCGCGGTATCCATTTCGCTGGTGATCGCGAGAGTCTTCATCGTTGCTCCCCCTGCTTTCCTTGTTGGTTTCGAACTACTTCAGCCAACCGAGAGCATTATACCATGCCGCCGGTCAGAGATCAATGGTTTTCTTTGTCTACAGCAGAGCTGCAGCATGCCGGGGAGACCAGAATTCCGATTTCTTGCTGATTCTGGTCCGAGACGCGGAACGGCACAAGACTGCCCGGTAGGGCTAGCCGGCTCTCAAGCAGGAGAAATCGGAATTCTCCGTCAAGAAAGCATTGCTCTACTTTGTCTTTAGGCCGGAGAGCAACGGCCACCCGGCCTCGAGTCCCCTATCTGAGCCCCGCTTGCTGGCTGCCCAGGGTATGCTACCGCCCTGGATGGGCCATCATGTCGATGGCCACCGTGATGGCCAGGATCAGCACGTCGTTATGCCCGGGGTCGATGGCCACGCCGTAGGTGTCGCGGATCCGGAACCATTTCTTCGAGACCTCGGCGATCTTGTCCCTGCCCTCTCCGATGTGGTACTCGTGGTCCAGGATATTTCCCTTAACTTCCAGGTCCGGACCGCCACCGATCTTGACCGTCCAGCGGTCCCGGATCGGCGTGATCAAGGCTTTCTTGACCATGGCCAGCCGCTCGCCGCCGGGGCCTTCGATCTCCATGCTGTCCTTGACCCGCAGCATGCGCTCCTGGATCTTGCACAGCTCGTTGCCGTGGGCATCCTCGAACTTGAGGGTGTCGCGAATGCGCANNNNGTTCTCGATCCAGAAGTCCTGGCCGATGGACACCATCTTTTGTCGCATCTTGTAGCGGGTGCCGCCACCGCGGCGGGTGCCCAACTGGCGATCCTCTTGTCGTTCCTCTCTTCGTTCTGCTCTTCGCCTTCGTCCCATTGTAGCTCTCCTTATCTGTT
>JABAHP010004897.1_pt3 | contig 14109 bp, 13 predicted proteins | sample 7062081 | NCBI WGS metagenome assembly JABAHP01 (sample SAMN14534357, study PRJNA622989) | marine sediment metagenome | biome: marine biome [ENVO:00000428]; feature: marine pelagic biome [ENVO:01000023]; material: deep marine sediment [ENVO:00002113] | place: India: Gulf of Kutch | collected... | reverse complement strand
TGGTCACCCACGACGACGAGGTGGCCGCCCGGGGACAGGTGATGTACACCCTCAGGGACGGTGTGATGCGTGAGCAAAGGGAGCAGGCGTGATGGCGAGGAGGCCCAGACCAGGGCCGTACCGAAGGAGGAGGAGCTGAGCCTCAAGGCCTACGGCTACATCCTCGCCCACGCTAGGACCAACCCCGTCAGGGTGAGCGCCACCATCACCGCCGTGGCGGTGGCGGTGGCCTTCCTCATCGTCGTCGGCTCCCTCTCGGTGGGCCTGGAAGGCGCCGAGCGGAGGGAGCTCCTGGACTACACCCTGGGAACACCGGTGCTCCCCATATCCGACTTCGTCACCACCGAGGAGGGTGAATTCGTCGGCCTCTTCGCCACCACCCTCTTCGACCCCGAGGACCTGGTGGACATCGGCTTCGCGGCCCGGCAGTACGTGGGCTCCGTGGACGGGGCGACAGCCTACCCGTACAGCGAGCGGGTCCTGTCCCGGACACCTTTCGTGGGCATGCAGTACCACGTGTCACGCCTGGTGGCCGTCGACCCAGGGAGGGGTCTCACCACCCCCTACACCAAGTACCACACCCACCTCCAGCTGGCCAACGGCCAGCACCTGGACGACCCCAACGGGAGGGACGTGGTGTTGGGGTACCAGCTATGGAAGGACAGCTTCCCCGAGACACTCCCGGGTGACACCATCGACCTGGTCCCCGAGGGGGAGGTGTGGTTCGACGCACCGGTGGAGGACCTCAGGTGGAGGGGCGACCTCCGCATGACCCGCCTCGCCTCGCTGGACGGAATGCGCCTCCTGGGCATCCTGGACAGGGATCTCAGCACCGACAGGAACGCGTACGTGCCCCTGGGCCTGTTCGCCAACCTGACCGGGGCGGGGTACACCGAGGAGGGGGCCCGGTCCGAGGCGATATCCGTGGAGGTCAGCCAGGAGGGGATCGACATGGAGGGCCTGGCAGAGAGGCTGCTGGAGAGGTCCGAGAGGGTCACCACGTACTTCGTGACCTCGGTCACCTCGTCGGCGGACGCCCAGCTGGCTGAGGACCTCAGGTCGGCAATCTACAGCTGGCTCGTTGTGGCGGTCGCCGTCATCCTGGTGGCCATGGTGCTGGGCATCGCCAACACCAGCTTCCTGACGGTCAGCCAGAGGACCAGGGAGATCGGCACCCTGCGCGCCCTGGGCCTTTCCAGCGACCAGGTGAGGAAGCTGGTGCAGTGGGAGGCGCTGTTCATCGGGATGATGGGCTGGGGCATCGGGTTCCTCAGCGGGACCGTCATCGCGTCCAGCATCATCAACGTGGTCTACCAGGTGGAGGACCTGGGCATCGTCCTCGCCCCGGGGAGGGCCGTCCCGTTCATCGTTGTGGGCTCTGCCATCGCGGTGGTGGTGGCCGCCCTGGTGGGTTCGGAGGTCCCGGCCAGGAGGGCGTCCAGGTTGAGTCCCACCCAGGCACTGGCTGCCCCTCATTGAGTCATCGCACGGCGTGGATGGAGGGGGGGCCTATCCCCGCGACCTCAATCGACACGGATGGCGGCGTAGCCTACCACATAGCTGGAAGGGGCGACCTGGGCCGAGCAGGCGTACTTCAGGAGCTCCGCCGAGCTTCCCTGCACCGTCTCAAGCATCGCCATGACCGGGGGCATCCCGCACATGGTGATGCGGTTGTCGGTCACCACTTCGTGGAGGCCCTTGGTGTCCCTCTCCAGGATGCGGTCGATGGCCATCTGGTCCCGCGACCTCAGCCATTCCCGGTCCTCCCGGGTGGCAGTGTGCATGAAGTCGTTGTGGGTGAAGTCGGTGGAGGCCAGCACGGCGAAGGGACGGTCCCCCATCGCCTCGCGGACCACCTTGCCCACCTCCGCCGCCCTCCCGGGAGAGATGCGGCCCACCGCGATGGGCAGTATCCGGGTCTCGGGTGCCAGGTGCTGCAGGAACGGTAGCTGGACCTCAAGGGAGTGCTCCCGGTCGTGCACGTACTCGTGGTGCTCGATGGGTCCCATAGTGACCGCCTGGGCCAGCTCCTGGTCCACCCTGCACGGCCCCAGGGGCGTCAGGTGGTCCTCGTAGCTGATGGCCACCGACCCCGTGGAGTAGTGCTGGGTCCCGTATACGACCACCGTTCCGGGCACGCCCCTCCTTGCCAGGTCGGCGAAGGCGAAGGCCGCTACCGGACCGGAGTAGAGGTAGCCCGCATGTGGCACGACCCAACCCGCGGGCGAACCCTGGGGTTCCATGCTGGCCTCTGGTAAAGTGCCAGGGCCGAGGCTGTGCCTGTAGCAGTCCTCTATCTGGCGCCGGAGCGCCTCCTCCCTCCCCTCGTAGAATCGTCCAGCGACGACAGGATTCCTCATAGAGTGGCCTCGAACTCGTCGAGTTCGAGATTGAATTCGTCGTCCCTCGTAATAACCTTTTTGGACCTGAGGACCTCGCGGGTCAGCAGCCAGTACACCAGTGCCAGGCTCCTGCGGCCCTTGTTGTTGGCGGGGATGGCCAGGTCCACGTACTTCAGGTCGTTGTTGGCGTCGCACAGGGCCACCACGGGGATACCGATGTTCACGGCCTCTCGCAGCGCCTGCTGGTCCGCCGAAGGGTCGGTTACCACGATGACGTCGGGCTCGAAGAAGGTGGGCAGCAGCGGATTGGTCAGCGTCCCCGGGACGAACCTGCCGACCATGGACTTCGCGCCGATGTTCTTGGCGAAAAGCCGGGCCGGCTTCTGGCCGTACTGCCTCTGGCAGACCACCAGGATGCGCTCGGGGTCGAACTTCGACATGAAGTCGGCGGCGACGCGCACCCGCTCGTCGGTGGACTTGATGTCGAGAACGTAGAGGCCATCGTTGCGGACCTTGAAGATGAACCTACGCATGTCTGCGCTCTTCTGTTGGGTCCCTATGTGGACACCGGACGTCAGGTACAGGTCCTCGGCCACCAGGAGGGACTGTTCGGTCGCAGTTTCATCATCCATATGAACACTTCTCCGGTCTGGAGCTACTCCCAATTGAACCGGACCTTGTTCCGCCGGTTCACCGAGATGGGGATCGCCCCCTTCTCGAACTCCATCGTTGCTATGCGCACAGGGTCTATGATGTCCTCGGTCATCTTGATCAGCACCGGCGCGCCCATGGACAGCTGCAGTGCCCGGGCACCGATGATGCGAGCCTTCTCGAAACGCGAAAGCGGTTGCTCCAGAGGTCATCACCTGTGGCTATTCCCACGGGGGATACCGGAACTGCATTATAAACGTTTGGGCCCATAGGGGCGCAACAGGGGTCAATGAGGCCATGCACGTGCCTCCAGAGGACCCCTCACGGACCAGCCGGGAAACGCCCCCGAGGGGGGTACACTGGCTCCCTGGCCAGTACGGCCACGTACAGTGAAGGAACCTAAAAACTATAAATAGGGGCACCCCTATACGACAAAACTGTTCCAGTCCTAAGGGATAGCTGGATATATAAACCGTTCAGGGGAAATGTCGCATGAAGGCCTACGCGGTCATAGTCGTCTTCATAATGCTGGCCTCAGGCTTGTACCTCACTGGCCTGGGAATCGATGCCGGGGATTCCCCAATCCCGGCCGTCGAGGTCGCCAGCGCTGAGTCAGATGATTTCGCTCCCGAGCCGATCCAGGTCGGGAACGATCCAATGCTTATGTACCTTAACTCGAACCGGGCGGACAGGGGTCCTTACTACCTCAACTTCTACCAGGTCGAGAGGGGCGTCACCTCCGTCGCCAGCATCCTGCAGGGCGAGGACTACGCCAAGGTCTTCCGGTACCCGTACCAGACGGGCCAGAAGGTCTCCTCGGCCCACGACCCCAACCTGGAGGCGACGTTGGACATATACGTCAACTCCCAGGACGTGCCAGGAAAGACGGTCCGTTTCAAGGTGGAGATCGACCGCAACGGTGACGGCATCAACGACACCACCATCGACTTCCCGCCGTACACCACCCTCCACAACGCGACCCCCGAGCACGTGGTCGCCCAGGGCACGGTCTACTTCCGTGAGCCCGAGGTGTCCAAGGACATGTCCAACGCCCGCGTCTTCCTGAAGGTATGGAGGACGGACACCATCGACGACGTGAACAACCGCCTGAAGGTCTACTGCGGCTTCCTCTCAGACACCGAGATGCACGTGGAGAGCAAGCTCATCCTCCCCTGGATAAACCCGGTCCCGCACGTTGAGATCAACGCACCCCTGGACCGTAACCTGACCGGCAAGTTCTACTTCAACAACGAGCCCATCTTCTTCGACGGGCGCGGCTCCCGCGACCCCTCGGGCGAGGCCCTGGGATTCGTGTGGTCCTTCGACAGGCTGGAGTACCCGCCCGTCTACGACAAGGACTCCTTCAACAGGTCCTTCAAGGAGCCCGGCTGGTACACCATCGATCTGAACGTCTCCAACTCCCTCTACTTCACCAACGAGACATCGGTGACGATCCTGGTGGTGTACAAGAACCACCCGCCCAAGATGACGGTGCAGTCCAAGAGCAACTTCGGGCTGTTCGACAACGTGCCTGACACGGTCACGACCCATACCTTCGTCAACACCGAGTGGAGGGTCATCCTCGAGGACGTGGACGAGGACGCGGTCTCTGTCAACTGGGACTTCGGTGACGGCTTCACCAGCACCTCCCAGTACGTCAACCACAGCTACAAGCAACCGGGTGAGTACCTCATCGAGGTGGAGGCCTTCGACGGGAACAACACCAACGGGCGTGTTAAGAAGACCATCCTTGTAATCGTGGAGCCGAACGTGGAACCCGTGGGGATCATCGACATCACCGCCCCCTTCTGGGAGGACATCACCCCGCCCAAGAACTCCCCCCTCTACAGGGGCATGGAGATCCGCGTGAACCTGGGCGACTCCATCGTCTTCGATGCTACGGAATCGTACGACCCCGACAACCAGCTCATCAGGTCGTACAAGTGGGAGTTCGACGACGTCTACGCCACGGAGGACAACCCCAACGTGGCCACCACCGTCCGGGCGGTGCACAAGTTCCTGGTGGAGGGCGAGTACAACGTCACGCTCACCCTCTTCGACGGTGTCAAGTACGGCTACCTCAACGTTTGGGTGCGCACCAACAACGCGCCCATCGTCGTGCCCCCGGCCACCATCTTCGACGAGACCAACAAGGCCATCTCCTTCGACGGCTCCAGGAGCTCCGACCCAGACTCGGAGGACAATCTCCAGTACAAGTGGGACTTCGGCGACAACGTGAGGACCGACTGGTCCGACTCACCGTTCTCGAGCCACACCTACAAGATCACCGCCACCTACACCGTGACCCTGTGGGTGACCGACGGCCTCATGACCCAGTCGGCGACCACCAGCGCGATCATCGACCCGGAGAACCACGACCCAGTGGCCGTAGCGAGCGTCCAGGAGGACCCGAACGACCTTTGGACCAACATGTCCATACACTTCTCCTCCGCGGGCTCGTACGACATCGACGGCGAGGGACGCATCAGCTTCGCCTGGGACTTCGACGACGGCACGGACCCCAGCACCCTGGCGAACCCGACCCACGTGTTCGAGGAGCCGGGCACCTACATCGTGAGGCTCACCGTCATCGACCAGAAGCAGGTGAGCGCCACCGACACCCTGGAGCTGACGGTGCAGCGCAACTACGGCGACACCGACATCATCATCAAGGCCCTGGAGCCCACGAGCACCAAGACGTTCAAGGACCCGGCGCCCGACCAGATGACCCAGGTGGCCGTGATGCGCACCGGTTGGGTCGCGTACCTCTGCGACCTGAAGAAGGGCGACCCGATGGAGGTGAAGGTGACCATCATAGGTGACCGGCCCGCGGACGTCTACCTCTTCTCCGAGGTGCACTTCCAGACCTACAAGCGGAACCCCCAGGCCACCTTCGTACCCTTCGAGGCGAAGGGCTACAAGCAGGGCGTCACCGGCGACTTCTCCTACACGTTCACGCCGAGGGAGACGGACCGGTACTACATCGTCATCGACAACAAGGACTGGCCCCTGGGCACCGACACCGAGGGCCCGGTGGACTACACCGTCTCCATCACCCCCGAGTGGGATATCGACACCGGCCCCCCGATACCTGCGCTGAGCGGGGCCATTGCGCTGCTTGCGGTCATCGCCGTGGCCGCGGTGGCCATAGCCGTACGATGGCGGGACTGAGGACCTCCAGTCCCCCCCATTTCCATGGTCCAGCCCTGGCTTTGTGAGAACCATTATTACCCCGCCCCACCATCGAGGGCAGGCAGGGCCGGTGGTCTAGTGGTTATGACGACGCCCTTACGAGGCGTCGGTCCCCGGTTCGAATCCGGGCCGGCCCACCACCACCTTCCTGGGTCAACCTAATGTAGCCCCTAACCGATACTCCGGCAATGGCCCTCAGGATGTTGGTGATACACGGCTCCGCGAGAGGACGCGGCAACTCCAGGCATCTCATGGACGAGGCGGTTGACAAGGCCAAGGAGCTCCGGCCCGACCTGGAGGTGGAGATTGTGAGGGCCTACGATGCGGACGTGAACCCCTGCATCGCCTGCGATGGCTGCAACGAGGACCAGGTGGGTTGCACCGTCGGGGGGGACGGATGGCAAGCCCTCGAGGAGAGGCTCCGGTCCGCTGACGTGCTCCTCATCGCGTCCCCCGTCTACTTCATGGGCCTTCCAGCCCCCGTCAAGGCCATCATCGACCGGCTCCAGGCCCTTTGGTGGCACAGGGAGAGGGGCGGCACGGTCGCCACCAACGAAGGACCCTTCAGGCGAGGAGGCCTCATCCTCGTGGCCGCCGGGGGCGAGGATACCTTCACGCCCTCCCGAAGGATGGCCAAGGCGGCCTTCAACACCCTGGGCTTCGAGCTGCGGGGGGAGATGCTGGCCGGGGGTCTGGAGGGTCCCGAGGATGCCTCGACCAGGTCGGAGATGATCGAGAGGGCGCGGGAACTGGGCTCGCGCCTGGTGGAGTGAGCAGCCTACCGGATCCGGAAGTACCAGTAGGCACCGACCACGATGATCAGCAGCCCTACTATCACCGGGATGGCCCAGAACCACCCGCTCTCGGTTATGTCGGGTTCGTCACCGAGGATGACGGTGAGGACCTTGTCCTTGTCCATACTCACGCCCTTCTCTGCGAACCGCTCCCCCTTCTCGATGTAGATTTGGTACTTGCCCTGCTCCTCCATCGTGCCGTCGTTGGCGATGCGATGGCCCTCGAGCACGATGTCCCTGACTGAGCCGAGGGCGTCGGTTGTCCTGTTCGTCACCTTGGTGCCGTTGTCGAACCTGATCACCACCTTGGCCGATGAGATGGGAATGGCGTCCTTGTCGGTGACGTTCACATCCAGTGTCCACCACTGGATGGCACGGGCGATGCCGTTGCCCTCCCCGTCCAGTTCCCAGACGGTTCCCGTCTCGGAAAGGCCCTTCCCGATGGCGTAGATGCCGTACTGGCTGTTGCGGGCTATCACGCAGTTGTCCAGGCTGTAGCCGTCGGAGCAGTCCTTGGAGGAGACCCCGTTGAAGTTGTCCACCAGGGAGCAGTCGGTGACGGTGGGGTCCGAAAGGAACAGGTTGAGACCGTCCACGCACTCGGTCACCGAGGTCCTGAGTATCTCGGCGGAGCTGTCGTCCATCCTGATGCCCACGGTGCAGTTCCGGATGGTGCAGTCGGTGATGGACCCGCTGGACCCGTCGGCCAGCTCCACCCCCTCCTGGAGGACGTCGGAGATGCTGGTGTCCTCCAGAGTGATCTGGGAGCTGCGGGCGGCCACGCCCTGGCTGTTACCCGAGGTGTCGCTGCTGATGGATGAGTCCGAGATCTCCGCCTCCGCGAAGTTCACCAGCATACCGGCCCGGGTGAACCCGTTGACGACGCAACCGTTGCGCAGGGTAGCCTTCCCGCCGTCGGTCACGTGCACCCCGTACTGCATCCTCTCCAGGGTGCAGTTGTCCAAGAGCGCGGTACCACCGTTTCCCTTCACGTAGACGCCCTGCACCTCGCAGTCGTGGAGGTAGGTGTCGTAGAGCTCCACGGTGCCGCCCTCCACCTTGATGCCCCCACCGGTCACGAACTGGCCCGTGAGCCAGTCGATCTCGCTGTTCTTGGCGATGAAGGTGCCCTCCACCTTGAAGAAGAAGTAGCGGGAGAGGTTGTCGTGGAGCAGGCTGGTGTTGTCGAACTCCAGCAGCCCACCCTCCATTACGCGGAAGCTGGCCTCCCCGTCGACGGACAGGTTGAACCGCAATTCGTAGTCACGGACGGTGAGGCGCCCGAAGATCTCGATGACCGTCGTCAGGTTCCGGGTGCCGTTCTCCCACACCACGTGCTCGTCAGGCCCGATGACGATACCGCCCTGGGCCTCCACGGCGGGGGCGGGCGCTAGCAGTGCCAAGGGGACGATCTGCATCAGCAACAGGAGCACGACCAGCGTTCCGAACCTGGAGCTCATGACGGGGAGTACGGGGGCCATCCATATATCCTTTTCGCGGGCGTTCGCCGCCGGTGGTCCCACGGAAACCCTCAATACCGCCCGGGGCGATGGGGTCCCCATGAGGCGTATCGACCACATCGGCATCGCCGTCCACGACCTGGAGGAGGCGCTGGCCCCTTACGTGGAGGGCCTTGGCCTGGAGGTGACCCACCGGGAGGTAGTGGACTCCCAGAAGGTGATGGTGGCCATGCTCCCAGTGGGGGAGACCAACATCGAGCTCCTAGAGCCCACCTCGGGAGACAGCCCCATCGCCAAGTTCCTGGAGCTGAGGGGTCCAGGGATCCACCACATCGCCCTGGCGGTGCACGACATCGAGGCCGCCCTGGCGCGCATGGAGGCAGCCGGCGTCCGCATGATAGACACCGAGCCCCGGCCTGGCGCTGGTGGGACCATGGTGGCCTTCGCTCACCCCAAGTCCATGGGTGGCGTTCTGGTCGAGCTGGTAGAGGGCTCACATCACTGATTCAGATGAGCTTGATCTGCCCCAGGATGGGCTCGTATATCAGGCCCTGGTCGAGGAGCCTGTTTATGGTCTCCTCGAAATTGTCCCGGTCCATGCCCCTGTCCCTGGCCCTCTCCAGGATGGCGTCGTAGGCCGCTCCCTTGGCGCCCTGGTCCAGCTCCCGGACCAGGGAAAGGACCAGGTCGTCCATCTCCTCCTCGTTGGAGGGGACTCCCTCCTCGCCCGAGGGGGCCTCCTTTGGCGCCTCCTCGGGGGCCTCGGGCTCGCTGGCTGGCTCGGCCTCGACCTCCTGAGCGGGCTCGGCCATCGCCTCGGCGGGTGAGACCGGGGGCAGCCCGCCCTCCTCGGAGAGCAGGAACTGGAGCGCGTCCGCCACCGTCCTCTGGTAACGGTCCACGTCCACGTCGCCGTAGGCGTCGATGGCACTGACCACGCCCCGGGCCAGCTTGGCGGAATGGCCCAGGTCCACCAGCTCGTTCTCTTTGGGCTCCTCCATGGCCAGACCGTCGCGCATGGCGCCGATGCGGACCATGGTGCTCTTGGCGGCCTCCAGGGTCCAGAGGTCCCGCTCGTCCTCGCCCACCTCCTTGACCACCTCTGGCCGGAGGGAGACGTACACGGTGCCCTCCTCGGGGCTGTAGGTCCGGGTCTTGCCCACCACCGCCACGAAGCAGGGCCAGGTGAGGCCCCCCAGGACCTTGGCCGCCTCGGGCTGGTATTGGCCCGCTGAGACGTAGAAGACCCCGGTGGGGTCCTGGAGGCGGGCCCGGTAGAGGGGCTCCTCCTCGGTCCCGATGTTCTCCACCTCGGTCAGAACGCCCACGGCGTACACCCTGTTGACCAGGGCCCCCAGGGGCGTGAGCACGTATGCGGGGGCGTACTCGCCCTCGTCGCGCATCTCCACCGAGGACGAGTTGAACTCGTCGGCGAAGACCCGCCAGGCCACCTCCCTGGTGCGGGCCACCTAGCCCACCCCCAGCCCCGACAGCAGCTCCTCGGCCTCCCCCTTCACGTCCACCTGGACGTCGGAGACGTCCCGGACGATCATCATGAGGCCGAAGTCGTCGGAGACCACGTTCCCCGTCACCTTGACGGGCTTGGCCACCAGCCTGTCGACGAGAAGGTCGCGTACCACCTCGGAGTCGAAGGCCTCCTGGGCGAGGGCCTTGCACTCCTCCAGGGACTTGCCCAGCAGCCCCTCGGTCAGTTCGCGGTTGATGATGACCGAGAGGGAGCCCGTGCCGTCGTCCACCACGCCCTTGACCCGCAGGTCCGCGCGGGACTCCACGCGGCCGTGGATGGAGCAGGTGCCCTTCCGGACCACTCTGCCGCACTCCTCGCAGCGGAACACCAGGCCCGAGCCCTCCCGGACCTCTATCATGATGCCCTGGACGGCGACCGAGTGGGCACCGCCGCGGCGCTCCAGGTCCTCGATGGTCACCAGGGTCTCGGAGGCCAGGTCGTCCGCCGCGGGCAGGGCGTCGCCCTCCAGCTTCTCCACGTCGTCCCTGCCGTCGAAGGACAGCTGGGGCACGCCGCGCCAGGTGCGGATGTAGCCGCCCTGGAGATGCACCACGTCGCCCTCGTCGAGCTCGAAGTCGTGCCAGGAGGAGAACTCGATCATGCCCGTCTCGTCGGCCAGGGAGCCGGACCAGACGGTCTTCTCCTCGCCCTTCACGTTCACCTGGCGGGGAGCCACGTCCAGGACCCGGAAGGTCAGGTCCAGGCCGCGCATGCCGGCCCGGAGGTCGGACACCTTCACGGCCCCGCCTGTCACGGCGGCGGCACCTTGGGGCGGCGGCGGCAGCGCGTCGTCCTCCTCGCGGGTGATGGCCGCCCGGTCGCCCAGGTTCACCTGGACCTCGTCGTTCCAGCCCTTGGTGTAGGCGGAGACGATGCGGAGGACCTCGCCCTTCTCGTAACCGAACCTGTTGGCGTCCCAAGCCGTGAACTGGAGGGTCCCGCTGTCGTCACCTAGTATCCCGTAGACGATGTCCTTCTCGTTGCCGTCCACCGTGATGGTCTTGGTGTTGACGGCAACGACCCGGACCAGCAGGTCCACCGACGGCTCGTCGGGTCGCAGGTCGTCAAGCTTCCGGAAGACGGAGGCCTCGAGGGCGCCGGGGTTCCCCCCGTGCTTCTTTACGATCGATTCCTTCGCGGTCCCAAGGGGGACGCGGTACACGTTCAGGTACTCGTCGAGCTCGCGGGCGATCGTGTCGCGGTCCACTTTTTCTCCGAGCACCCGTGCGATGTCATCTATATGGGGTGCGTTTGCTTCGTTGGACACTTACCCACCTCCTCGTGGGCCTTTCCGGTAAGGGCGGGAGGGGTTAATATATCATCCCGGGGGTGGGCGAAAGTGACTAGAGGAAGAGCCCCAGGAGGAACACTATCATCAGGATGCCGAAGACGATGGAGCCTATCATCATCCACTTGCTGGACCGTTGGCCCTTCCCGAAGACGATGGGTATGGGCCCCAAGAATATGACGCCGCCGAACTCGGCCCCCCCGGGCGCCGGTGGCGCGCCACCCTGCGGTGGTGCCGCGGCAATGGGTTCCCTCTGCGGAGGGGCCTCTGCGTAGCTTTCGGCCATCCCCTCCGCGGCCCGGAGGGAGAGTCCCAGGAAGGTCACGATGAGGCCTATCATGAAGAGGACCACTCCCCCGGCGAAGACGGGGCCCGTCCCGGTGATGACGGGGATGATCACGACCAGATAGAACTCGGCGTCGCCGGAGGCGACGGCCCATGCCAGGAGGGCGATGCCGCTCACCAGCATGAGGAGTCCCAGGCCCAGGGTGCCGTTGGCGCTGGCCATGGTGAATAGAGGTGACCGGTCGTATTTACCGTTTTCCCGGTACGACACAGGGGCCCTCGAGGGCTGCGCCTGTAGATATAGTCAAGAAAAAGGGGGTAGGGACCCCGGGCGGGGAAGGGAGGTCGCGAGGACCGGGGGGGAACGGATGGTGGGGTCGAAGGGGTCCTTCGGCCGCCCGGGGTCCTTAGGGTGGTTGGGTGTGTTACAGTTCGACCTGCTCGAGGGGCTCGGGCTGGATGGGCACCTCGACGACCTGGAGACCGGAGGACTCCACGTCCACGGGGGTGTCGTCGGTGGACCTCCACCACTTCTCCACGTCCCAGCGCTGGGCCTTCTCGGGGATGCCGTCGTCGTCGCGGTCGATGACTATGAAGCCCTTGGACCTCATGTGGCCCACGTCCCAGTCGCCGTCGTCGTCGCGGTCCCAGAACTCAAGCAGCGAGTCGCTGGCGAAGGCATACTCCTTGTTCCCGTCGTCGTCGGCGTCGATGACCTTCCGGAGTGTCCGGGTCGCCTTGAAGTAGTCGGCGGTGCCGTCGGAGTCCCGGTCGTAGAGGATCCGGGAGCCCCGGTCGTTGTCGACCAGCTCGGGCTGGCCGTCACCGTCTCGGTCCACCATCTTCCAGGTGGCCCACTTGGCGCCCTTCGCCTCGGGGTTGCCGTCGGAATCCCTGTCGATGGCGCCCCAGACGCCGTGGTAGCCCTTCAGCAGCTCGGGCGTCCCGTCGGAATCCGCGTCGACCATCTTGTGGCCCCTCTTCTCGGTGATGTCCGATTCGGGGTTGCCGTCGTCGTTGCGGTCCTTTACCTCCTTCTTGAAGCCGTAGCCCTCCTTGAGCTCGGGCTCGCCGTCGGAGTCGCGGTCGATCATCAGGAAGGACCAGCCGGCCCGGAGGGTGTGCTCGGCCACCCGGTCCGAGTCCCGGTTGACCTGCTTCGTGTGCTTGCCCTGGCCCTTCAGGAGCTCGGGCTCGCCGTCGGAGTCGCGATCCACCATGGCGCCGTTGCCCGCCTTGTCGTTGTAGAGCTCCTTGATGCCGTCCTGGTTCCGGTCGATGGCGTGGAACAGGCTGTGCCAGCGGGTCACCGTCTCGGGCTCTCCGTCGCTGTCGCCGTCGAAGTAGGAGTGACCAGCGGAGCCGGTCCTCAGCTCCTCCAGGGTGCCGTCGGAGTTCCTGTCGACGCGGAGGTTGGTCCTGTGGGAGGCCTGGTGGACCTCTACCTCTCCGTCGGAGTCCCGGTCGACGACCCTCTTGCTGGCAGAGCCGGACCTGATGAGCTCGGGGACGCCGTCGGAGTTCCGGTCCACCTTCTTGTAGAACACCAGCGTGCCCCGCTTCAACTCGGGTTCGCCATCGTCGTTCCTGTCCACGATCTCGCGGAACAGGTAGTAGTAGGTGGACAGCTCTGGGTTGCCGTCGTCGTCCCTGTCTATGTACAGGCGGCAGATCACTAGGTCGAGGAGGTACTCGAAGTTCCCGTCCCCGTCGGAGTCGATCCGCACGTGCCTCTCGTAGTGGAAGTGGTAGTACTCCAGGTTTCCGTCGCCGTCCTGGTCGATGGCCTTCCTCGTGTTGGGTGACTGGGCATCGCACTCGGTGCCCGACACCTCGTCGTCCATGATTATGGTCTGCAACTCCTTCTCCTCGTCGGTGATGGGACCGTCGTTGCGGGGGGACCGGATCGTGATCTCGGCACCGATGAACACCGAGGGCGCGTCGTCGCTCCCGTCGCCGGGAACCTCGCCCAGCATGAAGACGTCGACACCGCCTTCAACGGCACCGGCGTCGAAGTCACCCTCCACCGGTTCGCAGATGTCGGTGCACTCGGTACCGCTGAAATCTGTGGCGTTCTCCGGAGCTTCCACGGTTCCAGGAGCTCTCTCGGCGCCGACGGTCGCGACCATCAGCGAAGTCACCATCAGCAGGGCCACGAGGACCGCTGCCATGCGCACAATCTTCCCAAGGGGGGTATGTCGGGTCATGATGGGCACCTCCACACGGGGTTTCCACTCTCCGTTTCGCCCTTCTCTATATAAACCCGTTCAGGGACAGACGATGAACTATAGTACGGTCTCTGAATTATTCAATCATGAGAATTTAATACGATGGTGCCGACACGACACGACAATCGGCACCAAAAAACAAATAAAGAAAATCCTGTGTTTTTCATATCGATAGGGTGGTTGTGAGATGAAACCCATTTTTCGGAGGCGATGCCTCCAGATCTCGACGCTAGCGATAGCCATGGCAATGCTGATGTCGGTACCAGGAGGACCGGTGGCAGCCGAGGGAACGACCGAGACGCTGGACACCTTCATGGGGGGATACAAGTCCAGGGTGCTCG
>JABAHP010000793.1_pt5 | contig 14116 bp, 18 predicted proteins | sample 7062081 | NCBI WGS metagenome assembly JABAHP01 (sample SAMN14534357, study PRJNA622989) | marine sediment metagenome | biome: marine biome [ENVO:00000428]; feature: marine pelagic biome [ENVO:01000023]; material: deep marine sediment [ENVO:00002113] | place: India: Gulf of Kutch | collected... | reverse complement strand
GGCATGCCGTAGCGTTCCCAGATCCACATCTTTTGTGTAAAATTGTCCATTTTATATTCAACCACAACACATCTTTTTTCACCAATGTACTCATAGCCGAGCACAGTGACGGTTTCCATGAGCTCGTCAAGAACTTCAAATGGATCTTTTTCAATTTCGCCGGATTCCATGCTTTCTTGGAAATCCATTTTCATGGCCATATTTTGAACCGGGTAGTAGGTGTACATTATGCCCTCGGTGTCACCAAGCATGATTACCTTTTGACCGCCAATGTTTGATTCCTGGCGTATTTTAGTGCCTTTTATGTAGACCGTGGTGGTGACGACGGTTCCGTCAGCGCCGGTTATCTGCATGTCATAGCTGAGTTCGGTTGGCCGTTCTGCTTTGGCAAGTATTTTAGTGAGTGATTGGTCAGCTGGTTCGGTGTAGGCATCGTCAGTGGTTTTGCCGCAGCCAAAGCCAAAAAGGCTAATCGAGGCAATCAGCGAAAGAATAATAAATGAAAATAAGTATTTCTTCATAGATTTGTGTTAATTTGCAAAATATTTATTAATAATATATATTGAATATATTGTTCCACCTTTTGCATAAGGAGGGTGAAAATGCCGAGATGTGACAACTGCCACGGCAACTACGTGGATGAAATGGGAGTGTGTGGTCGATGCGGTTATGATCACGAGCTCGACACGATTCACTCGGGTGGGCTGGCGCGTAATCCGCTGGAGCGGATGACGAGGGTCAATCAGCCGCCCAAGTTGATGATCGTGAAGCCGGACCAAACCAAGCTCGAGTGATACTGCCTGCCGGACGGGCAGGCTTCCAAGGCTCTCTTGCTCCTGAGAAATTAGGAGCTTTTTTATTTGAGCCTTTCTAAGATATCCAGCGGGTGTTCATTAACCAGATTTACGGCCAGTTTTTTAACAAGGGTCTGCTTAAGATAAGAATGCATTTTTTCTTCAATGGTTTTTATAATATAGTCCGGAGCAATCAGGTACCATTCACTAAATTCTTTGTTCTGAAAGCGTTTAAAAAGCTCTTCATGCAAAGCTTTTAAAACATGGTCTTTGAGCAGATGGTCTTCATCAGGCACGACCGGCGGGTTGCCAAAGCTCTGAACCCGGCCGCCGCTCATTTGGCCAAAGCCGCCCTCTTTGTCAAAAGCCCGTTCTTCTTCAAAAAATATTTTATTAACTTCCTCAAGCTGGTCATCTTTAATTAAAAAAATTTTCGCACCCTGGGTGTCAGCCACCACCATGGCGGTAGGTTTTTCGGGATGAGGAAGCTCGCTTGGTATTTGCATATTGGTAATCTTAATATCTACACTATATTATACTCTAAAAATTTGATAAACTACAATATATGAAAGATAAAGCGACAAATTGGAATGAGCGAGTAGTGCGCTATATCAGACAGCTGGTGTTTGGCTTTGAAGACGCACTTGTTTCAACCCTGGGCGCGATTACTGGTATTGCCGGAGGAAGCCAGGATAATTTTGTGGTGGTTTTGGCAGGTATGGTAATTATCTTTGTTGAATCGCTTTCCATGGGCGTGGGCGCTTTTATTTCCTCTAAGTCTGAACGCGAAGTAGTTGAAGCAACTCTTGAAAAAGAGAAAAAGCTGATTACTGAGGATCCAGAAGGTGAAAAGAAAGAAATCCGTGATTATTTAAAAACCCGAGGCTTATCAGCTGATGAGATTGAGGCCGTAGTTGAAAAACTTACATCAAATCGAAAACTGCTTTTGGAAGAGATGATGCTTCATGAGTACGGCATGGTGTCAGAGCCGCGCAACCGGTCAGTAAAGCGAGGTATGGTTATGTGGGGTTCGTATTTTGTTGGCGGATTTTTTCCGGTTTTGCCATATTTATTTTTGTCGATAAATACTGCATTCTATACTTCAATAATTATTACTTTACTGGTTTTGTTTATTTTTGGCGCTTTAAAAACCAAATTTACTGGGCGAGCTTGGTGGAAGAGCGGTGCTGAGATGATGGTGCTTTCAATTTCTGCGGCCGCGGTTGGTTATGTTGTTGGTAAAATTGTGGCAATTGCCTTTGGCGTTTGATATTTAAACACCTGCTATCCATTGTCTGGGCAATGCAGGTGTTTTTTAATACGTTCTATCTCTGGGTTTCGCTTTGCGACCAATTTTATTTTAAAGGCGCCCCGCGAAGCGGGGCGCCTGTGTTTTATAAGCTTAGCTTTTGTATGAAGTCGGTTAGACCCTTTTCGGGGGTCTTTTTCTTTTTCAGAATGTCGTCCATTAAAAAGATGAGTGGCGCTTTAATTTTTTTGCGGCGCATTAGGCGGGCAAAGAGCGGCGTGGCAAAATATCCTTCGGCCACTTGGCTCATGCCTAACTCGCGCGGAGACGCGACGCGGCCTTTGGCCAAAAGACGTCCATAGGTAACATTGCGGCTCTTGGGGTTAAAGCCGGTCACAGAAAGATCACCAATGCCGGAAAGAGAAACGGCGGTGGCTGGATCAGCGCCTAGTTTTTTTAATATTATCTGCATTTCATGGGCGGCCATTGTAAATAGGAGTGATTTGGTGTTGAGGGTCCAGCCGAGTCCGTCAGTAATTCCCATGAGAATGGCGTAAATATTTTTTAAACTGCCGCACAAAGATGCGCCTTTAAGATCAGTAGATACACTTACTTTGAAATATTTGTTTTCAAGTAGTTTTTTTATTTTCATTGCCGAGGCTTTGCTGTGTGATGATACTTCTACGGCTGTGGGAGATTGGCGGACAAACTCGCGCGCCACGGCTGGGCCAGTCATTTTTACAAAATTATTGCGTAGGCCTTTTGGCAGGTCGTGGAGGATCTGCTCAGCTGTGGTTCGCAGGGTTTTTGCATTAAGGCCTTTGGAAACTGAAAATATCAGCATCTTTGGGGTGAGACAAGGCTTAATGTCTTTAATCACTTTGGGCATGACAACCGAGGGGACTGCCAAAAGCACCACGTCGGCGTCTTTTATGCATTCGACATGGGTTGGTTTTGCAGTTATGTTTTTATGCAATTTGATGCCGGCTAAATATTTTTTATTGGTGTGTTTGGTGACAATTTCTTTGAGAACCGGCATTTCAATGCTCCACATCGCAACTTTGTGGCCATTTCCAGCAAAAACCTGGGCCATAGCCGTGCCCATGTTGCCAGTACCGATCACGGCAATTTTTTTATTACTCATATTTTAAATATTAGTGATTTTATATGTATAGTTTATCATTTTTATTCGAGCTTGACATCTATTTTATCCTATATTATAATCCTAGCGTATTACTAGGAATTATGTCTCTCTTAAATATTTCAGCAAAAAATCATTACGGACTGATCATTATGTGCGCCCTGGCAGATTTATGGGGCGAGAATGATTATTTATCTTTAAAAGAAATTGCCGAAAGCATGGACATTTCAGCAAAGTTTCTGGAAGAGATTGCCGCGAATCTGCGAGCGGCTGGCTTGATTGAGGCCAAACGGGGGGCGGCCGGCGGTTATCGCATCAGCCGTGATCCGAAAAAGATTAAAGTCAGTGAAATTATTGAGGCAATTGAGGGGCCGGTGCGAGTGCTTGAATGCCAGGGCGGGGTTTGCCCAAAGTCAAGCTATTGCACCTCAAAAAATTTATGGCTTTTTTTGGAAAAATCCTTAAACAAGAGCTTGCAGGAAGCAACGCTTTATAATGTTTTACATAAACTATAACTAATAAGATAAAACAATGAAGAAGATATATTTGGACAATGCCGCGACCACACATCTGGATCCGAAAGTGCGAGAAGCAATGGAGCCGTATTTGGGTCCGCGTTTTGGTAATCCTTCAAGTTTTCACAGTATGGGCAAAGAAGCGGATAACGCGATTGAAGAGGCACGGAAGAGCGTGGCAAGTCTTTTAAAATGCCGGGCGCATGAAATTGTTTTTTGTTCCGGCGGAACCGAATCAGACAATATGGCGATTCTAGGTGTGGCCCGGGCCAATCAAAAGGCAGGCAATCATATTGTCACTTCAAAAATTGAGCACCATGCCGTGCTTGAACCGGTTGAACATTTAAAAAAGAAAGAAGGATTTCAAGTTAGTTATGTTGGAGTTGATAAGGATGGTATTATTAGTCCAAAAGATGTTGAAAAAGCGCTTACTAAAAAGACAATTCTTGTTTCAGTGATGATGGCAAATAATGAAATCGGTACAATTCAGCCGATTGCTGAGATTGGCAAGATAATTTTAAAGTGGCGCAAGAAAAACAATTCACCATATCCATTATTTCATACTGATGCTTGCCAGGCAGCCGGTGCGCTTGACCTTGATGTTGAAAAACTCCATGTTGATCTTTTAACTCTGAACGGCAGCAAGATTTACGGACCAAAAGGTGTGGGAGTTTTGTATATTAGAAAAGGAACAAAGCTTGAACTGATAACTTTTGGCGGGGCGCAGGAGATGAACAAGCGGCCGGGTACGCAGAATGTGGCCGGAATTGTCGGTCTTGCCAAAGCACTTGAGTTTGGCCAGGTGGAGCGCGAAAAAGAAAACGCGAGGTTAATCAAGCTGCGGGACTATTTTATCGGGGAGCTATTAAAAATCAAAGGTACAAAACTCAATGGACATCCGGAGAAGCGTTTGCCCAACAATGTTAATGTTTCATTTTTAAACATTGAAGGTGAAGCAATGATCCTGTATTTTGACGCCAAAGGTGTGTATGTTTCATCTGGCTCAGCCTGCACTTCGCGCACCCTGGATCCGTCGCATGTGCTGATGTCAACCGGGGTAAAACGCGAGGTGGCGCATACTTCGGTAAGGTTTACTTTGGGGAAGCAAACAAAAAAGGCTGATTTGAATTACGTGCTTAAGGTTTTACCGGCAATTGTAAAAACACTTAGAGAAATTTCACCAACTAAATTTAAATATGACAAATAAAAAACCTGATTTAAAAAAAGGAGAGGAATCCTGGCTTTATTCAGAAGAGATTAAGGACCATTTTTATAATCCGCGCAACGTGATGACCGACGAGATGATTGACGACTACCAGGCTGATGGTATTGGTGAGGTTGGTTCGCCGGCCTGCGGTGACGTGATGCGGATGTGGATTAAGGTTGATCCAAAATCTAGAAAAATTACTGATTTGCGGTGGCGGACGTTTGGCTGTGCTTCGGCGATTGCCTCAACTTCAGTGCTTTCTGAGATGGCGATTGGCAAAACCGTGGACGATGCTAAGAAAATCACGCCAAATGACATTGTTGAAAAATTGGGTGGTTTGCCCAAGATAAAAATTCATTGCTCGGTTTTGGGCGACCAGGCCTTGAGGGCAGCGATTGAAAACTGGGAAAATAAATAATATATGAATGAAAGAATCGATTACTTAATTATCGGTGGCGGCGTGGCCGGGGTTACGGCGGCAACCGAGATTCGAGATAATAAACCGGATGCCAGCATTGCGATTATTTCGCAGGAGCCGGTTTGTTTTTATTCCCGCGTATTGCTTTCAAATTATTTAATGGGTGAAATCAAAAGAGAGAAATTGATTTTAAGAGACGAGGAATGGTTTGGAAATCAAAATATTAAATTATTTTTAAATGAATCAGTTACCTTACTGGATGCAAAGAGCCATAAAGTGATGACATCGAAAAACAGAGAGATAGGGTATGACAAGCTTTTGATTGCCACCGGAGTAAAACCGAAGATTTTACCGGTTGCGGGCGGTGATCTGCCCGGGGTATTTTATTTATGGAATATGGAGGACGCCGATCACATTCTGGCAGAGATTGAGAATATAAAAAAACTACCCAAAGAGCAGCAGGTAATTGCGGTGATTGGCGGTGGCTTTATTTGTCAGTCTCTGGTAAAAATTTTTACGGCGCATGATCTACTAGTCCATCTTTTGATGCGCGGGAAATATTATTGGTCCAAATTTATTAGCGAAGCCGGGGGAATATTATTGGATAAAAGGTTTGAAGAAAATAATATTATTATGCACAAGGAGGTTCAGGTTCGAGAAATTGTCCGTCAGGATGACAGCACTCTTATTATTAAAACCGAGTCGGGTGAAGAAATTAACGCCGCCATGGTGATTGTCGGGGTGGGCACCTTAGCCAACACGGACAGGCTTGAGGGCTCGGGTATTGAACTTGATAATGGCATTAAGGTGAATGAGCGTATGGAGACAAACTTAGTTGATGTTTATGCAGCCGGTGACGTGGTCAATTTTTATGATCCATTCTTGGAAGACCACCATCGTAAAGGGAATTGGGTAAACGCGAGCCGCCAGGGACGGGTTGTTGGAATTAATATGACCGGCGGTAATGAAAAATTTAATGAGGTTACTTCTTTTACCGTGGATGTGTTCGGCCTGAATTTTATATTTTTGGGAGAATATAACCGGGCAATGGCCGAGCAGGTGGTGGTGCGTTCGGAAAAAGACACGGTCAGGGAATATTATTTTAAAAATGATCGTTTAATCGGGGCCGCGCTGATTAATTGTCCGCAAGATCGACCCTTGATTGAAAAGGCAATTAAAGATAAAATAAAACTATTAAAAAGTGAACAATTAAGCTTAAGTGAGGCAAGTATGCCTCTTGAAGATTCAAAAATATATGGAGCTAAATGAAAAAAATATTCAAAAACTTGATTCAGAAAATGTCTTGGGTTCAATTGACCTTGTGCCAAAGCAGGCAGCCCAGGCATGGAAGGAGTCAAGAAAAGTAAAGGTGCCGAAGAGCTATAAATACGTGTCACGCGTGGTTGTGGCCGGCATGGGCGGTTCGGCAATTGGTCCGCATCTGGTGCGTTCCGTGCTCTATGATAAATTTTATGTACCGGTACAAATTATTAATGGTTATAATTTACCGGCTTACGTTGATGAAGATACGCTGGTATTACTTTCGTCTTATTCCGGCACCACTGAAGAGGTGCTTTCCTGTGCGCGCGAGGCAAAAGCAAAGCGCGCCAAAGTAATGGTGATTTCGGCAGGCGGAACATTAGCCGATTTGGCGAAAAAGTACCGCTGGCCGGCCTATATTTTTGTGGCTAAGTACAATCCATGTAATCAGCCAAGAGTGGCGACTGGTTATTCAATTTTTGGGACAATGGGGCTTTTGTCGCGGGCCGGGGTGGTGCGTATTGGTGACAGCGAAGCAAATTTGATGATTAAGAAGCTTGTGAAATACGCGCGTAAGTTCAGGTTTAAAAATCCGTCTTCAAAAAATGACGCAAAAAAGCTTTCACAAAAATTAAAAAACCAGATGATATTTTTGGTGGGCTCGGAATTTTTAGAGGGCAATATTCACGTGATGGCAAATCAAATCAATGAGACTTCAAAGCAGTTTGCGGCCTGGTTTCTTTTACCGGAGATTAATCATCACTTGCTTGAAGGTTTAAGTTTTCCCAACCGGCCGAAGAAAGATGTTACGTTTCTTTTTTTTGAATCAAAAAAATATCATCCCCAGGTTCAGAAAAGGTACCCTTTGACACGGCAGATTATCCGCAAGAATAAAATTAATACCCTGGTATACAATTTAAATGAAACTACTAAGTTAGGGCAGGCGGCCGAGGTTTTGATGCTTGGCGCATACATTAGTTTTTATATGGGAATGATCAACGGCCAAGATCCGGCATTTATTCCATGGGTAAAATATCTAAAAAGTAAAATGAAATAATATGGCTGAAGGAAAATATGAAAAACTAACCGACCCGGAGCTTGAAATGATGGCGGATGTAACAGTTGAGCCGACCAAGGAGGAAGTGGAGGCGGCAGAATATTCACCAGAGCAGCAAAAAGTGATTGACGCTTTTGAAGCAATTGCTAGTCAAAGTGAGGACTACCGTAGGATTGTTGATCGTTTAAAAGCCGGCGGCATTTTTGAAGGCAAGGGCGATGCATATGAGCAGATTTTTAAGGCGGTTAAAAATTTAGAAGAAAGAGGCGTATCCCCTGAGCAGATTGACGAGGCATTAAATAAGCAGGTCGCCAACATGGTCGGGCGATATAGCGAAAAAAGAGCCGCATAAAATATTAAAAATAAAAAATACACCTGGTGCAAGAAGTGCCAGGTGTTTTATTGTTGCTGGGCCTGTCGGAGGCAGCTGAAGATGCTCCAGAAAAAACATCTCAGTACCTCGATCATGCCTTCGTCCTCCATCATCAAGAGGGCGGTTTCGATTTCGGTGGCAACGGCCACGTCGCCCCATTGCCGCACAACCGCGTCCGGGCTGTGGCTCGCGATGCTGACTTCACCCTTGAGGAAGTTGTCGCAGTCGGTTTTGAGCCGATTCATAACCTCCATGACCACAACTTCCGAAGCCATGGGGAATGGATCGAGCTTCATGATGTATTCCATAACAATGTTCATTGCCAGGAATACCTGTCGGCTCTGATTGCCAGCCTTTTTGCGAATTTCTTCGTTTAAAGGCCGGATCAGGTGCATGAGGATGTGGGGGTTCTTGTCTCGAAGCAGTTGGGAAAAGGCCTTAGCTTTTGCTGTTTTTATAGTATTTTGTATTTGTCCGTTCACAGCACCCTCCTATTGCAAAAACATTGTATCATAGCTTATTTTCTGTAATTTGTCAAGAGTATAACAGGGTTTGTCAGGATATCTTGACATTTTGCCAAATTTGTGCTAAACTATCATGTTAGCCGCATCGTGTTTGGCTAGCTTTATCTTGATATCGATAATAGTTTTTTACAATAGAATACAGGTTCAAAAACGAACACAACCCTTTGCCTAAGGAGGAAGAATATGTTGGACGACCGAGACAAACTCGAAAAAATCGTAGACACGGTAAAGCCAACTTTTGAAAAGTTGGCTGAGCGGCTGGGCAAACTACTCGTCCAAAGCAGCCTGCTAAAGCCGCTCACCGATCAGATCACCGAAGACTTCCGCGGTGCCCTTGGTGAAGGGTTTAGGCTGGTTGGCGGCTATGCCAATCTGCCACGGAGCATGTTCAAGAGTGACGCCTTTCACAAGCTTGCCAATGAGCTGGTGGACTCGGTTTTTTCTGGAATTGCCGACGGCATCCAGAAAACCGAGGGTGAGGAAGATCCTCTGGTCAGCCTTAAGGTTGAGTTGAGAGGTACTTTCAATAAGATCATCAACGGCATTGACTGCCCAGTGGCGCTCGACCGCGACGGTCAGCACTACCACATGCCTAAGTGCAACTTTGCACCCCGGCCCGGACGCCGGCGGGGCAAAGGCAGAGATCAGGAGATGCCGACCGACCTCATCTCGCGTTTCGACGCCGAGGTGATGGGCCGCAAGCCCAAGTCCTGCTGTGCTCAGTGGTTTTCTTACCAGGATGAGCGTATCCGTTTTCAGCAGCCGGGTAGTCTGGATCGCGCCCTCAAGGAGGTGCGCGAAGCCGGCAACCGGCAGGAGCGGGGCAAGGGCGACAAGGATGTTCGTGAGTTTCTGGACTGGCTTACCGGACTTTCCCGCGAACAGCGCTGGGAAGTCAAGCCATGGCTTGACGGAATCGAGCGCGGTAACCATGCCCAGCTCATTCTCAGAATGATTTACAAGCATCAGGCTGAGATTGAGGAGCTCAACGAGAACAGCGCTCAGGCCGACCTGGATCCGGCAGAGAATGTTAAGGAGGTCGTCAGGCTCAAGGAAGCCCACTGGGAGGAGATGCGTGCCTGGATCCAGGGTGGCTTGCCGCGCAAGGAGCACAAAGTTTTCTCACTCGAGAGCTTGCGCTTCTACGGTCGCCGGCTCGGCGCGTGGATCAAGGAGCGGGACAAGGACGTCGGCAAGGTGGCCGAAGTGGTTGACCGACACGCAGGTTCCTGGCTCGATAGGCTCAGGGCCGAGCGTGACTGTACCTACGAGCAGGCCGGCCTCGAAGTCCCGACTGACAATCAGTGATACCAACCCTCTGCATGACGAAAGGAGAGGATGATGGATAAATTCCTCGAACTTCTGGAGAAATTTCTCACTATGGCCGAACTCACTGTCGAGATTGCCTGGGGCAAGTCCCACCAGGTGTGGAACTGGCTCGAAGGCAAGGCAGACTGGCTCAAGCAGAGAGGACTCGACGAGTACCGTTTCCTGAGAGCCTATCTTTTTTGGATGGTGCTTACGCCGATTCTGATTCTGCTGGTTTCTGTCACCGCCGGGACAATCGGCTACTACACCGATGCGTTCTGGCTGGTGTGGGGAAGCCGGTTCTTCATCGCTCTGACCGGCGTGGGATTTCTCGGAGCATCGCTTTTCCTCTGGTTGAGGATGGCGGTGATTGCCGAGCTTCTGATGCTGGCCGGCCGGGCGCTTGCCCAAGTGCCTTTGCCCAGGTTTCTCGAGCGACGGGAACCCACGGTCATTGTCAACGACCGGCCCACGGGCTCGCAAGAGTCAGTGGAGCGGCTGCTGCGCGCGGTCATGGGAGTGATGTTCTGGCTCGGGGTGCTCAGCCTCTACTGCTGCTACTTTCCAGTGTACGCCAGTCCGACCGGGTTTTTGGTGGTGCTGCTCATCGCCATGACGCTCGGCTTCGGTATGTACTACTTCAAGTGGTCGACCAGATGGTCAGAGCGGATTTCCCTTGCGGCGATTGTCTTCATGCTCTTTGTTACCTCGATGAACTTGACGCAGGTTCTTCTGCGCAAGAAAGCAATCGAGGCCGACATCAGGACACAGAAGATCTACGCCGCCGAGTACGAGCGGATTTCGCTCGCGCGCGAAGACCTGCTCATTCGCTATGGCATCAAGGCTGAGCAGAAGAGCGAGTACAAGGAAAAGACCGACGAGCTTATGCTGGTTCGCGCCAAGATGAAACCAGCCACAGTTACCGAGATGTGGGACTGGGGCTGGGCCAAGGTATGCTTGGCAACCGGCTGGACCTACGACCGGTCCACAAAGCTCTACGCCAAGCTCAAGGAAGAGATCGAGGAAGAAGTGCCATTCGAGCCGGATCCCTCAACCATGGGAACCGTACCCGAGTTCATGAAGATTCCGGCGCCTTCTTTCACAGGCGAGGCGTCTCCGCCAGATGAGCCGAGCGAGCCCGAGGCCCCGGCCGAGCCCAAGTTCACAGACGAGGAAAAGGCTCAGGCCAAGGCAGCCCTCGAGGCGCTCAACCGGCTCGAGACCGAGATCAAGAACCTGTAATCCACTTCTAGCACATTCTGTGCAACATTGCCCTATAACCGTCCTGGTTATAGGGCTTTTCATTTTATTTGGCTTATTTTAGGTAAATTTTAGTCTATTTTGAGATTTGTTATTCCACCTTGACAAAAACGCGATTTTGTGCTATAATTAAGGGTCAAAATCGTTCTCAACCATGAAAGGAGAAGTGTCATGAAGAGGATGCTTTTTGCTCTGTTTGCCCTTTTTCTCACCACTGCCTGCTTCCGGAGTCACCTCAATAGCCCCGGCCTCACGGCCGAGGGTCTCAGCCCCAAGTTGCCGAGCCCGGCCTATGGCCAGCTCGAGAACGACTCCAAGAGCCTGGACTACAACTACCTTCTGGCCAACAAGGAGCTCGACTACGAGATGACCAAGTACAACATGGTCATGGACTACGAGCTCAAGATGAAGATGGCCTGGCAGGCCTGTCTTAAGCAGGAGAGCCAAGAGACCTGCATGATGATCCACGGCGGGTGGCCGTACTATATGTCCTACATGGGCATGTACGGATACGGCTATCCCTATACCGGGATGCCAGGCTTTTACCCGGGCTGCCCTTATCAGGATGCGTCATACTGCATGACGTACTTCGAGACCATGCAGTACATGCAGACACAGGGNNATGCCATTGCGGTAGCAGAGGTCGAGACCTCGGACAAGGACGAGGATCTGGACAAGAAACTGGCTCGGCTGGAAGAGCTCAGGAACGAGCTCCTGGGAACCATTGCCGACGTCAAGCCACTCCTTGAAAAGGTGGCATCGGCTGAGTGAGTCCTTTCTGCGCCATCCGCCTACGCCTATCAGGCTCCGGCTGACAGGCTGGCGCATTCCTACCTTCTGTGGAGTATTCCCGTTTCTTCGGGCTCTGCTCCACAGGACTCCATTAAGAAGAGGAAGTATTTCATCTTTTTAATAGAGTTCCTAAAATTTTCAAAACACTAGAACACAAGAACAAACCATAGAGGAGGAAGGTCATGAAAAAGACCATCATTGTTTTCGCAGTGCTCATGTTGGGTTGCGCTTCGGCGCAGCTCGAGTCCCAGATCGACGAGCAGAAGAACATGCTGCTCTCGAAGGACAAGGAGATCAAGGTTCTCAAGTCCGAGATCGACGAACGCAACAAGAAGATTCTGGCCCTCGAGGCCAAGATGGATCTTCTCGAGGCTGAAATGGTCGATCTTTCGGCTGACGCATCGTATCTGGCCGATCTCGAACCGATGTACGAGGACATGGTGGAGAAGTACGTCGAACTCGAGGCCAAGATCGACCGGCTCGAGGCCGAGAAGAAGGTTCTCATGGCCAAGCTCAAGAGCAAGGGCCACTCTGATCAGACTGTGGCCGAACTCGGTGAGCTGCTCGATGATCCCGAAGGCGTGATCAACGGCAAGCTCGAGAAGATCGAGGAAGCCCAGAAGATCACCGTCATTCAGCAGGAGAAGAGCGAGAAGAAGACCGTGATCCCGCCCTATCCGGTTATTCCACCTCCGATGATGCCCTACGGCGGCATGGGCGGTGTTCCGGCCGGTATGCCAATGATGGCTCCGACCATGGGCGCAACGTTCGTCTCATTCCCCATGTCCACCATGGGCTATACCTACAGTCCGCCGCCGGACAACACCCTGAACGTCAAGATCAGTGGTGAGGCAGTGAACGAGGGAACCTACTTTCTCGTGAAGCTCAACGGCAAGGAGATCACCTTTCCGACCGAGCCGCCGCGCATCATGATGATCGACGGCAAAGGAGTTCCCAAGACGCTCCTGCCGCCAGGGGTGGATGCCTACATTCCGGTGGACAACATCGGACCGTACACAGTTACGCTTCAGGCGTGCGTCATGAACGGTAAGAAGTGCGTACCAAGCGAGCCGGCCTGCACCAAGAAGATCAAGGATGTCCAAAAGGGCATGGTGCTCGCCCGTTCCTGCGACTGATCCCGACATCCTTTCTCGTGTTCACCATGGGCGCTTTGTCTCTGACAGGGCGCCCATTATTTTTGCAAAAATAAAAAACCAGCCTAATTTGCGAGGCTGATTTTTTGTTGATTAGTCTATGGTTGCTTCAACCAGTGAGGTAATAACAAATGATGAAATTGCGTAAGCCGCCAAGATAATGATGAGACCAATCACGGCATCGGTTATCAATGTTTTTGCTTTTTTGACTTTTTCATCATTGCCGGCTGAGGTCATCCAAAGAAAGCCGCCCCACACGAGAAGTACAAAGAAAATTATACCCAGAACCGAGAGCAGAATATTGATAATCCGGCCAATAAACGCGGTGAGCTGGGCCTGGCCTTCTTCGCGAACCTCGAATCCGGCTTCGGCGCCGGTTTCTTGTAAAAGCTCGCTTGGATCGGGTTGGGTTGCGGCCAAGGTGAGCATTGGCATCATGACGAAGCAGGCAATTGTCATTATGCTCGCAATCATTAATAGATTTCTATATGACATATTTTTTAATTAAGAATTTTTTTATGTTTTATGGTACTAGGGGAGCTTCACCAGTATCACCGCCCAACAGCAGCCCAATAATAAATCTTGAGATTGCGTATCCAGCTATTACGATTAGAAGCCCAATGATTGAACTGGTGAGTAGTTCTTTGGCTCGCTTTACTATTTCTTCATTGCCGCGTGAGGTCATCCAAAGGAAACCGCCGTAGAGGAGCAGCAAAAAGAAAATTACACCAACCAGACTAAAGGCCGCGCCAATAACCTGGCCGACAACCACAGTGATATCAGCCTCAGGCAGTTCAGCCTCACCAGCGGTTGTTTCAAGCCCGGTCTCTGATACGGTCAGGGCAAACACCGGTACGCAGATTAGTGAAAAGACAAGTGTCAGAATAGGCAAAATCAGAATGATTTTCTGCTTTGCTTTTGTAATCATAATTTATTTTTATTCAGTCGTTGCCGTAACCAGACTCTCAAGTACGAATCTGGCAATTGCCCATGAAGCAAGGATAATGGCAAGGCCAATTACACCCTGGATGATTCTTTTCTTGGCTTTATCAACGTTTTCTTCA
>JABAHP010003425.1_pt3 | contig 14132 bp, 11 predicted proteins | sample 7062081 | NCBI WGS metagenome assembly JABAHP01 (sample SAMN14534357, study PRJNA622989) | marine sediment metagenome | biome: marine biome [ENVO:00000428]; feature: marine pelagic biome [ENVO:01000023]; material: deep marine sediment [ENVO:00002113] | place: India: Gulf of Kutch | collected... | reverse complement strand
AATGCTCGCCCCGAGCATTGGACCGACGGCATTCGCTGCCGAGACGACGCTGGCATCCACGCCATAGACGGCACCCTGGCGGCCCTCAGGGGCCAGGTTGGCCAGCAGGGCACTGGTGGAGGCCAGGACCCCACTCATCGCAAGGCCCACCGCTCCTTGCAGGATGAGCAGTTGCCAGGGTGTTGTCACAAAGAACTGAGGCACGTACAGGATGGCCCCCAGCGCGGTACAGATCAGCAGTACGCGCCGGTAGCCGATCCGGTCGCTGGCCCGCCCCAGCGTTACCGCGCCGATGGCGCTTGCTCCGGCCTGCACGCCCGAGATCAGGCCCGTGATGGTTGCCAGGCGGGCTGTTGGCGGCACCAGGCTCTGCACGAACAAGGGTAGCACCGGCCCTATCAGGCGCACCGCCAGCCTCAAGATGAACCGGATGCTGAACAGAGAGAGCAGGGAGCGCTGGTGAATCACCAGCCTCACGCCCTCCCAAAAGCCTCCGTTTTCCCTGTCCTTGTCGCGGGCGGGCGGCTGAAAATCCTCTTCTACAAAGCGCCAGACGGTGAGGCCGGCCAGGAACAGGAGGATGCCGGTCACCCAAAAGGCAGCCCGATGGCCCCAAGTATCGGCTATCAGGCCGCCTACCAGTGGACCCACCGAGGCTCCGCTCCAGATAGCCATCTGCAGCAGCCCAAGTGCATAGCCCGAGCGTTCGCGAGGGGTGGAGCTGGCCACCAGAGTGGTCGCCGCCGAAACGGTGCCGGTGAGCATGCCCTGGATCGCCCGTAGCACGGCTAGCTGCCAAACATCCTGGGCGAATCCCATGGCTGCCAGGGTTACCGCTCCACCGAACATGGCCCGCTGCACCATCAGTTTTCGGCCATAGCGATCCGAAAGGGCGCCCCAAATGGGGGCAAAGATGGCCATTGTCACGGCCTGCGTGGCAAAGAGCACGCCTGACCACAGCTCCACCTCGTGCAATTCGGTGACCCCCAACTCCTGGACATAGTAGGGGAGAAAGGGAAAGACGACGGCAAAGCCAATGATGGCTACCAGTTGGGAGATCCAAATGACATAAAGGTTTCTCTGCCAGGCTTCCACGCTCTGCCTCGTCAAGGGCTTGCGGACCAGGACGGTTCCGATTATAGCACGAGGCCAGACTGATATCAAATCCATCTTTTGCCGCTCGTTGTCAGTTGTGCTATACTTTGGCACGTGACCGGGGTTTCGATCCCATCTTCCAGAGTGGCCCCCAACCAGGTGGTTGGAGGGCGCAACTCTTTTTTGTGAGGCTTGTTGAGCTGTGAACCCGAAACTACGCGAGATTGAGATCCATCCCATTCTGCACGAGGGCCAGGAGATGCTGCTCTTGCGCGATCCGCTGCGCCTCAGTGATAGCCAGATTGCTGTTCCGCGTCCCCTGGGCTTGTTGTTGGCTATGATGGACGGGACCCGAGACAGCAGCGCGCTCGAAGCTGCTCTTGCGGTTAGGGCAGGCGTGCGCCTGGCCAAAGGTTTGCTCGATGCACTGCTGAGGGATCTGGACGCGGCGCTTTTGCTGGACAACGAGCGGTTTCGACAGGCGAGGGCCGCTCTACTGCAGAGCTACCGGGAGGCCCCGCACCGCCCGCCGACCTTGGATGGAGGAGGCTTCTCATCCAGCCCTGATCTTGCGCGGGCCGAACTGCAGGGCTACATCGATGCGCTGCCTTCTCTGGATGGATCCGGACCTCCACCGGCGCCCAGGGGGCTGGTCAGCCCGCACATTGACTACCAGCGTGGCGGCCCCGTCTACGCCGAGGTGTGGCGCGCGGGGGCCCAGGCGGCACGCGATGCCGAACTGGTGATCGTGTTTGGCACCGACCATCACGGCAGCGCCGGCGCGCTGACTCTCACCAGGCAGTCGTATGCCACACCGTGGGGCGTGATCCCCACCGACATCTCTGTTGTGGATGCGTTGGCCGGGGCGCTTGGCGAAGAGGCGTCCTTCGCTGAAGAGTTGCACCATCGCGGCGAGCACTCGATCGAACTCGCGGCCGCATGGCTCCATTTCATCCGGGATGGAGTCCCTGTGCCCATGGTGCCGATACTGTGTGGGCACTTTGGTGCCTTTGTCGAGGGACAGGCTGATCCGGCGCACCACGAGCCCTTTGCCGTGGCGCTTCAGGTGCTACGCGAGGTGATGGAAGCCAAAAAGACCTTGGTTGTGGCTGCGGCGGACCTGGCCCACGTTGGACCTGCTTTCGGTGATCCCTATGGTCTGGATTTCATCGGCAAGGCCCAGGTACACAACGCTGATGAGCGATTGTTGGAGACGGTCTATGCCGGGGATGCCCAAGCCTTTTTTGAGGAATTGCGTGCGGAGGGCGACCGGCGGCACGTCTGCGGTCTTCCGCCAATCTATCTAACTCTGCGGCTGTTGGACGAGGTCCGGGGCGAGCCGGCTGGCTATGCCGTCTGCCCTGCTGACGTGCAGGGAACATCGGTTGTCACGATCGCGGGCGTCCTGCTGAACTGAGCGAGGCCCCGCCCACACTTGGGTATTCCGCGGCAGATTTTGGCGTTGTCAGTGCTGCCCCATGGTGGGCGGCGAAGGAGTGGTGGGACTATGACCAAGATGCCAATTACACGGATGACTCTGTACAAGCACGGCGTGGGCTTTTTCGAGCGTCGGGCAGCGGTGAGTGGCGAGGAAGTCGAGCTTTCTTTCCGGGTGGAAGAGATGAACGACATTCTCAAGAGCCTGACCATCATCGACTGGAGCGGCGGTCAGGTGCGAGGCGTGGATTACGCCACGCCCCAGAGCGACGAGGAGAAGCTGGCTGGTTGCTCGATTCGCCTGGGTGATGATCGCAGCCTACGCGATCTCCTTGTCAGGCTGCGGGGCCGGAGGGTGCGGCTGATTCTCGACCAGGGGGAGGAGATAGCCGGCACGCTTCTGGGACTGGATGAGCTTCCCGATCGCCAGCAGGTGTCGGCTTCCCTGGTTTCTGTGCTGCTGGATGGCAGTGACCAGGTGGAGACTTGCACCCTTGAGCGTGTGCACGGGCTGGATATCCTTGACGAGCGAGGTGCACTCGATCTGCGATTCTTCTTGCAGACAGCGCTGACGCAGGAGGATTATCGCCAGCTAACGATCCGCCTTTCCCCCGGCGATCACGATCTGTCGGCGTCCTATATCGCACCGGCGCCAACATGGCGGGTCAGCTATCGGCTGGTGGTTGATGAGGGCGAAGGCGAGCCTGAGGCCCTACTACAGGGCTGGGGCGTGTTCGACAACCGCCTGGACGAGGATCTGGAGGGCATTTCCCTGTCCCTGGTGGCGGGCATGCCCATCTCCTTTGTATACGATCTCTACAATCCATTCACGCCCGAGCGGCCTGTCGTCGAGGAGGAGGCCCGCGTCGCCGCGGCCCCGGTCGAGTTTGCCGAGGCGGAGCCCATGGTGCGCGCGAAGGCGTTGAGGGAATCTGTCTTCGACGCTGGTTTCTCCGCCCCTGCTGCTGAAGAGCGAAGGGCTATCGGTAGGGAGGCCCTGCGGAAGGCCGCTCCGGTTGCGACCGAGGGTGAGGAACTGGGTGAGCTATTCCAGTACGTGATTGGCACCCCGGTGACGGTGCGTCGCGGGCACTCGGCCATGGTGCCCATCGTCTCATCCGAGCTTGGCTATCGCAAGGAATTGCTCTACAACGGAGCCAAGATGCCGGTCCATCCCGTCGCCACGCTCTTGCTCAAGAATGGGAGTGGACTGACCCTGGAGCGCGGCCCAGTAACCGTTATTGATGGGGGCGCATACGTTGGTGAAGCGGTGCTGCCCTTTACCGCCACGGGTGGTGAAGTGGCTGTGCCCTATGCGGTGGAGCTAGGCATCAAGGTCCGTGAGGAAGGCGGATCCGCACGCAGGATCCATGGCATTGATATCACGGAAGCCTACCTGCAGATTGAGGAGTGGGCTGTCCGCTGGCGCGAGTACCAACTGCGAAACAGCACCGAGCAGGCCATGACTGTGCTGGTGGAGCACCCCCGCACGGCTCACTATGATCTCTACGAGACGCCCCAGCCCAAGGAGCGCACTGGCGAGCACCTTCGTTTTGAGGTTGATGTGCCTGCACGCGGCGAGGACACACTGCGCGTCCACGAGCGGAGGTTGGTTAGCCGCCGCGAGGAGCTCCACAAGCAGTCGTACGAGGGTCTGCAGCGATACCTGCAGCAGGGACTGCTGGATCGCGACGCGTATGACCAGGTGACCGGTCTGATGGCTCTCTGGGAAAAGATCGCCGAAGATGAGAAGCAGCTTCAGCAGACAGACAAGGAGCGGCAGAAGGTCTACCAGGCGCAGCAACAGATCCAGGGGAATATGGGCGCCCTGTCTGCTACCGGCAAGGAGGGGGCCCTACGCACACGCTATGTCGAGCAGTTGGAGGCCACCGAGGATCAGCTCCGGTCACTCGACCAGCGGGAAGCCAAGCTGAGGGCTGCAATCGAAAGCGCCAAAGAGGAAGTGAAGGAGCGGATCGCGGCGCTGGGCTAGCATCAGGCCAGAGTTCCAGACACATACCAGACAGGGAAGCGAGTGGCCCGCTTCCCTGTCCGTTTTCCCGGTTGGCAGGCGCCTACCTAGCTTGCCGCCGAGGAAAGCATCTCCAGCAGCGCCGCGCGCTTCTCGGCGTACTGAGCCTCTCCAAAGAGCGGCGTGCATGCCCCAATAGTTGCCTCTCCCACGGTGATCTTGCTGGCAAAGGCAAAGCACGAGGTCTGGCCGCACTCCTTGCAGTTTGTCTGGGGCAACATCTGGTAGATCTCCATTGCCACCAATCGCTTCCGGGGCGTGCGTAGCGGCGTCAGGTTCTCGCGATCCATCCAGATCCGGTTGATCTCGGCGACCACCTTTTCCATCTCGATAACCGCCTCGTCCCGGTCTGGCAGGTTGCTGATGGTGATCTCGTGTGACTTGAGTGCAACTGCCCGGTCCTCTGTCTGGTAGGTGATCTGGTTGGCCCCCGGGCTATAGATCGCGTTATTCCGTATGGCGTTGAGGTAGGGAAACACGTCGCTAATCTCGTCCTTGAAGCGTGCCGTGGCATTCCAATACTCAGCGCCCGGTTCGCATCCTGGCGTCTCCAAAGTCATCTCGTAATCCTTGGCGATGAACATAGCTTCTGCCTCCTTGTCCGATATCCGTACACCGGTGAGTGTGCCACAAAGTGTACCACGCACCAGATCAGGTGTCAAACGACACAGGAACTCATTGCTACCGTAGGCGGCTGGAACCCTTCAACGGCCCTTCTTGTCCGCGCCTCGTAGCAACGAACTTACAGACCGGATCGCCCTTGCCCTGGCGCGCCGGAAACTGGACGTCCCATTCTACACCGGGAAGCAGGGTTTCCAGCCAGGCATCCCAGAGCGTTTCACAGGCCACGCAGGCTTGATCTTGACGAGGCAGTCCGGCAAGCTTGGCGCCTTCGTAGGCGGCGCAGCGGCTGACGATCACCTGCGCTTGATCGTCGTCTAGGATGCTGAACTCGGCGCGAAGCCGGCCCCGCATGAATGCCTGGGCGTAGGTCTCCAACAAGCGCATGGCGTCGGGCAGATCGTCGGCCCTCTTCTTGCCTGCAGCCTTGAGCAGGGTGCGCATCTCTATTCGCCCGAACGAGGTTCGAACCTTGGCGTTCAGATCGATAGCGGCTTCCAGCCCAAATGCCTCGACCGTCTTGAGGAACCACTGGCCATCCCAATAGAGCATCAACTTGCCTAGCATCCGGGCTTGTTCCGCATCGGAAAGCTGGTAGTGCGGAGCTGGCTGGGCGACAGGGGCCAGGTGGTTCAAAGGAACCCAGCCCTGCTCGCCGCTCTCCGTGGCGCCGAATACCCAGTCGCTCTCGACGAAATCGGCCGTGATCAGCTCGCCCGCCGCAACCGACAGTTCCCTCGCGACATAGTCGCGCTTGAGGGTACAGGCCCCCTCGTCGAGGGTCAACCAGGTCTCGGGCACCCACCCGCTCTTGCCCGACGGGGCCGTGCACCAGAGCCAGCCCTCCCACTCGGTTTCCCTGCGCTCATAGCGGAGTTGGGCGCCTGCATCCGCTTCCAGCGGATCGGGGAACGGGGTCTCGTAGGGTTCGATGACTCGATATAACGATCTCATTCTGGGCCTTTCATTGGGCTTGGATGGGTCCGAGCCCGTCTGCTTGCAGGCTGGCAAAGCAGGCGCTCGCGCGCTCCAGCCCCGCTGCAAAGACAGAAGGCTCTTGCCCGATCCCGATCCGCAGGTGGTGCTCGAACCCAAATGCGGAGCCTGGGGCGAGCATGACACTGTGCTCCTCGGCCAGCTTGTTCGCCAGGTCCAGCGAGGCAATGTCGAGGTTGTAGCGCAGCAGCGCCAGCAGACCCCCGAGCGGAGGTGTCCACGACAGGATATCGGCGTGCTCGGCAACCCACCGGTTGGCCGTCGCCAGATTGGCGCCAATGATGGCCGCATTCCGCTGGACAATCTGCTCCCGGTGCTCGAGGGCCAATACAGCCAGCGCGTCGTTGAGCTTGCCCGGGCTCAGCGAGACATAGTCGCGCATTGCCCAGCATTCTGCAGTGATCTCGGCGGGCGCTGCCATCCAGCCGATGCGCAGGCCGGGCAGGCCAAAGGGCTTGGAGAAGGTACCCACGCTGATCCCGGCAGGTCCCAGGTTGTACATGGGTGGGGGTGACTCGAAGCCGCCGGGGACTGCCAGCCAGCGATATGCCTCGTCGCTCAGGACCCTGGCTCCCACGGAATCTGCCAGATCGTAGACTTGCTGGAACTCGCCAGGGGTGAGCATGGCGCCTGTGGGATTGTGCGGGCTATTGATGACCACCAGGCGCGTCTCTGGCCTTAGCAGGCGCTCCAGTCCCTCCAGGTCAAAGCGGAAGCCATTGTCATCACTCACTCTCCACAGCGATACGTCGCAGCCCAGTGCCCGGGGCACGCTGTAGAGCTGCTGGTAGGCCGGATATGGCGCGACGACATGATCGCCCGGACTGAGGAGCACATTGAACAACAGGAAGTTCGCCTCGATCGCTCCGGTCGTAACCAGGATATTGTCCGGGCCGCAGTCCTCGTAGGTCTGCGCCAACAGGGAGCGCAGCCTCAGGGTCCCCGTCGCTTCCGAGTAGCCAAGGCGAAGGTCGAGCAGGCGTTCGACCGCTCCCGAGCGCTCCTCCTCCGGCATCAACTGCAGGAGATCTCGCGTAGTGAGCGGATATATTCCGCTCTCGGCAATGTCGTACAAGACGTTCAGCTCGTGTTTCGTTAGCCATCTCTCCAGGGCAAACGGCTCGATCTTCACAGCCTGATCCTCCTTCTGGTCCCCTCGTCTGCCAGCTAGGCCGGCCGACAATGTACTGCAAAAGTCACATGCCCGCAAATGCCTCCAAAGGTCGCTGCAAGTATGGGAAGACACGTGTTCCGTGCGTGCTTCTACCCTTCGCTCCTGGCCACAGGCTGGCGGAGCACGGTCCGGAGCCTTTCCGGAGCCACCCTGCGTGCATCGCTGAGGTAGATCTCGTGGTGCTTCCCGTTCATCTGCATGCTGTTCTCCGGGATGAACTCGTGGTGCATTTGGTGCAGTACCGGCCCTTCGTCGTCGTACGATCCGATGTGCAGGATCTGAACCGACAGGCCCTCGTGGTAGGCTTCCAGCCTGAGCTTCGGCAGGGCAGGCAGGTTCTTTGCTTCCTGCACCTGCTCGAGGACGCTGGTAAACAGCGCGCCTGTGATCCACTCCGGCTGCATAATCATCATGATCCAATCCCAGGCGGACTTGTCCCTCGCGGTGGTAAAGGCCTCCATATCCTCAGCCCACCACAGACCTTCCAGAGGGGGCACCACGTAATCTCGGCCCAATGCCTTCTTGCTGGTGAACTTGATCTTGTAGGCCACGGCGTACAGCGCCTCGATGGCGTCCTTGTATTCCTGGGCGGTGTTGGGGTCTCCGTGTCCATCGATCATGAGGAATTGCATCGGCGGCACGTCCACCACCGCAAAGTTCTTGGCCGAGGGTTGGTACAAGTGCCTCAGTTGCTTCTTGAAATCGATCTTGGTCATTGTTGCTCTCCTTGCCCGTGACAGGGCATTCCACCCACCCCAATACAGGTACATACTACCCTGTCTGGCAAAAGCTGGCAATTCTTGCTGTCATTCTAGCGCTCTTTAGCGACCATGCTTTGATTTGCTGCCTGCTCTGTTGTGTGCTATCATAGCCCTATTCCGGGGACAGGGAGCAAGTAGGGCTTGGTCTGCCTGAACCCGGTGCCATCTGAAACCCGTGGTGATGTGCATGGAGATGCGAGACGCAGAGAGCAAGCCTGCCTCGGCGGACCGTTCGGGCCTTGTCCTGGCGGCGCTTCTCATTATCATAACCCTTCTGGCTTTGGGCCTTCGCCTCTACCGTCTGGACAATCAGAGCCTATGGTACGATGAGGGGTTCAGCGTCTACCTGGCCGGCATGGATATCGATGAGATCACGGCTCGAACGGCTGGCGACATCCAGCCTCCCCTGTACTACTATCTGCTGCATGGCTGGATCCAGCTTTTTGGTGACACCGAGTGGGCGCTGCGTGCCTTGTCGGTGTTGTTTGGTGTATTCACCGTTCCCCTGATCTATGCCGTCGCTCAGATCCTGTTCCGCAGCCGCCTCGCCGGGTTGCTTGCGGCGCTGCTTGTGGCTGTCTCACCCTTGCACATCTGGTACGGACAAGAGGTCCGCATGTATACCATGTTGACCTTCCTGTGCTTGCTGTCCAGCTACTTACTGCTCCTTGCCATTAGGACAAAACGGGAGTGGGCGATTCCCATCCTGTGGGCAGCTTATGCGGCGGCCAATGTTGCCGCCCTCTACACGCACTACTTCGCGCTCTTTATCCTTGCCTCCCAGGCAGTCTATGTGCTGGCCGTCCTTGTCGTGCAGCGATTTCGCCCCCTGCATCTCCTTCTGGGGAGTTTGGCCTCGGCCATTGCCACCCTGCTGCTCTACCTGCCCTGGATGCCCTATCTCTTCACTCGCTACGGTGCTGATGCCAGCTATTGGCCCGGCAAGCTCAAGCTCCACGAGGTGTTCCTGGACATTGCCCTGTTTTTCACAGGCGGTGAGTCGGTCACCGAGCCGGTCGGCATTGCCCTGGCCCTTGGCTTTGGCCTGATTTTCCTCGTCTGCCTTTACGTGCTGGTGTCTGATGCGACACGGGCAGCCCAGCCTGCGGAGGGTGTGTTCGGATTTCTTCCAACCTCGTACTTCCCGCTGCTATTCTTGTTACTATGCCTACTTCTCCCCCCGGCCCTTATCTTGGCCGTGTCTTACAACTCACCCAAGTTCAACGCACGCTATGTCATGGTTTCCCATCCTGCGCTGCTGCTGATACTGGCGGGAGGGTTGGCGGCGCTCTGGCAAAGGCGGGCCGGGTACCTGGGCAACGTGCTCCGCGGGGCGCTGTCCGCGTTGGCCCTGCTCTTGCTGCTGGGAGTCTCTGTCTATGCCGACCGCAATGCGTATGCCGACCCCGTCTTCTCGCGTGCCGACTTTCGTAGCGTTGCCCGTTACGTCCGCCAGCACATTGGGCCCGACGAAACGATCATCCTCACCTCGGGCCACATGTTCCCCGTGTGGGACTACTATGCTCCCGGCCTTGATCGCCATCTACTGCCTGACAGCCCAACGCTCGATACGAACGTGACCCTGGACTACACGATTGCCCAGGATCTGAACCAATGGCTGGCGGACAAGCGAGGCGTCTGGGTCGTGCTCTGGCAGGATGAAGTCGTGGATCCGACCGGGTACCTGACCGCCATGTTGGATGAGGTGGGCGACGAGCAAGCTGTTGAGCAATCTTTCCCCAGAGTGGAGCTGCGCCACTACCGGCTACCAGATGATGCCTTTCTCTCAGAGGTACCCGCTATTGCGCACCCGGCACAGGTTGACTTTGGCGGCCAACTTCGGTTACTGGGATACACCCAGACCGATGACCAGCACGTGGTTCTGTTCTGGGAGGCGCTCCAGCCGCTGGATGAGGACTATCGTGTATCCATCGTGCTGCGCGACACGGAAGGCCAGGTTTGGGGCAAATGGGACGGACGCCCCGCCGCCTACCTCTACCCAACCGATCGGTGGCGCGTGGGCCAGGTCGTATTCGGCCGCTACGAATTGGTGCCCTTACCTGGAACTCCGCCGGGTGATTATGGCCTGGAGGTGAGTGTCTACTCGGAGGAGAATCTCGATGGCCTGGACATTCTCGACCAGGCAGGCGCGCCCCAGGGAAGGCGCGCCATGCTGGGGGCGGTGCGGCTGTCGGTGCCTGCCGTGGAAGAAGGCGAGATGGAGATTCCCCACCCAGGCCAGATCGAGATGGGTGATGGACTGGGGCTCCTGGGCTGGGATCTGGATCGCTTTGAGGCCCAACCCGGCGATCGGATGTTGCTGTCGCTGATCTGGTCGGTCCAGTCCCCTCCCCCGGGCGACTATCGGGTGCAGGTTCTCGCCACCGACGAGACAGGCCAGACCCATGACGCAGGTACCTTCCCGCCCACTAATCTGTGGCACCCTACAACCATCTGGTTACCCGGGCAGGCCTGGCGCGGCCAGATGACCTTTCGCTTGCCGATCCAGGCCGAGCCTGGTGAGGCTCGGCTCTCTGTCCAGCTCTTGGATGCCAATGGAGAACCTCTTGGTGCTCCTGCCGACCTGACGACGATCGCTGTGCTGCCTACAGATAGGGTCTTTACTCCTCCCCAGCCCCAGGCTCCCCGTCAGGCTAACTTTGACAATCAACTTCTCCTATTGGGGGCCGATCTAGCCCCCAACCCTGCACCACGCGACGGTATTGTCCAGGTCACTCTGTACTGGCAGGCTCTGGCAGACATGGACATTCCCTACACCGTCTTTGTTCATCTACTGGATGCCAAGGGCGAGGTCGCAGCCGGGCATGACGGACAGCCGGTATCCGGCGCGCGCCCGACGACCAGTTGGGTCCCTGGGGAGTTCATCACCGATCGGCATGATCTGTCCCTCCCTGCCGATCTGCTTCCTGGGGAGTATGTGATCGAAGTTGGCATGTACGACGCCGGAGCGCCCGACCTGCCGCGCCTGTCGGTCTTGGGCGAGGACGGGCAGGCCGCGACCGATCGGGTCATCTTTGGTCCCGTGCAGCTGCGATGAAGGGGGAGCGCCCAACCCATCCTTGCTCTGAAAGCGCCCTCGGCGTTGCGGGCATCCACGCCACGCGTGATCCCGTATCGCTCTGAACCCGCCCTCAGAGCCCGCGCATGACCTTCCAACTTGCCTGTTTTGGCGTGTGAGACCAATCTGTGTATAATACGGGCGTGTTTGGAGGAACCGGCGGAGGATTAGAGGATGCCAATCTACTTGTATGAATGCGATTCGTGCGGCGTGCGCTTTGAACGGCTAGAGCGCATGTCGGCCGAGCCGCTGAGCCAGTGCCCCGAGTGTGAAGGTCAGGTCCACCGCGTCATTCAGCCGGTGGGCGTCATCTTCAAAGGCTCTGGTTTCTACATCACGGACAATCGCCAGGTTTCCTCTCCAACCCTGACGCCGCCCAAGGAATTGGACAAGCCGAAGGAAAAGAAGGAACTGCCCGCTGGGGAAACCAAGAAGGAGCTGCCCCCTCCCAAGGAGACCGGGAAGAAGGATGGGACTGACTGACGCGACCAGGTCGCATAGAGTCCAAGATGCCAGCGGGTCCCCAAGCAGAAGGGGCCCGCTTTTCTTGTTGTCTGCTGGCCTACATCTGGAAACGTCCCGAGGCCGGGACTACTTTGTACTCGAAATTGGTGACGTACTCGAGAAGCTGACCTTTTAGCTCTGCCCACTGGGGGCTGTCCAGAATCTCGCGCATTTTGTCCGCGCTATCGGTGATGCCTGCGGTCAAGATCTGGGGACCATCACCGTACAACGTGTACCATGCCTCAGTGGGCTGCCAGCCCATCTTCATCAGCGCTGGCGCAAAGGTCTGCATCGCAAACTCAAAGTAGGTTTGCTCTTGCCCGGGACGGATGTCCCAACTCATTAGCAATTTTATAGCCACAGAGTCCGAGTCCTCCATCTTTGTATGGGGTTCTGAGTCAATGCCGGGATTCAGAACCGGATAGCCCTACGAAAGCGGTCGCCGTTTTGCGAGAAAGGCCCGACGATGGCCAGATTTAGCTTCTCCATCTCAAAGATTTCGCCGGCCAGCCGCTGGACATCGCTGGTCTGCACTGCCTCGAAGCGGGACACCGCCTCCGACGGCTCCAACACCTCAGGCCCCAGAAGTTGTTGTTGGGCATACCATGCCGCAACCGAAAACGAATCCTCCAGTGACAGCGCCAGGCGACCCTTCACAAACTCCACGGTCTTGACCAGTTCACTCCACGGGATCGGTTCCTGCCGCAGCCGGTCCAACTCATCAAGAATGGCGCGAATGGCCTCTTCCGTCCGGTCCGGTCCAACGCCAGCGAAAATGCCCATCGTGCCGGTGTCCTGCAAGCTGCTGACGAACGAGCCGATGCTATAGGCCAGGCCCAACTCCTCTCGCACCTGCTGGAATAGGCGCGATTGCATCCCTTCACCCAGGATCACGTTGAGCAACTGCAGCCCAAAGCGGTCCGGACTTGCGCGTGACAGCCCTGTGAAGCTGAAACTCAGGTGAGCCTGCTCTGTCTCCTTGAACCTGACCTCCAGCTTTGGCCCCCCGGCAGTAACCGGCGCGGGAGCCCAGTCGGCTGGTGAGCCCGGTTCCCAACTAGACAGGTTTGACTGCGCCCAGGCCACGACCTGTTCGTGGTCCACCTGCCCGGCAAGTCCCAGGATCACTCTCCCGGGGCGATAGTGCTCTGCCATATAGCCAAGCAACGCGCCGCGAGTGAGCGCGGCCACGCTCTGTTTGGTGCCTGCCACGTCCCTGCCAAGAGGGTGTTGGGGCCACTGCAACTGGTTGACCAGGAACTGGGACAGGCCCTCAGGGGCATCAAGGATCGAGCTGATCTCTTCGCCAATGATCGCCCGCTCTTTCTCCACATCCGATGCCGCGAATCTGGGGTGGAGCAACATGTCGCCTACGACATCCAGCGCTTCGTGCAAGTGGGCTGAGGCAACCTTGGCCCAGTAGAGGGTCGTCTCCAGGCCTGTGCTGGCCCCCAATATCCCGCCCTTGCCCTCGATTGCCTCGGCGATTTCGAGGGGCGTCTGGCGGCGCTCAGTCCCCTTGAACACCATGTGCTCGATGAAATGTGATGCCCCGGCAAGAGGTTCGCTCTCGTACCTCGATCCCACGTTCAAGAAGAAGGCTAGGCTTACCGACTGGACGTGAGGCAGCCTCACGGTCAGGATGCGCAGACCGTTGGCCAGGGTTGTCATCTCGTACATCTACTGGCTCCTGAGCTGCTCCAGAATCGCTTGCGCGCTTTCCGTAGCTCGCGGATCGGTGCCCTTGTCCAGATCCTGGAATTTCTCAAATGCTTGGATCGCCTCGTCGATCCGATTCAGCATCGCGTACACGGTACCCGCACCGTAGTGGGCTTCGGCTAGGTCCGGCTGAAGCTCTATGGCCTTGCGATATTGTTCCAGGGCCATATCGAGATAGTCCGTCCCGCCCTCAGGCCCCTGCTTTTGCACGTACGCTGCCGCCAGGTTGGAGCGTATGTNNACGGCCTTGGTGTAGATCTCTATCGCCTCGTCCAGCTTGCCGAGCCTGTAGTAGGTCACGCCCAGGTTGCTCATCACATCGACGTTATCCGGTTCCAGCTCCAGGACCTTCTGATACTCCTCAGCGGCCTTGGCAAACTGCATGGCCTCATAGTATTCATTTCCCTTTTGGAAGTGCCCTTCGGCCGCCGGCCTGCATCCGGTCAGTGCCAGCAGCCCGATCAGCAGAAAAAGTGCAACTTTGTGGGTGTTTCTCATCGCGTTGATTCTCCTCTTGGCCTGTAGTACGCAAAGCACAATCTCGTCGATAGAGCGGTTTCACCAAACTACACGATCCGGAACGCGTCTACCAGCGTACATCGCCGCACGCGCGCAAAGTCCAGCGCGCTGGTTATGCCCTCGCCCGTGGGGCTGGCGATGGAGAAAGACGTGAACCCCTCACCGCCAAAGCCCAGGCCAGCCAGGCTGGGACCG
>JABAHP010003397.1_pt1 | contig 14153 bp, 7 predicted proteins | sample 7062081 | NCBI WGS metagenome assembly JABAHP01 (sample SAMN14534357, study PRJNA622989) | marine sediment metagenome | biome: marine biome [ENVO:00000428]; feature: marine pelagic biome [ENVO:01000023]; material: deep marine sediment [ENVO:00002113] | place: India: Gulf of Kutch | collected... | reverse complement strand
AGGGCCGTCGCCGCACAGGACGAGTGTCTGTCCCTGGAAATCCTTTAGATATTGTCTGCAGCATGAAACGGCATGTGCGGTTCCTCTTTGCTCTTTCTGTTGAATCCAGACGATATCGACGGCCTTGTTGAACCGCTCTTTAATCTGTTCGTTGCCGAAGCCGACGACGACGTAAATTTTTTCTATGCCGACCTCTCTGCAGGCATCGAGAACGTATGCGAGCATAGGCCGGCCGCATACCTCGTGCAGCACTTTCGGGAGTTCTGTGTGCATCCTTTTGCTAATTCCGGCCGCCAGTATTATCGCCACTCTTTCTGTCATAAAATCTTTTATCCTGTTATGTTAATCGCGCCCGTCTTTAGGAGAACAGGCCATCGCGATTTAAGTCTACCCGGCCAGGACTCGAACCTGGAATATGGGCACCAAAAGCCCATGTGTTACCAATTACACCACCGGGTAATCCGGTTGACTATCAGTTATTGAAAAACGGACATCGAAGATAGTCAATATTAACTAATCAAAATTCAAACACTTGTCACGGAGACCGTCTTGTAACGGCCCGGTTTGGCCCTGTCGGAGGCTTGAGTCAGCCACGCCGTGAAAACTGCTGACCCCAAAAGGTCAATTTTAAGTCTACCCCGTGCGACAGAGCAATTTCAAAGGCGGTAATTTACACGATTGTTTTCAGGTAATCAAGGGTTTTTCTTAGGAAAAATGGCTTATCAGCATTAAAAGGCAGTTTTTTACAGAAAAAACCGGAATAATCCGATATTTACGCCCCAATAATCCAGATTTCTTACTTATTGTAATAAGACACCAAATTTGTGTTATTGCGATTTTTCCGGATGATAAACCTTGGAAAAGGAGCCAGAAAGCTTGTATTTTTTAGGCAGATTTGATATTGTATTGGAAGTGATGCTCATCTACGTTGCTAAGCCGAGATAAGGAAGAATCCAGGCTATAATTTGAGGAACACAAAATGTGGTGGAAAAGCTCATCTATTCTTATTGCTTTTGTTGTGATAGCAATTTCAGGCAACTTTTCCCTTACTGCTTGTCCATCGGCTGATCTTACCGGGAACTGTTTTGTCGATTTTGAGGATTTCGCCCTGATGGCAAATCAATGGCCCAATGTATACGATAACAATAACGTAAACACGTTGGCAACTCAGTGGCTTACCGGCTACCCAAATATTCCGGATGATATGACATATATACCAGATGGGGAATTTGAAATGGGTGACCATTTTGCTGAAGGGGAGCTAGATGAACTGCCCATCCATGCTGTATTGCTTGATGCATTTTTTGTGGGCAAATACGAGATAACGAATCAGCAGTACTGTGATTATCTTAATTCTGCTTTAGGCAGCGGCTCAATATACCTATCCGATAACGTAGTGTACGGCAACGGGAACGGTCAAGGTTATTGCGATACATCGGCAAGCAGTTCTTACAGTCAAATCTTTTACAGCGGAGGTGTTTTCAGTGTTGGAACCAAAGATGGTCGTGATATGTCGGATGACCCGATGGTGATGGTAAGCTGGTATGGTGGGGCTGCTTATTGTAACTGGCGAAGCGCCCGTGAGGGATATCAACAGTGCTACGACCCCTGTGATCCCAACTGGCCTTGTGACTTTTCTAAAAATGGTTACCGCCTTGCGACTGAGGCGGAATGGGAGTACGCCGCCCGCGGGGGTGAGCAGAATCCGTACTATCGTTTTCCTTGGGGTGATACCATTTCACACAGTCAGGCGAATTACCACGCTATCCCCAACTACATATACGATGTAAGCCCAACCACTGGCTATCATTCGCTTTGGAACAGCGTTTATCCTTATACATCACCGGTTGGATTTTTTGATGGTACTGTCAAGTATAAAGCCAACTACAACTGGCCCGGAAGTGCCACAAGTTATCAGACAACCAACGGAGCCAATGACTACGGTCTCTATGATATGGCAGGTAATGTTTATGAGTGGTGCAACGACTGGTACGATTCGGATTACTATGAAACAAGCCAATATGATAATCCAAAAGGTCCTGCCAGCGGGTCTTGGCGTGTTCTCCGCGGCGGCTGTTGGGCCAGCCAAGCGTCCCGCTGCCGGATTACGTTCCGCTTTGCCATCCACGTCCCGGACTATCGGAGCATGGGCCTCGGATTTCGTATTGCTCTGCACTTGGAGTAATCCTTTGCTCCTTGAATTCGATCTCAGCGAGGTTCGGATTTCATAAAAATCGGGAAAGCCGATTTTCTGACTATTTACTCAAGTGAAATTTAAGTGAAGAAATAAAGCGGGTTGCCGGGCCGGTGCTTGAGGATTTAATCCTGGTCCTCTACTGCGGCATAGTGGTATTCGCCCTCGTTGGAGGCCTCGTATGGCTGTTTTGCTTTGCCGGTATCTACAATGGAGGCCACAGCCTGTTTTTCCTGGGCCTCTGCCTGTTGGCGCATCTGCTCGTATTCCTTGAGCGTCATCATTACTTCCCTTGCCTGGCTTCCCTTGTATTCGCCGAGTATTCCCGAAGCGGCCATCATCTCGATAATGCGTGAAGCTCTTGCATAGCCGATGTTGAGGCGGCGCTGCAGGAGGGATACGCTCCCACGCTGTGAATCCAAAACAATCCGAACGCCCTCGTCAAAAAGCTCATCCTTTTGCATATCGGTGACATCGATTTTATTTAGCTGGGTAAGTTCAGGATGGAATTGAGGCTCTGCAATTTCTTTAAGATACTTTACGATTCGCCTTAGCTCTGTCTCGTCGACAAAAGTTCCCTGTGCGCGTGCCAAATCGCTTGAGCCGGGCTTTAGGAAGAGCATGTCGCCTTCACCGAGCAGGGTTTCGGCGCCGTTCTGGTCGAGAACGATTCTGCTGTCGAGCCTTGCGGCGACGCGGAAACCGATTCTGGAGGGCATGTTTGACTTTATCAGTCCGGTGACGACGGTGGCCTGCGGTCGCTGAGTTGCCAGGACAATATGAATACCGATTGCACGGCTCTTCTGGGCGAGACGGACGATATATGCTTCTATCTCCTTTGCCGCGGTCATCATCAAATCTGCGAGCTCATCGATAACAATCACAATGTATCGGAGTCTCTTTGGGATCTTTGCTGCTTCGTCCTCACTACCGGGATTGAAGCGTTTAATGATCTCGTCGGCACCGAGCCTGTTATACTCGGCCACGTTCCTTACCCTTGCCTCCGCGAGTAGGGCGTAGCGCTCGTCCATTTTGACGGTGGCCCATTCGAGTATCTGGACGGCGCGCTGGGTATCTGTGACTATGGGGCACATCAGATGGGGGATGGTGTTAAAGACGGTCATCTCGACCATCTTGGGGTCGATTAGAATCACCTTTACCTCGTCGGGGCGCTTTGTAAGGAGGATTCCCGTGATGATGCTGTTAATGCAGACGCTTTTTCCTGAGCCTGTTGTTCCTGCGATGAGCAGGTGCGGCATAGTTGTGAGGTCGGAGATAAGCGCTTCGCCGGATGAATCCTTGCCGAGAAAGAGTGGGATTTCCATTCTCTCGGGCCTTCTTCCTGCCAGTTGCATTATGTCCTTTATGCGTACTTTTTCTTTTTCGGTGTTTGGTACTTCAATGCCGATGGTATGCTTTCCCGGCAATGGAGCCACTACTCGAACAGCTCCTACGCCGAGTGCGCGAGCTATATCGTTTGCAAGAGTGCTAATCTGGCTTACCTTGACACCTGCGGCGAGTTCCAGCTCGAACATTGTGACGACGGGTCCTGTATCGGCGGCGACCACGCGGGCATTGACGCTGAACTCTGTGAGCAATTTTTCGAGAGCGGCGGCCTTTGCCTTTACGACCTTTTCCTGGACCGCAGCGAAAGTGTGCTCAGGCTCAACGAGGAGGTCCAAAGGGGGCAGAGTATAATCTTCATAGCTGGGTGGCACATAGGGCTTTTGCGGCTTTTTGGTCTTTGGGGGTATTAATTTGAATTGTTTTGGCTCCGGCGGCGCAATTCCTTTTGCCTCATGGCGGAGTGCTCTTACAGGTGCTGGAGCCGGGGACTTTACGCTTAGCTTTTTCCAAATCTGTCCCAAGGCTTCCGATCTTTGCTTTGCCGCTGTGAATGCCGAGGCGGGTGCTCCGACCATCTTTCCTGCCGCCAGGCCAAACCATCGCAACACGGAGAGGATAACGCTGTCAGCCAGGAGGACAATGCCAACAATCCAAGTGGCTAAAATGAGTATGAATGTGCCAAGCAAGGCAAGCTGGCTGCGGAGAAAGAGCACGGTTCCGATGCCAAGGAGGCCTCCTGAACCCATCGGAAAAGCGTAGAGGCGATGGGGCCACAAGCAATAAAAAGTGCTGGAAGCAGCAACGGTCAGCAGTGCGAGGCCAATTGCCCTCAAAACGGTCTGGCCCGTAGATCGATTTGTGAGTTTTGCAATCAGCCAGGAAATTACGGAAGCGAGCATGATAAAGACGCCGGGCCCAATGTAATATAGCAAATGATAGGCGCAAAAGGCACCTATTGAGCCGCACCAGTTTGTTGTGGGGTTGTTGTGTGGGTAGACAAACTTGCTTGGCCAATCACCGATATCAAAACTGACGCAACTGCAAAAAAGGACCAGGAAAGCCGCGATACCGACAAATTCGATGGCTGTTTTGTATATTACTTTGTCTTTCATACGGACACTTTACTCATTTTGCGAAAGCATTTAGGCCCGATAAAAAGGGCCTTTCCGGCAATGCGCACAAACATTGCGTAACCCTTCCGGAGTTTATATCGGCCAGATTCGGGTTTTTCTGCACAATTGCCGGAGAGGAACTGCTGAGGGTAATGCCGGATGGATGGTAGTTGAATGGAGACTAAAAGGGGTGTGCTGCCTGGAATTTGGCGGGATATTGTCCCAAGATGGGCGTCAGATGGCGAGTGAAGGCCATGAGAAAATTGCTAATATTTATGCGACTTATTGCTTCTATGTCTATGTGAATAAGGGCTTTATGTGCCTTTCGTAGATGTTTTCGGTCACGTTCTGCGCGATTATGTCGGCGTATTTATCCAGCGCGTCGAAATAGCGAGGGCCCATTTCAGCGGCGATTTTGTAGGCTACATGTAAGAGCTGTCGGAGGTTGAGGTCATAATTCTGGCACGATTGGTCGTGCCTGAGGGCCGAGGCAAAGGTTTCAGAGTCCCATTTGTCAACGACATGGGGAGTGGGGAGGGCGGCGATGTCTATATCAATGACGGTTTCGTATGGTCCACAAAGTTCGTCGATTCGTGAGATTGCCACGGCGTAAACTTCTTTGGCAAGAGCGAGGCCGTCACCACCGGCCATTGCCAGACCAATCAGCTCTTCGAGCCATGTTGTGCCGGCGGTTTTAAGGTGCAGGCCGGCGTCGAATTTCTTCAGCGTGTCTGCTATTGGGCCGTAGATTGAGAACTTGTCACTGCCGGAGTGGACGCTCAGTTTCAAATCCCGGGGGAGGTCGAATTCATTGGCGGCAAAGGCGACTAAGGCGACGTCGGCTTCGAATTCATTTGCAAATTTATCAACGTCACCGACGTAATCGACGCCTTTGTTGAACCGGCCTGTGAATTTCGGGGCGATTGTCCCGGCGGGAATTCCTTCGTCGGCAATGGCGGCAAGGATGAAAAGCATTTCGACGGGGGTTTGGGGCTGGTCGGTTTCGTCCATCGAGACTTCTGTGATGAAGTTGCCTGTTCCTTTGGCTGACTCGATGTGGCGATAAATTTTGCCCGCTTCTTTTATCGCCAGCAGACACTTAGCTGCTATATCCCGGACCTGCTGGGCGGATATTTCGAAAGTTGCATCGATGCCGGGGATTATGAGCGAGCCGATGAGCTTTTTGTGCTTTTCGATGAAGGCTTGTATTTCGCTTTCCTGTGCCGGTTGGCCCATGAAGTCGGCGACGTCAAGGGTGAAGAAGTCGCTGGATTCGATGAAGGCATCGACGTTGTATAGGCCGATATGGTCGGCATCCACGAAATAGGAGTCTTCAAAGGCCGCTGCCGAGACGGCATCGTCGGCCTCTTTGCGAGTGTCCTGTGGCGTTGTGCCGATGATAGTGTGCTCCCTGTTGGATTTATTCCAGACGGGGGTGATTTTTATGCCCTGCTGTTTTGCCTTTATTATGGCGGTGAGTTGTGCTTTTCCCTGCCGGCCGAACCTATCACCGATTCCAAACGAATACTTTTCCAGCTTCATGGGTTAGTTTTCCTTTCTGTTATTTCTTTTCAGCGTTTGAGCGGAGTATAGCAGACTTTCATTTTGTAACAAGCCGAAATGCCAGAACGGGTCGGCCTGCTTTCTGAAAGCGGCCTTGCAGTTTTATCCAGTCTTCATTGTTAGCATTGCTTACAGAGGTACTTATGGTAACACGAGCAGGAAGGCTTTTTTGTTCCATTGGCTCGAGCGTTACTTCCCAGCGGTCCGGTGTAAGTTTGCATCCTTGGGGGGTGTTTTGGACGGTTATGGTTCCAGTGACTGCTTTGTCGCTGAAATTATATGCCAGGAGATTAAGGTTCGTTTCCTTATTCGACGGGACAGAATGGGCCTGGCGGTCGAGCATTGTCGAGTTGTTGTGCATCTGGAGCTGTAAGACCACGGGTGAGGGTTTGCCTGCTCGAAACGCCGAAGAGCACGGGGGCTGTTCCAAATGCAGTTTTAGGGCGGTATCTTTCTGGACAATGACGAAAATGGGGGCCGAATCAATCTTGGCCGGCGTGTTTTTACCAAGGGGCCTGCCGAGATAATCGTAAGCGGCTTCTATTGATAAGCTTTTTGGCAGCGGCCAGCTTGTTGATTTTTTCGCCCAGATGACGAGGACATTTCGTTGCCGGCCATCAGGCCGGGAATTGAAGGCGTATACGCGGACGGCCGGGTTTTCCTTTGGGGTCCATCGGCCCAGACATTTTGCTCCAGCCAGTAGGCGGCCGAGCGCCGCGAGGGCGACGTAACCGGGGCGGGGAGTCTGGTCGTGTCGCAGGAGGCCGAACTGTACCTGGCTTTCGTGGTAGTTGCCCAAGATGAAGAAAAAGTGGCGGTTGACACCGGCAAATAGGCTGGATGCATAGGAACGTGCGATAAATTCGGCCTGTTTTATTTCGTCTTCGCGTGACATTTCGCTCCAGGGTCTTGCTGTTTTGGCTACGGCCCGGACTCCACATTCGGTGATCCAAATGGGCCTGCCGCACGCGGCCTGCCGTGCCGGCGCGAACTGGGTCAGATAGTCATCCGGTTTTTGATATGAGTGAATGTTGTATGTTTCGAAATATGGCCAAGTCTGATTTTCAAGCACGCCTTTGGTGTGCAGAGGCGTCCCAGCACCGGCGTAGACGTTCCAGCAGACGGTCAAATCGGGATTGCCGGACTTGTAGCCGAGGTACGCCGCTTTCTGGTGGGAGCACATTTCGTCGATTGTGTGGCCTCCAAAATTGATGATATTTGCTTCGTTCCATGGCTCCCATGCGAGTACGCGGCCTTTGTAGCGCTGCGCCATGGCTTTGCAGAACCTGTACAGGTGACGCAGGTCCCTTGGGAAGCGTTTGAAGCGTCGTTTGCCGTCAAGCTGTTCATTCAGGGCCCAGCCTGGTGTGTCGTGAAATACCTGCAGGATTTTTAGCCCGTGTTGTGCCTGGAAAGTCGCTGCGGTGTCATAGGTAGTTTTTTCAGGGAGTTTGTCTGGCTCCGGCTGAAAGCCGCCCCAGCTCATACGGTCGCGTATCCAGTTCACACCAGCAAGAGCGGCCAGTTGGGCGAACCGTTCCTGGCGAGCGGGTTGGTTGGATGCGAACCATGAGGTAGCGGAGTCGACACATATAGGTGAATCCTGTGGCACGGGTTCTGCCAGTGTTGCCAGGACGGCGGCCGTTGTCCAATTCGTCAATTTTCCTTTAGCATTTAGAAATTCGATTCGGTACCAGCCGATTCGGAGCCCACTGATTTTCAGGTTCGATGTTTTTTGGTTGATAGAGCCTTGTTTAATAACAGCCCTGCGGTCATCGAGCAGGCGCCAGCTTGAAGTGCTTTCCGGTATCTTGACATTTACATCCTCGCCCAGCAGGAAGACGTTGCCGGGATGCTGCGGGTGTGCGGTTGGGATTTTCCTGGGGATGGTCTGCAAAGAGCGATTTAAGTCTGTTTGAGGCCTCTCTTTAAGCCCGAAACTTACGGATGTAACCGACACTAAAAATACGAGACATAAAGCCCTGAGTTTTCCTGACAGCAGGCTTGAATTTTGCATTATCATCCTCCGATTAATCTTTTCATGGTTTTTCAACAGGGTGGTTTGCCAGTTGGGACAGGGCAGTCGTGGGGACATTGGGGGCGATGTCAGCGACTTTGGCTGCACGGATGAAGTCATTGGCGGTAAGCACTATGCCTTCGCTTTTAGCACCCTGTAATTTCAGGAATGTATCCGTCCCTGCCGGCGGCCTGCACCCGCGGATAAGAGCCGCTTTGACCTCGTTCAATCGAATTAACGCGGCGGCATCCTTTGAGAAAGGTGTATCAAGGTCATCAATCGACAAATTTTGGACGTCTCCGGCGACGAGCGCGTGACGTAAGTCGGGTTTGGCCAACTGAAGCTGTATGTTGCTAAGCTTGAGGCCTTTTACATGGCGGCAATAGAAGCCGTAAGCCGAGAGTCTGCCGAACATCGAGTACTCCGGGTATGCTGTGGGGTTTTCAGGTATGGGGCGGGCTGCATCCTTTTTTGTTCCCCCGCCTGCAAACGATAGTCTTGCGTTGCTGATTGTGACGTTTTCTATCGGGTAGCCGGGCAGGCCGGAGATAGCACAGCCGGTGGGATTGGCGCCGGTCGCTTCGATATTACTGATGGTGATGTTGCGCATCGCGCCCATTTTGGGCTTTTCCATATCCTTTTTGAACGGGCGGGCGCGATTGCCAAGACGCAAAAAGATTGGGGCACCTATGCCGTCCATCGAGATGTTTGATATAACTACTCGGTCCATTGTTCCACCGTCCACTATTTCCAGGGCGATGCCCGCCAGGCGCGTGTCGTAGATTGCGCAGCCGGTCATGACGATATTCTGAAAGCCGCCGTTTGATTCGGTGCCCATTTTCAGGCCGTTGCAGAGGCTGCTCAGGACGCAGTTGCTGACCGTCACATTTCTGCAAGGTCTTGCGGCGGTGCTCTTTAGGACGATGGCGTCGTCTCCCGAGGTGATATTGCAGTTGGAGATTAGGACCCGATGGCAGCAATCGATATTGATGCCGTCGTTGTTGGCGTTGACGCGGCTTCTGACGATGATTCCATCGATGAGCACGTCGTCACAGGCGAGGTAGTGCTGGACCCACATGGGAGAATTCTGGATTGTCACATCTTTTACCGTAACGTTTTGGCACTGGATAATTCGAATCATGTATGGGCGAACCTTATATGGTCCTTTGAAGGTTCGGCCCCGGCCGTCGATTGTGCCGTTGCCCGTGATGGCGATGCGTTTTAGCTTTTCGCCGTAAATCAGGCTTTTGTCGGTGTAGTTGTCCGTGTAGGACCTGAAGGCCTGAACTGTCGGGGGGTAGTCTTTGAGGCTGGAACTGCCCAAAAGTGTGGAGCCTGTATCGAGCCTGAGGGTGACGTTGCTTTTCATGTAGATTGTGCCTGACAGGAAAGCGCCGGGCGGGAAATAGACGATCCCGCCGCCATTTTCGGCGGATTCGTCGATTGCCTTCTGAATGGATTTGGTGCAGATTGTTTTGCCGTCCGGTTTGGCGCCGTAGTCACGGATGTCATAAATAATTTCAGCGCCGAAGACGGAGGCCGTTGTGAAGAGGCACAGGAACGCCATTGAAATCCAGCATTTTGTTCTTCTCATAATTCCTTCTTTCTAATCGTTGTGATTTTTTTGTCGGTTATGCGTTTGCTATCAGATAAACCGAGTAAATAATCGCGGCGACACATCCCCAGCCGGCGAGGAATCCTATGACCGAGCTGCGGGATGGAATGAGTATCTCAAGACCGGTGTTTGGAAACAGGCTTCTCTTTTCGGGGACAACGACATCTGGTGGCAGGGTGCAGGGGACGGCCACCTGCTCGCCGGGCCTGACTGGGGTGCGGACGAGGGCGTAAAAGTTGTCGAGTTTTTCCCTGTCGACCGGTTTTGTCAGCAGGCTGACTATAACAGTGAGCAGGAATCCCGTCATAAGATAAAAAACCATCTGCCACGGCATATACAGTTCACCTTCCCACACCATAAAGTCAGGCAGCTTATCGGCGAAGTTTGCATGGAAGTCCCAAAGGACGAAATCGCCAAATGCGATTCTGCTGGTGAAAAGGAGGACGGCAAAACCGGCCAACGTCCCGGCCCAGGCACCGGCTACGGTTGTGCGTCTCCAGAAGAGGCCGAGCCAGAACGCGATTCCCATCATGGCCGAGACCTTCCAGAAAATCTCAAGTCCCTTCACGACGCCGGGCAGCCAATAGGCAAATGCGACGCCGCCAGCGACTATTACCAGCGAAGTAATTCGGGCGACAAGGACGTAGTGTTTCTGAGTTTTATCAGGTATCAGGGGCATGTAAACATTTTTTGTGAACAAGCCCGACGATGCAATCATAAACGAGTCGCATGAGCTCATTACAGAAGCAAGAAGGGCCGCAAGAAAAAGACCAAGCAGGCCGGGTAGTATTTTCGGCAGGAAGTCGGCGGCTATTATTCCGAATACGAGGTCGGGATGTTCGGGTTTAAAGCCGCGGCCTTGAAAATATGCAACGGCGGCAAGGCCTGTCAGACACCACGCCACTGTGCATACTCGTTTGACAAAGTTTCCACACATCCAGCCGACGCGTCCTTCGTTTTCTGTTTTACCGGCGGCACAATTGCCCATGGTATGTGGCTGGGTAACGATACCGACGAGACCGTTTATAGAAATCATTATTACATAGAAAAATCCAATCTCGCCGGGCGCTACGAGAGAAAACATTTCTTCGGCTTTCGGTCCTATTATATCGCGTATTCCGTCAAGGCCTCTGACCGAGGCAAGGACAAAGGGCAGCAGCAGAAAAGAGAAGATAACGGTTAGAACGCCCTGTATGAAGTCGGTAATGATTGCGGCGGAGAGGCCTCCGGCAATTCCGTATATAACGAACATCACTGTCATAACGGCGATAGCGACATTGGCATTGACGGAGCCTCCGGTGCCGGCATCAACAACGGCGCTTGAGCCCTTTAGCATAATGCCAATATTAATCGAGAGATTCAGCATCCCCACAACGGCAAACAGCTTCGCTACGCTGGGGCTAAACCTGGCTTCAAAGACATCGGCGGTTGTAATAGCCCTGAAACGTCTCATGACGGGCGCAATCAACCAGTAGAACGGCGTCGCGAATAGCCAGAGCCACTGGTACCATATACCGGAGAGGCCGTTTGTATAGCTTTTTGAGGCCACGCTTACGGCCTGGTCTGAATGTGTGCCGGTGCCAAAGGCGTGCATGACCATCATCGCCTTGCCGAACCTTCGAGGCATAAAGAAATCGGCGATGTTTTTTATTTTTCTTGCGGCCCAGACACCGATGCAGGTTATCCCGACAAGGTACAAACCCAAGACGAAAACGTCCGCAATGTGCAATCCCAGAAATGACATCTGTTATTAATTATTTTTTATTGGCTGTTTTCAAGGTTTTTCCATTCGGCCGCGGGCGGGCTGGAAATTAATCAGGGAAAACAACAAAAATAAATCGATAAATAAAAACCCCGCGGCGCATCCTTTCACCACGGGGAGAAAAAAACAATGTCCACAGTTCGCCCCGTAAGAGGCATTTTCCTTTTTTCGGGTCCCTTTTCCTCGGGGTCCATTAACGGAGTGCGGCCTGCATTACGATTTACGGATCTTTAGCCTCGAATATTTTCCGTGACTATTCCACACTCTCTTCCGGTATCTCAAGGTTTGTCACCGGCTTTTCCGGTATTTTTATTTCCACGCCGAGCTGTCCCAGTGTCAGGGCCACATCCGCCTGGTTGGGCTGAATTTCGAAACTGCGGCTGAGAAAATCCCTGGCGCGGACCTTGTCGTTTTTGCTTAAATAATAGTATCCGATTTGCTTGTAGTTTTCTGCAGAATTCGGCTCGATACGAATCGCCTGCTGATAACATGCGAGGACGTATTCATCAAGCCCCTGTCTCTGAAAGGCCATTGCAAGGTTGCGTGAGCCGGTTGAGGAAGTTGAGACCTGCCCCATGTATTTATGAGCCTGGAGCTTTGCCTTTTCCGTGTCACCGCTTTCGGCCATCATCTTTACCATTGCCGCCTGAGAATCCCGGTGGACAGGGTCAAATTGCAGTGCAATATTGTAATGATACTCGGCGGCAATGAGCAGGCCTTCGGCCTGATACAACTGGCCGAGTTCGAAATGGGCATCGGGATTTTCAAATTTTCGCTCGATTTCTCTGAGCAGCTGGTTTTTCCTCTCCTGGCCCATGGGCGGTGTGATTCTGGTTGTCCCGCTCGTCCTGATCCTGTCACTTTCGGTAGTTTCAGTGCACCCCGTGAGCAGCAAAGCGCAAAGGAAAAGCGCAAGGAGAGCATAAGGCGCGAAAGTGCGGAGTTTGATGGTTTTTATTTTTGATTTTTTGTTTTCGAGTTTGCTTTTACCGGCCATTTTATTCTCCCTAATTGAAAATCGAATTACTTCCATTTTGCCATCCTGCGCGAATCTCAATAAGCCCTGTTAGAGCCAACCGGTATGGCAGCTATAAGTTTTGATACCAAAAAGTTTGTGAGGGGGCAAGGAAAATTTTAATCCATTATAAAAATTCCCTTTTTCGATATTTCAGGATTAATCCCGTTATTGGTGGTGTTGCGCGAACAGATTTTGTTTGTAAGGTGGTAATCTGGGAGAGATGGAGCTTGATTATGGCGGTCTTAGGGGGTTCTTGACAATAGCCGGGAGATAACTTATGTTGTGTTTTTTTCATATATTTACGAACATAACGAGGTCTGAAATGGTAGTATCGCGTTTTGCGCCATCGCCAACAGGTTATTTGCACGTCGGCGGAGCCCGGACGGCCCTTTTTAACTGGCTCTGGGCCCGGCGGACGGGTGGTAAATTTATATTGCGTATTGAGGATACGGACCAGAAGCGCAATACTCCGACGGCGATTGAGCAGGTTATTGCGGACCTTCGCTGGCTCGGTATCGAATGGGACGAGGGTCCTGAGGTTGGGGGGGCAAATGGGCCGTATTTGCAGTCTGAGCGGCGGGATATCTACGATAAATACATAAAACAGCTTCTCGATGAGAAGAAGGCCTATTATTGTTTCGATACTGCTGATGATCTTAAGGCGATGCGCGAGCAGGCGGAGGCGCAGAAGAAGGGGTTTGTCTATCCACGTCCCGAGGTTTTTCCCGATGAAAGCTGCGCCGAGAGGAAGCGAGCAGAAGGCTTTCCTGTGACGGTACGCTTTGCGGTCGGCCGGGATGAGGAGATTGTGGTTGAGGATATGGTACGTGGCCAGGTGCAGTTTTCGGCCGGCGAGATAGGCGATTTTATTATCCAAAAAAGCGATGGATTTCCGACGTATAATTTTGCGTGCGTCGTCGATGATAAGCTTATGGGTGTGACGCACGTTATCCGGGGGCAGGAACACCTGATGAATACTCCGGGCCAGCAGGAATTATGGAAGGCTTTGGGTTTTGGCGAGCCTTTGAAGTACGCGCACATGTCCGTTACGGTCAGCGATACCGGCGGGAAGCTTTCCAAACGTGAGCGGCCGAAGGCTCTGCGTAAGGCCATCAAGAGTACAGAGGATGTAGACCTTGAACAGCTTGCGAAGGTTGGTGATATCAGCGTCGAAGAAATAAACGGCTTTCTTAAGGGTAAAACTACGCCGGACGTGCCCGCCATCGATGCGATGGCAAAATATCTGGGTGTTCATCTGCCTGAGATTAATGTTGTTGATTTCTTTAACAGTGGTTATCTGCCCGAGACCATGTTGAATTTTCTTGCACTGTTAGGCTGGAATCCCGGGGGGGACCGTGAAATTATGTTGCTTGAGGAATTAATCGAGTGTTTTGACCTTTCGCGGTTGACGAAGGCAAACAGTCTGTTCGACCGGGAGAAGCTTCTTGCCTTCAATACAGAGTACATCCGTAAAGTCGGCGGAGAAAAACTTTTTGGGCATTTTAAGGAGTACCTGAAGGCCGTC
>JABAHP010032970.1_pt1 | contig 14175 bp, 13 predicted proteins | sample 7062081 | NCBI WGS metagenome assembly JABAHP01 (sample SAMN14534357, study PRJNA622989) | marine sediment metagenome | biome: marine biome [ENVO:00000428]; feature: marine pelagic biome [ENVO:01000023]; material: deep marine sediment [ENVO:00002113] | place: India: Gulf of Kutch | collected... | reverse complement strand
GCGGACAAGTAGATAGAGTAACAGGACGTCAAAAAAATGTCAAGTCACATAAGGGTTTAAAATCAACCGACTGATAAAAAAGAAAAAATCGTTCCCAAAGGCATGGGGAAACGGGTCGATAAAGACTGAAATACGCCCCACCGGAAGGTGCGGTGCACACATCATCCTGAAACAATGCAGCCAGACAGCTTTATGAGAGCAAAAAAGCTGTCTGGCCGTTAAACCGTCTTATTAGGCGTCCTGATGGGCAGGTTCGGCCGATGCCCTCCGGAAGACGGTCTTGCCATCTTCGAAGTCGACTTCAACCACATCGCCGCGTATAAAAGCATGTTCAAGAAGTTTCAGGGCAAGAGGATTGAGCACTTCGCTCTGAATGGCTCTTTTCAGGGGCCGCGCCCCATATACAGGATCAAATCCCACCTCGGCCAGATGGTCCTTGGCCCGTTCGGTCAGAGAAAGGCTGATCCCCTGGCCATGTACATAGCGCTTCATACGGCCAAGCTGAATATCGACTATCTCCCTCAGCATTCCTCTGGTCAAAGGATTGAATATCAGCACTTCATCAACACGGTTCAGGAATTCCGGCTTGAAAAACATCCTCAGGTCGCTCATAACCCGGCTCCGTATTTCCTCCAGCTCAGGGGCTGCCCAGTGAATAGGGTGCTTCTGACGCTCCTCAAGCATCTCCTGTATGTGGGTACTTCCGATATTAGAGGTCATGATGATTACGGAATTACGGAAATCCACATGACGGCCGTGGCTGTCCGTAAGACGTCCATCGTCAAGCACCTGTAAAAGCAGGTTAAAGACCTCAGGGTGGGCTTTTTCTACCTCATCAAAGAGAACAACACTATATGGCTTCCTCCTGACAGCCTCTGTCAGTTGGCCGCCCTCTTCATAACCCACATATCCCGGTGGGGCCCCGATAAGACGTGCCACGGTATGCCTCTCCTGATATTCAGACATGTCAATCCGGGTCATGGCGTTCTCATCATCGAACAGGAACTCGGCAAGAGCACGGGCAAGCTCCGTTTTACCCACTCCCGTAGGGCCAAGAAAAATAAACGATCCGATAGGGCGGTTCGGGTCCTGTATACCCGCGCGGGCTCGTCTGACCGCATCGGAAACGGTAACGACAGCCTCATCCTGGCCAACAACACGGAGCCTCAGACGGTCCTCCATTTTCAGAAGCTTCTCCACCTCGCCTCGGCCTCAAGCATACGCGACACAGGGATACCCGTCCAGCGCGACACCACTTCGGCCACATCCTCTTCGCTCACTTCCTCCTTGAGCATGCGGCGGGTCTTCTGACGTTTTGCCAGCTTCTCGCTCTCAGCCTCAAGCGCATGCTGAAGGTCGGGAAGTTCACCATATCGGATCTCGGCCGCCCGCGTGAGATCACCATCACGCTCGGCTCTCTCTGACTCACCTTTTTTCGACTCTAACTGTTCTTTCAGATCACGGATCTTCTGGATTATTTCTTTTTCACTGAGCCACTGGGCGCGCAGGGCATTGCGCTTTTCACTGAGTTCAGCCATCTCCCGCTCTATGACCTCAAGCTGCTCTTCGTTTTCACCGACATCACGCTGCAGCCCCTGTTTTTCAATTTCACAACGGCGCATGCCCCGTTCCAGCTCATCAAGCTCCACAGGCATGCTGTCTATCTCCATACGAAGCTTCGATGCAGCCTCGTCAATAAGATCAATCGCCTTGTCTGGGAGGAAACGGTCTGTTATATACCGGTTTGAAAGCTCAGCTGCTGACACAAGCGCCGAGTCCTTTATCTTCACCCCATGATGAACCTCGTAACGTTCATTCAGGCCCCTGAGTATACTGATGGTGTCCTCAACCGACGGTTCATCAACAAGGACAGGCTGAAACCGGCGTTCAAGGGCGGCGTCCTTCTCAATATGTTTACGATACTCGTCCAGCGTAGTGGCGCCTACACACCTGAGTTCACCTCTAGCCAGGGCCGGCTTGAGCATATTCGAGGCGTCGATGGCGCCCTCGGCCGCCCCCGCGCCCACCAGGGTGTGCATTTCATCAATGAAGAGAATGATTCGGCCTTCAGCCTGTTCTATCTCTTTCAGAACAGCCTTCAGACGGTCCTCGAACTCGCCACGGAACTTGGCCCCGGCTATCAACGCGCCCATATCGAGGGAAACGACCTTCCTGTTCTTGAGGGTTTCGGGCACATCCCCCAGTACGATACGCTGGGCAAGCCCCTCCGCAATGGCGGTCTTACCAACTCCGGGATCCCCGATGAGAACAGGATTGTTCTTGGTCCTTCGGGAGAGGACCTGGATAACCCGGCGTATCTCATCATTTCGTCCTATGACCGGATCAAGTTTGCCTTTCTTGGATAGTTCCGTAAGGTCCTTACTGTAGCGCTTGAGCGCCTGATACTTGTCCTCAGGGTTCTGGTCCGTCACACTCTGTCCGCCGCGCACTTGCTGCATTGCCTTAAGTACTGCATCTTGTGATACACCATGATTTTTAAGTATATTGGCTCCCGGCCCTCCAACGCTCAGGATACCTATCAACAGATGCTCCACGCTGATAAACTGGTCCTGCAAGTGACCGGCTTCCTTCTCGGCCTTCTCCAGGACTTCACGGAACGGAGCGGAGGCATATATCTGCCCCATGGCCGTTGAGCCCGAAACCTTCGGATATTGCTCGATCTCATGGTCAAGTTCTTTTCTGATTGCCGCAAGATCCGCCCCAAGCGAGCTCACTATCTGTGCGGCCACACCCTCCTCATCCGAGAGGATGGAGAGTAGCAGATGTTCTGGTTTCAGCTCCTGATTGCCCTTCTGCTCTGCCAGGTTCTGGGCCTCCTGCAAGGCCTCCTGGCTTTTTATGGTCAATTTATCCATTCTCATAAGCATTACTCCTCTTCAAGGAAAAGTCTGCGGATCTTTTTTTCAAAATTTCGGCGGGTGGTATCCTCCAGGAAGTCCATCATTTCCTCAACCTCCTGCTGGAGCACTTCAAGGCGGTGTCTCATCCTCAAAATGATATCTACCCCGGCCCGGTTCACACCAAGCTCACGGGTCAGATTCAATACCAGTCCGAGCCGCTCAACGTCTTCCTGGCTGTAAAGCCGCTGGCCACCAAGCCTGCGGGGCTTTACAAACCCTTCCCTCTCATACATCCGGAGGGTCTGCGGATGCACCTGAAGCATCTCTGATACCACACTTATTAAATAAAGCTTCTTCCCGCTGTCCTCGATAATCTTGTCCATAGGTCTTTACTCCATCGCCTCTCTCGGGTCAGTCCGGTAAGCCTTTTCAATACGTTCCACGGCATCCCGTTCCTCCGGGTTGAGACCCTTGGGAACTACAATGGCGATCTCGACGTACATGTCCCCTCGTGCGCCTCCGCCCTTGCCGGGCATGCCTTTGCCCTTAAGCTTGAAGCGTTGGCCTCCCTGTGTTCCCTCAGGCAAGGTCATCCGGGTTTTTCCATCAATGGTCGGCACATTGACCTTGGCCCCAAGTGCAGCCTCGCCGAAAGTGACCGGGAGCTTAAGCTTGAGGATTCTTCCATCGCGTTCAAAATAGCGATGTGGAGTAACTCGCACCCTGAGCTTCAGGTCACCCGGGGGGCCACCCCCTGCCCCGCCATTTCCCATCCCGGTCAATTTGACAACTGAGCCGTTTTCGACTCCTGCGGGAATTTTCGCATTAACAGTATCGGAACGGGACATCATGCCCTTTCCCTGGCACCTCGGACAGACTTTCGTAACTTTTTGACCAGTGCCGCCGCATGTCCGACAGGTATTCGTCACCCGAAAAAATCCTTTTGAGGTATGTGTCTTGCCTGTGCCCCCACAATCTGAGCAGGGGGTTGAACTCTCGATTCCGCTGCCATTGCACTGGCCACAGGAAACTTCGCGCTGGATATTCAGGCGGCGCGTTAATCCAGCGAAGGCCTCCTCAAGGGAAACCTCAACCTGGGAAACAATATCCGCCCCCTTGAAGGCCCGCATACGGGTGCCGGCTGTCCCGGCACTGGCACCGAATATATCGGAGAAAATATCTCTAAAACCGCCAGAGGAACCAAAAATGTCCTCAAACCCACCAGCCCCGGCACCAAATCCCTGGAATCCCCCTTCTCCAAACGGGGAGCGGCCATAGGTATCGTATTCCTTTTTTTTCTTAGGGTCGCCGAGCACAGCATAGGCTTCGTTAATTTCCTTGAACCTGTCCTCAGCTGACTTGTCGCCCGGATTAAGGTCGGGGTGGTATTTGCGGGCAAGTTTACGGTATGCCTTTTTTACCTCTTCAACCGAAGAACCCTTCTTTAATCCAAGTATTTCGTAATAGTCTTTTACCTGCGACATTTAATTGTTTTCCTCCGACTTTTATTATGTCATCTTTAGTCGGTTCATGTCAATATCATTAGCCCGTACGACTAAAGCATTTGCGCCAAGCATGCTCAAGAACATCTATTAAAGTGTATCAGAGAATAGGCATGAAGAAAAGTGGCTCCAGGGGAAATCCTCAAGGGCACATCTTGTGTTGATGAATGAAGATAAATTCTAATTCCCCTGAGACCATGATAAGCAAGAAGGGGCGCCGGGTGCAAAGCAGCCCGACGCCCCGGAGGTAGGCCATGACTTACCCAAGTATCCTGTCCAGACGCTCCAGGTCGTTGATGACCTTCCACTTGCCGCCTCCGGACTCCACCTTGCCCTGCCACTCGGTCAGGCGCTCAAGGTACTCTCGCGGATTGACGTTGTCGGCACGCAGCTTCGTAACGTTGAGTGCTATGACCTCAAAACCCTTGAGTTCAAATGGCACGTCGCGCACATAGCCTTTCGGGAGGTCCTCTTTCATGTCCGAGAAAACGAGGATGTATTTTTCCCCGGGGCCAGCCTCATTCAGGTACTCAACTGCCTGGAGTATCCCTCCGCTTATATCGGTATATGCACTGCCCTTTGCGCTGCTGAAGTTCCTGTCAACGTCGTCGCGGAACTTGAGCCGCTGCTTGTTAGATACCGAGGGTCGTGTATCAAAGGTCATTCGGGTTATTATGTCCTTCTCGCTGAAGCTTCCGCTGTCAATGCGGGCCACAGCCATCGAGTCGCCGGGCTCAAGCGTGCCCAGAAGATAGTTGACGATTGCTTGCGCCTTCTTTATCTCCTGGGTATATGTGCCCGACGTGTCCACGAGCATGTAGACGCCCGTGGCGTGCGCCTTCGAGTCAACACAGCCCCCCTGCGAGACCAGGAGTACGGCCATGAGCATCATCCTTATGATCATCTGTTTCATTTTATCTCTCCTCCCTTCGCTTCCTCACCCTTCCTTTGCTGCACCTTTGTTGATGACTTGAGTTTTATCACCTGCTCTACCCACAGAAGCGGGAATGTCAGGAGGTCGTATATGCTCAGCATTAGGTTGCCAAGCCCCTTGGCAAAGTTGCCGGCCAGCCGGAGGAAGAAAGCGGTGAACCGCAGAAACCCCTCCACGATTATGCCAATCACGGTTCGTCCTGAGTGCACAAAGCTCTCAAACGGCACGGCCACACATGCAAGGGCAAAGGGAAGGATGAATCCCAGCACCATCTGGCCCACCATGGGGATGACGCTTGTAGTGGTACTGGCGACACCTTCCGACTCGGCAAGGGTCTGCACAAGAGCCAGCCGCTCCGTAGCGATGATATCGCGCATGAAGGCCAGGGAACTTTCAACGCAGGCCATGATAAAGAGGATCGAGAATGCCCCCCACATGAACCACTTGCGTTTCCGGTCCGCAATGTTCCCGATGACCGGGAACAGCCGTGTGATGCGCAGGGCCTCCATCAAAAAGATACCCATGGTTGTTTCCACCAGGATTATGACCATTGCCGCCACCTGGGACATTTTAAATGGTCCGAGGTAGCTGCCACCACCTACCATCTCGCTCATGGGCAGCGCTATAAGATTGAAGTTAACGACACCGCCACCCATCGCTATGAGCATGACCACAGAGGAGATAAAGAACTGGGTCAGGGCCGAAGATGAAAGTGTACGGACGGACTGGTCCGTGCCTGCCCGTATCCCCTCGTACTCCTTCATCATATTGTCAATGCGTACAGAGCGTTCCAGAATTCCCTTGATTGTCTTGTCCATGCTCTGCATGGTCTGTGAGGCCTTACGCCAGTATGGCATCATTTTCTCAAGAAGTCCGTGTCTGGTCTTGCTCTGTTTGCGGTACTCGTCCAGGGCGTCCTTGTGGTGCTTGTCAATGGAACCCTTAATCTCCTTGAGGATGTTTGACACCATGCTGTCGCCTGTGGCCGGGATCTTTGCGACGGCATCCACGGCATCCACCCATCCGGGCGGAGGGGGAGGTGTCTCGGTGCTCTCGCGGTAGTCATCATCAATACGTGAGACGAGGTCCGACATGCTGCGGTGCATGGCCGGATACGCCTCAAGGTCACGGGTGACCACATTGTTGATACGTATGAACTCACGTTCTATCTTATGTTCGACCGCCTCGGCGCCGGTCGACAGAAGCACCTCGCGGTTTCGCTGCCTGAGACGCTGATACCCAAGCATGACCGAACGGGCCCCAAGCCTCAGCACATGATGAAAAACGTGAGTAAGTGAACGTATCAGATGGTGCGCATAGGTACGCGCCAGATACAGCACTACAACAAACACTGCCGCCAGAACCACGATTGAGACAGTGGGGGCGTCAGGCCAAAACATAAGCTGGCTCATCATATCCTACCTCCTGATGAGCTTTGGCGAACCGTATCAGAAATTGAAACGGGCCGCCAAAGTTTGCCTTTGGCGGCCCGGCTGGCATGTCCTTTATTACAGGATGTAGCCCCGAAGCTCTGCGTCCCGGAATTTCTTCCGGTTTGCTCTGAGACAAAGGAACGTTTATACGCGCCCTTTACTCAAGCTGTACTTTTTTATACTCCAAACGCGAACAAAAAAATGTGATTCAAATCACAAAAAACTGACGCCTCATAAAAAAACTTTTTTATTCTCCCTGACCAGCCTCAATGACCGGTCCACTTAAAGTCCTCAGGAATACCTCAATTAAAGGAACCTCCTCATCAGTTATCTCCCCGTGCGCCACGGATCTGTCTAACTCAAGACTATCACGCTCCCCTGCGATCTTCTGATAATGTTTTAAGACCTCGCGAAGGGTGAAGAACTGACCAGCATGCATATAGGGCGGATGGTCAGCAACATTACGTAGCGTTGGAGTTTTAAACGCTCCAACGTATTTTTCCGTTTCCGTATCGATAAAACGCAGTTCACCACAGTCACGGGGAACCGCATCAGAGTATCGGCTCATACAGTTGAACTCGTCGGCAAGCACTCCTATGATACCGTCCGCCCGGCCGCGGTCAAATCCATTGTCATCGGGCACTCCCACATTATGGAACGAACCGTTTGTGAACATAGGCCCGGTGTGACAATTAATGCATCCGGCCTTCCCAATGAACAGCCTGAGCCCCATCGCCTCTTCAGGGCTCATTTGCTTTTCCATCGCTTCACGGTCCCCGTTGACAGCGGCTGCCACATACCGATCAAAGCGAGATTCGCCCGGCATAATGGTCCGGGCATACGCTCCTATGGCCTTGCCCATATTGGCATACACACGATTTACATCTTCCCGCATCCGGGGGGGCATGTTCACCCAGTCCTTCAGGGCATCTGCGTCCTCAAGAGAAGGCCGTCCGCTGGGGCGAAGGCTCGATGTCTCGGGCAGGGGACCGAATATCGCCTGATATTCATCCTTGTAATAGCGTGCTATGACCTGGAAACACATTGTTCTGGTAAACCCGTGTTCCACCGGGCTTTCAAGTGGTCCAAGCGCCTGCGACCAGAGACTGTCCTTGCGTCCATCCCAGAACAGCCACGACTGATATCCCAGACCGAGAATGGGCATCGTCCTCCTGGCGGTAGTCCCCATCCCATGCGCCAGAGGCAGGGCATCGGTAAAGACGTAATCAGGACGATGGCATGTGCCGCAGGAAACCTTTTCGTTCCCGCTGAAACGGGAATCGAAGAAAAAGCTCTTTCCCAGAGCGACCGCACGGGGGTCATCAGCATACGCGTTCGATGGAACAGGAGGCAAAGGAGATAGCGCCTCAATCCACAGACCCTTCATTTTTTCCATTTCTTCAGAGCTCCACTGGTGTGGATCTTCTGGATGCATGGCCCTCAAGACACCAGGCACTATCAGCAGGCCCAGAAAAAGAAATACTACCAATACGCTGATCGTCTTCACCTTCATACAGCCTCCCCGGTCATCGCGTCTCTCACTTCAGGTCAAGCATGAAAACCACACTGTCAGAAATGTTTTCGTTCTGTATCATGAACGTAACCGTCCAGAAACCCGGCATGCTGAAATGCATCCCCTCAATCAGATAACTTCCTTTTTCCAGAGACATGGTCGCTTCAGGCTGTGTCTGCATACCATGGCCGTGCTCGGGCATCCAGCCCTCAACACTGATCTCTGCGTCCTCTAAAGGCTTGCCCTGGGCATCTTTAATATTAAGGGTCCACGCATGCACCTTGCCTACTGGTATAGTATCGGGCTCCGGAGAATAAGAAACCGAAAGGTCACCGCGCCTCGAGGTCCTGGTTTTCGAGAAGTCTTTTTCTTCAGGCATGCGGGAGACAGACATGTCTTTATGCATCGCATGCTCTCCGGCTTCTCCGTGCTCCATATGGCCGGCATGCCCCTCCAGCATTCCTTCACGCGGCATGACATCGGGAAAATCAAATGTCACCGAGTCCTCGCCAGCACCGGCGTTCACGCTTATCTTAAGCTGCCAGTGGCCGGGCATGGTAAGATGCACCTTTTGGGCAGAATAAATGCCGCCGCCGCGTTCACTTATTTCCGGGGTTCCCGGTATCCCGTGCCCGTGCATGGGCATCCAGGGCTCAACGGTTATCCTGGCGCCCTTGACATCTCGGTCCTCGCGGTTGTGCACAATAATATCCATCTTGTTCTCGCCAACAGACAATTTCCCTTCTTCGACCACAAGCTCAACGCTATAGAGGCCATGATCGGTCGGCTTGAACATACTGTTGTCATAGTGCTTGGTGAACTGCTCCCCGTGAGCTGCATGTGAATGCATCATGGTTTCCTGCTCAGTCTTTTCCTTGAGTTCCTCCGAGCCTGTGGCGCAGCCTGCAAGAACAAACACTCCCAGTAAAAAGCAAAAGAATCTCATGGCCCCTCCTTGACTGAAACGTACTGACAGAGTATCACTTTTCAGTATCTTTATCTTACAGGGTAATTTATACAATGACAACAATTACCCGCTATCAGGTATACTTATTCAGGGGACTATGAAACGATTGAGAATTATATTCATAGTGTTTATCAGTTTTTTGTCTTTTGTCCTGGTGTCATGCAATGAAGACTCCGAAGGCACGCGCACCAAGGCTCTGAACAAACCATCACACCCTCTCGACGCTCATTTCAGCAAACGGTATACTGATGACCTTCCAGATCTCATAGCACGCCGGTACATTCGAGTGCTCACAACCATAAACCGTACAAACTTCTTTCTGCAGGATACTCTGGCACACGGTTTTGAGTACTCCCTTTTAAAAGACTACGAGAAGTATCTCAACAACTCCCTGAAAGACCGAAAACTCAAGGTGGTCATCGAGTTCATTCCGGTCACGCGCGACCAGCTCATACCCGGCCTTCTCGAAGGCCGGGGGGATATTGCAGCTGCGGGACTGACCATTACACCCAAGCGAAAAAACCTAGTCGATTTCACACGCCCTTATCTCAGTGGAATAGAAGAGCTTATTGTATCTCACAAGAGCGTGGACGATATCTCCTCTGTAGATAGCCTTTCCGGGCACGAAGTCTTCGTCCGTGAGTCCAGCAGTTACTTTGAAAGCCTTGTTGATCTCAATCAGGAGTTAGAGGACAAAGGGCTTTCCCACGTGGACATTGTCAAGGCCGATGAAGCCCTTGAAACCGAAGACATTCTTGAGATGGTCAATACCGGCGCATTGGATATTACCGTGGCTGACAGCCACCTGGCAGAAATATGGTCAAAGGTTTTTCCCGACATCAGGGTCCATGAGGACATCGTTCTTCGCAGCGGGGGCCGCATCGCCTGGATGGTGAGAAAAGACAATCCAAAGCTCAAGGAAAGCCTGAACGCATTTATCAAGACTCGCGAACAGGGCACGCTGCTGGGCAACATCTATTTCAACAGATACTACAAGAACACAAAATGGTTACAGAACCCTCTGGCGACCCAAACGCCTGAACTGGACAAGCATTTCAGGAAATATGGCGAGCAATACGGCTTTGACTGGCTCTTGCTCAAAGCACTTGCCTTTCAGGAGTCCGGCCTTGATCATAAGAAAAAAAGCCCTGTGGGAGCACTGGGGCTCATGCAGATACGTCCCTCTACGGCGATGGACGATAATGTCGGCATCAGTAACTACAAAACCCCTGAAGGAAACATCCATGCCGGGACCAGGTATCTGGCATTTCTGCGTGACCATTATTACAGCAATCCCGGAATCAGCGAACGCAACCGTGTCCGCCTAGCCCTGGCAGCTTATAATGCAGGACCGGCAAAGGTCCGCAAGGCCAGAAAACTCGCAGAGCGCATGAACCTTAACCCAAGCAGCTGGTTCAGGAATGTAGAGGTGGCCATGCTCAGACTTGTCGGCTACGAAACTGTGAAGTATGTAAGCAATATCAACAAATACTATATCCTCTTTCATAATGCCAGGAAAATAGAGGCCCGCAGAGATCAGGCAAAGGAAAAGAGCATGTAATGCCTATGCACACAGGTGAACACTTAAGGTATAATTGAAGCGTTCATGCACAGGGGGAAAACGATAAGAGCACAGCGCTTTCAGCTCACTCCTCTTCTTTTTTGTTCGCTGAGTCCCATGAAAACAGAATGCCTTCAGGATCAGATTTGATCACGTTTGCGCACAAGCAATCAGGGCAATTGAGCCTTCCATGGGATGAAGTCGTTGTAAGTCCTAAAATACAGGAAACAGTTGAAACTTCTCTTCCTGCACCATCGCGGACAAAGGAAGGGCTCAGATACATTTTTGAACAAACGGCAAAACGCCCTGTTGAGCTTTTTATCACGGACAACGCCACAAGCCTTTTCTCCATGCGTCCCTCAAAGAACGGTGGACTGACGGTACGGCTGCACCATATGTTTCTCAGGGCTGACGATACGGTCATTGCTGAACTGGCCGGATACTTAAGAAGAAGCAGAGGCAAGACACCTCTTTTCTGGCATTTCGTGAAACAGAACACACATCTCCTCCGCGAACGTCCACCCCGCAACATAACAATGACGACAAAGGGGAAATGCCATGACCTGAAAGAGATATTTGACCGTCTGAACCATGAGTATTTTAACGGAGAACTGACTTGCAAACTTACCTGGGGGAGAAAGAACCGCAGGCGGGTCAGGAAAAGCCGAACGNNGAAGTTATTCCTCCCATTCGGACACCATCCGCATAAATCCCATTCTGGACAGCTTTCGGGTGCCCCGATATTTCGTGGAATTTATCGTGTACCACGAAATGCTTCATGCAAATCTGGGGATAGAAAGGAAGAACGGACGCAGGGCACTGCATACTCCCCTATTCAAGAAACTGGAGCGCCGTTTTTCCCATTACGACCGTGCCCTGACATGGGAGCGTAAAAACTCTTTGTGATCCCCCCGGTTAATCATCAGTAGACAGAGCGCATTTTCCCTGTCATAGTATCCAAGATAATGCTGTCAATAACCTCAGAGTCTTTCAGGATATCAGCCCGTATGAACCTTCTGTCATGGCTTATCATTTGTATCTGAAGGCCTTTTCTTTCGAAATTTTTTTGTAACTCCATGAAAGCCCTATTAATACCGAGATGTTTGTGAGGCGCCCCCATTGCAGAACGGCATGTTGAGCCATAACCGACAACCGGCGAGTGACTTTGTGATACAGCCATTCCTGGCCAAAGAAGGATTAAAGCCAGAATTACGATGATTTTATTCATTAAGTTTCTTAATGCCATTCAAGAACTCCCGGTATCCCTGTATTTCAACTTTAGTTGTTCATTCTGAAGAACTATTGAACGAAAGTTGAAGAAATTATGAATTTTCAACAAAATCCCAATTAAGGGTTACAAAAGGTAACACCTAGTGCTATAATAATTGCAGGGGAAGGTAATAGAAAGGAAGGATGAGTATGAGTACAGAACCAAAAAAGTATAGGGAACTTAACAATACAATAGGCCAGCTTATCAAAAAAATAAGGAAAAACAAAGGGTTATCCCAAATGAAGCTTGCCTCCATGCTGGGGATAAGTTACCAACAGCTGCAGAAATATGAATACGGGCGCTCCCAGATCAGCATTGGAAGACTGAAACAGATATCCGATGTACTTGGAATATCGATCAATACCTTCATTCAGGAGCAGCCGAAGGTGCCCGATATTGATGAGCATGTCTGGCTCTCCCATAATGAGATACGGCTTCTGAAGCTTTTCAGAAAACTGGAGGATGAAAAGCAGCAGTCCAACGTACTGGGGATGTTCGAATCTCTTCTGGGACTTCTGGACCGGGAACGCGAACAGTGTGAAGGCGATGTGAAACTGGGACATTACTCCACCTCATAAGTCTGCACCATTTTAGAACGACAAAACTCGAGGCGCTTCGGTTTACTGAAGCGCCTCTTTTATTTATGGGCTGCTCAGCCATTTATGTCTCCTTGTTCAGCGGTCTTAGATTAGAGAAAAGGCATTATTAAGCCGATCCTTCTGAAGCAGGCCATGAAATGTATCGAGTAATCAATCAAAGGAAGAATGGTGCCGAGGGCGGGACTCGAACCCGCACGGGTTGCCCCACACGCCCCTCAACCGTGCGTGTCTACCAATTCCACCACCTCGGCGGGAAGTTTAATTTTACCTCAATACCTGCAGGGGATTCAACTTGGAAACCAGCATGTTCAGGGAATGGTTCTACGCCTGCTCCTTAACCAGCGCAATAAGGTCGCTCATATTTTCGATAAGGAAGTCAGCATCGCTCAGCGTCTCACGAGGCCGGAATCCCCACGCAGCTGCAACAGTCAGTACTCCCGCCCCCCGGGCCGCCATAATGTCGTAATTACTGTCGCCAACCATAAGAGAGTCTGCAGCCCGTTTTCCCGCCTTTTGAAGGGCATATTCCACGGCCCTTGGAGAAGGCTTCTTCTCCGGCACGGTATCCGCCCCGGCAACAAATAAAAAATATTCGAGCAGACCAAGATTCTCAAGAAGCCGGGCGGAGAAGCTCTCCCGCTTGTTGGAAAGTACTGCCATGGTTATGCCAGCATCACTGAGTACCTGAAGGGTTCCCTTCACCCCCGGATAAGGTCGTGACCGGTCGGAAAGATGTGCCCCATAATGCTCCAAGAATGTCTCTACGACATTTGAATGATACTTCATCATGTCATGCGGCTTGAGTACTTTCTCCACGAGCCTGTTGAGCCCTTCGCCCACAAGGGATACGGTTTCTTCTATACTCAACGGCCCTAGCCCAATGGGAGCGAGTGCCGCATTAAGTGAGACGGTAATGTCCTCACTTGTGTCCACAAGGGTACCGTCAAGGTCGAATATCACGAATTCAACAGGCATGGGATTATATTGTATCACAGGCTTTTTCAGATATACCTACCATCTTCTTCCGTAAAAAAAGGCCGCCCAGCCGGGCGGCCCTGTACTTGCAAAAGTGTCTACTTCTCTATTATCTCATACGTTCCGTCTGAACTTACCTGAACAACAGCATTCAGCGACCTGCTGTTGTAACCTTTCTTTACAAGCTTTTTCTGAGCCATACCAGCCATAATGCCGGTATTGCAGTGAACAAGTATCTCCTTGTTCTTGGGAAGCTCGTTCATCCTGCTGTCCAGGTCATCAAGTGGAATATTTACTGCGCCCTCGAACATTCCCCCGCCGGCAGCGTCTGTGTCACGCACATCCAGGATCAATTTGTCATCAGGTTTGCTCTTGAGAACCTGCTCGAATTCCTCTATGCCTATCTCGCCCTTTGGGATCTTTTTGACATAGACGATCTTAGTCTCCATATCACCCTTGGCGATCTTACCCTTTGAGTTCTTCCAAGCCTGGAGACCACCGTTCAGCGCTGATGTGTTCTTGTATCCCCAGCCTCGGACGGTCTTGAACGCTTCGACATC
>JABAHP010003313.1_pt2 | contig 14184 bp, 17 predicted proteins | sample 7062081 | NCBI WGS metagenome assembly JABAHP01 (sample SAMN14534357, study PRJNA622989) | marine sediment metagenome | biome: marine biome [ENVO:00000428]; feature: marine pelagic biome [ENVO:01000023]; material: deep marine sediment [ENVO:00002113] | place: India: Gulf of Kutch | collected... | reverse complement strand
CTTTTTCTCGAAATACCGGATCTTGTACGGCAGCCCAGAGGTGAATCGTAGGATCTCCACATTCTCGGCGCCGTGCTTCTCGATCAGCCCCCTCAGGCGCTCCTCCACGGCTTGCTGAGAGGATTGCATAGGATCGGTCTGGAAGGCATCGGCCGCCTTTCCAGTCTCGGCGGCGCGTGCCACGTCCTCGTAGGAAGCGACGCCGCCCTCCTGCTTCGACTCTTCCTGCAAGCCAAGCATACGCTCTATGTCGGCGTAGGAGGTCACTTCACGTAGCCCCACTGTTTGAGCATGTCGAGCGCCTTGTCAGGCGGCACGCCTTGGGTCTTCAACTCTTGCAAGGTTGCCTGTCGATCTTCACGCGAATTGAAGTCGTCGCCGCTCGTCCACATGCTATCCGCCCTCCTTTGTGCCTCGGCAAACTGCCTGCGCTCCTCATCGGTGGCGCCCGGCCCCAACTCAGAGATGTCGAATCCCTCTCGGAGCAGTCTACGCTTGAGCCGCATGCCACGCGCCATCTTCTCTTTGAGCAGCTTGACTGCGCCGCGAAACTCAGAGTCTGACAGATCCTTGTTGATCATGTTCTCGCGCAGATAGTTGATCTCTTGCATGGCAGCCTGTGCGCCGGTGATTTGCTTCCTGTAGGCACTGAAGATCTGCTCTGCCTGCTGCTTCCACTGAGTGTACTTCTCGAGGTTTTGCTTGTCCTCGGCTGACAGCGCGCTCTGCCCGAGCTGACTGGATCTCTCGATGGTGCGCTTGATCCATTGCTCGCCCTTGCCGGTCCACGTGGTGAACTTCGGATCGTACTTCTCCATGAGCAAGTCCACCTGGCCCATGAGATCCTGTTGCTCGCTGAGCTTTGTTTGTAGCTTGCTCCGAACCGGCTTGGTCGCGCCTTCCTTCTCGAAGCCTACTCTGAGAGAAACCTCGGACTTTTGAAGCTTGGCCAGCCTCTCAAAAGCCCTATTGAATTCCTCTGGCTTCTCGACCATGGCCTGCCCGGTATGGATATAACCCATCTCACGGGCGGCTGCATTTTGCAGGCCGGCGAACCTCTCATCGTCGGCGTGCATGGCCAGGCTGTCGTTGTAGAGCTTCTCTGTATCTGCGAGCCACTCGTCATTCATGAATTTCTCTTGCACGGCGAGTGGGTCCTGCTGGGGGTGCGGCATCTTTCTGGGATCCGCATCGATGACACCGTCCTTCGCCATACGAAGGAGGCGCGCCCGGACATCCATGTAGGTCTGGAGCTGCCTCTCTGGCGGCGCCGCTCTGATCTCGGCCAACGCTGTGCCCATCTCTTCCAGAGTGGCCTTTTCCTTCGCCATGCGGCGCTTCCGTATGCGCTCGAACGTCTGCTCCCTCCGACTCTCTTGCATCTCCCGATGAGCTTCTACAGCCCGGGCCTCACCAGTGAATTGAAACGCCTCCTTGGGGGAGATCTCCGCCAGTGGATTGACGTTGCCCTTCATGGCCTCCTGCCTGGCGCCCATGAGTTGGAGCTGCCTGTCTTTCTCGGCCTCAGCCTTGGCTAGCTCCTGTTCCCGATTGAAGCGCATCTGGTCCATACGAGCTTCGTTGGCCCGGGCCGCCGACGCATTGGCCATGATGGAGGCCAAATCTGGATATCTGACTTGTGGAACCCAAGGATTGCCGCGTGCCATTTGGATCTCCTACCTGTTCCTGTAGTAGTCGTAGGCCATCAGGTTGCCCCCGAGGCCAGATAGGCCCTGTGCCAATGCTGCCATCTCGCCGCCAGCCGGCGTTCCCGTATATGGTAGGCCGCCCATCAGGGCACTGACCTGTCCACCGGCGCCGCCTACGATGGCATTTGCCTGTCCGCTAGCACCCTGCATGATGAGGCTTGCTAGGGCCTGAGCCTGTGCCTGGTTCATACTGGCTTGCTGTCCGCCGAGGGCCGACAAAATACCAGCCTGTGCCCCACCTTGGCCGGTGTACAAATTGGCCATCTGTGTGCCGCCCTGAGCCGCCAGATTGGCCAGGAAATTGCCACCGGCCATTTGTCCCTGCGCCAGCGCTTGATTCATGCCTGCAGTGAGACCAGCCCCCTGAGATCCTAGTCCTGCAACTTGACCAGCCAGGCCAGCCTGTAGGCCTGCCATCTGTCCGGCCGCGCCGAAACCCAGTCCCGCCAGCCCCATCTGATTCGACTGAGCCTGAAGAGCGGCCGCATTGTTGGATGCCGCCTGCCCCATGACCCCCTGCGCGCCGAGGGATGCACGCTGCCCAGCAAGCGCCATGCGCCTCTGAATGACGTTCTCCGCTTCCTGCGACGCCAGCCCCTGATTGAACTGCATCAACTCCTGCATGGTGCGGCCCGACAGTCGGCCGCCTCGCGCTGCCGCCGCCCGATTGATCGCCTGCTCACCCTGTTGCTGCCTGAATTGGTAGCCAGGGTCGGCCTCAATGTTTGCCAGGATCTGATCTGGCGAGAGCTCGGCCGCGGCTACGTCTGCCAGGCCGCCTCTCACATCGTAGGTATCGATCGGAGCGGCGGCGCCCTCTGCCATTCCCTGCAGCCCTATGGTGGGCGCTAATGTCTCCCCGATTCGCCCACCAGCACTCTCCAACCCCTGCTGGGCAGCCCCGATTTGCCCCAGGGTTTGTGCCAGGCCGCCGGCCATGGTCGACTCGAACCCTTGCTGGCCGAGCTGCGCTTGAAGACCCGCCAGATCCAGGCCGCCCTGTAGAGATGCGCGCGCGGCGTCATATCCTTGTCCCAGCTCGTTGAGCGCCATGGAACCGAATGCCTGTAGATTCTGCCCTCCCATGCCGTATAGCGAGTTCAGGGCAGACCGCGCTTCGTCGGTGGCACTTCCGATGATTCCAGATGCACTCTGGCCGGCTCCCTGCGCGATGCCGCTGGCTTGTTGAGCGGTGGCGGCCTGCTGCTCCGCCGCTTCTTCCTGTGCCTTGCGGCTTTGGTAGGCGCCGTACACGGCCGCTCCAGCGGCAGCCACTGTTGCCCCGATAGCGATTGCGGTCATAACACCCATGTCACACCTTCTTGACCCAGTTGGTTTGGAGTTTCTCGAATCCGCGCCGCTCGTACACCTTCTCGATCTCCTCTGGTGTACATCCAACGGCCGACATAAAGATCACCTCTACTCCCCTATCCCTCGCCCATTCCTCGAAATGATCAAGCAGGGCCTTTCCGGCGCCTTTCTTTCTCCACTTCGGGTGGATCCACCAGAAGATCTCCTGCGCCGTTAGCACGTTGTGGCTCACCCAAAGAGGCATGAGAGTGACCCCAAGAGCACCTATGTGTCTCCCATCTGCCTTCACCACAAACAGATTGAGGTGTTCATACTCGATCAGAGTACCCAAGAATTGGATCACGCCGTACTCGTCGTATTCCCACAGCCGATCGTAGCCGGCCTCTTCATTCAGGGCTCTAGTCATCGCCGCGATACTCTCCAGATCGTCCTCTGTTGCTTCTCTGACTTCAATCATGGATGTGCCTTCTCGTGTCCAACGCCTTCGAGCTTCACTCGAACGCCGCAGTTGTAGACCATTACGTCACCGGAGAATGTATCGCCGACCGCTCCACCCTTCCTTTTGAATGCGAACAGACAAGCGTCACCCTTGTTCAGAGCGGCGCCAGATATCGCCGTGAATGTGGTTCTGACCAGCTCTCCCTCGGCCGATACGGTGATCGCGGCGAGCTCCTCCTCGGTCTCGGTGAAGGTATCGCCAGGTGATCCAGCCGCGTAACCGAGGGCGAGCACCACATCGCCGGACGCCCCAGCGCCCCTGGCCCATTCCACGAACGGCTCTAGACTCGTGCCTTCCTGCCAGTTGTTCGGCAGCTTGCCGGCTTTACAAATGGCCGTGGTAGAGGCATCTGCCAATTGGGCGGCCTTCAAATCGCTGTGTACCGCTATGGTGGCCGGATGCTCCACGAGGTGAAGTGGAAGGTCGCCGTACATGCCCGTGTTGTGGTCGAACCCAAGAATCGTCCACATGTTCCGCAAGTACTTCGACCAGTCACGCGTGAATGCGTATCCGCCGACAGTCTCTTCCACGGCACGTGATACAGCTCTTGGTATGGAAAGCTTCATGTCTCCAGCTTCTCCACCCTGGCCTTGGCCTTCACCACGACGCATTTGACCGGATCACTGATGGTGACCCGTACGGTTCGCTGCCTGAATGCGCCGAGCCGTTGCCATCGCACTCGAGTTTCATACTTGCCGATGGTCCCGATCGTGGCCCAGTGCTCATTCGACCAGGTCTTTCCACCATTGTCGCTGAAGTCGAGCATGGCCTGCGGGTCGGAGCCTTGGCCTGTCGTTAGGCCGGTTCCGGTCTCCATATCCAGGTAGAACTCGTCCATGACCCCACGAGAGCCGCTGCCCGGGTTGATCGGCGCCGTTGTCATACGCCTCACCAGATCGGCGCTGTTCTCGCTGTAAACATCCATGTCCATCTCGTAGATGTTACCATTCGAGTAGTCACCCACGAGCTGGAGTCGCCACGGGTTGGCGTAGCAGTTGGCGCGCCATCGACTCATACCGGCCGACTTTCGTGTGTGCCACAGGCCGGTGGTGAGGTCGTACACAACAGTCAAGTCGCTAAAGAGTAACACGTAGAAGGTGTGACCTTCTTGAGTGTACGTGAACGACTCGGCCGTGGCCGGGGACGCGGCCGCCTCGATGAGCCGTACGATCCCAGGCGGTGCGATGGGCTTCGGGTCGTAGCCGGCAGCCATGTAGACCTGGTAGTCGTCCCCCAGCCAGAACACTCTATTCATGGCTTTCGTGATGGAACCGAGCGCCATGCACCCATGCTCCATGAAGCCGGACCCAGCCCGCTGGAACGGAAACGACGCCGTTCCTACGTTGTTCCAAACCTCCGTCGAGCGCTCGCCGAACAACCAGAGCTCACGGTGGTCTGATACCAGGCCGACCAGATTGTCGGAGAACGTGTCAGCACGCGAAAAATCAACAGCCGACCATGATGTGAAATCATCGAGGCCGCTCAGGTAAAACTGCTCAGTGCCCTTCTTTGCGGCGATCCCATAGCCGTCCTGGTAGGCGGCGCCGATCAGATCGAATTCTGGCAACTCCAAAATCTGACCGACCCGGGCCGCATACGATTTGCTCCCCGTGGTGATGAGAACATCCGTGCCGTTCTCAATCATCGACACGTTGTTGAAGCCTTTCACCTCACCGATGAGAACGGCGTTTTTGCGAGAGTCGACCCGATACAACTCCTGACCGCTCACCACATAGAGATAGGCGCCCATCAGCAACATGCCACGAATCGGGCCGTCTCCAACCGTCGTCCAGAGAGAGAGCCCGGGCGTACCAATCAGGGGCACCTGGCTCTTCGATCCTTCTGGGTGCTTCTCCAGGTAGAGGTTCTGGCACTGCCCATCAATGAGCACCTTCGAGGCGCCCTCGTAGGCCCGCAGGGCGAGCTGTATGTCAGTCCAGTTGCTCAATAGAATTTCGCCTTGATCCTGAGGTTTCTTCGGCCGCCCTGCATCTGCCTGGCTAATTCGCGCCGTCCCTCGACGGCGCCGACCGACAAAATCTGCGCCCGCTGCCCGGTGATGCCGAAATAGTCCTTGGCCTCGTAGGCCAGCAGTTTTGCAAACGGCTGCTGCGCCCATTCGGCGATGGCGGACACGGCAAAAGGAGCCAGGCCCTCAGTGCGAAGCTGCGGATAAAGAGAGTCAGAGATTTCAGTCACCAGATCGGTGTCTTCCGCCGATGGTGATTCACCGGCTCCGACGATCCCCAACCGCTCCAGAGATGCCTGCACCCACTCGGCCTGGCTCCAAGTTGCCATGTCCTATCTCCCCTTGGCCCTCTTCTGCTCCTGGGCCGCTTGTGCCTCGCTCATCTTTTCGAGCTCGCCGTGCCTCACCAGAGTGTCGAGCTTCCTGACTAGCGGATGTTTGGGATCCACTGTCACCCACTCGCCCTTCTTGAAGGTGAGGTCGCCGATGCTCTTGAGGCGATCGAGACCCTTGAGATCTTCGGCCGCCGCATCCACGAGCTCGGCCACCTCTGCCTCCTGGTGGACCTTAATCTGCTCCTGGATACGGGCCGACGCGCCGTCATCCATCTCTGTACGGGGCTGCGCCGTCTTCTTGGCCACTTCCAGATGCGCCTCGACGCGCTCCTTGCTGAGTCCGTTGTACCTGTAGCTTGGCATTTGGTCTCCTTTAATTGAGGGGCGGGCCGCCTGCTAGCCCGCCCCTCGAGCCGCTTAGGTGTCTGCCACGCCAGCGGTGTAGAGAGTCAGCATACCATGCTGAATGCTGTTGAAGGTTGCCTTCTTGACGCCGCGGATCTCACCGATGCCGATGCCGGTGATGTTCCCGTAGTCCCTCTTGTCCTGAATGGCATGGGTCTTCTCGCCCCAACCCACACCGACCGCCTGTGCGCCGCACAGGAAATTCGGTGCCACGTTGATGCTAGACGCGCCGACACCAGAAATGACGCCGATCTCCGGGACTTCACGAATGATCGTGCCGTCCCATACTAGATCGCCGTCATTCCACAGCGGGTTGCTCGGCGCCCGCGGCATGCCATTGGAGTGGAGAGTCTCGAGGTCCGCCTTGAGGTCTCGGAACGCCCACTTGTTGGCAAAGAGAACGTACCACTCTTCGTCCTCTCCGATTCGCACCGGCCGAATTGCCGGGCTGGAATCACGCGCCATGCGGCGGGCCAGGGACACGAGTCCTCGCACCAGCGTGTCGCTGGTGCTGTCAACGTTTGCCAAGCCACCAGAGTGGTCGTAGGTAGCGCCGCCTGCCGGCGCCGCCGTCGACACATTGGACTTGGCCGCGCCGAACAGGATCCTGTCCGAGTTGCCATTGTAATTGGCATCGTGCCACGCGTCCTTCTGTGCTTCGGTGCAGGATGCGTAGGCGGTGACGCCGTCTGTGTTGGGGCTCAACATGCGAGCGATGATGGTGTTTCTGAGCGTGTCCATCGCCCAGAGCTTCAGCATCATCTTGGCGCCGCTGAGCAGATCGATAGCAGCCTTCTTGCGCTGCATACGGCCCACGGCGACCGCATTCCGGAGCTGATCGATGGTGATCTTGCATCCGTAGTTGCTGAGGGACTCCTCGTTACCCTCCAGGGTGTTGTCGCCGGTCACGCCGTTGCCAGACAGCTTCGTGACCAGTGCCATCCAGACATCATCACCCTGATCCTTGGTGAGATCCATGATGAGCTGGATGATCGAGTTCTCGTTCGTGCCCATGTAGCGAGCGAACCGGTTGGCCCGCACATACTCGGCGAAAAACTTCCTCTGCCAAATATCGACCGTTAGGTCTCCAGTGATAGACGTGAGTGCCATGACGTAAGCGCCTCCATAGCGCCATCATGTGTTGAACTCCTTGGTCGGCAGAATCGACGCTAAGTCATCATTCACCGTATCCGCGGAGGCACCGGCGCCAGAGGCGCCAGCTTGGGTTTTTGGTACAGATCCGGCCGCCTCGTCGGCAGCCTTCTCCCTATACTTCTTCTCGAGCTCCGCCTCGATCTCTTTGCGGAGTTCCTCTTCAGACTTTGGCGGCTTCAAGCGACGCTTCGCTGTGTCGTACGCAAACTTGGCCGGATGTGACGATGCTCTGAGAGCGGCGCCGAGGGAAGGGTCTGCCGCCGCCATCCTGCGAAACTCGGCCTCCATCTCGTCGTAGTCCTCGTGCCTATCACGCATGAGCATTTGCGAGGTGGAAACCTTCTGGTTCCAATCTCTCTTGGCATCCCTCTCGTCCAGCACCGCATACGGATCGTCCAAAAACCTGTCCACAGACTCCTGTGGATCCGCCTTCGGTGTTTGCGTGGTCGCCTGCCCTCTCAGGTAAGCGTTTTCCCTCTCCAGCTCTTCGACCCGCGCTCGAGCCTCGCGCCGGGACTCACGCAGCTTCACGTGCTCTGACAGAGGCACTACCTTGTCTTCTTTCGGCTCCTCTTGAGAAGTCTCCTGGGGAGTCTCCACTGGTTGGGCCGCTTCTTCCCCTGCCAGGAATTCGTTCAAAGTCTGATCTGTCATCTGCTCTCTCCTCTTTCCGCCGGAGGTGGCGTTAGGTTGAACTGTTAGCTAGCAGGCCCCGCGCAGAGACACGTGTCGGCCGTAGCCGTAGCGCAGTCGACGAACGTGCTGCCGCCGGAGTCAAAACCGATGACGCAACTACCAGTACCGGCGCACGTGGTCGTGCATGCGGTGTTGGCAGCAGACGCCGACTTCCACCCCATATCGGCGCCAGAGCCCAGAACGGTGAACGTCCCAGTAGCGCCGGGAGTGATAGTCACGCCCTCTGCCGTATCGGTGGTCACGATACGGATGGTGCTCGTCGCGCCGGTAGACCCGATGTCCAGGCCGGCCGCTGCATTGTCCGCAGACCCGGACAGCAGGATGCTGGACGACGCGGCGTCAAACGTCACCGCACCAGCAGCCCCGCCACAGAGCAGATCACCATTGACGTCTGCCCCGGCCGTGAGCACTGCCTGCTCATCGAGAGTGGCAAACCCGGTGTCCACCCGGAACGCGCTGGTAGCGGTCGTACCTACTACATTGACCTCTTCAGCGGAGTCAGTGGTGTCAACGGTCAGCAGACCGAGCTGCCCGGTGCTGCCTAGAAGAAGGCCCGTGCCGCTGTCGTCCGGGACCACGATCGAGCTAGATGCGGCTCCGAACGTGACAGCGCCGGCTCCACCATTGAACGTGGCGTCGCCGGTAAAGGTTGAGGTAGACGATGCAGCGAATGCGCCCGCCGATGTGATGGTACCATCCGGGACGAAGTTGCCGCTGGAATCCAGATATGCAACTTCGACGTCGTTGACCCACATCGACAAATAGTCGTTGGTGGCGTCGTAGCAAACGCTGTTCGTCTCGCCGTACACCGGCTGGTTGCCGGGGCACTTGTACTGATCCTGGTCCGCCTGGGTGCACGCAGCCAGTGCGGCAATGACACCCAAGAGAATGAGCTTTCTCATGATGTTGGTTCTCCTTGATTTGGTCGTAATTGACTTCCCGCATCTGCAGCCGCCTTCATTGCTTGCGCCTCATCTTTCTTGGCCTCGGCCGGAATACCCAAGTCGGCCGATACCATCTCCTTCTTAGCCTTAGCCGCATCCAACTGCGCCTTGGCTTGAAGGGCTGCGATTTGCGCCTGCATTTGCTGCAACTGCATCTGCATTTGTTGCTGCGCCTGGGGATCAGGCTGCTGCATCCTGTCGAGTATCTGCTTCTTGTCGCGGATGTCGCTCATCGAGATGAGAATATCCGGCGGAAGCTGTAGCTGGCCCGTCTGCACGAGCTTCATCAGATCGGCAAACTGCTCTTGCTGCACCACGGTGGTGTCCGGCACCACGTCGATCTCGATATCCACATCGACCTGGGTGACGTCGTTCGAAGTGAACGTTTCATCCATGATTGGCAGCTCTTGTAGAAGCTCGATGAGGCGCTTCTGCATTTCTGACGGCGGCAATGGCTGGCCCGTCTGCTGCGCCTCCGTCTGAAGCTCTTGATCGACCTGCTGAGTGGCGCCGGCTAGCAGTTTCGCGGCGTCCGGCGCCGGGATCCCAATGCTGGTGATCGCTACGTCGATCGGCACGCTGTTCTGTAGTAGGAGCTGCAGTCTGGCGCCGCGCCGCATGCGCTGGTTGAGCCCGACGAAGCGGAATCCTTGGCGCTCGTCCGTGTCCCGAACTCGCAACCACTTCTCGAACGTCCAAAACTGCCGGACTTGATACCATACCGTCTTGAAGAGGCGCTTTTTCAGGTACCGAATATTGTCAAAAACTCGGCCGAGCTCCATTTGCCCGGCTTGCTGGCGCGCCAGAAACAGGCGGCCCGACATCTGCCGCTGATCGGAGGCAACCAGCGCCGCATCGGGGCCGGTTTGATCGATTTCGGCCTTCGCTTCCTGCAGGAGAAGCATCTGGCCCTGCGCCATGTCATTAGTGGGCAGGACTTCGAACCGGCCGTCCTTCAGACCCCCCGTTCGAACCTTGACCGCGCCGTCCGGCATGGCCAATTGCGTCTGCGCCTCTTGCACATCTTCAATGACATCCTCTTCATACGCGATTTGACGCATGGATAGGATGTGCAGGGCCTTCGAGTGGTACTTGTTGAGCCGCTCCTGCGGCGAGATCATGTTTCGCGCCAGACCGTAGCGCATCAGGCTGTGGTTTCTGGCGATAAACGCGTCAGTCAGCAACATGGGGCAATAGCTGTTGCCTTTGTCATCAACGAGTTTGAGCGCCCGCGCCGGCTCGAGCCATCCGCCGAAGCAAAAATGGCCCGTCCACCACTGATCGCCGTCCCGCCAGTAAACCTCGAAGATTTGAACACGATCCCTGTTGGTGTCGAACCATCTGGGCTTGTCATCGAACGTGTCCGACATTGCGGCAGAGCCGGATTTCGCCATGTCCCTGGTGCTCGTCAAAACCTGGGCCTTGTCGGGATACCGGCGCCGCGCTTCATCCAGATCCCACCAGACTGCCGTGCCCATGTAGCGCGCATCGCTGAAATCGTGCTCGGCGCTGAATGGGTCGAACCAAATGCGATCCCAACGCAGGCCGTAGATCTTGATCTTCCTCTCTTTGCCTTCTCCCTCGGGCACGACGATGAAGCCGCCGTACCCCTCAACGCACACGTCTTCGACGACTCCAATATCCTTCTGTTGGAAGTTCTCAGAGTCGCATACGTAGCGAATGGCGTCCGTCATCGCATCGGCATCAGCGTCGCCGGCCGGCGTACGGGGACGCGCCCTCGGGTCTACCCGATTTTGTATTTCGGCGCCGATCACGTAGTTGATCTTCGGCCCGATCCTATTCGAAGTGACGATTGGCTGACCCCTGGCCTCCAAATCCCGCTTTTCGTCATCGGTCCACTGGATCCCGTCCTTGAAGTCCCTGTCGCGCTCGGATAGCTGGCGCGCCTCCAATGTGACCTCGTCGAATTCGACGAACCACTCGCGGCAAGTCTTGAGGCGCTCATCTTGAATTAGGCTGTCTTCCATTTTCGCCTCTGCCCGAACGGGATCACCTTGGTGTATCCGTCGCGCGGCCTGTCTGGAGTGGCTGGCTTCAAGTCGATTGCCTCGTGGGCCTGATCGATCACACGGCACATGAGCGCCATCACGTCAAAAGCATCATCTTTGGCGGCGCCAGGAAACGAGACTACTTGCTCGATCACTCGCTCGGCCCATTCCTCGCCGGCCGGGAAAATGACCATGCCGGCGCTGGACCGGCCCTGAAACGCCCTGCCTCGGGCCGCCTTATCGCTGATTGGGGGCACCCATTCCTGGCGGAAGAAGATCTTGCGCTCTCGACACCGCTTGACCAGAAACGGCTCGACCGCGCGGCGGATCATACCCGCCTCACCGAACCAACAGGACGGCCGGTAGAGCTGAACCATGTTCAGCAGGGTGTCCACCCAGACATCGGCCGTTGTTTGGCCCTTCCACCACGCCATTGGGTAGATTCTGGAGTCTGAATCCATACCAAAAACGCCGTGTTCCGTGTAATCGGGCTCTTGGCCCTCCTCCGGCTCACGAAGAGCAAAATCGGACGCCATGTAGACGCGTAAATTTGAGGGCAGTGAGTTGTAGCGCTCTCTGAACCACTTGCGCTTGATGTACGTCCCGCTCTCCGGTGTTGGATTCTGCTGGTATTGGGCTTCCCACTCTCTGAGCCGGCCGCCCTCGGCCATTGTCTTTCGAATTCGCTGCAGCGATGGGAGAGGAAACCACCCGGGCCAGAGCGCCACTTCGTGATCGGTGTGCTCGTTGCTGATCCCTTCCAGCTTGAGAACCTCCCATTTGTCGACTTCCAACGCGCGGGCCGCCAGATCGTCTTCATGCCATCGAGTCATCATGAGGATGATGGCGCCGCCTGGCATGAGCCGCTGATTTGCAACGCCCATGTAAAAGCGCCAGACGATATCTCGTTTTCGCAAGCTGTCGGCGTCCTCACGGTTTTTCACGGGGTCGTCGATGATGAACACATGCGCACCGCGCCCGGTAACGGCGCCGCCGATACCCGTGGCGATGTAGACACCACCCTGCTCGGTGCGCCACCTACCGGCCGCCTTTGTATCGGCCCGTAGAGTGGTTCCCGGGAAGACATTCTGGTACCAGGGATCCCTGATGATGTCCCGAACATCGCTACCGAAATCGGTTGCTAGGGTATCGCCGTACGATGCGCAGATGATCTGGCGATCCGGGTGCCGTCCCATGTACCAGGACGGGAATCGCTTGGACGCGAGCTCCGACTTCGAGTGTCTGGGCGGCGCGAAAATCATCAGCCTGTCGATTTCGCCGCGCTCCACCCGTTCGAGCGCCGCGCAGATCTTCCTGTGGTGTTCGCCAGTCACCCAGTTTGGATAGGTGTATTCGGTGAAGGCCAGGAGGCTGTCTTTAGCCTTCAACCGCCGCTTGATCTCCTTGTCGAGATCAGCCTTTGTGACCTTCTCTTCCTTCATGGCGTGACGATCAGACCGTCCCCAATTTCGTTCTTCTTGATCCACAGGGCCATCTGAAGAACGAGCTGGTTCACCACTTGCTCGTCCAGCTCGAAGCCCATCACTTTGGCGTTCACATCTACCCGTTTGTCCAACTCCACCGCCAAAATCGCCTTGCCCGACCTTCCAATCGGCTCGAGGTGCACGGCCGTCACATTTGCTTCGCTTCGCATTAGGCTCCTCCCTGAATGTGCTTGTACAGCTCCTCTTCGGTGAGCGGCGGCAGATCCTTGTAGTCCTTGAGCCGGTCGTATATCGGCCCGTGCTTGTCAATCGCTTCCTGCAGGAGGATGATTTGTCTCAGAGCGGCATCCCCCTGTTGCTCCCGCAATTGCTGCAATTCCCGTATTCGAGATTGGAACCTTTCTCTGAAGTCTGCCACCTCTTGATTTCTCATAGCTCGTTGTCCATTTATCCAACGGACTACATTCTCTTTTGGTTGGCTCTGTAAGAACTTGAGCTGCGCTTCATTGCTCATCTTGCTGAGATCTAGGCCGACCGGTATTCCCTTACCAAGCTTCATAGAGGCACGCGTTTTCTCATCGATCAGAGGAAATGGATAAACGCCGAGGCCAGCCCGTATGGGAACATCGGACATGATCATACTGTCTACCAGTGGATCCTTAATAGGTGTTGGAGTGGTCCCCGCCCCTCTTTTGAACGGATCCATAGTACCCCATGATGTGACCCGGGCGGATCGGCGCAGCAATCGATCCCGGCGCTCTTGCCGTCTGGCGGCAATCCGTTTCCGCGCCGCTTCAAGCTGCTCTTGTACATTGATCCGGGGCATTACTCCTCCATCTCTTGGTAGAGGGCTACCAACTGTTCGTTGGTCAGATCCTCGAGTGCGTTCTTGTTGACGATCTTGTGGTCGACGCGCTTCTTGCCGAACGTATCGGGCAGCATGCCGTCCAGGAGCTTGCTCAATAGCGTGTCGCTGTACTCACGAATGACGCCGACACGCTTGCCCCCCTGATAGACCGGCTTGTCAACTCCGTCACGGCCGCGCCGCACGGCCTCGTCCAGCAGACTTTGACCGATCACGGGTTTGAGGCCGTCCATTTCTTCCCTGAACTTCGTATCGGTCTGCCGCCATTGGTAGACCATAGCCGGCGAGGTTTTTGCCGCCTCGGCCGCCGCCTTCACGATGCACAAATTTGCGTAGTGACGCAGGAAGAGCATCTTTTTCTTCCTTGTGTCCATGCGGCCCTTGAAGTCAGCCATCAGTAGTCCCTGTTTCTGTAATCGCCGTCTTCCCAGCAGAGCACGAGCTGGAACACCTGGCTGTTCGAAGTTGTGACCGTGACCTCGGCCGTGCCCGTACCGGTCACCGTGAACGTGATCCCCGTGTCTGTACCGTTCGGGCTGGAAACCGCCGTGTTCGAGATTGTGACGCCTGACGCGTCCCAGGACTGAGTGCTGATTGTTTCCCCGCTGGCGAGATCATCCGAGAAGTCCAATTCGTAATTGACGACCTCGTCGTACCGTTTCTCGGCCGTCAGATACCCGTCCACGTCCCAAAAGAAACGGCGCCGTCCTTTTGCATTCCCCAAAACAGCCATCAGAAAATCATTTTCCTTTTGTTCCCATCCTGGGATTTTTGCCGCTGTGGGAGGGGTTCATGAGCGGGTCCCTTCCCCGTCGCGCCCCAAAATGCCCTCCCCCCGGGGG
>JABAHP010004674.1_pt2 | contig 14211 bp, 15 predicted proteins | sample 7062081 | NCBI WGS metagenome assembly JABAHP01 (sample SAMN14534357, study PRJNA622989) | marine sediment metagenome | biome: marine biome [ENVO:00000428]; feature: marine pelagic biome [ENVO:01000023]; material: deep marine sediment [ENVO:00002113] | place: India: Gulf of Kutch | collected... | reverse complement strand
TATATTAAAAACTGATTTCTGGACTTTTTACAATACAGGAAGCCCTGTAAGAAATTATCACATAAGATTTCATCCTAATGAACATTTGAGGAGATTTGCTCAACTAAAAGTAAATCAAATTGAAGATTTAGCCAAGTCTCTAAAAATGATTTTTCAAGCATTGGATGACATTGAAATTGATAAAAATCGTAATATACTTTTTAATTGCTGTCCATATGGCTATGATGCTGATTTTCATATGTTTGCTGATATTATTCCTCATGAAGTAATTGGAGGCGCTGAATTGGCTGATGATATGAGAGTTGCAAGAAAATTACCTCACGTTGCAGCTGAAGAAATAAGAAATTCATTGAAGAAATACCTTGAATAAGCATTATAGTTTTTATATTGAAAACCTTTATAATTCAAATTGAATTAGATTTATATCTATAAAATATGTTATATATTTGAAAGTTTCGTTGAGGTTCCAATATTGAGAGAATGGTCTGCTATAATCCTAGCAGGTGGTAAAGGGAAAAGGTTAATGCCTTTATCTTCACAAATTCCAAAACCTTTAGTAAAAGTTACAAATGTGCCTATGGTTGATTATGCCATTGCACATTTAATATATGCGGATATTAAACATATAATTCTTGCACTTGCATATATGGGAAAAGAGTTGAAAGATTACATCAAAAAAACATGGACAAAAGATAAATTAGGAGATGTAGAATTAGATTGTGAAATCCAGGAGAGTAGAGGTACCGCAGATGCATATAGATTACTAACAGATCAAATAGACTCAGAGAAAGTTGTAGTATCAATGGCAGATATAGTCACCAACCTCCCAATGAAACGTTTCATGGATTTTCACTCTGAAAAAGGAGGAATTGCAACTATTTCAATGAAAACTGTTGAAAGCCATATTTCTCAATACGGTGTTGTTTTATTAGATAATAATCGAAAAATTTATCTTTTTCTAGAAAAACCCGCCCCAATGGAATTATATTTAAGTAGCATGTCTCAAAGAGAAGATCTCTTTTTACATACAAATGTAGCTAACACAGGAATTTATTGCTTTAATAACACGATTGGAGATATTTTACATGAAACAGGTTTAATGGATTTTGGTGGAGAAGTTTTTCCTTATTTGCTTGAGAATAAATATGATCTATTTGGGTTTGTAGAAAATTATTATTGGATGGATGCGGGAAATTCTACCACTTATTTATGGGCAAATTGGGATCTTTTACGTAAATATGCTTGGCCAATTTTACCCAATGGAGTTGAATATGATGAAATTTTTGTAATGGGTATAATAAATTCTGGACAAAATATTATAATTGAAAAACCAGCTTGTTTTGGGGAATTTGTTCAATTAGAGAATAGAGTTAAAATAAAAGAATTGACCTCTATCGGGAGTAATGTAACGATCGGAGAAGATACTTTAATAGAGAAGAGTGTAATATGGGATGAAATTAAAATTGGTGCAGGATGTATTATAACTGAAAGTATTATTTGTAATAATTGTGAAATTGGGGATAATGTAGTATTGGAGAGAGCTATTATTGCTCCAAATTGTAAGATCAGCAGTAATTATCAAGTTAGAGATAAAACTATAGAACTGGGGACAGAAATATAAAATTCTTCTTATTAAATGGAATAAATATTAATCTAGCATTATTTTTTGGCAAAAGGTTCGAGATCTATCGCTTCGAATATATCATCAACAGATTCAATTGTTCCTAAGAAGTGCCATTCGCCCTCCTCAACATTTTTTCCTGATGCATATTTATTTGCCATATCATACAACCTGTTGAAGTTTTCATAATGGAGAGCGATTCTATTTTCGGCATAATCTCTAGCTGACCATGTTGTTATTAAAAATTGCCAATCACTACTTTGTAAGAGTAGAAGTTCTCTGACCATCTGTTTAAGGATCTTTATCAGGTTAGGATCATGAGAATCTTTATGTTTTGCAATAAGTTCTTCGCTTTTTTCTTCGCATTCATATATTCTTTCCCATGTCCAAGTCGTCCATTCGTTAAGCCACACCCAATGAGAACTAGCTTGTCCCCAAGAGCCCTCTATTACACTTACCACTTTGTTTGGAGGATTAGCTTCAAGATGTAATCTTGAGTTCGTAAGATTTATTTCGGGATCATCTTCCATCCAACGTAGAACACGTGCGATCCACCAATTTCCCTCGAACCACCAGTGACCAAATAGTTCAGCATCATAAGGTGCCACAATTATACCAGAATTTCCATTTTTATTTTTATAATCCCTTAAAATATCTTTCACTAGATTTAAATAATGTCCAGCATTTTCATCTAATTTTCTTGGAATATCTTCAGGCCAATATAGCATTTTCTTTCCCAAATCAAGCTTTGGGCTCGTGACCTTCCAGTATTTCATTCCTCCAGGCCAGTGCTTCTTATGGAAATCGAGATATTCAGCGCAGCCAGGATATCCATGTTCACCACTCCATACTACAATCCCCGTTTTTTCATCTCGAGTAAAGAAGCCAACAGGACCAGGAGTGCTGGGATCAGTAGATACTAAATAGGATTCATATTGAGATTTTTCAAAAGATGTTGGAATTTCTTCATATTGAGATTCAAATTGTTTCCAGAGTTCAGCAAGTAATGGAAATCGAGCAGCATAGACTCCTTGTGATTTACCTCCTAGAAGTAATGCAGTATCAATAAAAAAGTATTTTAAACCATTTTTCGCAAGAAAATATTCTACACCAGGACGATCGTATTCTTCTCCACTTACAGGATTTTTCCAACGATATCCAGGACGATAAGCACATTCAGGTAACCATACACCTGTAGGAGCTCTCCCAAAATGACGTTTATAATTATCAACTGCAGTTTTAAATTGAGCATCTATAGACGAATCTTTTGAAAGTAATGGAGCATATCCATGAGTTGCTCCACAGGTAATAATATCGACAAGTCCCATATCTTGTAGTTTTCTATATGCACCCACAATGTCTTTATTATATCTATTTAAGAAATTATCTCTAACTCGATCATAGAACTCCTGCCACCATTTAGTTAATTTAATTCTTCCATCATTGTATTTATTTTCTGTAAAGTCCTCAAAATCATGTAAGGCAGCATTATATTTTTCTTCTAAATACCCCATAAATCCTTCAGTAAATTTAGGATTGCGAAGCATTTCGCATAATACTGGTGTGAGCCCAATAGTGAGTTTTGGATGATATCCATCATCAACTAATTTATATAATTCTATTAAAAGGGGAATATATGTTTCTGCAGCTGCTTCATTAACCCAATCCATCCCATGGGGCCACACACCATGACCTATTACCCAAGGCAGGTGAGAATGAAGTACTAAATTAAATGATCCTAAAATTTCAGCCATAATTTATTACAATCCCTTATTAAAGTTTAATTTATCGAAATTTACACCTATTTTATAATTTTTCATACCTTAAATATTGAAGAGAATCTTAAATGATTTAAAATCGTTAAAGTTATATATTCTTATTTAGCTTTTAATCATATATAATTTCCAATTGAAATATCAACGAAAATTCAAAAAAGAAGTTCTTTATGATTCATAATCCGGTTAAAAATCTTGAAGAGTTGAAAAAGAAGGGTCGGATAATTGGGAAAGCAAATTATATTTTCACCCCCGAAATTTCAAGTTCTATTGGTTCAATTCATGGTAGTTTATTCAAAGCAGGAGAATCAATTGTAATGGGAAGAGACTTTCATAATGATAGCCGGATGTTGAAAAGAGCTTACACTTCAGGTATGATGTCTACTGGAATAAATCTTTTAAATCTATCAGATAGCACTTTCCCTTTATTGCAATTTACCATAAGACGGTTTGGAGCAAGTGGGGGTTTCTATTTCTCGGGCGGACATTTATACAGTGAGGACGTAGGGATTCGCTTCTTAGATGCTGGAGGAATTGAATTAGCGCAATCAGAGCTTCAAAGAATAATTGAATCTTACAACAATTATCCTCGAGAAGTAAGAAGAGTTGATCCTAATGAAATTGGGCAAATAACAGCAATACCTCAGACAGCAGATATTTATATTAAATCCCTGCAGCAATTTGTAGACAAGAAAAAGATAAAAAGTGCCAAATTAAAAATAGTAGTAGATTGTTCTTATGGTCCAACTGGAAAAATAAGTCCTCTTTTAATGAATGATATCGGTGTTGAAGTAATCGCCTTAAATACACATTACCGTGAGAGATCTTCTAGTGCGGTACCAAGTATTAATACGATAAGAAATACGGCGGACATCGTGAAAGCTTCGAATAGCCATCTTGGTGTCTGTTTTGATGTAGATGGCTCAAGAATATTGATAATTGATGAGAATGGCTTAGAAATTAGTTATGAAGACTTATTAATGCTCTTTATTACATTCGATAAAAGAATTCAAAAATCTAAAGGAAACACTATTATTACAACCCCCTCAATTTCTCCGGTAGTAAAAGCATTTATAGAAGAGAGCAATTTCCCTGTAAAGGAAGTAGAAAATTATCCTGGGGAGATTTCAAGACAAATAAGAGAAGAAAGGGCATGCTTTGCAGCTGCAGATACATTGAAGTTTTATTTCCCAGAATACTCTCCATTCTCGGATGGTAACTTCATCTTGCTTAAAATTCTCGAAATCATGACTGCTCAAGATGACTTACTTAGTTCTTTAACAAGAGGATTTCCAAAAGGTATAAAAATCAATAAAACTATATCTGTGTCTTCAGATTTAATAAATAATATTCATAATCGTTTAAGAGAATTAGCAGACCAAAATGGATATAGATATCATGATATAATCAATGAATTGAAGATCATTGAAAATGACTCTCATATCATTATTAAAGTAGCACTATATAGAAATGCTATTCTTCTTTCTGCTGAATCAGAAAGCAAAGAGAAGGCACAAAAAATGATTCTTGATATGGAAAAAATGATTTCAGAACTTTAAGATCTTTACTTCTCCTCTTTTTCATCCCATTGAAAGATAATTAATAGCTTTACATAAATCAAGATATTTTGAATTATTGTTGGTAATAGATATATATTAAAAAAATTAAGACTATACAATCTATCAAGTCTCTGATTCATTTTAAAAAAATTATTAAACTGAGCATCATTAATAAGAATAATGAGCATGCTTACATATGTTCTGAAAAGAATATTGCTTGTAATTCCTGTGGTAATTGGGGTATTAACCATAACTTTTATCCTTTCAAAAGCAATGCCTGGGGATCCAGTAATGACACTATTGAGTCAAGCTCAAGTAAGAATTTCCCCAGAAATATATAATACAATGATCCGTCAATTAGGACTTGATCAACCTCTTTATATACAATATTTTAGATATATCACGGATATTTTTACAGGAAATTGGGGTGAATCTATTAGTTATGCTCGAGGATCAGATGTTTGGGATTTGATTGTTTTTAGATTACCTAAAACCATGGATCTTGCCTTCTTTTCAATGATCATTGCCTCCTATCTCGGAGTTAAGATTGGAATAATTTCAGCAAAACATAGAAATAAATTTAGAGACACGGTCCTTAGGAGTATAGGACTTGTAGGAGTTGCATTTCCTGTATTTGTATTAGGTATGTTGATGCAATATTGGATAGGTTACAAATGGGATTTATTTCCAGTAACATACTATAAAAACATAGAATATATGGAACCTCCTTTTGTAACTGGTTTTTATATTATTGATTCTTTACTAGCCGGGCAACTCTATAAAATACCAGATTATTTATATCATTTAGCTATGCCTGTATTTTGTTTGACCTTTGTTACCCTAGCAGGAATAATAAGACAAACTCGTTCTAGCATGCTAGAGGTTTTACAGCAAGATTATATAAGAACTGCAAGAGCAAAGGGATGTAATGAAAAAGTAGTGATTAGAGGCCATGCATTAAGAAATTCATTGATTCCAACTGTAACTATTATCGGTTTAAATTTTGCTACAACATTATCGGGAGCTGTTCTTTTAGAGTCTACTTTTGGTTTGCGTGGAATAGGATTACTATTGATAGATGCAGCAGCATCTAGAGATTATTGGCTGATAAACGCTTGCATGGTGGTTTTAGCTTTAATTTATGTAATTACAACACTAGTAATTGATATAGTATATGGTTTTATAGATCCCCGTATTAGGTACTAATTCTAATTTATTTCAGCATAGTTTTAAAAAAATTCCTTTTTTAAGAAAAAAATCCTTTATTCTTGAATTAGAAGAAAAATGATCTAGATAGCTAGGATTTATTTTTGGTCTAATATCGAGTCAAGGTTTAAAATAAATAGAATAAATTATATTATAATATTAAAATATCTTACAATCCAAAAAAAAAGTTGATAAAATCATGGCATTTGACATTCCTAGTGTAATAATTTTGATAACTTTAGTTATTATTTTTATGATCTTTTTAGTTTTTGACTTATTTGGTAGGAATGAGAAATATGGTTATTTAGCTTATCCCGTTGCTGTAATACCAGTAAATTATTTTTGGGGCATGGGAGGAGATCCACTCTTTGCTTATATCATGTTATTCGCATTGTGGATTGTTACAATACTCCGAGATACAATAGGTATCCATCGCAAAAAAGAAAAAGAAATTAATGAGATATTAATGTACTTAGCTATTAGTATTCTTCTACAATTAATTATTAGTGCGATTATTCCGGAAGCTAATCCTGCTTTGCAAGCTACTGTAGAAAAATTCTGGTTTTTCTGGTTACCTAATGTACATTCAGTTATTTTTGACCCAGTAATGGCTGTAACTTTCAGAATAGTTGCTACAATGTTAGTCTTCTTAGTTATCGTTCCTTTGATTTTAGATATAAAAGACGAAGAAGTACCTTTGCCAATTATTATTGTATTTGTTGTAATATTCATTCTACCTTTTCTCTATTTAAGTTATATATGGATTTCAGATCCAGCAGGATACTGGACATTGACATTCCTATTCTTAGTAGTATTGTTTCTGGTGTTGCTTCTTATAACTCGCTCAGGGTTGGAGACAAAATAGATAGAGAATTTTAATTCTTCTATTAAATTTTTATTATTATTTTTAATATTTATTTCATGATAAAATATCAAATAAATCAGAAATTCAAATAAAAGTAAATAATCAATATATTATTATGGCAAAAAAAAAAGTAGTAGCTGATGATGCTGATAGTAAAGTCAAAAATAAATCTGCATCATCTTACACCTTAAAGGATCTTCCAGGAGTAGGAGAAGCAACTGTAAAAAAATTAACAGAAGCAGGGATCTTATCAATTAGAACCCTTGCTTTGTATCCGTTAAATAAATTAATGGATGAGGCAGGTATTGGGGAGAAAACCGCAGAAAAGATTATTAAAGTTGCACAAGATATTGAAAAAATGGGATTTAAATCAGCGGATAAAATATGGGAGAAGAGAAAAACGTTACACAAACTGACTACAGGAAGTCAAAATTTAGATGATTTATTAATTGGGGGAATTGAGCCTGGGGCAGTGACAGAGGTTTTTGGGGAATATCGAACCGGAAAAACACAATTAGCTCATCAATTGTGTGTGAATGTTCAGCTTTCTTATGAGGAGGGAGGATTGGAGGGTGGAGCGCTATATATAGATACTGAAGGAACCTTTAGACCAGAAAGAATAATTCAAATGTCACTTGGAAAAGATTTAGATTATAACAAGGTTTTGAAAAAAATTACTATCGGTAGAGCCTATAACAGCGATCACCAGATTTTGTTGGCTAAAGAAGCACCTAAAATCATAGATGAAAAAAATATTAAATTAATTATTGTAGATTCTCTTATAGGCCATTTTCGTAGTGAATATGTCGGTAGAGGTACTTTAGCAAACCGACAACAAATAATTAACACCCATATCCATGATTTATTACGATTGACAGAAACCTATGATGAATTAGCAGTTGTGTTTACAAACCAGGTTTCTGCTAAACCAGATGTGTTCTACGGTAATCCATTAACACATACTGGTGGACATGTCGTAGCTCATGGAGCAACAATACGAATATTTCTTCGAAAGGGGAAAGGTGAACAAAGAATAGCAAAAGTAGTGGATGCCCCACATATTCCTGAGAGTGATGGTATATTTTCTATAACTGAAGATGGTATAACTGATTAAATTTAAGAGGGAATTAATAAATTAAATTTGCTTTTATTTCAATTCCTTCTTTAATAGATTCTGAAATAATACAGAATTGTTGAAAAAATTTCTGACATTGATCTGCTCTTTCGCGCATTTCTGGAGAATCAATCATTGGATGTAAGTCTAATTTTATTTCTTTTATCCTCCAAAGACCTTTCTCGTTTCGTTTACTGGTAATGAAAGCTGTACCGTCAAAATCAGATAATGAAAAATCTTTTTTTTGTAAGCAAAAAGCAAAGCTAGCACTCATACAACCTAATAGTGATAAAGCTAATAGTTTTGAAGGATTTGGACCAATTTTATCTTGTGGCTTTCTATGTCGTTCGTCAATAAATAACTCTTTCATTTTAATTTGTCCAAGATCGCATTTGAATATCATTTCTTCTTCTAAGCTTATACCAACTTCAGATTTATATTCATTTGACAATATAAGATCACTCTACTTAAAAAGGATAAATAAATGAATTAGATATCAATATTAACATTTACTTTAACACCATCACGGACAGATTGAGTCACAATGCAATATTGTTCAAAAAAACTTATACCATCTTTGGTTGATTTTAAACATTGTTTTGCCCTTTTAAGAGCTTCTGGATTTTCTATTTTTGGTTTAATACTTACATCAATTTTTTTAACTCTCCAGAAACCCTGTTCATTACGATTAATGGTGATTTCCGCCTCACTTTGAAAATCATCAACTTTGAAATTTCTTTTCTTCAAACAAAAGATAAAACTTGCACTTAAACATCCTAATACTCCCAATGCTAACAATCTTGATGGATTTGGTCCTAACATATCGACTTCTTCATGATGTTCTTCATCAATATAGCAATCTTTAACCTTCATATTACCTAAATCGCATTTAAATATCATTTGCGAATCTATATCTTCTAATTTTATACCAACTTTTGTTTTCTTCTCATTTAACATAAATACCACCCATTTTTATCATATAAAGAGTTTATTAGTCAAAAGCCATATTATTAAAAAGTGCAAATAACTTTTCTTTTTTTGATTTGTCATCTCTAATATCTTCAAGTATATCATTAATTTTTGTTAATTCTACTTTATAATATTTGAGTTCTTCTTTTATTTCCGATTCAATAATAGATAATTGAATTGAATCATCGAGATTGCAAGCCCTTCTAACAAATTTAAGACATTGATTAATTCTTTCCTTAATTAACTCATCGTTCAATTGTTTATCGCTAATGATATTGATTTCTTTAATAAACAATTCACCCTCTTCATTTTTTATTGTTTTTAATTGAATACGGGGAAAATCTAACTCTTCTTTGTTATTTTTCAAACAATTTACTAAAGAAGCATTTAAGCAATTAATAAACGTCTTATTGGATAGTGTTGGCGTTGTTGTTGTTAGAGTATTAATATCTTCCTCACCTACTTCTTCAAGAATACAGCTAAATAAGTTGGAATCGTTTAAATCACATTCAAAAACATTAATTTTTTCTTCTTCCATAAAAATCAAGCTTTATAATGTTTTTTTTACTATTTAAGAGTAATAAATAAAAGGCCTTACTAAAATCTTGTTTCTATCATTTAAAAGTCTGATTTTTTATATTTATTTTCAATTTTTCTAAGGGTAAAATGACGATGTAGATGGAAGTATAACCAAAGGAAATATATTGGAATCATAAATAAATATTCAATCGCCAAAAAGAATATAAAAACAAGCATAAGTATAAAAGTTATAACTTCTAAACTTATACAAACTTTATTTCTAAAATATTTTTCATCAAAAAATGATGCGGGGATTTTGTATTTAGATAGATATTTCGGTAAATTTTCGCGTTCTTCTTTTGAAATTAGGAGTTTGAAGCCAATCTGGTTTTTATGAAAATAAAAAACATTTGTGCCCCAATCAAATGTATCTATAAAAATATGAATAGAATAACTAAAACCACAGAGAAGCAATATTTGTAAGTTGAAAATAAGTCCAACTGTAATAATAAATAAGCTTGGTATTAGTGAGTGAGTTATTAATAATCTATGATTGTGGTCTTTAGCATATTTACTAAAAAAGACGTCAAAATCGCAAATAAAAGAAAAAGATACGATAAGCATAAATTCCAAAATTGTTAGATTTAGAAAATAATTAAGAATAGCAGTAAAAATAACTCCAATAGCAAAATGAAAGTTTATATGCATAAGATTAATATATTGTAATCTGAGGCTACTTGATAAAGTTTTTTTTTCCCATTCTTTTTAGTACTGCTTTTTTTGATACAAAGCCGTCAGGTCCTTGTTTTTCGACCAAAAATGAAGCTGCTGCTGATGCGAGAAAAGCTGCCTTCTCGATTGATTTCCACGATTTATCAGAATGAATAAATTCATATAAAAATATAGAAAAATAGACATCTCCAGCTCCAGTTTCATCCACAACTTTCTTGGGTCTAAAAGCAGGTATATTAAGAACTTTTTCTCCTCTTTTCGTGAGCATGGAACCTTTTTCTCCAAGAGTCATAATGTAAATTCCATCATTTTCGTACTTATTGCAGTGAAGCATAACCTTATCATAATCATCACATTCCCCAGCTAGTAAATTCATTTCCTCTTCTGAGCCTTTCAAGATTAATCTGTCTCCAATTAATTCAATGATTTTATTAATGCTAGAGATGATTTCCTTCTCATATACATATGCTACTTTACCATCCTCATCAATCTTTCTGATAAATCCCTGCAAGTCTATGCCAATATAGACATCAGGAAATTTTTTCAAAATTTGAACTACATATTTATATGAAATTTCATTACATAAAGGAACGAGAACAAATATATCTGGAGGATTATTAAGATATTCTAAGGGTATATCATTAAAATTAAGATCGGGACTCTTAGATTTTAGAGTTAATGTCCTTGCATGATCAAAATAATCTAAAATAAAATTTGTATTTTCTACCTGAGAATATTTTATTCCTTTTAAATCAATTTTCTTGTTTTTAATTTTATTTAATAGAGAATCATTAAAATTTAATTTACCTATATGTGAAATTAAACCTATTCTAACCTCATGGGTATAGTTACTTAATGCTAAGGAGCAGTAGGATACACTCCCTCCAAGGCTAGATTTATTTAGTCGCTTAAACCTTATGATATTATCGATAGCGAAGTGCCCAGCAAAAATAATAGAGGGATAATTTTTTTTATGAATAATCATTTAGGACGCTTGCAATTCTTCGATAATTTTATTCTTTTCTTCTATAGTTGATTTTAATTTGTTTATTTTATTCTGTAAGTCTTCTACCAGTCCTGACATTGGTCCTTTAGGTACTACAGGCTGTGATTGCTGAGTAGATTTTAATTCAGCAATTAAAAGATCCTTTTCTTTTACTTGCTGTTGCAAATTATTTATTTTCTCACTAATTTTAGGAGATTCTTTTTGTTTCATTTTCAAAGATTCCTGTAATTGTGATAAATCATTTTTTAAAGTTTCATTTTCTCTTTTTAGTTGTTTTAATTCCTCAGGTTCTAATTGAAATCCTCCATCTTCAAGGGCTTTTTTGAGATCATCTTTTTCTTTAGAAAGTCGCTCTATACTTCGTTTATATTTATTCAGATCTGTTTGAAGGTCTTGGCATAATCTTTCAAGGGTTTCAGTTGATGGTTGTGTTGTTTGAGGTTTAATTACTTCTGTTTTTGGTTGTTCTACGGGAACAACGTAATCAATGGGTAATGACTTACTCTTTTCCACTTCTATTAATTGTTGGTTTAAACCCTCATTTTCTTCTGTTAACTGATTTAATTTATTTTGTAAATCAGCAATTTGAGTTTTCTTGTTAGTTAAATCGGATTTGAGTTCATTTATTACAGCACCAGTTGCTGTAGAATCTATAGCGGGGGGACTTACTACTTTTTTTGAAGCTACTTCTAATTTCGCTTCTAATTCAATTTTCTCATTATTTCTTGCTCTTAGTTCTACTTCTTTTACTGCTAATTTTTTTTCCAAATCTAATATTGTATCATTAAGAGCAATATTTTTTTGTTGAAGCTCACTCACACTAGTCCCCCCTCCAGAGCTTCCTTGTGTTAATTGGGCTTTTAACCTTTCGTTTTCTTGCATAGTGCTCTTAATTATTTGCTCAGTTTTGCTGATTAATTCTATATTATCTTGTATTTTATTTCTTAAAAGCTGATTTTCTTTCTCTACTTCTTGGATTCTTTCTAAAGTATCTCTGATGGCACTAGGTTTATCTCCTTCATTTTCCATCTTTTTTCTCCAAAGACTTATAAAATCTTCAACTTTTTCATTATCTTCTGGCATTTTCTTTATATCTCTTTTTGTTATTAATATAATTTAAGTGTTTTTAATTATTACTCCTGAAAAATATCCTACGCAATATCCACCAATTCTTCCAGTTTTTTCAGAACTAGTATAATATTTCAACTTTTCACCTTTCATTGCATTAAGTTTCTTACTAGTTAACATTAGAGAAGTAATAGTTTGTGGACCACAAACCGTTGTTTTTGAAGCGGCTTCAAGAGTTTTTTCTGGATTTAAATGCATAAATTCCTCAATTACAGCTAAATCGATTTCTTTAAATTTCTGCAATTGTGTCGAATCACTTACTTGTTTATGCGACATATCTGAGGAAGCTATAATAACTACATCTTTATTCAATAGCTTTATCGCATTAGCAATATCATCAGAAATTTCATTCAATCTTTTGAAATCTCTCGTTACCGCAATTTTAATAGTTGCAATTTTCACTTCTTTATCCATGGAACAAAATTTTATAAAAGGTAATTGTATTTCTATGTTATGCTCTTGTTCATAGAATCCAGTAAATAGGGAATTATCTTCTTTAATTAATTTGCTTTCTTCTAAAATTTTATTTGATAATTCTTCATCAATCTTCAAATTTCCAAGTGGAGTTTCCCATTCTCCTTTTGCCATCAATGCTATTTTGTTATGTCCCATGTGATCAGTCCCTAATATTAACACAGTATCAGGGATTTTTTCTTTAAATACATTTAAATAAGTAAATGCAGCACATGGTCCTGAATATTCCATCCCCGCATGTGGTGAAACTCCGCCAATAATGGTTCTTTTTTCTTTGTTCAGTGATTTAGGTTCTTCATTTGGTCCAAATTCTGTGTCCGTAAAATATCCTTTTAACGCTTCAAGTAACCCTTTTTTGGATCCTGGATACCAACTACCTGCATGAGTTGCTCTTCTAATAACCATTATCCTATTCACCAATCATTTATATTTCAATATTAAATTTATTGTTTTTGGAGCTTAAATAATTTAATCTAACTGAGGAGAAATTGAAAGAATTATTAAGTTATTTCATATATCTTCTAAATAATGAATCAATTAAATGATGAACAAATCTCTCTTGACGATATAGAAGTTCCAGATAAAATTCCAGCAAAGTTCGTTAATTCAAGAGTGATAATCTTTAACCCATTGTATGCATCGTATTTATATGTTAAAAAGGGTTTTTTTGGATCTCCATTAGGAATTAGCAAACCTAGACTAGAATATTTTTCAAAACCTAGTGAATTGTCATTAATAGAAGCTTATTTTCTATTCGAAAATGATGAAATTACTATTTTCGATGTAAAAGAGAATAAATATTTGGAGCCTAAAGAATTCCATGAAATCGCTAAGAAGATTCATCATAAGTTTGAAGAAAAATATATAATTTACAATGATTTAAGAAAAAAGGGATATATTCCGAGACCAGGATTAAAATTCGGAGCAGATTTTGTAGTCTACAAAAAAGGTCCAGGACTTGAGCATTCTCTTTTTATGGTTCATGTTTTACCACATGATTCTGAAATAACTGCTATTGATATGGTTAGAGCTGGACGTTTAGCAACATCTGTAAGAAAAAAATTTGTAATTGCTAACCCTCTCACGTGTAGTTACTATTTTTTTGAGTGGTTCAAACCATAAGGCTGAACTTCCTTTTAAAATACGTTATTCCACTTTTAGTTAATTAGATAGCTAGTATTCTCAACTTTTTCATTATTCTATTCTTAATTTTCTCAATCCGATGAAATTCTTCATTTGGTAT
>JABAHP010007711.1_pt3 | contig 14213 bp, 13 predicted proteins | sample 7062081 | NCBI WGS metagenome assembly JABAHP01 (sample SAMN14534357, study PRJNA622989) | marine sediment metagenome | biome: marine biome [ENVO:00000428]; feature: marine pelagic biome [ENVO:01000023]; material: deep marine sediment [ENVO:00002113] | place: India: Gulf of Kutch | collected... | reverse complement strand
GCCTCGAAGCCCGGCACCAGCCGCTTGTAGGAGTTGGTGGTCGGATTCGTAAGCGCGTTAAGCGCCTTTGCATGCTTGAGGATACCGCCCATATAATGAAGCGCAGCCTCACTTACTCCGGCGTAACCATTACCGGCAAACAGCGGCTCGCCGCCTTTCCAGATGGACTGGTGAACATGCATGCCTGAGCCGTTATCACCGAATAGGGGCTTGGGCATAAAGGTTACGGTCTTGCCGTACTTTGCCGCAACGTTCTTTACGATGTACTTGAAGAGCATCAGTTTGTCTGCCATCTCAACCAGAGGGCTGAAGCGCATGTCGATCTCGCCCTGGCCGCCGGTGGCCACTTCGTGGTGCTGAGCCTCAACATGGATACCGCACTTCTGCATCACGGTGACCATCTCCACGCGCATGTCCTCGAACTTGTCAGTGGGCGGAACGGGGAAGTAGCCTTCCTTGTGACGGGGCTTGTATCCGAGGTTCGGGCCTTCATCGCGTCCGGAGTTCCAGATACCCTCGATGCTGTCCACCATATAATAGCTGGAGTTGGCGGTCTGGTCGTAACGGACGTCGTCAAAGATGAAGAATTCCGCCTCGGGCCCGAAGAACGCGGTGTCGCCTATCCCGGTGGACTGCAGATATTTCACAGCCTTCTGGGCGATAAAGCGCGGGTCGCGGGTATAGGGCTCCTTGGTGATGGGGTCCACGATGTTACAGACCAGGCTCAGGGTTGGGAATTTTCTGAACGGGTCCATCATGGCGGTTGCCGGATCGGGCATAATGAGCATGTCCGATGCGTTGATTGCCTGCCAGCCGCGGATGGAGGAGCCGTCAAAGCCCAGGCCATCCTCGAATGTGGACTCCTCAAGCTCGTTGATGGGCACGCTGAAATGCTGCCAGATGCCCGGGAAATCGATGAATTTAAGGTCCACCATTACAACATTGTTCTCTTTGGCGAACTCCAAAACGTCTTTTGGCGTCATAACCAAACCTCCTGGTTTTATTAACCTTGAATTAAACGGCACAACGTGCCGCCACCTGTACAATGCTGCCGCTTCAGGATGAATGACATGTTCTCAGGGTATCAGAACCATGGAGCGTGTCAATCCCGTCATGCTCGGCAACCCGCTGCCTATCGGCAATCGGTTGCCGTATGTCAAATGATAAAACAGTCGGTACAATTTTGTCAATAGCGGTGTTCCAGAAAAATCACTCTTCGAGATTATAGATAGAAAAGGCCGGGGCTTCCGACCCCGGCCTGAGAGGGATGTTCAATTATGGAAGGTTTATTTTTCTGCCAGCACGTCCTCAATCCAGGAAAGAGCGGCCGACACCGTCGGAAAACCAATGGTGCTCGTCAAAAGGACCACGGCATGATAAAGTTCATCGGCAGTAGCCCCGGCCTCAAGGGCCCGCCGGGCATGAGAGTGCACCGAACCCTGGCTCCGTATGGCGGCCGCCGCGGCCATCTGAATGAGATGACTGTTCTTGGTGTCTATCGGACCGGATGCGCGTGCTGCCTTGCCAACCTCGGCAACAGCACCGTGCAACTCCGTAAATTTTTCCCTGATATGCTCGTACTGCTTTGGCAGTTTCCCCATATCGTCTCCTCCTTTTATTTCAGGTTCTCACCAGGTCCTGACCGGCCATGAAGGCCTCATCAAGGGCATCAGGGTGCTTATGAATCTCCCCCTTGGCATCCACTCCCGTATAAGAAAGCGTAACGTGCTCGTTCACGCTGACGGTACGGAAAAAGGAAGCGCAAATGGTTTCAGTGCATTGGACCCCGACATTCTTTTTCATCCCCCCGGCCATCAGAAGCAGCCCCTTGCGTCCGTGGGGACCGGGTGGAATGGTCTTTTTCAGGAGATATTTTTCGCACCAGAACGCCTGGCACCGATCGATCATGGCCTTCAGCTGTGCCGAGGGCCCCATGAAATAGATCGGTGTCGCCATAATGATCCGGTCAGCTGACCGGATGGCTTCAGACACTTCCTTCATATCATCTTTCATGATGCATATACCAGTCTTCTCGCATCCGCCGCAGCTCTGGCAGGGACGTAAGTTCATGGTATTGAGCCGGAAAATACGTGCATCGCCCCCAGCGCCTTCCACGGATTTGTTCAGCAGCCCTTCTGTGTTCCCCCCCTTTCGGGGGCTTCCCAGAAAAGCAATAATGTTCAATGTCCTTCGGCCTCCTTGAGCTTTTTCTTGAGTTCTATCTTATCACGCATCAGTTCAAGGTTGGTACTGAGCCCCCACCATCCATACTTGAACGCGGCATAATCGGGTGCGCCCGTCATGGCAGAGGCATACCGGGCAGTATTGCCGAAGAACAGCCACTGTTTAACCCATTTATGTTCCAATGCCTCATCGAAGGGATTGGATTTATCAGCAAGCCCGCCGTCCCAAGCCTCAACCATAAGTCTGGTCGCGGCCAGGGTCATGGAATCGGTCTCCTTGATCGTATTATCCAGCTTGGCAAAATGCATCTCGACCCAGTCGGTGCCGTGACACCCTCGGCAGACCGCTTTCATGATTTTTTTCCGCTTTTGCTGTTCATCCTGACCGATCAGATACTCAGTTGCCGGTTCCCCGGTAAAAGTGGTCGGCAGCGGCAGCCCTTCATCATTTCTGATCTTCGTAGTGTCTCCGTCCTTTGGCTGCGAATGGGTGTACGGCAGTGCGAAAAGCCTGACCCAGAGTCGTTCGCCAAAGTCATGGGTCCGCTCTGCAATGACTGAGCCGTCCGGCTTCACCAGAAGGCTGTTGTGACAGACAGCGCAGGTGGGAGCCTGGAAATGCTCGCCCAACTTCCAGGGCACAGCGTTAAAGTCCCAGCCATGATAGGACGACTCGAAGATATTTCCATGCTTGCTTTCCTTGTAAACATTCCATGCCGGCACGTCAGGCTCCAGATGACACTGGGCACACGTATAAGGTTTCCGGGCAACTTCGATGCTGAAGGCATGACGTGGATGGCATGCAGTACAGGCTCCCCGTGTGCCATCAGGATTGATACGCCCAACTCCCTGGTTTGGCCAGTTGGTCAGTGCAGGAACCTCCACAGGGCCGAAATCGGAATCTATTATTTTCATCCCGGCTACTTCTACTATTGTTCCGTGGCAGGCGAAACACGTCTCCTGCCGGGTGAAGTCAGACGGAGCAGCTGTCTCTATGCCGATGCCGTGTACAGTTTTCAGCCCGATGACCGCCTGGACGAGGGACTGGTAGACAGGGTTCCCTTTCAGGTTCTTTATGGCATACGCCTTTTTCGTATTACTGTACTGCTTTTCTTCATCTGGATGGCAGGTGGCACAATCACTTGGCGACACAACGACATTTATCCTGAACCCGAAGTGCTGAAAACTGTCGGTATGTTTTTCAAGGTTTCGCGAGTGGCACTCATAGCAGCCAACCACTTTGTCCGTCAACATATCCGGCACGCGCATTGCCGATACCCTGCGTTCAAGCTCTGGGCGGCCCATGGCTTCCCCCGGCGTGTTCCGGGCGTGCCGGCTGTGTTCCCAATCTGACACGATGCCCGGTGTTACCGAACGGTGGCAGCCGAGACATCCACGTGTTTGCTCACTTATCGCTGCCGTTTCTTCGGCAGCAAACGACTGAAGCGGAAAAAGAGAAAGCAAAAGCACAATAAAACCGATCATACGGAACATAAGCCCCCCAGGTTTCTGGATTTGCCAGCTCTTTAAATCGTATTAGCAGTCGCGATACTTGTCAACAATCAAGCATCCATGTACAGAAACCGGTTATACAGGGACGGAAGAGGGAACTCAGTTCTCGATAGCCTTGGTGGCCTCGAGCATCGCGGTGCTTTCCTGTTTTTCTATGAGCTTGTCCAGGTCCAGGAGAATAATAAGCCGGTCTTCAAGCTTGGCGATACCGGTGATGAACTCGGTGCTCATGGCAGTGGCCATGTTGGGAGTGGGATCCACGGTATTGGTGGGAATACGGAGCACTTCGCTCACAGCGTCAACGACAAGGCCGATAGTAATGCCCTGAATGTCCATTATCATGATACGGGATTGTTCGTCGCTGTCCTTATCGGGCATACCGAAGCGCCCGCGAAGGCTTACCACAGGAATGACACGCCCACGGAGATTAATGACCCCCTCAACATACGAAGGGGCATTGGGAACCTTTGCAACCTCGGTCATCCGGTTTATCTCCTGCACCTTCAGAATATCCACTGCATATTCCTCGCTCCCCAGGGTAAAGGTCACAAGCTGCAGGATATCACCGCTGCCTATTGTAAACTGTTCCATGCCGGTTGCCTCCCGTGAGAAAAATAATCCTTTTTAGTCTACAGTATTATAAACTATTTTGGCGGATTTCCCCTAGACCGAATTTATCAACTCTCCCGCAATGGCATCTATCGGCAGGATTTTGTCGGCCAGTCCGTTTTCGATGATGGCACGCGGCATGCCATAGACAACACAGGTGGCCCCCTCCTGGGCAAAAACGCGTCCTCCTGAAGATTTTACCGCTCTTACACCTTCCAGCCCGTCGTTGCCCATACCCGTGAGGATGACGCTGAGGGTTCGTCCGGGATATACTTCAGCCACGGAAAGGAGCAGGGCATCAACCGAAGGCCTGTAGATAAATTCCTCCTGGTTCTCCGAAATGCGCGTCACAGTCTCTATCGTCCCGGTACGTACCACGCGCATGTTCCCGTTGCCGGGAGCCACGAGCACCAATCCCGGCCTGAGAACGTCTCCATCCCGGGCCTCGCGCACCTCCAATTGGCTGAGCTGGTTCAGTCTCTGAGAGAACGGGCCGGTAAAGTTCGGGGGCATGTGCTGTGCAATGACAATGGGGACAGGAAAATTCCCCGGTAGCCTGGGAAGGATTTCCTGCAGCGCTTTTGGCCCCCCCGTCGAGGTGCCAATGGCCACCACTCCCATACGGCGCTCCCCGGTTATCTTTGGGGCCTGGGCCACCTTCGCGGCGGCCTCTTCCAACTGCGGTTTCGGGGGAGGAACAACACGCGCCCTGCGGACGATACCCCTGCGGGCCAGGTATTTTATTTTCTCAAGAAGGGTTTCCTTTATCTTGAGGATGTTGACAGAGAGATTGGAAAGGTTTTTCGGAATGAAGTCCAGGGCCCCGATCTCCAAGGCTTCGAGCGTTTCCTCCGCCCCCTCCGATGTCAGCGAGCTGACCATTACCACCGGAAGCGGATTTTCAGCCATGATATGGCGGAGCGCCTCGATCCCGTCCATGCGGGGCATTTCAACGTCCAGGGTAACGATGTCGGGTTTGAGAGTTTTGACCTTTGCAATGGCCTCAAGACCGTCACGCGCCGTGCCGATGACCTGGATCTGAGGGTCAGAGGAAAGCATGTTCGAAATGGCGTTCCTCATGAACGCCGAATCGTCTACAACAAGAACCTTTACCATCTCAGAAGCCGAATTCCTTGAGCAGAGAATCTATGTCATCCTGTCCTATTTTTTCGGCAACTTTCTTTTCGACCTTTTCTTCGGCTTTTATGCCAAATGTGGTTATCAGCCCGACAAGTTCAACCTCGATGGAGTTGACAAGCTCGATCACCCGGCGGATGACCTGCCCCGTAAGGTCTTGGAAGTCCTGTGTAAGCAATATCTCGTTGAGGTCCTTGCTCAGGGCGGACTGACGTTCCTTCAGGTACTTGGCGGACTCCTTCGGAGAACGGATCTTCTGAACATGATCGGCTATCTCATCCAGAGCCGTGAGATGTTTTTCCACAATGCTCATGGTCTTATTGGCGGCTTCCTCGGTCTTGCCGATAACGAACTCAAGGCTGTCTACGGCACTGGGGACCTCCTCGTCCGCAAGCTGCTTTATGCGCGGGTCCAGGGCGTTTTTGAAATCGCGCAGGGAGTTATGGAGCTTTCTCGTGACATTGCCTATCCGCTGATACAGGCTCCCCTCGGAATACTGAAGCATTTCCTTTATCATGCTGTCGGCATTCTCAAAATCATTTGCCGCCAAAGCCTCGATAAGCTCAGTCAGTTTCTGCAGGTATTTACTCTTGACATCGTCCTCTGAATATTTCTCGGCAATAAGCTCCTTGGCGTCCTTCTGCACCTCGCCCACCGGCTTCTCCACAGCGGGCGACGTTTTCTTCAGGTGTGCCCCGGGCTGGAGTTCCTCACGCGGCTGTTGTGTAGACGGAGCCGGGGGGGCAGTCGCCTCGTGAGCTATGGTAGCTTGCTGTGGCATCCCGCCCTCAAGTTTTGAAGGTGCGGACTCACCTTCAACAGGAGGGGCAATCTCGTCGATTCCGGCCAGCAGGTCCATTTCTTCGGCGTCCACCAACTTGTTCGTATCGAGCAGGATGATCATGCGATCATCAAACCGTGCAACACCTTCCACGCGGTCCAGATTCGTCTTCATGAATGTTTCTGCCGGCTCGATGTCAGCATCATCTATATTGATCACACTGGTAATCTCGTCAACCAGGATGCCGAAAAAACGCGATCCGCTCGTAACCACAATGGTTTTGGTCTGTTCACGGGAGACCGTCTCTCCCATTCCGACCAGTTCCTTGAGGTCAATGATCGGTATTATCTGCCCCCTGAGGTTAATGATCCCCTCTACATAATCCGGCGACTGGGGAAGGCGCGTTATGGCGGGAGTATTGACGATCTCTCGCACCCGAAGTATCGGCAGCGTGAACTCATTTGTATTGAGCTTAAAGCCTATATATTGCTTCATATATCCTTATATCCTCCAGGTCATGCGAACCTCAAGTGCTAGACAGCTCCAATCCCGGTCAGTATCTTCGATATGCTTGCCGGGTCCAGGATAAGCACTATCTTTCCATCTCCGGTTATGGTCGCGCCAAGAATTCCTGTTTCGTCGGTGTCTATTCCCTCAATGGCCTTAATGACAACCTCTTCCTGTCCAAGGAGCTCATCCACGGCAAGGCAGAACCTTCGCTCTCCGATGGCTATGACCAGGACATATCTTGATGAAAACTCCTCCTCAGAGGCCCCTACGTTCAGAATATCGGTCAGCTCCACCAGGGGGTGCACACGGTTTCGGATAGTGACGACCTTGTTCCCGGTAACGTTGTCTATCTCTTCGGATGAGATCTTTATAGTCTCCTCTATTGGACTCAAAGGTATGGCATACTGTATATCTCTGGCCTTGACCATAAGTGCCTGGATTATCGCCAGCGTAAGCGGTATGCTGATACGGAACCTGGTGCCAATATCTTTCTCGCTGATGACCTCTACGTAGCCGTTGAGTTTTGAGATATTGGTCTTGACGACGTCCATGCCAACACCGCGCCCGCTGAGTTCGGTCGCTGAGTCCAACGTGGAGAAGCCCGGGAGGAAGATGAGGTTTGCCGCTTCCTTCTCGGTCATGCGCTGGGCTTCCTCATCGTTTACCAGCCCCTTTTCAAGCGCCTTGCTTTTCACGCGCTCCACATCGAGGCCCTTTCCGTCGTCCGACACCTCGATAACGATCTGGCTTCCCTGCTGATAGGCCGTTACCTCTACCGTGCCCTTGATGGATTTCCCCTTCTTCTTTCTCTCTTCAACACTCTCGATGCCGTGGTCAATGGCGTTTCGTATGATATGCACCATTGGATCGCCAATCCGTTCGATGACAGAACGGTCCACCTCGGTATCCTCCCCCGATATATTAAGCTGTACTTCCTTGCCCAGGTTCTGGGAGATGTCCCTGACCAGGCGGGGGAATTTGCCAAACACCTTCTTTATTGGCTGCATGCGCATCTTCATGACCGCAAGCTGAATATCCGAGGTAACGAGATCGAGGAAAGAAACGGTTTCCTGCAATCCCTCAACATATTCGTCCGCAGGGTATTTCGCCTCAAGAAAACTGCCGATATTCAGCAGCCGGTTCCTGACCAGCACGATCTCTCCGGTCAGGTTCATGACCTTGTCGATACGATCCACATCGACCCGCAGGGTCTGCAAAAGCTCCCTGCCCTGGGGTGCCTGCTGTGCCTGAGCCGTTGCTTTCTGTACTTCTTCAGCGGCTTGCGCCGCCTCGGCGGCTTTCTCTCCGGCAGGAGCGGGAGCGGTCTCCGGAACCACCGGTTCTTCCGGCCCCGGGGTCTCCTTTTCAGAAGGTTTCTTCCGTGGCTGCTCAGCAGGAACGGCGCCCTCAAGGCCCTTCAGCACATCGGCAAGATATACCTCTTCCCCTTTCTTTCCCTCAGGAGCGGTCTTTTCCGGCCGCGGAAGCTCTTCGGTCTCCGCAGCTTTTTCCTCCACGGCCTCTTCTGACGGGAGCGCGGCCTTCTCCTTCCGGGCCTTGCGAAGTGCCGCTTCGGCCTCTTTTACCGCCTCCCCGGCTATCGGGACCTCACCGGCAAGCGCAGCCTCCAGGTCAACAAGGACCGCGCTGATATCAGCCTTGTCCTCAGCCTTGTTCTTTATGTATCCAAGAAGTTCTTTTAATGTATCAACGCTCCTGAGTACCAGGCTGATAAGGTCGGAACTGACCTCGATCTCCTGGTCCCGGAGCTTCTTCATCAGGCTTTCGGTTTTGTGCGAGACATCCACCACGCTCTGGAAACCGAGAAATCCCGCAGCACCTTTTATGGTATGGATACTCCGGAAGATCTCGTTGAGGATATCCTTGTCATACCCCTTCTCCTCGATCTCGACGAAAAGGGGATCGACCTTTTCCAGCGCTTCCTCGGCTTCGGTTACAAAATCCTCAATGATTTCGTCCATGCCTTCGGACATAGCTCACCGCTCCTTGTGATTGTTCCCGCTTGCGATCGCCTTCAACAACATGCTGTTACTAGCCAAGCTTCTCGAAAATCTTGTCCATTTTTTCTTTCAGCACTTCCGGCGTGAAAGGTTTGACAATATAATTGTTCACTCCAGCCTGTATCGCGGAGACCACTTTTTCCTTTTCGGCCTCGGCGGTCACCATAAGAATGGGCAGGCTCTTATACGTCGGGTCACTTCTTACCTTCTTAAGAAAACCAAAGCCATCCATCACAGGCATGTTCCAGTCGGTAATGACAAAATCAATACCACCGGCCTGGATCATTTCCAGTGCCTGGGCTCCGTTTTCAGCCTCAACAATGTTCTCATACCCCAGTTGCTTGAGGATGTTCTTGACGATCCTGCGCATGGTGGAAAAATCATCCACCACTAGGATCTTCATGGAAGCGTCAGCCATCGGGGTTACCTCCTTTTGAGAAGATTTCAGATAATATTTTCTTTATGTTATCGGACACCATATCAGCCGATACCGGCTTGACCAGGTAGCCGTTCGCCCCCGCATCAAATGCCTTGGCCTTTTCTTCGGGGTCTGCCTCAGTGGTAACGACGAGTATCGGCAGATGCATCAGGGTCTCGTCCTTGCGAAGCGTACGGGTCAGCTCAAGACCGTCCATGTAGGGCATATTCAGGTCAGTCATGACCAGGTTCACTTTCTCCCGCCCCAGTTTCTCCATGGCCTCAAGACCGTTTTCAGCATAGGCCACTTCAAATCCCTTTGATTTCAGATACAGCCCCAGTATCCTTCTGGTCGTCTTGTCGTCATCAACAACGAGTATTTTCATGCCCCCTACCTCTTTGCTTAGACCTTTTCATACACAACGACTTTATTTATCGTAACCGGTCTGAAGGCGCGGGTCACATTGTGCAGGCTCTCGGAAGAACCTATGAACAGAAACCCACCTGGCTTCAGACTATCATACAAAAAAGAAACAGCTTTTTGCTTGGCTTTCTGGTCAAAATAGATGAGCACATTACGGCAGAAAACCACATCAACGTCCCTCGCTTCGGGAGACCGGAGATCTCCAACCAGATTTATGTTGCGAAATCGAACGGATTTTCTTATGGCGGTATCCAGAAGATAATCCTGCCCCTCTTGCCTGAAATATTTCGTCATATAAGGAGGGGGGATGTTTCGTATCGCATATGAACTGTAAACGCCCTTTGCCGCTGAACGCAGCACACTATGGCTAATATCGGATGCCAGTATGTCCGCACGGACGTCAAGCCTCTTTTCCCTCAGTAGCAGCGAAAGGGTAAAGGGCTCCTCCCCCGATGAANNGATGAACAGGCCGCGGACCACACCCTGATGTCCCTGCTTCCCCGTCTCGACGCAAGCACTCGGGGCACAATATCGTCAATAAAAGCATCGAATTGCAGAGGCTCACGGAAAAAATACGTCTCGTTTGTCGTGATAGCGTCGAACAGGCGCTCCGACTCCTTGCCATTGGGGCTGTACTTGATAAAGTAAAGGAACTCATCGTATCCATTGAGGTTAAAATCCTCGATCAACTTCGCCAGCCGGTTCTCCACCAGATATTTTTTCGTTCTGGGAATAAAAATACCCGTGCGCTGGTATATGAGCTCGGCAAGCTGATCGAAAATGGCATCACTGAGAATGGCACCCATCAGAGTCTCGCAAGTGCCTCCACCACGGCATTTCGGATGGTCTCGTCCTTGTGATGTTCCAGTGAATGCAGCACACGGAAGGCTTCCTTTCCCCCTATCGAGGCAATGGCCTCAATAGTGGCAAGCACAACGGGAGGGTCACCGTCTTCGAGCATTGGCGTAAGCATCTGCAGCATGTCTTCCTTCATGGATTGCCCCAGGAAACGCACGGCATGAAGCCGCACCCACATGTCGCTGTCGTTCAAAAGGGATTTCATCTCGTCGGCAGAGCCCTGGCCGCTGCCCAGCGCCAGTACGGCGGTGCGCCTGATCTCGGGGTCATCGTCCCCTGCCGCCTCAAGCAACCTCTGCCGTGCCTGCTCGTCACAAAGCCCCCCGAGACTCGATAGGGCGGAGATCCGCACATTGACATCCGGATCCCTTGACAGGCCCAGCAACACATCTATCTCCTCGGCAAAGCGGCCAACCGCCTCTTTTACCTCGCTCTGGAACTCGGCCAGCCGCGAGAAAAGTTCTTTGGGATTTACTCTAAGCAGCGCCTTGACCATCTCCTCCATGACATCCGAAAATTCTTCTTTACGAAGATGCTCGACAAGAATGCCGAACACTTCATAGTCTCCGGAAGCACCAAGGTGATGTGCTGCTGTTTTCCTGATATGGCCATCCTCGCTATTGAGGGAATCAACAACGCACTTGCGCGCGTCCGGATGATCAATTTTTCCAAGCGCATCAATACATGAACGCTGTTCGTCGCGATGTCCCTCCCGGTAAAGGGCAACCAGGTTCTCAACCGCATCAATACAGCGAAGGCCGCCGATAACCTCGGCAGCCAGCATTTTCCCCCTGAAACGTATCGAAGGGTCCTGAAGGACGCCGGTCAGTTCCGGGCAACAGCCAAGCTCACGCAGCGCCTGCATGACACGGGGAAGTTTGTCCTCATCGTGCGGTTCGGAAACATCCAGAGCGCCCGCAACGTCTATGATAAGGGGAATGGCGCGGCGCTCCTTCAGTTCGACAAGCCCCTGAAGGGCGATAAGCTTATCATCCCATCCGGAGTCACGGAACATCTGCATCAGGAGGTTGCCAGCTCCGGCCATGGAAGGAGAACCTCCCGAGACGATGAGGTTTTTAATGGCGGTGATCTTTTCTTCCCCGGACGCGGAGGCTATGAAATCAAGCAGAACCTTTCGGGCTCGTTCAGATCCAATGGAGCCAAGGGTATCGAGCGCGGCTATCCTCGATGCCGGAGAACTGCTTTTCAATGCATCCGAAATGGCATCAACCGCACCTTCATCCCCGAACATTCCCAGGACCTCAAGAGCGGTAAAGGCGACCCATTCCTCATCTCCCAGGGCCTTGATAACGATCGGGATCCCGTCACGGTAATCAAGAGCGCCAATGGCCTTCACAGCGGCAGCGCGTACATTTGCATTCGGGTCATTCGCAACCGAAAGTATATATTCAGGAATAACCCCTTCCTTTATCTCGGCCAGCAGGTCCAGGGCGAACTTCCTTATGTCGTCGTCCTTGTCGGTCAACAGGGGGTACAGAAGGGGCACAGTGGAGGTGCCCAGTTCTCCCAGGATTAGCAGGGCGGTATTTCGTAGAAACGAATCGCCGCGCAGAAGCGGCAGCACCATGTATGCCGTGACTTCCCCACCGATTGCCACCAGGGAGTTAATGGCGGCGTCCTGCACCCCCGGGCTGGGGTCCTTCAGTACCTGTATAAGGGGGTATACTGCCCGTTCATCCGCTTCGGCTAGCTCCCGGGCGGCATTACGCCGCACGGAAGAATCGCTGTGTTTCATATCAGACAGCAGTTTCCTGAGCTTTCTGGCGTTAATCATCTGGATATTCTATCATAATTATACAAGTGGTTTTATCTCTTGCGCACCAGAAAGCACCCATTTTTCAGGCCCAAAACAGGACCAGACCACAGCAGGTGCGTCTGGTCCTGCCCGTATTCAGAGGATGGTCACTGTTCAGTTCTGAGGGCGAAGGAAACGGGAGTTCTGATGTATATCCCTGAAGCTGTTGTTCATTGACTGCTCAAGGACAATAAACTTCACAACACCATCTTCCGCAATAAAATAATTGACCTCAGGTGTACGATAAGGGTAGGTCAGCAATTCGTAATCGATCCGTATTTCGTAACCGATGATATTCCCCTCCAGAGAATATATACTCCGGTACAGCAACCCGTTATAGTAGGTATGCTGTTTCAGGAATTTCTCACTCTTCCCGGCAGCCTCTGAAGCACCCAATCCCTCCTCGACACGGTAATAGGATTCCGGTGCCCGGGGCAGTATCCGGTAGTCGTCTCCAGCTCTGTCAAGCACCACCACCGAGCTGGGGTCGTCCTTGTAGCGGGCCCCATAATAGACAACGTCGAAAGTCCCGCTGATCGAACCGGGGGTTCCAAGATATGAGGTTTTCAGATGAGAAGCGCCATAGCAGCCGCTCAGGAGCAGCGCCGCGCCAGCCAATACTATAAATATTAAAATTGTTATTCTTTTCATGTTCTGCCTCCTTCTTCTTATTTCCATCTTATCACTGCAGGGGGACAAGTCAAGAGGAGGGAAACAGTCGAGGCGGAGGAGCAGCTGTTAGAGGACAGGACTCCCCCACTGTTTGAGATTCCGTCCGATAAAGTCGACCACAGCCCGGTGCTCCTCATCTCCCCGGCCCTTTACATGGAGAGGCTCCCCGAAGGCAATATGAACGGGGAGTTTGGGATTTATCGGACCGAAATCCTTGATGCGCTTGCCGTTACCCCAGGCATCGGTTCTCAGTGCCACGGGAACCACGGGAACCCCTGACCTCCCGGCAAGTTTTACGCCAATGGAATTGAATGTGGCAGGGTCAAAGTCCGGCGAACGGGTGGTCTGGGGGAACACAACGATGGAGATTCCCTGCTCCAGCCGCTCACGTCCGCCTTCAAGAACCATTTTCAGGTCCTCCCGCGGATTCACCCGGCTGACGGCAATGGGGTCACGCGACTTCATGACCGGACCGAAAACCGGATAGGTTGTAAGGCTTTTCTTAACGATATACGTATGGCGCTTATATGTTCCCACAACAGATGGCAGCACAAAGGTCTCAAGGGTACTCATGTGGTTAGCGACCACAACGCACGGACCTTCGAGTCCGGCCAGGTGGTTAAGACCCGTGATCTCAGCCTTTACTCCCACCCGTTCAAGAAAATGCAGCATCAGGGAACTGTCCGTGCACCATTTGTCATGGTCGTATTTCCCGCGGCCAGCCCACCAGCTTGCCCTGCATACAAGAAAGAGGCAAGGGGCATAGAAGGAAACCGTGGGCATAAATCTGCCTAATATCCCAGGGGCTTTCCCTTTCCCGGTCCGATATGCCCCGCTTTCATCAAAATCGATATATCTCATTTCGCCTCGGCACTCTTGAAATCCAGTTATTCTATCACACAGAGACACACACCGGAGCCCGCTGGAGGTAAAATCATTTGCCTCTCCTACAACCCAGGGCCGCTGTGGCTTTCCCCTCCCTGAAACCATACTCTCAAAAGTAGCATCGCCGCATAGCGACACCAAAACAAGGTCATCCCCTGCAAAAAACACCCTGATTTATACAAATATCAAATTTTAATTGAAAAATTTTTCTCTTTTGCATAAAGTATTAACAATGACACACTTCCTGGGGAGGGTAAAAGTGTATCAAGGCGGGATTATTCGTACAGTGCGCTTTCTATTAAAGAATGCTGTACAGGTATGGAAAGTTGCAATTTCATCAATAAAAGCAGGCGATCTGCTTTCTGAAAAGGCCCTGTTCTTTGTCGCC
>JABAHP010008135.1_pt1 | contig 14221 bp, 14 predicted proteins | sample 7062081 | NCBI WGS metagenome assembly JABAHP01 (sample SAMN14534357, study PRJNA622989) | marine sediment metagenome | biome: marine biome [ENVO:00000428]; feature: marine pelagic biome [ENVO:01000023]; material: deep marine sediment [ENVO:00002113] | place: India: Gulf of Kutch | collected... | reverse complement strand
ATCTTTGATCTGAATCTGGGAGATTACCGCTCTTTGACGTTGTTTGATGTGCTCATACTGGCTTCAATCGTCGAGCGCGAGGCTGTGCTAGATGAAGAGCGGCCCATTATCGCTAGCGTGTACTACAACCGGCTGGATCCGGCCTACGTGGAAGAGACAGCGTTGCGCCTCAGCTCTGATCCCACGATCCAATACGCCAAGGGCTTTGACCCGGAGACCGGGAATTGGTGGAATCCGATGTTGCCCGGTGAAGGACAGACATTGGATTCTCCGTACAATACTTTCAAGGTGCAGGGACTGCCCCCTGGTCCCATTAGCAGCCCGGGGTTGGCATCAATACTGGCAGTCCTGAACCCTGCGGATACCAACTATCTCTACTTCCATGCGATCGGAGATGGCAAACACGTCTTCGCCTCGACGCTGGAGGAGCACTTGAGGAACCAGGAGCAGTATGCGCCGTAACGCTCTCGGTCCTGCTCGAGCGCCAGTCGTGCGAGGGCTGTTGGGTGTCTTGCCACACGGTCTGTCTATCGGCTTGTGCGTGCTCTTGCTGGCTGCTTGCAGCGGCCCGGGAAGCGTGAAATCGACGGTCAAGCTCGGACTCTCTGCACCTTTCGAGGGGTTCCACCGGGATCTGGGTTACGAGGCTCTGTATGCTGTGCAAATGGCGGTGCGGGAGCGCAATGAAGAAGGTGGTGTGGGGCAGCGCTACCTGGTCGAGCTTGTGGCACTGAATGATCTGAACGATGCCGAAAAGGCGGTTGAACAGGCTCGTAAGATGGCTGCGGATCCGGGGGTACTGGGGGTATTGGGTGGCTTGTCGGCAGAGACTGCCAGGACAGCATCCGAGTACGAGGAGCTCGGGTTGACCTTTCTGACACCGAATATGGATATGGTCCATCCGCCCTCTTCGGTTGCCGCTGACGCTGCTTTCGCTGCTCAATTCATGCTGCTGTCTGGCGGCGAAGCGCCAGGACCAGCTGCAATTTGGGCCTACCTGGCGGCGAACCGCCTGCTGAACGCTATGGATACAGCATCGCGCTCCAGTGGAAATCTGACACGGTCTGATGTCCAGAACGCGATGGAGTCAATGGATGGGTGAGCGGGTTGGACCAATGGGAGAGGCATCACGAAAGTCTTGATGTTCTCCTGGGAGTATCCCCCTCATGTCGTTGGCGGGCTGGGCAAACATGTGGCTGAGCTTATTCCCCCTTCGAGTACCCTGCCAGACGTTGCGGTTCACCTGCTCACACCTCGTCTGCGTGGAGGAGAGCCGGTGGAGCGCGTGGGCCAGGTTACCATCCACTGCGTGGAACCGCCACCTGTGGAAGGGGACTTTTACACGGGCGCATGGCAGACGAGTCTACGGCTGGAAGAATATGCCCACCAGCTGTGGAACGAGGCCGACCCCTTTGACCTTATCCATGTACACGACTGGTTGGTGGCCTTTGTGGGAGCTGCATTCAAGCGGAGCTACAAGACCCCTCTGCTGAGCACGATTCACGATACTGAACGTGGCCGCGGCCGGGGTTCTCTGGGCAGCGAACAGGCAAGGGCAATTGATCACGTGGAATGGTGGCTGACCTTTGAATCGTGGCGCGTACTTGCCTGCAGTGAGTACATGCGCGAAGAAATCGCCACCTATTTTGAGTGCCCTCGGGACAAGATAGATGTGGTGCCAAATGGTGTGGAGACGTCACGCTTTGATAGGCTGGTAGGCCAGGACTTTTCACATTTCCGCAACATGTACGCCCACCCGTCAGAGCGGATCCTGTTTTCTGTAGGACGTGCAGTCTTTGAAAAAGGTCTACACGTTCTGGTGAAGGCATTGCCCATCGTACTGGCGCAGCAGCCGACGGTCAAGGTTGTCATCGCTGGAAAGGGGCCAGAGCTGGATTCACTGCGCTCGCTGGCTTGGAGCCTGGGCGTAGGGGAGAAGGTTCTGTTGACAGGCTTCATACCCGATGAGGATCGTGACAGACTCTATGATCTCCAACTGCGCTGTTATTCCCAGCCTGTACGAGCCCTCTGGTATCATCGCACTGGAGGTCATGGCAGCTCGGTGTCCCGTAGTGGTAAGCGAGGTAGGGGGATTGCAGGATGTGGTTCAACACGCCGAGACAGGCATCACTGTACATAGTGATGATCCAAACTCATTGGCTTGGGGGATCCTTCATACGTTGCAGCATCCCAAATGGGCAGTGAAACGGGTGGACAACGCTTACAGGATGGTTCGCGAGGAGTACAACTGGGAACGTATCGCACAGATGACGGCCAGTGTGTATGCGCGGATCATAGCCGAGGCAGCCCTAGCTGCCTGGTAGTGCGAGGCCGGAAGCGATCAGCTCAGGATGCTAGCCCACTATCCTGTGAAGTAATGGTGGCGGCTCGATTTCTTTCTCACTCCACTCATACGCGGAAAGGAGACGCTGGCGCGCACCCGCCAGCTTGCCCTCATCATTGGCATGGATGGTCAGCAGCGGCTGCCCCTCTGTGACATGTTCGCCCGCCTTGGCGTGAAGAACGACNNAACGACCCCCACGGCATGGTCGATCTGGTCTCCCTTTTTTGCCCGACCTCCTCCCAGGAGCATGGCAGTCAAGCCTACCTCGCGAGCGTTTATGCCAGCAATGAACCCAGTCCGTGGTGCGGAAATCTCTCTCTGGAACCTTGCTGCAGGCAGTCGCCCCGGGTCTTCGACGCTTTGCAGGTCACCCTGTTGGGCCGTTATCCACTGCCGGAATTTGGTGAACGCCTGCCGGCTATTGATCAAGCCAATCAACTGCGCGCGTAGTTCGGACTCGTCCGCCACCTGCCCTGTAAGTTGGAGCATTTGGCCTGCTACGGTCAGGCAGTGTTCCTGAAAGTCAACAGGCCCGTGACCCTTGAGGGTGTCCAGGGCCTCTTCTAGCTCGAGGGCGTTGCCGATTGCGTTGCCGAGAGGTTGGTTCATGTCGGAGATCACAGCGCGTACCCTACGTCCCACGCGTCTCCCAATATCCACCATCAAGGCAGCCAAAGCACTGGCATCCTCCTCTGTGCGCATGAAGGCACCATGTCCTACTTTGACGTCGAGCACAATCCCGTTTGCCCCGGCCGCAATCTTTTTGCTCATGATAGAGCTAGAGATGAGAGGCAAGCTGCCAACTGTGGCGGTCACGTCGCGCAACGCGTACAGCTTTCCATCTGCAGGGGCCAGGTCGCCTGACTGACCTGTCACCACGATACCAACAGATGCCAGTTGGGCGCGGAATTCCTTTTCAGTCAAGTCAGAGCGATAGCCTGGGATCGATTCAAGCTTGTCCAGCGTACCACCGGTGAAGCCCAACCCTCGCCCCGACATTTTGCCCACGCAGATACCCGCAGCAGCTACCAGCGGGGCCACTACGAGCGTGGTCTTGTCGCCAACACCGCCAGTTGAGTGCTTGTCGACAATGAACGGCGCAATGTCCTGAAGGTCGAGTTGGTCGCCCGAGCGGGCCATGGACATGGTGAGATCGATGGTTTCCTGGCGATCCATTCCGCGAAGGTAAATGGCCATGAGCCAGGCTGCAACCTGATAGTCTGGGATCATGCCCTGTGTGAATCCCTGGACAAAAAAGTCGATTTCCTCGGCATTGAGCGCCATGCCGTCTCGCTTCCGCGCGATGATGTCAACGGCTCTCATACATCCCTCCTGATCACAGTATAGCACAAACCAAACAATTGCGAAAGCCATAGGCAGTGTGGTATAATGGGCCAGGGGAAAAGACAGATGAATGCCAGAGTACTGATCGTGGATGACGAGAAGCGCCTTGCTTACTCTTTAGGCCAGACCCTGCGACTTGACTTTCCCGAGTGTCAGGTGGACATGGCCTACTCCGGTGAGGAGGCTCTCAGCTCTCTGGCAGATGACACGTATGACTTGATCATTGCTGATGTGCGCATGCCCGGCGTCAGCGGGATGGAGTTGATCAAAGGGGTGCGATACCTGGATGCCGATGTACCCATAATTGTAATGACAGGCTACGGTTCGGCTTCGCTTCGTAGGGAGGCCGCCGCGCTGGGGGTCGACCACTACATCGACAAGCCCTTCAACATAGATGAGCTCATATCGACGGTGAGTCAGCTGCTGCCTTCTGAGGAGGAGCCAGATGCCTGACCTGGTGGTCATTGGTGGCGGTCTGGCTGGCAGTGAGGCGGCATGGCAGGCTGCAGAGCAGGGGTTAGCCGTAGATCTCTGTGAGATGCGTCCAGCACGGACCACACCTGCTCACGCAAGCGACCTCTTGGCCGAACTGGTCTGCTCGAACTCGCTGGGCTCCAAGCTCGTTGATCGAGCGCCCGGCCTGCTGAAGGAGGAACTGCGGCACTTGGGTTCGTTGGTAGTCCAGTGCGCAGATGCCACTGCTGTACCTGCCGGCGGGGCTTTGGCGGTCGACCGCGAGGCCTTTGCGCGGACGGTGACGGAGCGGGTTGAAGCCCACCCTTGCATCACGCTGCGGCGACAAGAGATGACGGCCATACCCCAGGGATTGCCAGCCGTGGTGGCCACCGGCCCCCTCACTTCGCCAGATCTGGCCGAGAGTATCGCACGGTTGACCGGTTCAGCTTATCTCTATTTCTATGATGCGATGGCTCCCATCATCACGGCTGACTCGATCGACATGACCATCGCGTTTCGAGCCAGTCGCTATGGGCATGGAGGTGGCGAGGGGGACTATATCAACTGCCCCATGAATCAGAACGAATATGAGCGCTTTGTGGGGGAGTTGGCTGGTGCCGAGACGACTGCCTTGCGTGACTTTGAACGCGAGGACCCGAATTTCTTTGAAGCATGCTTACCTGTCGAGGTCTTGGGCCGACGAGGCTACCAGGCACTGGCATTTGGGCCGTTGAAGCCGGTGGGCTTGACTGACCCGCGCACAGGTAGACGGCCCTATGCCGTAGTGCAACTGAGGCAGGATAACCACTCGGCTACTTTGTACAATCTCGTGGGCTTTCAAACCAACCTGACCTGGGGCGAGCAAGAGCGTGTTTTCAGGCTGATACCTGGGTTGGCTCGGGCCGAGTTTGTGCGCTTGGGGCAGATGCATCGTAACACTTTCATCAATGCTCCAGCGCTGTTGCTGTCCACCATGCAGCTGCGGAAGCAGGCAGATCTCTTCTTCGCTGGGCAGATCACGGGTACTGAGGGTTATGTGGGCTCGGTCGCGAGCGGCTATGTGGCCGGTCTGAACGCCGCTCGCTTGGTGAGCGGGCTTGATCCGGTCTCTTTTCCTACAACGACAATGATCGGCGCTCTGTGCAGCTATGTCTCGAACGCGAGTCCGGATGGCTTTCAACCAATGAAGGCCAATTTCGGGCTGTTGCCTCCTCTTGATCCTCATGTGCGCAAGAAGCGGGAGCGGTATGCTGCCTATGCAAGACGTGGGCTTGCCGACCTGCAGCGCTTCATTGATGTACAGGACCTGTAAATCGGGTGTTGACCATGCCGGCATGACTTGGGTCATGAGAAGCCATTCCGGGGGAGGCGGAACCTGTTTATGCGTGTAGAATCGATCTGGAGCGTGTTCCTGTTGATCCTCAGCGGCTTGCTTGGTATAGGAGGGCTGTTGTGGCTGGGGCATGTCCAGGCTTTGCCCATGGCCATCTTTCTTGTGGTGGCTCTTATATACAATTTCATGCTGCTGGGGATGAAGAACCGCGGCCTCTCGGATGATCTGGTCATGTGGGGACTGGAGTTGGGCAATCTCGTCTTTCTCACGATCGCGGTTTACCAGTCAGCCGTTCTTGCCAGTCCCCTGATTTTGCTGTACGCAGCCTTTGTCGTGGCCGGCGGCCTTCGAAGTGGATGGATTGGCACGCTGCGCAGCCTGGGATTGTGCATAGTGAGCTGGGTTGTCCTTGTCGTGCTTGCGCCGCCTGCCAACCCTGAGCAGTGGGCGCAGTTGTCGATACTGCTCGGGACTCTGCTTGCTTTGGCGCTGGTTGTCGGAGTACTGAGCCAGCGCCATGCTGGCGTATCCAGGGAGGCGCTCCAGCGGAACCAGGAGATTGCCTTTCTGCAAGAGGCGGGCCGGCTGCTGGGTTCTAGCCTTGATCCACAGCGAGTGCTGGCTGCTACGCTGTCCCAGGTCAATGAGATTCTGGATGTCGAGGCAGCATCTCTGGCCCTCGTAGATCGCGAGACCGGTTTCATCACTTTCGAGCTAGCAATCGGTGGTGGAAACGATGCAGTCAAGGGGTTGCGGTTAGAGCCAGGCCAGGGTATCGTCGGCCAGTCAATTGCGGATGGGCGTGCGGTTCTGGTGGCGGACGTCATGTCTGATCCTCGATGGTTCGGTGGCGTTGATCAGGTCAGTGGCTACGAGACGCGTTCACTCATGTGTGTACCGCTGCGGGCGAAGGGACAGGTTATTGGTGCGTTGGAGGTGCTCAACAAACGCGACGGGCCGTTCACGGGTGATGACTTGCGATTGGTCACCTCGCTGGGCGATCTGGCGGCGCAGGCAATAGAGAATGCACGTCTTCACGATGAGATCAGGCAGCACATGCACGCCTTGCAGGCAGCCTACGATGAAGTACGAAAGCTGGATGAACTCAAGTCAGCGTTCATTCGCAACGTGTCTCACGAGTTGCGCACACCACTGGCCCTGATCGAGGGATACACCGAATTGCTCCTGGACGAGCAGATGGGGGTGCTGCAGCCTGAACAGCTTAAGGCGCTAGTGCTGGTATCTGACAAGGCGGCTGACCTCAATCGGTTGGTAAACGACATCATTTCGCTCCAGACGATCGGAACGATGGGATTCGACATGGAGGTACTCAGCGTGTGCGATTTGGCCAGGGAGGCCGTGGAGGTGCTGCATCCCAAGGGAGCCAAAGCTGAGATTCAACTGGTACTGGATATCCGGTCCGACGAGGAGCAGCTTGAGGTCCAAGGAGATGCTCGACGCTTGGGTCAAGTGTTGAGTCATCTGCTGGACAACGCGATGAAGTTCAGTCCCAACGGGGGAGTCGTGTCCCTTGGATTGGAGCGCGAAGCCGAGATGGTTGTTGTCCAGGTGAAGGATGAGGGCATAGGCCTCTCTGGCGATCAACTCGATCGGGTGTTTGATCGCTTCTACCAGGTGGACGGCAGCGCCACGCGACATTTTGGTGGTGCGGGTTTGGGCCTGGCCCTGGTGAAAGAGGTGGTAGAGGCCCATGGTGGCGCGGTCTGGGCAGAGAGTGATGGTGTTGTGGGAAAGGGCTGCACGTTCACGCTGTGCCTACCAGTGCATGACACTTGATCGATCCGCTGAGCGGACGCCTACGCGCTGGTGTAGGGACATCCTCGCAATTGCTGGCCTGCCACACGAAGTGATCTTGGTTATCCCAAAGGTAATCTGACGACGAACATGGCCCCTTGTCCAGGCGTGCTCTGAACTGAGATGGCGCCTCCGTGATCTCTGATCGTTTTCCGCGCGATCGCCAGTCCAAGACCAGTTCCCTTTGCCTTGCCGTGCGTGACAAAGGGTTCGAACAGGCTGTCCCGGATTTCTTCGGGTATGCCGGGACCTGTGTCGGAAAGCTCAATCTCGACTCCGCCATTGGTACGGTGTGTAGTCACAGTCAGGGTACCGCCGCCCGGCATGGCGTCTTGCGCATTGCTCACGATATTGTGCAGCGCGCGCCTCATCTTCCCTTCGTCAATCCTGAGCGGACCGCCGTAGTTCAACTCACGGACAATGGAGATTCCAAAGCTCCTGAAGTCGGGTTCCACAAAGTCGCAGAGTTCGTGGATGAAGGGAGCCAGCTCGGTTTGCACTGCATGGAGTGGGCCGCCTCCACGAGCATAGTCTAGGATCTCCTGCGTCATCTCGACGAATGTGTCCACAGATCGGGTGATGATGCCCGAGAATCGCTGTCGCATGTCTGGCGCTAGGTCTTCTCGCCCCAGGAGCGATGCGTAGCCCTTTATCGTAGTCATCGGGTTCTTCAAGTCGTGGACGATAGTCGATGCCATGCGGCCGATGACTGAGAGCCGCTCAGCTCGAATCAGCTCCTCTTGTGTCTCCTGTAGCTCGCGCAATGCCTTCCGGAGCTCGTGGTTGCGGTATTGCAGGTCCTCGTACAGGCGAGCCAACTGGATGGCGACTGCGGCTTGGTTTGCCATGGCGACGAGAAGTGCCAAGTCGCTCTCACCGAATAGCTGCGAGCTGAGACGCGTATCTACATAAATGGCGCCTATGCATTCTTCTTTGGCCATCATCGGGGCAGCAAGCACTGAACGGATCTGATAGGTGACGATGCTGTGACTGGCCTGGAAGCGGGGGTCTTCTTGTGCATTCGTCGTCACCACTGGTTGGCGGGTCGCCAGCACCCGGCGAACGAGATCGTGGCTGATCTCTATCTGGGCACTATCGACCTCGCCCTGGTCGAACTGGCGAGCAACCGGAACGTTGAGGCTATCGGGATCTGGCTCGCAAAGTACCAAGAAACCACGCTCTGCACCCACGAGCACGAGGGCTCGATCCAGGATCGATTCCAGTAGGTGATCCAGGCCGAGACCAGATACGATCTCTTGACCCACTTCGTAGAGAGAGACCAGTTCCTCTTGTCGGCGCTCGACAACTGCTACGCCTGCACGTAACTCGTCCAACATGGCTGGGATCTGCTCCCATACCTGAGGATCGCCATCGCCCAGCCGGGCGACGGCGGCTTCCAGGGTGTCGATCTGCAGTTTCAGTGCAGTCATTTTGCGTCCTCTGGGCTTGCCTTGTGTCCGCGCCCAAGAGCTGTGCCTGCGGTCTTGCGGCAATGAGCAAAGATGATCTTCAACCCCAGGTCTGTCATGCAACTTGGAGACATCTGCGTTCACCATTATACCACACTTGTCCCAATCTGCTGAGTTCAGGCCAGTCAATCGATCTGCTCTTGACAAAACGGATGGCGCGTGGTATACTGTGTATTGACTAACCAGTCAGTCAGCACACAGCCACGAGGGGAGGTCTATGGGCGAAGCTCTGAGCAAGCGGGAACAGATGCGCGTAGAACGCCGCCAGCAGATCCTTGACTCGGCGCTTGCCGTGTTCAGCCAGAAGGGCTTTCATGCCTCGAATGTATCCGACGTCGCTGCCCACGCCGGCGTAAGCCAAGGAACGATCTATTGGTACTTTGATAGCAAGGAAGAGCTTTTCGATGCGGCCATTGTGGGCTTTTTTTCCGGTTTCGGTGCAGAGATGACTGCGGTCCTGCAGGGGGGCGAAACTGCCACTGAGAAGCTGCGCGCACTAGCCAATAGCATGGACGACTTCGCGGTAAACGCCCAGCAAGTGTTTGGGGCGTTTCTGGGCTACTGGGCGTCCAGCCAGGACCGCCAAGGTTCGGCCAAGTTCTGGGTCGATTTGCTTCACGAGTACACACGATGCGTAGTGACCGTTATCGAGGAGGGGATCAAGGCGGGCGAGTTCAAAGAGGTCGACGCAGAAGCGTTGGTGTGGGCAATCTCGGCTGCCTATGATGGTCTTGCAGCCTATATGATGTTCATTCCGGACATTGATGTCAGACGGGTGAGCAGAGTGTTCATTGACACGCTGCTGAGAGGGTTGCGGGCAGATTAGCCGTGAGCGATGCGTGCCTTTCCTCTGACGCATTGTTCTCGTAGATGGAGCGGGGAGCCTGAACCTGCAACGAAGGAGGCGGACATGACTGCGGGAACCGTGCTGATCCTCGTAGTGGTGGGCATCCTGGGGATCATGCTGGGGTGGTTGGTACCCTTGCTGTTCAAGAGCCAGCGCCCCTATGGACTGGCGGGCGACATACTGGTATGTACCCTTGTCTCGGTTGTACTGGCATTCGTGGAGGTGGTTTGGCTCCTGCCTGCTCTCGGGTTCAAGCCGGGGTGGATCACGACGATGCTTGCAGTCGGCGACCCACTCGGGTTTGGGCTGTTGTGCCTGTGGTTGATGCGCAAGATCAAAGGGTAAGGGGATGGGGAATGCCCTATGAGTCATTGGAGGCGAAAGCGGGCATGCCATTTCGTCAGCGACTCACTGTCAGTGGCGGTGGAGTAGTGCCTTCATGAACCTTCTGCGCACCTGGGCAGTAGTGCGAAAGGAAGCCCGACATATCCTGAGGGATCGGCGGACTGCCGTTCTGGTAACTGTCTCGCCGGTGTTCCTGCTGCTGGTGATGGCCTATACGTTCATGGTTGACATCGAGAATGTGGCAGTGGCGGTGATGGATCGGGACGGCACAAACCTGTCACGCCGCTACATCGCCGGGCTGGGTGCCACCGGAGATGTGCTGGTTCGATTCATCGCCAACGACTATGCGGATCTCGAGCGGTGGCTCATGACTAGTGAGGCCAAGGCCGCCATTGTCATTCTCCCTGGGTTCGAAAGCGCCCTGCAAGCGGGCAGGGAGGCAGATATCCAGCTCCTGGTTGAGGGTACCGAGCCGAACACGGCAAATACGACAATGGTGCACGTTGGCGGATATACTCAGCAGTTCGCCCTGAGCGTGGTCCGCGACGTAGCAGCACGGGCTGGGATAGTCATGGACAGGGCGGCGTTGAGCCCCATTGATCTACGTGTGCGGACTTGGTATAATCCGACACTCAAGATCGTCATCGGTTTCTTGCCGGCTCTCATCGCGGTGGTGCTTGCCATGCCCGCGGTGACTACCACCCTGGCTCTCACGCGAGAGAAGGAGCACGGTACGCTGGAGCAGCTTATCGCTACGCCGATTCGTCGCTCTGAGTTACTCATTGGAAAGCTGATCCCCTATGTCCTGAGCGGGCTGGTGGGGGTGGTCCTCTGCGCTGCAGTGGCAGTGTACTGGTTCGGTGCCCCATTTCGCGGGAGCTTTGCGCTCTACCTGGTACTATCGCTTGCCTTTCTGTTGGCATCTCTGGCCATTGCCCTGGTTATGTCGGTATTCGTCAAGTCACAACAGGCGGCGCAGCTCGGAGCGATGCTGATTTTTTTCTTCCCTGGCTTTTTTCTATCAGGCATCTTTTTTCCGCTGATCAGTATGGCGCCGGTCATGAAGCTGGAGGCCTACTTGGTGCCGAGCACCCACTATGTGCAGATCAGCCGGGGGATCTTTCTGAAAGGGCAGGGACTGCAGGCACTGTGGCCGTATTCCCTCGCGCTCTTGGCCATGGGAGTGCTCTTTCTGACGCTGGCAATCCTGCTCTTTAAGAAAAAGATGGCATAGCTGGCAGGTGCCAATAGATGCTCACACGGATTTGGACGCTGACGGTCAAGGAACTGATACAGCTTTGGCGCGACAAATTGATCCTGTTGTTCGTGTTCCTGGGTCCCGCTGCCGAGTTGTCCCTGGTCGCCTGGTCCACCTCTGGGGACATCGATCATATCCCCACGGCAATTGTGGATAGGGATCGCACTGCCGCTAGTCGGGCGCTGGTGCTGGCTCTAGAGAACACGGAAACCTTCGATGCCACTCACTATCCGCCGGACGAAGCCGCTGCTGCCGCGCTGTTGGACTCGGGAACGACACTGGTCGCAGTGGTGATCCCACGGGGGTTTGAGTGGCAGATCTCGTCCTTCGGTAGTCCGGCGCAGGTGCAAGTAATCCTGGATGGGGCGGACCCCAGCGCGGCGCGCGTTGCTGAGATGAGCGCTGAGGGGACCGTGGCAGCTTTTGCTCAGCAGGTCGCACTGGAGCGTTTGGGCCATGTCGTAGACCAGTGGGGGGAGGTCATTGAGATTGACACGCGTGTCTGGTTCAACGAAGAACTAAAGACATCGAACTATGAGGTCCCATCCGAACTAGGTTTCATGCTGGTGGGTGTCGCACTGATGCTTGCCTCTCTAGGAATCGCCAGGGAACGAGAACTGGGTACCTTGGAGCAGCTAATGGTCACACCGCTGCGTACCACGGAGCTCATCTTCGGCAAGGCCTTGCCTGTCCTTATCCTATCCTACGGCAGTTTCTTGATCATGCTGAGCTTGGTTGTCTTTGTGTTCAAGGTCCCGATGAGAGGTTCGTGGAGCCTGCTATTGATCATTGCTTTCTTCTATTTGCTCATTGAGATGGTCTGGGGGCTGTTGATATCGGCGGTGTCAAAAACGCAGGCTCAAGCGCTGCTTCTCGCTTTCACCTTGATGATGGTTGAGGTGGTGTTTTCCGGCTTTGCGTTTCCGGTTGAGAACATGCCCTGGCTCCTGCAGCGAGTGGCCAACTTTGTGCCCATCAAGCATTGGCTTTTGATCCTGCGAGGCATCCTGCTCAAGGGGGCTGGGGTGGACATCTTTTGGGAGGAACTCCTCAGTCTCGCAGCCCTGGGTCTGGTGATCAACGTCACGACGATCTTTTTCTTGCGGAGGCGTCTCGAATGAAGGGCAGTCATTTCCAAGGCGGTTTGCGATGTCATACGTGTACATGAAGGTGCTCGAGTCGGCACCGCAGCGGTATGAGCGAGGGATGCGCTTGTTGACGCTGGGGAGACTTGCTCGGGTACGCCAGGACATTGCAGCCCGGGTGAAGGCGGGACACCGGGTTTTGGATATTGGCTGTGGAACAGGCGCGCTGGCCGTGATGCTTGCTCACGAGGGAGTTCATGTCACCGGAATCGATATCTCCCCGCCAATGCTGAGCTTGGCCGCTCGACGTGTGCGCGAGGAGGATCTGACGGATCGTGTTGTGCTGAAGGAACTGGGGGCTGTAGACCTTGACACCGCGTTCGAGAGCGAGGATTTCGACACGGTGGTCAGTGTTCTGGTCTTGAGCGAGTTGTCGGATGATGAAATCGCGTATGCGCTGGCTGAGAGCTGGCGAATTCTGCGACCCGACGGCCGGCTTCTCATCGCTGACGAAGTATTGCCCGACTCGATATTGGGGCGGATAGGGACCCTTCTGCTTAGGCTACCGTTTGTGATCGCAGCCTATGTGCTAACACAGAATACCACGCGTCGAGTGGCTCGGTTGGACGCACGAATCGCGCGAGCAGGTTTCCGGATACTGGATACTGAGGCATACCTAATGGGAACGATGAGGCTCTTCATCGCTGGGAAGGCGGTGTGATAATGGTTGATTCGCTGATGAGCGTGATCCAGACAGTCTTTCGGCTGTTCCCGTTTTCGACCAAGACTGGTCTGCGGACCATCGGTAGTCCAGGGCCTGATGCGCCTGTGCTCGTCACCTGCAATTTCGATCTGACAGTACGGCGCGTGGTCAAAGCGATAGACGGGATGGATTGTTACTTGCTGGTGGCCCCAAGCCGAGGTATCAACGTGTGGTGTGCGGCAGGTGGTGGTATCCTAAATGCACACTCGGTGTCCTCAGTAGTGAAGACCAGCCGCATTGCTAAAAAGGTTGACCACCGTACGCTGATCTTGCCCCAATTCTCGGCGCCGGGGATCGACATCGCGCGGGTCGAGCAGGAGACTGGGTGGCGCTGCAGGTTTGGTCCTGCCTATGCTGCCGACATTCCGGCCTACGTTGAAGCCAATTTCGCAAAGACTGTGGGCATGCGCCACGCGAGGTTTCCCCTGGGCGATCGGCTGGAAATGGCGGTTATGTGGGCTGGCCTGCTGACGGCTGTAGTCATAATCCCAGTGGCCGCTGTCGACTGGCGTATGCTGCCCGGAGCGCTGGCGATGATCTGGGGTTTTGCCCTTTCTCTCTTTGTCTTTTTTGACCAGGTGTCGAGATACGTGCCAGGGCCAGTGGGTCTGGTCAAGACGTTCATTCTGGGCTTGCTTGGGGTGGTAGGCGTGCTTGTGTACGGTCTCGTGGTTGCAGATTGGTCAGCAGGTTCGCTAATCGGTTGGAGTCTGGCAATCCTGAGCGTGGCCGTGGTTCTGGGCTTTGATTTGGATGGTACGAGTCCCACCCAGGCCGGAGCAACGGTCGCCTATTATGCACGGAGATGGCCGGGCATCCTAAGGCTCTGGGCTCTCATCGGCTATGATTTGGAGATGCCATTCGCGCTTCAGGTAGACGCTGAGCGATGCAGGGGTTGTAGAACCTGCATTGAGGTATGTCCTAAGGGTGTCTTTAAGTTCTATCGGTCGGACGGCGGACACAGAGCCAGAGTGGCGTGTCCTGAAGCATGCGTGCAGTGCACGGCATGTGTCAAGCAGTGTCCGGAAGCCGCAGTTTTGGCGGAACCGCCCATCAAGAGCTTCGAGGATTGGAGGTAGGGTAATGCTGCGTCGACTAACATGCGTAGTTCTTGCGATTCCCGTCGTGTTTGTCGTCCTGCACACGATTGTGAGGATAGTGC
>JABAHP010001540.1_pt2 | contig 14232 bp, 9 predicted proteins | sample 7062081 | NCBI WGS metagenome assembly JABAHP01 (sample SAMN14534357, study PRJNA622989) | marine sediment metagenome | biome: marine biome [ENVO:00000428]; feature: marine pelagic biome [ENVO:01000023]; material: deep marine sediment [ENVO:00002113] | place: India: Gulf of Kutch | collected... | reverse complement strand
ACCCGAGAGAATCTTTATCATCGAATATCAAATTTATATTGAAAATGTTCATGTTCTCACAAGATAAAGGCACATATTTAAGGGAATTAGATATTTTGAGACTTGACCAACCAAACATCGAGGTCCGATTTATAAACCCAATCAGGGAACGACCCTATTGATAATGATACACATTGCCCAATTCTAGGTTTAATATGCAGTACGTTATCGGCGTCTATAATGGATCACAACGATAAGGAGGATGCCTATTGTAAGGGCAGCACTAGTGAATCCGGGTCCATCCTCTTCCTTCCTAATTTTCACATCAATCGTTGATGATCTTTGGCCATCCCCGATATCGCTGAAGCCGAGTATCTGGTAATAATATTTCTTCCCTTCCTCGACATCCTCGTCGACGTAGGAGGTCACATCCCCGACCTGAGCGATCTCGACCGGCTCCTCGTCACCCATACCCCTCATTATCCTGTACCCCGTGACAGGTGCCCTGTCAGGGCCGACCGGCCTCGCCCACGAGAGGACGACCTTCCTGCCCTTCGCCTCGGCCTGGAACATTCCGGGGGCCGCAGGTGGACCGAGAGGCGTTCCCTCGACGGGATCGGTCTCGGCACCGGCCCCCAGGACGTTCACCGCCACGACCACGAACAGGTACGTCTTCCCGTTATCAAGTCCCGTGTCCAAGTACTCCGGGTCGGGTACCCTTGCCACTTCGGTGATCCCGGTGGCGAACACGCCCCTCTTCACGATGTACTCGATGACGGGAGAGCCCCCGTCGTCCCCCGGTGCAACCCAGGTGAGACGGACCTCGCCGTCGCCGATGCTCGTCGTCAACTCCGTGACGGGTCCCGGACCCGCAACTGCGGTGACGGCGACAGGTCCCACAGCGGGTCCCCACCCGAAGGAGGTCTCGGTCCTTGCCCAGTAATCGTACGTCTCCCCCGGCGTGACGTTGGTGTCCAGGAACTGGATGGAGCCCACGGTGGAATATTCGGAAACGGGGGCGACCAGGTCGCCCTCGTATATCCATACCGTCAGGCTCTCCGCCCCACCAAGGTCCGTCGGCAGCTGCCATGTCACCACTATCCCGTTCCTCACGGCCGTCGCCCCGAGCTCCCTCACGGGCCCTGGAAGTCCCATGGGTGTGGCGCTGACCGTCTCGCTTATCTGCCCTTCACCGGCTTGATTGACAGCCGTCACCTGATAGAAATACTCGACACCGTTGGTCAGGCCCGTGTGGTTGAACGCCGTGACGTTCCCGAGGGTGGTGAGGAATCGGATGTCGCCCCCTGAACCCTCACCAGCGTACACCTTGTACTTGGTGATCCTGCTACCGCCATCGTAAGGCGGGGTCCATTCAAGGAGGACCGAGCTGTCGTCCGCCGTGGTGACAATATCAGGCACCCTTCCGGGGACCGTGTGGGGGATGGCGTCCAAGGTGATCGTGGCGGTCCCCTCGCCCACCTCCGTGTAGGCGGTCACGTAGTAGAAATATGACCTGCCGTTCACCACGTCGTTGTCCGTGTACGACAGCGAGCTCATGTCCAAGGTGGCGATGGTCTGGACATCCTCGATGGAGGTTCCCCTCCACACATGGTAGCCGATGACGGCCGAGCCACCGTCGTTCCCGGGAACGCTCCATCTCAAGGTGACCTTTCCATCACCGGGCGTCACCGTGAAATCACGAGGACTCGAGGATATGTCCTTGACCTTTATCCGGACCGCCTCGCAGAGGGGTCCATCCCCGAACTCGCAATAGGTCTGGACCGCGTAGTAGTAGAACGTGCCGACCTCAACATCCTCGTCCTCGAAGGAGGTGACGGCGAGACCTTCCACGATCACGCTGAGATCGTTCCGCAGGGCGCCTCTGAGGACGCGGTACTTGAGGTCATCGCCACCCGGGCTGAGGGGTGGGTTCCACAACAGACTTGCGTTGCCGCTGCCTGTAGACACCGTGAGATCCAACGCCTCCGAGGGGGGACCGGTGAGCCTTCCCGTGACCACGGAGCTCAGGGGGCCCTCGCCTGCCGTTGAGACGGCGCTCACACGGTAGTAGTACTTGACACCGACGAATGCTGAGTCATCGTAGTAGACGGTATTGTTGCCCACGTGCGTTTCGATGACAGCCAGGTCGTCGACCTTCGTCCCACGGTGGATGTTGTAGGCGTACGTGCGCCGACCCGCTATGGTGGTGGGACCGTCCCAGGACAGGACGATGTTGTCCATGCCCAGCTCCAGCTCCAAGCCCGTGATGGCCGGTGGCAGCACGCCGCAAGGACCCGTGTCGAGGCGACAGACGAACGCTGCCATCCTCGTTGGATTTGACAGGGTCTGGCAGTAGGCCCCGTCGGTGACGGGGAAATGGATGGAGGTGGACCAACCGGTCAGGAGGACGGTGCTTTCATCCACCACCTTGATCCCCGTTATGGAATCTTGGGAATCCCCCCCGAGATACGTCATGTACTCCAACCGATAGGATGTCAGATCGAACCTGCCCAGTACACCGTCCTCGTAGCCCCTGGCCAACGGGTCGAAGGCGTCGACGGAGGTCGAGAGGTCCGAGGAGAACGAGTAGGCACCCAGGAACACCGTCTCACCGTCCGGACCGATGTCCACGATGGGATCGTAATCGTCGTCCGTTCCGCCGACCAGAGTACAATATAGGAGTCTGGACAGCGAGCCATCGAAGACAGCCAGGAACACGTCGAAGAGATCGGGAGGAGTTGTCTTGTTCGCATCGGGGGTGACCGGAAAGTCCGTGGCGTTCGTGATCCCCGCAACGCAGACCCGTCCGTCGCCAGAGCCTACGACGGAGCTTGCCATGGACGGGTCCGTCGTCGTGATGAAGGTGGAGTACCTGAGGTCCCTACCCTCGGGACCGATGGCGGCCACGAATGCTTCACTGTCCGCCGTCCAGGTGGTGCTGAAGGCACCGGAGGTGACCGGGAAGTCCGACGATTCCGTGTAGCCGACGATGTACGTGGTCCCGTTGTCGTCGACGAACCCTCCGTTGACGGTATCCGCCCCGCTTCCTCCCAGGTACGTGCAGAACTCGACGGTGGAAGTGGAAGGGTCGAACTTCACAACGAACCCAGAGTAGACGCCTGGATTGGTCGCCCGATACGCACCGGAGCTGACGGGAAGGTCGGTGGAACCCGAGTACCCCGCTATATAGAGATCGCCTCCCTCGTCCACGTGTAGCATCCGTGGCTCCTCCCCCTTGTCCCCTCCGAAGTATGTGCTGTAAAGGAGCTGGGAGCCGTCAGAACCGACGTTCACGATGAACGCGTCCGAGCCGCCGTTGCGGCTCGTATGGTAGGCATTCCCCGTAGTGGGAAAGTCCTCGGAGGAAGTATGGCCCACGAGGCAGACGGTCCCTCCGGACAGGACCTGCATGGCATGGGCAAGGTCCCTATCCGAGCCGCCGATGAAGGTGGAGTAGAGGAGGTTTCTGCCCGTGGGGTCCATCTTCGTCAGGAACACGTCCTCGTCGCCGCCGTTGTGGCCCTCGTCGAATGCTCCCACCGTTACGGGGAAATCCACTGATTTCGTCCAACCGGAGACGTAGACATTGCCCTCCCCGTCCACGTCGATGGCTCTGCCATGGTCACTCTCGCTTCCCCCAAGGTAGGTGGAGAACTCGAGACCGGGATCGATCACATACGGGCGATCGGAGGAGATCCCATCGGGCAGGCTGAACCCGTGGGTGAACTCGTCGAGCAGCTCGAACGAACCCGGCGTTCCCTCTTCGCGGGCGCCCTGGAAGAGGACTGGCCTCGCGTCTCGGACCTGTCCGGAACGGGTCGAGACCAGGAGGTCGCCGGTGGAGGGATCTATCGATATACCATCCACGCCCCGATAGCGAACCCTCACGGTGTCTATGTCCACGTGGCCGTCGACGATGAGATCGTACTTGACCTTCCCATCCACCAGGTGGAACCGGACGTCAACACCATCGTACATGTTCTCGTAGAGGATCCCTCGATAGCTGCTCACTCCAATGGTCCAGTCGGTCTCCTCATCGCCAAGGAAGAAGTTCGAGCACCCGGATTGCCTCTCGATCCCTCTGGGTCCGTNNGTCCGTTGTCGTTGCAGTTGACGAATGCCAGGGTGAAGGCAGTTCGGGTACCAATGGCCCTGTCACGATCACCGACATCGTTCATGGTGTACCTGTCTTGGACAGCCCGGGACCTGAGAACCACATTGAGCCCGGTCATGGTGAAGCCCACATCCATCGATTCCGAGCTCCAATAGAAGAAGACACCATCATTCGAAACCTGACCATGGTTCTCCAGGAACCCGTCGTGATCGACCTGGTCGATGACGATATCGGCGATGGTCGAAGTTGGGAAAACACTTGCAGGAGCTGACGATGATGCCTCATCCTCGTGCTGCCAGATTGGCGACGATGCAATGAGGACTACCAGTACTACAGAGATGATCGGTTTTGGGCTCCACCCCATATCTCTCACCCAACTCAAGTATGTTGGTTCTCAATATATAATGATTCCGGTTTCCGGTGAGATGTAAGATATAGTATGATTTGAAAAACGAATTGTCCACATCCCGTACCTCACAATACACCTTCCAGGGTACTTGTCGCACAAGTCCGTACAATCCGTACGTTCCAACCGACATTGTTGAGTACGGAACAACACGAAGAACCCCGTCCAAGATAGAGCTCTTGCGGAGTTGTTCCGTACCCGACAATAGGATTTGTCCAGCGCTAGAACATAAATAACCTCCATGGGTGGAATCTGTAGTATCTCCTCAAAACGATTATATATTCACAATCCACCTACATCTTCNNTTCTCTCTGTAGGGTCTCCAATAATCATGTACCAATATCCATCCATTTCCATTGTCGAACGGGACACTGCCGAACCAACGGACACGTATCCTTCGTTGAACGGACCGCCGTCATCGGATTACTGTTTCTTCACCGAGGATCGAGGGCAGTGTGGTACCGGCATCCCGGGTTTCGTTTCCATCGGGTCCCCGTTATCGGTCAAGCTTGAGACTGGCGAGGTCCTATACTCCTACTCGCCACCTTATAGCGATCGTACCATCGTATACAAGGCGGAGATGGTCGGATCACAATCAGTCCCCCCAGAGGGTGTGGGGGAGATGGCGCACCGTACCAACTACTTCATCGGGAATGATCCCGACCGATGGATCGATGGATTGAGATCGTACGAAAGCGTGCGTTACAGTTCTGTCTGGGACAACATCGATGTGGAGTTCTACTTCACCTCGGGGGAATTGAAGTACGACGTGATTGTTGAACCACGGGGATCGGTTTTCGATGTCCAGTTCCGTTACCACGGCCCTGTCAACCCCGAACTAGATGGATCCTCCGGGGACCTGATGATCCAGACACCGCTGGGTCCCGTCAGGGAGACCGCTCCCATCGCCTATCAGATGATCGATGGTCTGCCATCATCTGTCCCTTGCCACTTCGTCGTTGATGGAAGCGTTGTCGGATTCTCAATAGGTACTTACGACCCAGACCTCCCCCTGGTCATCGACCCGGGCGTGTCATTCGTCGCCGGCATTGGCCGGTCCATCGACGGTGGGTGCCGTATCGATGTGGACGATGAGGGGTACATTTACGTGACTGGCAGGGTGAACAGCCTGGACTTCCCCACCGAGCCAGGGGTATACGAGACCAAACTACTCAGCGGGAGGAACGACAACTTCGTCCTGAAGATGGAGCCGTTCGGTTCCACTCTCGTGTACGCCACGTTCTTCGGGGGCTCTCAGGTTCGCACCGTGGAAAATCAGCAGATCAACTGTATCCACGTGGATGAGAACGGTTACGCCTACGTTGGAGGGATGACGAACTCCACGGACTTCCCCACCACTGAGGGAGCGTTCGACAGGGACTTCAACGGGTTGGGGAACTCAGCAGATATCTTCCTACTACGGCTGTCGCCCGACGGTGCGGACCTGGAGTACTCGACGTACCTGGGAGGCGGCGGGGCCGACGTGGTCACGGACATCGTGGTCGATGACGAGGGTGCCCTTTTCCTCACGGGTCACAGTTACGGTCTGGGATTCCCGACGACACCGAGGGCCTTCGACGACGACACGTACGACGACGGTGCCACAGACGTCATAGTGGTCAAGCTCTCGCCTGATGGTTCCTCGCTCCTCTACTCCACATTCATAGGGGAGTACACCATGGACGACGGTTGGGGCATCTGCATCGACGAAGAGGGGAACGCTTACGTGACGGGCTTTTCGCACGAGACGACCACACAGGACAACTTCCCTACCACTTCAGACGCGTACCAGCGGAGGCACAAGGGTTGGGAGGATGCCTTCCTAGCCAAGGTGAGCCCGGACGGCGAGGACCTCCTCTATTCCACATACATCGGTTCGAACAAGAGCTCACGGGGCAGGGACATCGTGATGGACGATGATGGGTTCCTGTACATAGTCGGTTCCTCCACGGAGGGCCTCCACACCACGGCGGACGCCTACCAACCGGAGTGCGAGGGTAGGTACGACGCATTCCTCGTCAAGTTCGATGTCGACAGGAGCGAGGTCCTGTACTCGACCTACCTGGGGGGGTCGGGCGTAGACGAGGGATGGGGTATATCGATGGACGGTGAGGGGAGGCTGTTCATCACAGGCGAGACGTGGAGCAGTGATCTCCCGACGGTCCTTGGTTCTCTTGACACGGAGTTCGGTGGTCTAGAAGATGGCTTCCTATCCTGCCTTGACATCGATAGGTCCGAGCTGTTCTACAGCACCTACATAGGCGCATCGGACTGGGACATTACCCGGGACGTGCTCGTGGACGAGCACGGATGGACCTACGTATCGGGCTTCACCAACAGCACCGACTTCCCATTCACGTATGGTGCCTTCAATACCGTCGTGCACGGGGAGTTCTCCTGCTACGTCATGAAGATACACCCCGTCATATCCGATGCCCAGCCACTGGCTGTCCCCGATGATCGTGTCTTCTACGCCGGTCACAGGGCCTACGACATCGAGGTCGATGCGAACCCGACGGACATGGACGACCAGCCGTACCGCATCAGGCTCCACCTCGACCCTGGGAGAACGGACGTGGTCCTCCTTTGGGAATACGAGGGTACCTCCTCGACGTTCACGGAGGAGCGGGACCCGGACGACCTGGTCCAGCTGACATCGACAGGAGGAGACGTCGAGGTTGACGACGCCAACACCGTCACATCGGTCCATTTCAGGATGGTCATGGACTGGTCCTGGCCCCACGAGGAGTTCTGCTCCGTCAGGACGGAGATATCCATGAGGGAGATGCACGCGACGTCCTCGTACATGACGCACGGTCTCTTCCGTGTCGAGAACGACCTGGACCTGGTGGGCGATATCCAGGCCAGGGGCGAGTGGCAGGGCGACCTGGAGGAGGGTGATTGGGTCCGCGCCTGGGAGAATGTGACCCTCCACGGTCCCGTGGTGGTCTACGAGGGAACGACGGACGTCCACCCTCCGGCCGGTGTGTGCAACCTCAGCATCCTCGACGACGACGGGGACGTGGCATCGGCGCCCATTCCCCAGGGCGAGCCCGTGGAGGTTACGATCCAGGCAGACCCCGTGACCGACGTCAGGGAGTGGCTCGACCTCAACCTGACGGACCTCCCCGGGGACGCCACCGCGGTCTCGTCGAGGACCTTCATGATGAGGGTCGACGGGGACCCGCCGACGCTGTCGAACCCCGTACCGGATGGCGATGACTGGCACAGCACCTCCTCCGTCATCGTGGCCATCACCGTGGAGGACGCGGACACCTCCGGTGTCGACCCGGCACGGGTCGAGTACTCGTACTCGACCGAGGGCCTCGATGGTTTCGGGGAGTGGACGAGGGTGGGCCTCACGTGGTCCGGTACGGACCGGACCATCGATGTCCAGGCCACGGTCGGCCTGCCCGACGGGGATGACAACTACGTGAGATGGAGGGCGTGGGACGTGGTCGGCAACGGACCCGCGCTCTCCGAGCCCATCCGGATACGGGTGGACACGGTCAACGTCACGTTCTCCGACCCCGTCCCGGACCCCACAGCGTGGCACCGGTCCCTATTGTTGGACTGCGGCGTGACGATAACGGACGAGGGTGGCTCGGGCATCGACGTGACATCGATACAGTACCGCTTCACGACGGGCAACGTCTCCCACTACGGGCCGTGGTCGGACTGGGATGAGGGGTCGATGACGGACGCAAGGGCCATCTCCACCCTGGTGGCGATCGAGTTCAACGAGACACCATGGAACTACGTCCAGTGGCGCGCCGCGGACATCGCCGGGAACGGGAACACCACGAGCCGTCACTTCAGGGTGATGACGGACCTGACCGACCCCATCCTCGAGGGGTTCGAACCCGCTGAAGACGTCATCGTGAACACGACGGCCGTCCGGTGCCGGTTGCACGTGTCCGACGGCATCCTCGGGAGCGGCGTCGACCTCTCGACCCTGGAGTACCGGAAGCGGACGAGCCCGGTACCGGAGGGGGCAGCGTCGCCGGAGTGGTCTGGCTGGACGTCCTGCGGTCTCGAGGGGACCATCGAGGATGGATGGGTCGATTTCGTCGTCGACCTGGCCCACGGGAGCGAGAACCTCGTCCAGGTCAGGTTCCACGACGTGGCCGGCAACGGCCCGGTCCTGTCCCCCGAGCAGACCGTCACCGTCGACGTAGAGGCGCCGGTGATCGAGGTCGTTCAACCGGACCTCGAGATGAAGCAACCCTCGGTCCGTGTGACGATTTCCCTGAGGCTGTCGGATTCGATAGCCGGCGTAGATCCAAGCGAGATATGGTACCGGTACGGCCCCAACGGCAGCCTCGGTGAATGGATAATGGTATCCGATGCCCAGGGTGGGGAGAGTGTCGACATCGAACTTATCCTCGACCTGGAGGAGGGTCGGGACAACCGGTTCCAGCTCCGAGTATCGGACACCGTCGGGAACACGAGAACAACGGAGGAGCTCTCGGTGTGGGTCAACTCGGCACCAACAGCGGCCATCAAGTCCCCCCGCGACGGTGCCACCAAGTTCTCCGGCGAGGACGTCAGGCTGAGCGGCGAGGGCTCCTCCGACCCCGACGGGGACCCCCTGAACTACACGTGGTACCTGGACGACGGCGTCGAGCCCATCGGCAACGGGCAGAGGAAGGATGTGAGGATGCAACCGGGCGAGCACACCCTCACCCTGAGGGTGACCGACGACGACGGAGCATTCGACGAGACCACGGTCGCCTTCGAGGTGACATCGACCGATCCGTCACCGGATTCGACCCCTATTCCCTGGTGGCTTCTCCTCATCGTTATCGTCGTGTTCATAGCCGTCGGGTACTATCTGTACAGGGGGCGGAGCTCGTCGGAGAATTAGTGGTCCCGTACCCGACAAGTCGCCATAATGAGTACTGATATGGACGAAAATCCCGTCACGGTTTAAAGCTCTGGCGGAGTTGTTCAGTACTCGCCAATATTACTTGTTCAGCGATAAAAAGCCAGTACCAGGAGGCTCATTAGACACCCCTCCTTTGACATTGTTCCACACGTGTCAATTACCCTTCTTTTCGAACCGAATTACCAAAACAGATATCATTCATCAGATTTATCGATACACGTGGTTGGCGAAGCGGTCACCGAGGATGAGCTCACCATCGAGCATGGATGGACCCATTTGCGTGACAAAGGTGATTTTCTTGGTGTCATCCTGTTCATGCCGTTCGTGTGTGTGTTTCCAACCCTCCTAATATGGTTCGGGATCCATCCGTTTGTCGCGATCGGATACCTCATATTCGCAGCATCCGGTGTCCTATGGGTCCTTCCGGGCACGATCCGGAATTGGAGACCGAGGATCGTCTGGTTGAGTCCGCGGGGGATAACAGAATACCACGCTTCCGACGAAACCACCATCAGGTTCGATGGAGATAGCAGGATAGATATCCCCCATTTCCAGGTCGAGGTCGACTTTCCTGTGAATCAGAACAACGAGGTCCGGGACGATCTACTGCTGCTCGGGGAAAAGAGGGTCTACCAGCTCATAGAGGGAATAGCGTTCCACGGGGCCGAGGAAACGATATACCTGTCCTGTTGGGCCCAGGGATGGCGGAGGGAGGACATCGAGGCCCTGTGGAAGATGACGTGCAAGGTCCTATTCCACAATAGTGAGATAGCCATCGGTGACGGACTCGCTCGCCTCATCCATCAACTGCGTACCGTAGATAATAGTCAGTCGGATTGACGGGAACCGGACGATGGTTTGGATGTTGTCCCGTACGGAACAACACGATTGAGAAAACCCACTGGCTCCACTTGTTTGGTACCCGACAATAATCATTGTTCAGCGCCCACCACATTCTTCTACCCCCCCAGTGCCGGTATAAGTATATAAACGCCCATGGGCACGCAGGGATGCACCATGAATGGATCAAGTTCTCCAACCCAAGAATCATATCCGTCAATTATAAATAGTAAGAGTGATGACAGATATATCCGATACAAATATAAACAACTTACATTATGGGATATGCCGATGGCCGACGCTCGAAAGGATGGCCCTCGCCCCCTTGGCTACGTTGACAAGGTGGAGAGGATCTACCGGGTGCTGCTGAGCCAGAGGCTTGGCCAGCCCACGTGGTACCGAGTCGCCAAGGAGGCCGGTGTGGCCTACGGCTGGGCCCACAGGGTGCTCAGCGGCCTCGAGGGCGACGGTCTCATCAAGGAGCGGGAGGTCGTGGACCCCGTCGGCCTCTTCACCCGTTGGGCCTCCAGACGGGACAGGAGGGTCTATAGGGAGTACCACGTCCGCGAGCCTGCGGAGCTCATCAGGGGGGCGGAGATGGACCACGCGCTGACCGGGTACTTCGCCGAGAACCTCATCGGCCACTACCTATTCCCCCGCTACCACGAGGTCTATATCCGCGAACAGGACGCGGCCGCGTGGCACGACCTGCTCACCTCCCAGGGAATGGTGGGTAGGGGCAACGTCCAGGTCATCGTGGCGGACGAGCACGTGTTCTACGAGCGGCAGGAGGTGGACGGGTGGCCCCTGGTGTCGGTGCAGCAGGTCATCGTGGACCTCTACAGGACCGGTGTCGAGTGCGCCGAGGCGGCGGACCTGCTGGTGGGGAGGCTGTACTGAGGGCGGTACGACCTTCGGAACTGGAGAGTGGATGTCCCAAGGGTCCTTGGTAGTGTTCTCGACCCAAGCAGGGTGGTATAAATACTTATCATTTGTAAAAGACGTAAATGATTAATTATGACTTTTTTAAAAGACACCTTTATATACCACCAATCACATCAATCTCTCATGAATGACATCGGAGCGATATTGGCATCGTGGAACCCTTGGTGGGGTGACGGGACGGTGCCGCCGGACCTCCGCGGCATACCGAGGGACCTCGTGGACGAGACGAGGGCCCTGTTTGAAGCTGGCGAGGTCCTGACCCTTCTTGGGGTCCGCCGTTCTGGTAAGACCANNCAGATTGCTCGCGGAAGGCGTCGGTCCCGAGAACGTCCTCTTCATGGACTTCGAGGACCCGAGGACCACGGACCTGACCGTGGGCGACGTTATAGGTGCGTGGAGGCAGCTCAAGGGTCCCAGGGGGACCGCGTACGCGTTCCTGGACGAGGTGCAGGCCTCCGAGGGATGGGAGCGCTGGGTGAGGTTGGAGCACGAGCAGAAGAGGGGCATGCGTTTCGTGGTCACCGGTTCCTCATCAACCCTCGTGAGGGGCGAACTAGCACGGCTCCTGACGGGCAGAACACTGACGGTCAACGTCCAACCCCTCTCGTTCAAGGAGTTCCTGCGNNGTCGACCTTGGGGACCTGCACGGGGACCTCCTCGCCGACAGGGCCATCCACATGCTCGGTGAGTTCATCGGAACGGGAGGGTTCCCCGGGGTCGTCCTCGGCGATGAATCTACTAGGCAGAGGAGGTTGAAGGAGTACTTCGACACGATCCTTTACAGGGACGTTGTGTACCGTCACGGGGTGGACGCTGGAAAGGTAGAGCGGCTGGCGACCTACCTGTTATCGAACATCGGGACGCACCAGTACACGAGGTCCATGGCCACAGCGACGCAGCTCTCGACGACGGCGGTGGAGAGCTACCTGTCACACCTAGAGGAGGCGATGCTGATAGTGCCAGTGAGGGCACTCTCGTTCAAGACGAAGCCGGAGGTGCTGAGCAGGCTCCCGACCAAGTACTACTGCATCGACACCGGGCTCCGGAACGCTGTGGCCCCGAGGCACTCCCCCGACGAGGGATGGCTGGTGGAGAACGCCGTGTGCCTGGAGCTNNTGGAGCTCGTGCGAAGGGGGGAACGACCTGTCTTCTGGAGGAACTCCGGGGACGTGGACTTCGTGACCGGCAGCACCCCGGGTGCCCTTATGCCCATCGGTGTGTGCTACTCTGACGAGATCCCGGCCAGGGAGGTCGCGTCCCTGCATGCCTTCGGAAAGCACGTGCCCAGATCGGTCGGTGGACCGGTCCTGATCACCCGGTCGACCTCGGGGACCTCTGACGACATCGAGCACGTCCCCGCATGGCGATGGCTTCTCCAGGGGTGAAATGGCAGTTTCGAGGACCGTCCCGGTGGAGATTCTCGCAGTATATTGCGCATTTTCAGGCATTTTCTCGCAGTATACTACGCAAATTAGGCATCGATATCCCCGTTGATATACACGGGCGGGATGAGAATTGGTTGAGTGGATGGGTCGGTATTAGGTCGTTTCTCGGGACATTGTTCCGTACCAAACAACACGATTCAAGAAACCCTCTGGCTCCACTTGTTTGGTACCCCACAATATTGGTTGTCTAGTAGCTACGAGATAAGGGGGTCGTCACAACACCCGGCTTCGATGTTCGCCTACCATACACGGGTTCACTCCATTCCGAACTCCCTCGTGAGCCGCTCCAGGATCCTCGGTGCCATCGCATCTCGGAACAGGCGATTCCTCAGTTCGAAGGTGGGGGGATCCTCCTGCACGCTTCCGTGAAGGGGGATGCCACCCCTCTCCAGGAAGTATCCACGGCCGTCAACGGCCGTCTTCAGCTCCACCCACCGGTCTAGGTGGTCAGGGCCGACCTNNCATCAAAGAACAGAGACCCCCAGAAGGACGGGAACTCGAAGAGGGCCCTCAGATACTCGATCTCCCTGGAATCCACGGGGACCAGGTCCGCGTCGAGCACGCTACCACTGACGTAGAAACCGAAGAAGGGGTTCGAGTGCCTGGCGATGCTCGAGAGTATGGGGAGCATCCGATGGCCGAGGTCGTGGTCTTCCGAGACCAGGACGCTCAGGTACAACCTCGATTCGAAGGCGATCCTCAGCTGACGCTCCCCACCTCGGAGATGGGGGGGATAGTTGTGGTACCCTGTCGAACCGCCGAGGTCGCAGTTGTTTATCTCGAGGTTGATACCATCCTCGAAGTAAATCCTACCCCATACGTTACCGCCGTCCTTCCCCAAACGTGGCTTGCCATCGTACGAGTATCCCACCATCTCCTCGAAGGGGAGGGACATCCCGACCTTCGGGTAGGAGTTCCAGATATCGGTGTAAATGGCCTTGATCCTGTCCATCGTCAGCTGTTCGTTGAGATAGAAGTAGTAGTACGAATCATCGCCCGACAATTTGCCACACCGCCCCTAAAGGATGGATGAACGATCCTGTTCCCATCTTGAATGGAAAGAGGGATGATTTATTAATTCCGCTGTTGTCGAGTACTAGACAACATCCTGTCAATGAATACCTGGCTCCACTTGTTTGGTACCCCACAATAGTTGTTGTCACGTACGGCACAACTAGGGCCAGGAGGTCCAACCTCCACCCCCCACTCGGACATTGTTCCGTACTCGACAATGTCTAGAGAAAAGTTAATGGTCACTTATGATACTTCGCCATTTTTATTCAATTATTTGATTATTCACACGAAAACTATTTAATATATTAGTTCTATTTGTTAAATAATGAATGCCAGAACATCCCTCCTCGCCTTAATGGCGACGGAGCCGGTCACCATCTCGGAGGCCGTCAGAAGGCTTCCCTACAGCTCGCATACCATCTACAAGGCCATCGAGGACCTGGACGGCTCAGGCCTCGTGGAGAAGAGGTGGATGGGCAGAGGCGTCGAGGTGCGTCTCCCCTCGGACGCCAGGTCGCGCCTCGTCGGCAGGCTCGTCCTCAAGTCCATCGCCAGGGGTGTGGACCCCGAGGAGGTGCTGAGGCCGGACACCCTCGAGGTC
>JABAHP010002862.1_pt1 | contig 14240 bp, 19 predicted proteins | sample 7062081 | NCBI WGS metagenome assembly JABAHP01 (sample SAMN14534357, study PRJNA622989) | marine sediment metagenome | biome: marine biome [ENVO:00000428]; feature: marine pelagic biome [ENVO:01000023]; material: deep marine sediment [ENVO:00002113] | place: India: Gulf of Kutch | collected... | reverse complement strand
GAGCCGCGCCACCATGCGCAACATCCGGCAGAACCTGTTCTTCGCCTTCGTCTACAACGGGCTCGGCGTGCCGGTCGCGGCCGGGGTGCTGTACCCGGCGTTCGGCATCCTGCTGAGCCCGATCATTGCCGCGGCTGCCATGAGCTTCAGCTCGGTCTCCGTGGTGGGTAATGCACTGAGGCTCAACCGCGTCGAGCTCTGAAACAGTTATTTGATTTCAGCAGGTAAAATCGATGAACCAGACGAAAAAGGTGTGGTGGAAGAATCGGACGAACCAGGCGCTCATGGTGTTCCTCGCCATCGGCGGTTACTTCCTGTGGATCGAGCATGAGGCCCACATCGTCNNTGGTTGCTGATCGGCGGCTGCCTGCTCATGCATCTGTTCATGCACGGCGGTCACGGCGGCGGTCATGGCGGTGACAACACAGGGCGGAGAGACGACGAGTCATGAGTGACCCGACTCCGGCATACGGGCTCTGGACTCTGGTGGTGATCAACTCACTGGTGTTCATCATCTTCGCGTTCAGCTTCGCCAAGCCGCAGACCAAACGAGACTGGCGCTCCTTCGGTGCATTTTCCGCATTTCTGGTAGCGCTTTTCACGGAGATGTACGGCTTTCCGTTGACGATCTACCTGCTCTCGGGCTGGCTGACGACACAGTTCCCGGGAGTCGACTGGCTCGCCCATGACTCGGGGCATCTGCCAGAGATGATCTTCGGCTGGCGTGGCAATCCCCACCTGGGACCGTTTCACTGGATCAGCAACCTGCTCATCTTCGGCGGCTTCGTACTGCTCGCTTCGGCGTGGAAGGTGCTCTACGCGGCGCAGAAATCACGCACTCTGGCGATCACCGGCCCCTATGCACGTATTCGGCACCCTCAGTACTCCGCATTCATGCTCATCATGCTCGGCTTTCTGTTCCAGTGGCCGACGCTGGTGACGCTTGCGATGTTTCCGGTGCTGGTGTTCATGTACGTACGCCTTGCCAGGCGTGAGGAGCGTGAGGCGATTGCCGAGTTCGGTGACGCATACCGCGCATACATGCGCGAGGTTCCGGCCTTCATACCGAGGCGGGGCGCAGCGAATGCACCAACGCCTCCGACCACTGCAAACTCAGGAGGCAGTCTGTGATGGACGGCTTGCTGACGTTTCTGATTTTCGCAGGGCTCTTTTACCTGATGATGCGCTTCGGCTGCGGTGCGCACATGGTGCACGGTCATCATGGCGGACACGAGTCCGATGTCAGTCACGATGGTAAGCACATCGACCCCGTATGCAACAAGGCTGTCCCTCCGGACGAAGGTTACGGAAAGATGCACGAGGGCCGCTTGTATCGATTCTGCTCGCGGCAGTGCCTGGATACGTTCGACGTCGAGCCGAACCAGTTCGTCGTCGAACAGAAAGGGGCAAGAGCATGAAGCACGGTGTATCACTGATCGCAGTCGGTCATGCGAGCAGCCTGTTTCTCGCGATCACTTTCAGTCTGTGTGTCGCGTTCGACCTCGTATTTCCGGGCCTTGCCATGTACCAGGTGTGNNGGAAGAGCTTCTTCCTCGGTCTCGTCGAGACGTACGGGTATGGCTGGTATTTCGCACTCATCTGGGTTCCGTTTTATAACCTGGTTGTGTCGCGGCAGGCCCGTCGCCGGGCTTCGGTGTCTTCGAGCGGCGCCGCATCATCAGAACAGGAGTAAACAACAATGAGCAAAAAACGGACCCGTCGGACTTCGAATCGGGATCCCGTATACGGAAGACGGGTCAATCGCAACAAAGCGCATATCGTGCTCGAGTACAAAGGCCGGGAGTACCCGCTCTGTTGTCCCGTGTGTCAGTCCGAGTTCGAAAGAGAGCCCGAAAAGTATCTGCGTGCAACAGGTTGACCAACCATTTGTTGCGCGGAAATTCAATATCAATTTGCTCAGGAGATGAACGAAATGAAATCTGTCACGAAAATATTGCTGGTCGCAGCGGCGCTGGCCGTGCCGGCGGCCTTCTCTCACACGCTTCTGGCCGCCTCGGACACGACATCCAAGTCGGTCGAGCCCTCGCGGGGCGGGGGGATGGCGATGATGCCCATGCAGCAGCAGATGATGCGCATGCAGGAGGAGATGGCGAAGATTCATGACACGACGAATCCCATGGAGCGTCGCGAGCTGATGCGCGAGCACGCGAAGAGCATGCAGAGCATGATGCAGATGATGCACGGCATGATGGCAGGCCAGGGAATGATGGGAGGCTATCCCGGCGGTATGGGCATGATGCACGGCTACCGCGGCGGCATGGGAATGATGATGCCGGGCCCGATGGGGACTCCCGGAGCTGGAGCTCCCCAAGGCATGGGGCCGGGAACCATGGCCCCCGACTCCGGCGCCATGATGGGTCGCATGGACATGATGGAGCAGCGCATGAACATGATGCAGATGATGATGGACCAGATGCTCAAGCAACAGGAGCTGCTGCTCAAAGAACAGAGCGACAACGACAGCTGATCATGGAATCCCGCCGTCACCATGCAGCCGAGAACCAATACGACGAGCTCGAGTGCCGGAAACAGCATCTGACTGGCACTCGGGCGTGGAGGACAACCGCATGAAGAAAACGCTGAGTGTATCGTTCATGGCGCCGCTTCTCGTGAGCCTGTCGGTCCCCGCGGTGGCCGACAGCGACAGTGCGAAGTTCAAAGCGCTCGAACGTCAGATTCAGGAATTGCAGGCCCGGATCGCGGCGCTCGAGGAACGAGTGACCTTCACGAGCTTCATGCCGGACTTCGCTGAGCGCTTCCACGTGATGCATCGGGCCGGCGAAGCCGGCGATTGGGCCGTCGCTTCCCACGAACTCGAGGAGATGAAGCGGCTGACGCGCATTTCCATTTCCATCGATACCGACAAGGGCAAGTTGATGCAGGCAATGATGCAGCCGAGCTTCGAAGCTCTGGGGAATGCAATCGAGCACGGTAACCACAAGAAGTTCGCCAAAGCGCTCTCGCAGACCACCGACACATGCAACGCGTGTCACACGGCCACGGGCAGCGGCTTCGTACAGGTGACACTCGACGCACAGGATTCTCTGGGATTGCGGCATCCGCACAAGTTCATGGAGCAGCAGGTACCCGGCGGTCACACACACTGATTGGAAACGCCTCTCACTGAATTAAGAGGCACATATTCTTTCACTCGAACAGGACTGACATGGCAGATCAGAGGATATGACGATGAAGGCTTCGAGAAGAAAGGCGCTGGTAATGGCCATGGCTCTGGCTGCCGTCGATGCGGCCGCGGGAGCGCCCGAGGTCTACATACCGCTCGGTGGCGCCAACAAGGTGCAGATCATCGACGCCGCTACGCAGCGCCCGACGGCCGTCATCGAAGACGTCGCCAATGTGCACGGACTTGCCATTACCCCCGGTCAGCGTTATCTGGTGGCGGGATCCTTTTCCGAGCTTCCCGCGAACGGTGACAACACGCCGTCGCGCCCGGCGGGTGTATCACAGGTGGAGCACGAGAAACACCACTCGGCATCGTCCCGGACTGGCGCAGGTACCGGAATGAAGAGCCACGTGTCAATTGTCGACGCTGCGACTCTGAAGGTCATTCGGCGGCTCGACGTACCGGGCGCCGTCCATCACGTGGCAATCTCACCCGACGGTCAGATGGCCGTCGTCACCCATCCGGGCGCGGGCGGTATCAGCATAATCGACTTGGAGACTTTCTCGGTCACCGGCTTTGTCGAGACCGGAACCGCGCCGAACTATGCAGTATTCGCGGGCGATGCACGCAACCTGTATGTGAGCAATGCGGGTGACAACACTGTCAGCGAGATCGACGTCGACACATGGACGGTCAGTCGTCGGCTCACCAGCGGTCGCTCACCGGAGCACGTCGTGCTGTCGCGAGATGACGGCACGCTGTACGTGAACAATGTGGCGGACGGCACTGTCTCGGCTATTCCGCTCTCCGGGACGGCGTCTGCGCTGACTTATCGAATAGGCAGCGTACCTCACGGAATCGATCTTTCCGACGACGGCAGCACGCTGTTCGCCAGCAGCCAGGGTGACGGCAGACTGGTGGCTATCGATCTGGCGAGCGGACGTTCGCGACACGTCGCGCTCGCCCCGGCGCCATACCACGTGACGACGGTGCCGGGCAGCGGAACCGTGTTCGTCTCGAGCCGGGCCGAGAAGCGCGTATGGGTTCTGGATCAGAGCACGCTCGCGCTGCGCGGCGAGTTCACCATCGACGGCATCGGTCACCAGATGGCGGTTGCGGCGCGATAGCGACGCCTGGCGGCGCTCGCAATATGCCTCGAAGAGAAGTAGGGGCCGGGTACCATGGACGCGAGTATCGAATTNNACGGTCACCGGCTCCAAGTACCTGGTGACAGCCGGGCAATACCGCGTGCTCGTCGATTGCGGCCTTTTCCAGGGTTACAAGCAGCTGCGGCTGCGCAATTGGGCGCCGCTGCCGGTGGATCCCGCCGGAATCGACGCCGTCGTCCTGACCCACGCGCACCTGGATCATTCGGGATATCTGCCGGTACTGATCCGCCAGGGCTTCGGGGGTAACGTCGTGTGCACGGCGGCAACCCGCGACCTGTGTGCCATCCTGCTCCCGGACAGCGGATACCTGCAGGAACGTGACGCCGAGTTCGCAAACCGCCACGGCTTCAGCAGGCATCGCCCCGCCCTGCCGCTCTACACCAAGCGTGAAGNNCATCGAGCGCTTCGAGACCCTCGGCTACGGAGAGGAGCGATCGCTCGGCGGGCAAATCGGCGCACGCCTGAGCCCGGCCGGACACATCCTCGGCTCGTCCGTCGTAACACTGCGGGTCGGCGGGCGCAACGTCGTCTTCTCCGGCGATCTGGGCCGGCCGGTGAGCCCGTTGATGCCGCCGCCGGCCGAGATCGCCGAGGCGGACTGGCTGGTGGTCGAATCGACATACGGCGGCCGGCGGCACTCGGCCGACGACCCCATGGACCTGCTCGCCGACATCATCACGCGTACCGCCGCGCGTGGCGGCACCGTGCTGGTGCCCGCATTCGCGGTCGGCCGCGCCCAGTTGCTGCTCTATTATCTCGAGCAGCTGAAGGCCGCAGAACGCATCCCGGATCTGCCAATCTTCCTGGACAGCCCCATGGCCATCGACGCAAGCGAGATCTTCTGCGCCCATCCGAACGAGCACCGTCTCGACGAGGCAGGATGCCGCCGCGCGTGTGCCGTGGCGCGCTACGTGCGCGATGTCGAGGAGTCCAAGCGACTGGATCGCGCGTCGATGCCGATGGTGATCGTCTCCGCCAGCGGCATGGCGACCGGTGGGCGCGTGCTCCATCACCTGAAACGTTTCGCGCCGGATCGGCACAGCACCATCCTCTTCACGGGCTTTCAGGCCGGCGGCACGCGCGGCGCGGCGATGGTGGCGGGTGCGAAGCAGGTCAAAATTCACGGCGGCTACGTGCCGGTGCGCGCCGAGATACGAAGTCTCGACATGCTCTCCGCACACGCCGACGAGGACGAGATCATCGCCTGGCTCACACACCTGCGCCGGCCGCCGCGCACGACCTTCGTGACCCACGGCGAGCCGGACGCTTCGGACGCGCTGCGCCGTCGCATTCAGGACGAGCTCGGATGGCACTGTGTCGTCCCCGAGCATCGGGAGCGGAGTGCGCTCCAGTGAAACAGGTAACGTCGGGTAACGACACAAATGTCACGGGAAGCCGCGTGTCCAGATCGCCGAACCGCCTCCGGCTTCGCCGCCTCGGCATCGACACGCATCAGGAGGCGGTGATCTACATGCGCGACGACTGCCACGTGTGCCGTGCGGAAGGCTTCGCCGCCCATGCCAGGGTGGCGGTGTGCCACGGGGACACCACACTGATCGCGACGCTGCATCATGTGACCGGCGACCTGCTCGCGCCCGGTGAAGCCTCACTCTCGGAGTGGGCCTGGTCACGTCTGGGCGCGGTCGACGGCGACGATGTGTCGCTCGCGCATCCCGCCCCCATCGAGTCGCTCGGTGCGGTGCGTGGCAAAGTGTACGGCCATCGTTTGTCGGCGCCGCAGCTGCGTGAGATCATCACCGACGTCGTCGCGGGACACTATTCCGATGTGCAGCTCGCGTCATTCATCACCGCCTGTGCCGCGGGAGATCTCGATACCGACGAAGTCGTTGCGCTCACGCACGCCATGGTCGAGGTGGGCGATCGGCTCACATGGAATCGCGTGCCCGTCGCCGACAAGCACTGCATCGGCGGCCTGCCCGGCAACCGTACCACGCCCATCGTGGTCGCCATCGCGGCGTCGCTGGGCGTGACCATTCCGAAGACCTCGTCGCGCGCGATCACGTCACCGGCCGGGACCGCGGACACCATGGAAGTGCTCGCACCCGTCGATTTGGATCTCGCGAGCATGCGCCGGGTTGTCGAGGCCGAGGGCGGTTGCATCGTCTGGGGCGGCGCCGTGCGCCTGAGCCCTGCCGACGATGTGCTGATTCGTGTCGAACGCGCCCTCGATCTCGACGCCGAGGGCCAACTGGTGGCCTCGGTGATCTCGAAGAAGGTGGCGGCCGGGGCAACGCATCTGGTGCTCGACGTTCCCGTCGGCCCCACCGCCAAGGTACGCGACGCCGCGGCCGCTGAAGCGCTCCGCACGCGTCTCTCGCGCGTGGCGGACGCATTCGCCATCGAGTCACGGGTCGTAGTCAGTGATGGTTCCGCGCCGGTGGGGCGCGGCATCGGGCCGGCACTGGAGGCGCGCGACGTGCTTGCGGTCGTCGGCAACGAAGCGGATGCGCCGGCGGACCTGCGCACACGCGCCGTCACGCTCGCCGGCGAGTTGCTCGAGCTGTGCGGCGCGGCCCCGGCAGGCGCCGGAGCGGCGGCCGCCGGGCGCGTACTCGACGATGGCCGGGCGCGCGCGAAGCTGGAAGCCATCTGCGAGGCCCAGGGCGGAATGCACACACCGCCGGCAGCGGTCCATACAAGCGAGGTGCCGGCCGCGCACGCGGGCACCGTCACCGCCATCGACAATCGCCGCATGGCGCGGCTCGCCAAGCTTGCCGGCGCGCCCTACGCGAAATGCGCGGGCGTGGCGCTGCACATTCGAACCGGTGCCACCGTCGCCCTCGGCGAGCCCCTGTTCACGGTGCACGCGGAGACCCGCGGCGAGCTCGACTATGCGCTCACCTATGCTGGTGCGAACGCCGACATGATCCGGCTGGCCGAGCGGTGACGGCGACTGCGCCACCCGTTCAGATTTCTATCGAGGGAGATGCATATGCGAAATCCAATCAACCGCAGGCGCTCGGTTCTGGCCTCCCTGAGCGCCGCGCTTATGCTGCCGGCGCTGTCGGCATCGGCGCAGGCCGATACGTGGGGAGGCGGCTGGCACGACGGCTGGGGGTGGGGCCACATGTTCTTCGGCTCCGTCATGATGTTGCTCTTCTGGGCCGGACTCATCCTGCTGATCGTTCTCGCCGTGCGCTGGATTGGCAGCGGGCCGGGCCGCATAGGTGAACAGGCACCACGGGAGAACCGGGCCCTCGAGATTCTCGAGGAACGATTCGCGCGAGGCGAAATCGACAAGGAGGAGTTCGAAGAGCGCAAGCGCCTGCTGTCGAAGTAGCAGCGATGAGGTTGCCTGCAGAGATCGAGTGATGGATACGCTGCTCCTCGCGCTTCCGGGAAACGAAGCCATGACCGGCTCGCTGGCGCGGCTGCTCGAGGGCGAGACCGGTGATCTCGAGCTGCGGCACTTTCCCGACGGCGAGACGCACGTACGCATCGGCGGCGACGTGGCGGGCCGCCGCGTGATCCTCGTGTGCACGCTGGACCGGCCCGACGCGAAGCTACTGCCGTTGTTGTTCACGGCCGATGCCGCACGGGATCTGGGCGCTTCGCAGGTGGGGATCGTCTGTCCCTATCTCGCCTACATGCGTCAAGACACCCGTTTCGAGCCCGGAGAAGCCGTTACCTCGGTCAGCTTCGCGCGGCTCCTGTCGTCGTGGCTCGACTGGATCGTCACGGTCGATCCGCACCTGCATCGGTTGTCGTCCCTCGCCGTCGTCTATGCCGTGCCGGCCGTCGCGGTGTCCGCCGCTTCCCTGATCGCGAGCTGGATAAGGGATCATGTCGAACGCCCGCTGATGGTGGGACCGGACAGCGAAAGCGCCCAGTGGGTGGCGGCCGTTGCCGGGCAGGCGGGAGCGCCGCACGTCGTGCTGGAAAAGGTGCGCCACGGCGATCGTGACGTGGAGGTGTCGGTGCCGGAGCTCGAGCGCTGGCGTGACCATACGCCGGTTCTCGTCGACGACATCGTCTCGACGGCGCGCACCATGATCGAGACGGTGAAGCATCTGCTCAGCGCCGGCCTCGCGGCGCCCGTGTGCGTCGGTGTTCACGCTGTGCTCGCAGGCGACGCCGAGTCCGCGCTTCGCGATGCCGGCGCCGCCGACATCGTGACCTGCAACACCATTGCGCACCACACCAACCGCATCGACGTGAGCGCCGTCATCGCCGAAGCGGTACGCAGGCAGCTCACGGGAGCAAAAAGCGCATGATTGGATACTTCGACTCATGCAGCGGCCGCTCACACGCACGTCGAGCCGGAGTGGAACCCCGCAGCATTCTCCAGTCGCGAAGTCGGTTGGCGAGCGACTGACGCAATGGAGCCGGAGCAGATGGTGACGATCTACATTGCAAGTTTAGTCGTCTTCGCTCTCGCCGTTGCAGGTCTCGCGGTCGGATTGCTCCGCTGGTCGGCGCGAGCTACGCCCGGGCTGCGGGCGCGGAGCAACGGAGCAGCAGCCTTGTGAGCTTTGCGGACGCACAACATGCAAGCGCCGCAAGAGACGGCCATCTCAACCGAAAGCGGGAAGGAGGCCATGAGGTCGTTCATCGACACATCTGTTGATCATCATTTCCCGTGGTACGTCAGGCTGTTCTTCTGGAATCAGAAACGACGCTACGGCGCCGTGCTGGAGCCCGCGAGACTGTGGGGGCGCTCGCCGAAGGTGTTCGCCACCCTGGCGCTGCTCTATGGGGCTCTCGACCGGCGTTCTTCGCCCATCGAGCCGCTGCTACGCTCGTTGGTTACGGTACGCGTGTCGCAGATCAACTGGTGCGCCTTCTGCGTCGACATCAATTCCGCCAGCGTGCTGAAGCGCGGCGCTCACCAGGCAAAGCTCGCGGAGCTCGCCGAGTTCGAAACCAGTGCTCGTTTCCACGAGCGCGAGAAGGCGGCGCTTTCCTTTGCGGAGGCCATGACGTACTCGGACGTTCAGCCAACCGCGAGACACTTCGAACGCCTGCGCGTCCACTTCGACGAGGACGCGATAATCGAACTGACGGCGTTGATCGCATTTCAAAATCTGTCGAGTAAATTCAACGCCGCCCTCGGCGTGGAAGCTCAGGGCTTCTGCTCGACGGCACCACAAGCAAAAGCATCGGCGGCTCGTGACGAGGGGAAGTAGCGATGTGTCATCTGATCCTGCTCTCGCCCGTATTCGCGCTTTCGATTTTCTGGTTTTTGCCACTCTGGATTGCCGTGCCCGCCTATAGCCTGATACTCCTGCTTTCGATGCTGCTCTACGTCGCTACCGTACGCGTGATGCGTTTACCGCAGATCACCGGTGTGCATTCCCTGCTGCGACGGTCTGGAGTCGTCATCGATGTCGGCGGCAAGGGCCCGCGGGTACGCATCGGTGGTGAGATCTGGCAGGCGCTCAGCGCAGATCGGCTGCAGGTGGGTGAGCAGATCAAAGTCGTCAAGCAACACGGCATGACCTTGGAGATGGAGCGAGCGGCATGACGCCCGAAGTCTCTCGACCACTCAAATGGCAAATCACGACGGGGATCGTGATTCTGCTCATCGTCGGTGGCGCGTCGTGGTTTTACCTGCAACCACCGCCGACCCCGCCGGGAGTACTCCTGATCAGTGGCCGTGTGGAAGGCGATCTGGCCAGGGTGGGCTCGAAGTCCGGTGGCCGTATCATTCTCATGCCCGCGCGCGAGGGAGACAGGCTCGAGGCCGGCGCGCTCATCGCCGAGATGCAATCCGATCAGCGGGAGGCCGAGTTCGAACGAGCCCAGCATCTCCTACACATGGCTCGCGAGCAAGTCGCTCTGGCACGTGCGAAGGTAGCTTCTCTGGAACGCGAGCTAGAGGCCGGACAACTCGCCATGAAACAAGCCGAGGAGAACTCCCGCGCGCAGATTGGTGAAGCTAAGGCCGGCCTCGGAGTGGCGCAAGCGCATTTGCGCCACGCGGAAGCTGATTTGACGAAAAGCGCCAGGGATCGAACCCGTTACGAGCAGCTGTCCTCCGAAAAGGTGGTGTCCGCCGAAACCCTCGATGACGCCCGGAGTCGCGAAGAAGTTGCAGAGACCGCCGTCGAGGCCGCCAGAGAGCAGGTGGCCCAGGCGGAGCAGGCCCTGAACCGCGCCCGGACCACCCGAACGACGGTGGCGCTGCGCAGCAAGGAAGTGGAAACCATCGCGGCACGCCTCGAGGAAGCCGCCGCCGGCATAGAGATGGCTCGCGCCCGGATGCAGTCGGAGGAAGCGAACGTCGCCCTCGCCCGCGCTAACCTGGATGACACGCGTGTGATGGCACCCTTTGACGGCACGGTACTAGAGAGGCTGGTAGAGACTGGTGAAATCGTCGCGCCGGGAACACCCATCGTGACGTTCATGGACATGGAGAACCTGTACGCGAAAGTCTACGTGGCAGAGCAGGACATCGCCAAGGTAAAGCTCGGAGACCCGGCCAGACTCTACGCGGACGGTTTCTCCGGCCGCTACTTCGACGCCGACGTCAGTCGCGTCTCGCAACAGGCGGAGTTCACACCCAGGGACATTCACATGCCCGACGAGCGAACCAAGCTCGTCTTCGCGATCAAGCTCGCGATTCGAGATGCGGAAGGAATACTCAAACCGGGCATGCCGGTGGATGCGCGCATCCGCTGGCAGGCAGGAAGCCCCTGGGAGGACGGGATGGATTGAGGGGATGGACACGGCAATTTCGATGCAGGGGCTCGCAAAGCGGTTCCGGCAGACGGCCGCTCTTGACGGCGTCGATCTGGACATCAAGGAAGGCGAGATCTTCGGCCTCGTCGGGCCGAACGGAGCAGGAAAGACGACCTTGCTCCAACTGCTGGCCGGGCTTCTCGATCCCAGCGCGGGTCGGGCGGTAGTTCTGGGTCACGACGCGATCGCCGACGCCGAGCTACTACGACCACGCATCGGCTATGTCTCTCAGGAATTCAGTCTGTACGGCACCCTCGGGGTAGAGGAGAACCTGGATTTCTTCGCCGACCTCTACAACGTACCGGCCAAGCTTCGCGATCAGCGCAAGGAGACCCTGCTCGAATGGAGTCGTCTTGCGCCGTTTCGCGGTCGCCGGGCGCAACAACTATCGGGGGGCATGCAGAAGAAGCTGCATTTGTGCTGCAGCCTCATTCACGAACCCGAGCTGTTGCTGCTGGACGAGCCCACGACTGGCGTCGATCCGCTTTCGCGCCGGGAACTCTGGGAAATTCTCTACGAGCTCGTGGGACGTGGCCTGACGCTCGTCGTCTCCACTCCATACATGGACGAGGCGGAGCGTTGTCAGCGGGTCGCCCTCCTCCACTCGGGCCGGGTGCTTCGCTGCAATACGCCGGCATCCCTGCGGCTCGCCATGGTCGAAGATGTCTGGGAGACCCGCGCGCGGATCTCCGCACGTACGCTGTCACGCATCGTCGACAACCAGCTTGCGGATCACGCACATCGCATCGGCGATCGCGTTCACGTGCTGACGCCGAAAGGACTGGACTTTCCAACGGCACTGCGTGACTCCGAGGTATTCGGCAACAAGAGCGCTGAGCTCGAATTCCACCGTATCTCGCCGTCGATGGAGGACGTGTTCGTTTCCATGGTCACCAAGGCCGGGGCCAGGGATGCTCGATCTCCCCCGAGCGGCGGCATGGTCAGCGCGACACCTTCGCCGCTTATCGCGGAGAGCGTCGTGCGCTTACAGGGCCTCACGCGCAGATTNNCCCATCGCTGGCAACGTCGTGCGCTTACAGGGGCTCACGCGCAGATTCGGCGATTTCGTGGCCGTCGACAATTTGTCGCTGTCTGTCGACCGAGGAGAGATTTTTGGATTTCTGGGCCCCAACGGTTCGGGCAAGACGACCACCATTCGTCTGCTCTGCGGTTTGCTCACCCCCTCCGAGGGCAGCGGCGAAGTGCTGGGTGAAGACACGCGGCGCAGCGGGCCCAAAATCAAGTCTCGAATCGGCTACATGTCGCAACGCTTCTCGCTGTACGACGACTTGACGGTCGATCAGAACCTGGCGTTCTTCGCCCGCGGCTACGGGCTGTCGCGGGAACGCGCGGCGGAGCGGGCGCTCTGGGTTCTGGATATGACCCGGCTACGCGGCGAGGAGTCCCGTCTGGCCCGCGAGCTGTCGGGCGGCGTTAAGCAGCATCTGGCGCTCGGCTGCGCGGTCCTCCACGAACCGGAGATGCTCTTTCTCGACGAGCCGACGGCGGGCGTCGATCCGTCATCGCGGCGCGAGTTCTGGGACTTGATCGGCGAGCTCTCCGACGCTGGCGTGACCATTTTCGTGACCACCCACTACATGGACGAGGCCGAGCACTGCAACCGCCTGGGACTCATCTACGAGGGACGGCTGATTGCCGAAGGAAGACCCGAGGAGCTCAAGCTCGACAGCCACGACGGAATCATGCTGGAGCTCGATTGTGCGGATCCATTCGGCGCACTGGCGCTCGCGAGGCTCGAGCCACGGGTCGTGAGCGCAAGTCTTTTCGGGCGTCACGTGCACCTGCTGGTTGATGACTCCGTCGATGCCAAAGCTTCGATCGTCGGTCGCCTCCAGTCTGCCGGTCTCGCCGTCGATGCGATCGAGGTCATTCCGTTCACTCTGGAAGATGCATTCATCAGATTGATCGACAAAGTGGAAAAACGAAGGGCGGCATCCGATGGTTAGATCGTCCTTCACGCGATTTCTTGCGGTAGCGAAGAAAGAGAGTCGGGAGATCCTGCGTGATCCCATCACGCTGTTCGTCTCCATATTCCTGCCACTGGTCATGATGTTCCTGTTCAGCTACGCCATCACCCTGGACGTGAAGCCCATCGATCTGGCCGTCGTTGACGAGAGCAACAGCGTGGAGAGTCGAGAATACATCGCGCGCTACCTGGAGTCCGGCTATTTCCGTATTCGCGCAGCGCCGACGAGCACGATAGGCATCGAAAGTCTGCTCGATCGAGGAAAGGTGCGCATGGTGTTGGTCGTGCCCTCGACGTTCTCGCGCGATCTCCGCCAGGGCGCGCACACCAGCGCCCAAGTTCTGCTGGACGGCTCTTTNNTGCGCTCAATTACGCAGACGGGATTACACAAGCCTATGGCTTGCGGCTTCAGCGGCGCGCACTCGAGGCCCGTTATGGCAGACTTCCAACGCCGTCGGGCGCTATCGAGCTCAAATCCCGCGTTCGCTACAATCCCGCGCTGCGAAGCGAGAACTTCATCATCCCGGGGCTATTCGCCGTCATCCTGATGGCCTTTCCACCGCTGTTGACGGCTCTCGCCGTGGTGCGAGAGTCGGAGCAAGGGTCCATTCAGCACATTTACATGTCCCCGATTCGGACCTGGGAGTTCTTCTTCGGCAAGCTCGCCCCCTACGCCGTCATCGCCTTTGTCGAGATGCTTCTGTTGCTGGTGGCGGCGGTGCTGTGGTTTCACGTGCCGATACGCGGCAGCGTTTTTTTGCTGCTCGCCTTGTCCGTGCTCTACGTGGTCGCATCCTGTGGATTCGGACTGGTGGTATCCACCTGGACGAGAAGCCAGGTAGTGGCGCTGCTGCTGGCCATCGTTCTGACTTTCATGCCCGCATTTCTGTTCTCCGGCTTTCTATTCGCCATCGAGAGCATGCCGCCGGCCTTTCAAGGGTATACGTATCTTTTCCCCGCACGCTATTTCACCGAGATAGCCAGGGGAATCGTTTTGAAGGGGGCCGGCATCGGGCTGCTGTGGCCTGCCGCCGCCATCCTCATCGCCTACAGTCTGGCATTGCTGGCGCTCGCTGCCGTACGCTTCCGCAAGAAAATAGGTTGACCCATGGGACCGCTCGGCGCCTTGATCAGGAAAGAATTCATCCAGTTCTTTCGCAACAAGCCGATGGTGATCCTGTTCATCTACGTCATCGCGGTGGAGATCGCGATCTGCGTCTATGCCATCACCTACGAT
>JABAHP010002182.1_pt1 | contig 14242 bp, 10 predicted proteins | sample 7062081 | NCBI WGS metagenome assembly JABAHP01 (sample SAMN14534357, study PRJNA622989) | marine sediment metagenome | biome: marine biome [ENVO:00000428]; feature: marine pelagic biome [ENVO:01000023]; material: deep marine sediment [ENVO:00002113] | place: India: Gulf of Kutch | collected... | reverse complement strand
CGTCAGCCCGCCGTGGACAACGCCCTTGTTATAGGCGTGTTCCAGGGCCCTACCAACCTGCGACACGACATCGGCTGCCGCCTCCACGGCCCAGGGCTGGTCGATTTTGGCTGCCAGAGAATGGCCCTTTTCCAGGGTACGGGTGATGATATAGGGCAGCCCTGCCTCCTCTCCGGCCTTGCGAACCGCGGCGATGTTGGGGTGATTGAGGTGCCGGACGGCGCGAGACAGATCGTCAAAGCGTTCGGAAATCTGAGGGTCCGACCCGAGCAGGCGGGGTAGGATCTTGATCGACACCGGCTGGCGGCTGTCCGGATCCTGCCCGCTGAACTGGACGTACCCCTCCTCCTGGCCCTCCAGCTTGAGCGACTTGTACCCTTCCAGTATTTGCCGAATCAGATCGCGCATTTTTCCACTCCTTCAACTACCAGGCGACGAGGCGCCCCAGGCGCTAGTCCAGCGAATGCCAACCCCCGTGTACCTCACCATCGACCCAACGAAGATAGGCCTCGTTGCCGCCTACCACGGGGAGAGCAACGACCTCGGGAAGATCGTAGCTATGGAGGGACTGGACGCGGCGCACCAGATCATCGAGCACTTGGCGCGTGCTCTTGGCCACCAGCAACCATTCCTGGTCTCGCTGCAGCTCGCCCTCCCAACGATAGATAGAGGTCACGCCAGGCAGCACGTTCACACACGCGGCGAGCATCTCGGAGACCAGGACATCCGCAATCCTGAGTGCCTCCTCCTGCGAACCAGCCGTCATCAAGACCACCAACCGTTCCGACATGGTAGGTTTCCTCCCACGACTATTGTATCATACAGGATGCGTCGCTGTAAAGTCAGAAATCAGACCGCTGTCCGACGGCTACCTGACTGGCTGCCGGTTCCCGGGAGACGCCAAGCCTCACTCAGGTTCTGCTGTCTCGGCGGGCTCCCGGGGCCCCGCCTCGTTGTCTGTCTCCTCGGAAGGCGCCACGCCTGAGCGAGCCTGGCGCCTTCTCAGGAATACGAACAGATCAAGAAACAGCAGCACGGCCAATCCAAAGGCCGCTTCTTGCCACCAGCCCAACAGCAGCACGACGGCAAGGAGCAGCAAGGCTGCCACGTTCGCCACGATCAGGTCCCTGCGTTGGTTCACGATTCCGGCCCTCCGATGAGGGGCCAGCCCTCGGACAACGCGTGGGCCAGCAGCTCCTCGTCGGGATAGACCGCCACAGGCTGACCGACCAGGCTCAGCAGCGGGATGTCGGTGTCGCGGTCGGCGTAGGCGTAACTGGCAGGCCAGTCCACCTCCGTGTCCCGAGCGGCGAGGTAGGACCGCACGCGCTGCGGCTTTCCCTCGCTCTGGCACAACGGGGGCTCGATGCGCCCAGTGTAGCGCCCATCTCGCATTTCCAGGGGCGTGCCGATAGCGTGCTGCACACCCAAGCGGCGGGCGATCACTTCCAGTAAGGGCGCAAAGGTGCCCGACACCAGCGCCACCAGGTGGCCCTGATCCCGGTGCCAGTGAAGGCGGTCCAGAACGTCGGGGCGCACATTGGGCACGATCCGTTCGTCGGTCAGCTTCTCAAATAGAGCCTGCGCCTCGTCCAGGGGCCAGCCACGGAGAAGCCAGCCCATGGTCTCACCCCAGATCTGAAAGTAGGTCGTCCTGCTCATCAGCCCCAGCCTGTACAGAGGCAGAGGCGCCATGTTCCAGGCCAGGTAGGCCGCAACCCACCGTCTATGGCGACGGGCCGCCCGGTGGTGGCGCACCAGGTCCTGCCAGATATGGCCGGTATACAATGTGCCATCGAGGTCAAACAGGGCAGCGATCATCTATCTCTCCCGCTAGTCAAAACCCAACCCCCTCTCCTTCAAGCTCACGAACCGCTGGCGGCCGATGACGAGGTGGTCCAATACCTCCACGTCCAGCAACTTGCCGGCCTCGACAATCTGCCGGGTGACGGCCACGTCCTCGGGGCTGGGCGTCGGATCGCCCGAGGGGTGGTTGTGGAGGACGATCAACGAGGCGCAGTTGGCCCGGATCGCGTCGCGGAACAGCTCACCCACGCGGATAAGGCTGGTGTTCAGCGAGCCCTGGTAGACGGTCTCTGTGGCCAGAACGCGATTCTTGGTGTCGAGCAGCATGACCCATAGCTGTTCCTGTTCCAACAGCCCCATCTCGGTCATGACCAGGTTGGCGGCATCGGCAGGGGAGCGGATCTGGNNTTCGACCAACATGCGCCGGCCCAGTTCCAGTGCGGCTTTCAGTTGGGCGACTTTGGCCGGCCCAAGCCCATGCTCAGCGATCATCTCCGCCGTGCTGGCCTGCACCATGCCAGCCAGATTGCCAAAACGGGTCAGGATCCGTTGCGAGAGTATGATCACGTTCTCGTCTTTGGTGCCGGTGCGCAGGATAATGGCCAGGAGTTCGGCGGTGGAGAGGGCACCGACGCCATACTCTAGCAGGCGCTCGCGCGGGCGCTCGCTAGAGGGTAGCTCTTTGATGGTGGGCGTGTATGCGGCATCGGTGGGCATTGGTTTGGCTCCTTCACGGCAATGGGCCAGTGTTCGACCGACGGTGCGAAGTCGTTTGTGCGGGCTGGTGGGGCATCCTGCCCCCTGACTCTGTCCCGCCATGATTGTACATGATGGAGGGGGGAGTGTCAAAGATCTCGCTTGCCCGCGGATCCGATTCGTGGTGAGCCCTTGAATTGTCGTCACATCCTACGTATGCTACAATTGAAAGCGCGGGAGCGTGCACGGGTAGAGAAGGAAGAGCTGCAGACATGGCAGACCAAGAAAACGCCCTCAAGTTCCCCTGCCCTTCGTGCGGCGCTGAGATGGATTTCGACGCCGAGCAGGGTACGCTAGCGTGCGCGTACTGTGGTCATACATCGACCGTCCCCATCACCCAACAGGAGATCCGGGAGTACGATCTCGAGACCGCGCTGAGCGACATGCTGGCCGCGCCGCGCGAGACGGGCTATGGCGAGGACAAGCGCTCGATCAAGTGCGAGAGCTGTGGGGCAGTCAATACCCTGGATGCGAATGTGGTATCCACCGAATGCGCCTTCTGCGGTTCGAACCAGGTCGTGCCCCAGGAGCACGTGGCCCAGGTGATCAAGCCCGAATCGCTGCTGCCCTTTGGGGTCGATCAGGGCGAGGCAGTCGCTCTCTTCCGCGACTGGCTGGGCAGGGGATTCTTCCGGCCCACGCCGGTGAAAAAGATCGCCAAACATGCCGAGGCCAAGCTACAGGGAGTCTATCTCCCCTTCTGGACGCTGGACTCGTTCACATCATCGTGGTGGTGGGCAGATGCCGGCTACTACTACTATGTCACCGAGTCCTATTGGGGCACCGACGACGAGGGCAACCGGGTCAGACGCACGCGCCAGGTCCAGAAGGTCCGCTGGCAGCCAGCATCGGGCTCACTCCAACTGCGGTTTGATGACGTACTGGTGCCGGGCACCGATAGCGTGGAACGGGGTATGATAGAACGTATCTATCCCTTTGATACGGAGGCCCTGGTACCCTACAAGGCGGGCTTTCTCTCCGGCTGGGGCGCGGAGGCCTACACCGTGGATCTGCGCCAGGCGTGGGAGACAGGGCAGGAGATCATTCACGGGCTGGTGAGGCAGGCCTGCGCTCGCGAGGTTCCAGGCGACACCCATCGCAACCTCCAGGTAGACACGGCCTTTTCCGACATGACCTACAAGCACGTCCTCTTTCCCGTGTGGATCGCTTCGTACCGGTACAAGGACAAGGTTTACCACTTTTTGATCAACGGACAGACCGGTGAGGTGCAGGGAGAGGTCCCGATCAGTTGGATCAAGGTCACGCTGGTGGTCGTGGTGGCCCTTATCATCCTAGCCGCGATTTTCATTCTGGCCTCCCAGGCCGAGGCGTCGGCAGCACTGAATTTTTACCGGGCCCTACACGATGTGTAGGCTTTGTACGGCGTGTAGCCCGTTTCACCCGCCGTCATACCCTCTTCTAAATTTGACAGAAGGGATGAGAGTGGATATAATGTGCATTTGCGGCCTGGGGCAGGCCGCGAATTTTGCTGTGTGCCAAAACGAGTCAAACCGTAATGTACGAATTGTCTGGCCGTTTCACCCTCAGAGATTTCCCCGTTGACGACGGCGGCAGCAGCTATGAGCCCGGCAAAAGCACGGAGCTTTGGCCAGACTAACACCCAAGGAGTGTAACGAATGCCCAACCAACCGCGACGCAAGTCGTACGCACGCATACCCGACGTTCTACGTCTGCCGGATCTCATTGAGGTCCAGCTACAATCGTACGATTGGTTCCAGGAGGAGGGTCTGCGTGAGCTGTTCGACGAAGTCTCGCCGATTCAGAGTTTCAATGGGAACCTCGAGCTTCACTTTCCCGGCCTTAACCAGGAGATCAACGAAAAGCTGGGACTGGACTATCGCTTCGAGGAGCCCAAGTACACGCAGCGGGAGTGCCTGGAGCGCGATATCACGTTTGCCATCCCGTTGTACGTGCGGGTCGCCCTATGGAACAAGGAAAGCGACGAATGGACGACCCAGGACGTGTTCATGGGTGATTTCCCACTGATGACCGACAACGGCACCTTTATCATCAACGGTGCTGAGCGCGTGGTTGTCAGCCAGCTTATCCGGTCGCCCGGGGTGTACTATTCAGTCCAGGAGGACCGGATCTCGGGTCGCGAGCTCTGCATGGCCAAGCTCATCCCTAACCGGGGCGCCTGGCTGGAGTTTGAGACGGCAAAGCGCGACGTACTGTCGGTCAAGGTAGATCGCAAGCGCAAGCTGCCGGTGACGATCCTGTTGCGGGCCGTGGGTTTTGGCAGCGACGAGGAGCTGCACAGCCTATTCGAGAAATCGGATATCATGTCGGACCATCCGTATCTGCAGGCTACGATCGAGAAGGATCCGACCAAGACCACGGACGAAGCCCTGATCGAATTCTACAAAAAGCTGCGCCCAGGCGATCCGCCCACGCTGGACAACGCCAGCAGTTTTTTGACATCGCTGCTGTTCACCCCGCGCCGCTACGACCTGGGCAGGGTAGGGCGCCACAAGCTCAACAAGCGCCTGGGGCTGGATATTCCGCTGGAGAAGCGCACGTTGACTCCCGAGGATCTGACCAGCGTGGTGGAGCGGATGATCCAGATCAACAACGGGATCGAGGGTCCGGACGACATCGATCACCTGGGCAACCGCCGGGTCAAGACCATGGGCGAGTTGATCCAGAACCAACTGCGCATCGGCCTGTTGCGCATGGAGCGGGTGGTCCGGGAGCGGATGAGCATCCGCGAGCCAGAGCAGATGACGCCGATCTCACTCATCAACGTGCGACCGGTTGTGGCTGCCACACGGGAGTTCTTTGGCGGCAGCCAGCTCTCCCAGTTTATGCAGCAGACCAATCCGCTGGACGAGCTAACACACAAGCGACGGCTGAGCGCCCTGGGCCCCGGCGGGCTGCGGCGCGAACGAGCCGGGTTTGACGTGCGTGACGTTCATCACTCTCACTACGGCCGCATCTGCCCTATCGAGACACCCGAGGGTCCCAACATCGGCCTCATTGGCTCCATGGGCACCTACGCGCGCATCAACGAGTACGGCTTTATCGAGACTCCGTACCGCAAGGTGATCCACCAGGTGCCCAACCGGAAGGAACGGCTCGTAGGCAAGACCCTGTACGAGCAGATCGTCGATCCGGGCAGCGGCGAGGTGATCGCCCAGCGGAACCAGCAGGTGGATAGCGATACCGCCGAGCGCCTGGAGAAGCTGTTTTCCGATCTGCCTGAAGTCAAGATCCGGCCCATGGCTACCGGCGAGATTGACTACCTGTCAGCCGACGAAGAGGACCAATTCACCATTGCCCAGGCCAACGCCGAACTGGACGAGCAGTACCAGTTCATCAACGACCGTGTATCTGTGCGATACAGGCAAGAGTTCCTGGAAGAAGCAGTAAGCAAGGTCGACTATATGGACGTTTCGCCCAAGCAGATCGTGGGCGTCGCGGCAGCGCTGATTCCGTTCCTGGAGCACGACGACGCCAACCGCGCCCTCATGGGCTCGAACATGCAGCGCCAGGCAGTGCCGCTGGTCCAACCGCAGGCGCCCCTCGTCGGCACGGGCATCGAAGCCCAGGTAGCCATCGACTCGGGCCAGATCGTTATCGCCGAGGAGGCTGGCGAGGTCGTCAGCGTCACCGGCGACAACGTGGTGGTGCAGGGCGAAGATGGCCGCCGAACCTACAAGCTGCGCCGCTTCCAGCGCTCCAACCAGAGCACCTGCCTGGATCGCTATCCGATCGTGCACAAGGGACAGCGAGTGGAGCCCGGCGATGTGCTGGCCGACTCGTCTTCCACAGAAGATGGCGAACTGGCGCTGGGCCAGAACGTCCTCGTGGCCTTTATGAGCTGGGAGGGAGGCAACTATGAGGATGCCGTCCTGATCAGCGAACAGGTGGTGCGCGACGACAAGTTCACGTCGATCCACATCGAAAAGCACGAGGTCGAGGCCCGCGATACCAAGCTCGGACCGGAAGAGATCACGCGCGACATTCCCAACGTGGGAGAGGATGCGCTGAAGGACCTGGACGAGTCCGGCATCATCCGCGTGGGCGCCGAGGTAGGACCCGGCGACATCCTGGTGGGCAAGATCACGCCCAAGGGCGAGACCGAGCTGACTCCCGAGGAGAAGCTGCTGCGGGCCATTTTCGGTGAAAAGGCCCGCGAGGTACGGGACTCCAGCCTGCGCCTGCCCCACGGTGAGCACGGGATCGTCGTCGACGTCAGCGAGTTCTCCCGCGAGGAGCACCGCGACATGCCGGCCGGCGTGGAGAGAACGGTGCGGGTCATGGTTGCGCAGCGCCGCAAGGTGACCGAGGGGGACAAGATGGCCGGTCGCCACGGCAACAAGGGCGTCATCAGCCAGGTGGTTCCCATCGAGGATATGCCCTTCCTGGCCGATGGCACCCCGGTGGAACTGATCCTCAATCCTCTGGGCGTACCGGCCCGCATGAATATTGGCCAGATCCTGGAAACGCACCTCGGTTGGGCAGCCAGCCGCCTGGGATTCAAGGCCGTCTCGCCCGTCTTTGACGGGGCCGATGAGCTTGAGATCCAGGCCGAGCTTGCGCGTGCCTGGCTGATGGACCGAGCGTGGAGCGTGTTTTCCGAGCGGGCCTGGAACTGGGCTGGCGAGCAAGAGATCGAGCCGGAAGACGTAACCGACGACGAAGTGCTGAGCTTCTACCTGTTGCAGTGGGTAGGCGAGAACGGCTACGACCATGAGAGACTAGTACGAGAGCACGACTATGCCCGCCAGACCGTGATGCTGGAATGGCTGCGCGAGCGTGGCTACGATCCGGATCAGCTCATCTCGTTTGACTTTGATCCTTCGTTGCCAGAAGAGCGCGTCAGGCGCCGCGAGCGGGCACGCAGCATCTGCCTACGCGAGTGGGTTCTGTTCCTCCAGGAGGAGTTGGAGAAGAGAAACCAGCCCTGGCCCGAAGACCTCCCCGTCGATCCCCAGAGCGACGACGAGATCACGATGACGGCCCTCCGGATCAGCAAGCTGACAGGCGAACCGATGCCTGTCACCGGCAAGATGGTCATCTATGACGGCAAGACGGGGGAGCCGTTTGATCAACCGGTGACCGTCGGCGTCATCTCGATGATGAAGCTGGCCCACCTCGTGGAGGACAAGGTCCACGCGCGGTCCACCGGGCCGTACTCGCTGGTGACGCAGCAGCCGCTGGGCGGCAAGGCCCAGTTCGGCGGCCAGCGCTTCGGCGAGATGGAGGTGTGGGCGCTGGAGGCCTACGGCGCCGCGCACACCCTGCAGGAGATGCTCACGGTCAAGTCGGACGACGTGCAGGGCCGGACCAAGACCTACGAAGCCATCGTCAAGGGCGAGCAGATCGTTGAGCCAGGCATTCCCGAGGGGTTCCGCGTCCTGGTCAAGGAGCTGCAATCCCTAGCCCTGTCGGTGGAGGTACTGGGCGAGGACGAAACCGCGGCCCACTTTGGCAAGGAAGAGGATCAAGAGCAGTTGCCCGATCTGGGGATGGGATTGGACCTGGCGAATATCTAGCCATACAGCAGGCTCCAAGTGCTGTTGCACCAAGGGGGTAGCCTAGCGGCTACCCCCTTGCTTGATCTCATCAACAGCATGGAGGAGCGCGCACGAGGAAGCAATTCTCGCTAGTTTGACTAATTTCGCACTTGGAGGTATGATCCCTGGCGTGTAGTCAAGTGGAGGAGATTTGACCGGCAAGTCACGTGGATCAAGATGGGCCGTCGGCCTATTCGCCGTGGCCATCTTGATGGGGATCATCTATGTGTTCTGGCTGGCATCTGGCGCCGGGGATGCCGGTCTTTCCACAGTTGGAGCAGGGTCGGACCCAGCAACCGCCAAGCCAACACGGACCCCGCGCCCATCACGCACGCCACGACCTAGCCGGACCCCCAAGGTCAGTCCCACGCCGAGCCCCCAGCCACGTGCCCTGAAGGTCGGGGTCGTTGCCGGGCATTGGAAGAGCGATGCAGGCGCCATCTGCGACGACGGACTGCAAGAGGTGACCATCAATCTGGACGTCGCGGCCCGCGTGGTCTCCATCTTGCAGTACGAGGGCTACGATGCCGAGCTGTTGCCCGAGTACTCGGAAAAACTGCCAGGCTATGAGGCAGACGCCTTTGTCTCGATCCACTCTGATGCGTGTAACGTGCCCGAAGCCTCCGGATTCAAGGTAGCCCGCGTGGCCGCCAGCGCCATCCCGGAAGAAGAGGACAAGCTGGTCAGTTGTCTGATCGAAAAGTACGGCGAGACGACTGGCCTGAGCTTTCACAAAAACAGCATCACCTTTGACATGAAGAGCTATCACGCCTTTAACGAGATCCATCCCAACACACCGGGCGCGATCATCGAGCTGGGCTTTATGGGGGCAGACCGCGAGATGCTGACGGAGAACGCCTACAAGGTGGCCCAAGGGGTAGCGCGGGGCATCGCCTGCTTCCTGGAAGGTGAGTAGTGTGCATGCAACGCTGATAGTTGGCGTCTTGCCTGGACCGCACCGCGGTGGAACAGGCGGTGCTAGTCGCAATCTGACCCAGCGCTGGCCTGGAAGAGCCAGCGCGGAAGGTCAGGGCGACCTTTCCATGCAAACCATCAGGCTCACTCTTGCACTAGGCCTTTGCCCGCTGGTCAGATGAAGGTCGAGCACGGCCATGCATGCTGAACCGAACGAGAAACAAGGTCATCGCCCCTTCCTGTACGTCCTTGTTACCTTTGTGGCTTTCCGGCTGATGGTCCTGTTGCTGGTAAAGCCCGGCGGCTACATCGGTACCGTCTCGGATTTTGAAATCTACCGCTTGCTGGCATCCTATGCCTCCCAGGATTTCTACCCAGCGGTCGATTACTGGATGGAATATCCTCCTCTCTTTCCCTGGGTGCTGGTAGCCACCTATCGCCTGAGCTTGCTGTTGCCCAACTGGGGGAACCCCGGTTTCTGGTTCAATATCCTCCTGCCCATACCGCTCCTGCTTTCTGAAGTGGCCAATCTGATCCTGATCTACCTCATCGGTAGGCGGCTCTACGGACAGGAGACCGGCACCCGCATCGCCTGGATCTATTCCCTGCTCTTTGTTCCACTCCTGGTCATGCTGGGCCGGTTTGACGTTCTGGGCCTCACCTTCCTCCTCCTGGCCCTATATCTGACCCTGGTCCGGCGTCCGTTGGCCAGCGGCGCCGTCGCCGGATTTGGGTTCCTGGTCAAGCTATGGTCCGTGATCGTGGTCCCGGTTGCCTTCTGGCGGGAGCCGACCTGGCGGAGACGGGCACTCCTGATCGCGGTCACCGCGCTGACAGTCGTCATCGTGGCCCTGCCTTTCGTCTTGCTCAATCCGGAGCTGTTCGCCTCGTCGTGGACGATTAACCTGGAACGGGGTTCCTGGGAGACGGTTTGGGCGCTACTGGAAGGGTACAGTGGATACGGCAAGCCAGGCGGGGCCAACCGCTTTGACCCGGCCCAGGCCGGCGCCAGCCAACACCCCAACTCTTTGCCCTGGCTGCTTATCGCGGCGGGTTTTGGCCTGCTCTACCTCTGGCTCTGGACGCGGCGGATCGACTGGCACGACGATCGGCGCGCAGTGGCCTTCACCGGGCTGACCATGAACCTCGTGCTTCTATACCTAAAAGGCTACAGTCCCCAGTACCTGGCCTGGGTGTTGCCCTTTATCATCCTGCTGCTCCCTGGATTACGAGGCATCGCCTACGCCCTCCTGCTCAGCGTAGTGAACATTGTAGAGAGCCCCATATATTTCACCGTACTGCCCGATCAAGCGTGGCTGCTAACCGGCGTAGTGTTGGCCCGGACGGGGCTGCTCATCCTGCTGGCGGTCGAGTACGGGCGCATGGCCCTGAGCCAGCCTATCCCGGCCCGATGGAGCCGTCGTCTCTGCCTGGGCGCCGTGGCAGTGGTGGCAATCATGGGCCTGGCGGCGATACCTTTTGCCTACGATGCCTACTATGAGAACCGCCTGGCTATCAGCCCGCACCGCGCGGTGGTTGAGGTGCTGAGGAACGACGCGCAACCCGGCGCTCGGGTCGTTGTCGGTGGGGATGAGGCTTCTGGGGCAGAGCGCGTTTTTGATGATACGTACGCATTCCTGCAACGGCAATTCGACGTGACCTCGGTCCAGACCGACTGGTGGTATCCGGACTGGGAATCGCGCATGGAGCGCGCCGTTCGCGAGCACGATCAAGCCTGGCTCTATGCCCCCGCCGGCTCGCCCCTCCACACTTGGTTGGACGAACGCTACACGCTCATCGCTACCCACAACCTGAACGGGTGGCAGCTCTCGGGATGGGACACCAGATGACCGGCCATCGCGACCGCCCCCTGGCCCTGGGTCTCTTTGCGGTGCTGTTCAGTGTCTACCTGCTAACCTTCAGCGGCATCTACCACTCTAGCGACGAGATATCGATGCTGGCCGTCACCGATAGCCTGGCCCGCCGCGGCGCCTGGGACATCGAGCTGTTACGCTGGATGGGTGAGCAACAGGGATCTTTTGGCCCCGATGGGCACCTCTACTCGCGCAAGGGGATTGGCACAACACTGGCTGCGCTGCCCTACTACTGGCCGGCGCTCCTGTCGCGGCTGCTGCCCAACGTCCAAACGGCCATGCTGACCAACGGCGCGATCACGGCACTCACAGGCGTTCTGATCTTCCTCTTATTGCGGCGCCTGCGCTACGGACAGGGCGTATCCCTGCTGGCGGCGCTTGCCTTTGGCCTGGGGACGATGGCCTGGCCCTATGCCCGCTACCTGTTCAGCGAATCGCTGGCCGGCCTGGGGTTACTATTGAGCTTCTACTTCCTGGTTCGCCTGCGGGACGAGCAGGATCTGTCGAGCGCGTTGTGGGCCGGCGCCGGCCTGGGCATCGCGCTGCTGGCCCGCCTGAACAACGCCATCGCCGCACCATGCCTGGGGTTGCTGCTGCTGGTCTACCTCTACCGACAGCACAGTCGAGACTGGAGAAAATGGATCGGCCCTGTGGTTCTCTTTGGACTCCCCGTACTGGTTTCGCTGGCGATCACCGGCTGGTACAACTGGCTCCGGTTTGGCAGCCCGCTGACCACCGGCTACCTTCCCCAGGAGGATTTCTCCGCACCATTTTTCGAGGGCCTTTACGGCCTGACCTTCAGTCCCGGCAAGGGCATCTTCTGGTACAATCCGATCCTGCTTGTCGGATTGGTCGCCTGGCCAGCGCTCTTTCGGCGGCACCGGGCCGAGGCGACGCTGGTGGCCACTATTGGGCTGGCCAACCTGGCCTTTTACGCGCCCTGGTATCTATGGTGGGCCGGGCACGCCTGGGGGCCGCGCTTTCTGGTGACAATACTGCCCTTTGCTGCTCTCTCGCTGGCCCCCGCCCTGGAGGCGGCCGGCCGTCGCAGGGCCAGTGCTCTGATCCTTGGCGCGCTGGCCATCATCAGTATTGCCGTGCAGGTCCTGGGTGTGGCCGTCAATTTCAACCTCTACCTGGAGGAGATCCACGCCGAGCTGGGGCTGTACCATCGCGCCACCCTCTTTGATCCGGCCTACAGCCCGCTGTTGCAGCAGATCACCTACCTGCGTCCGGAGAACCTGGACCTAGCCTGGGCCCGCGGCGGCGGGATCGATTGGGTCGCATTACTGGTCGGCCTGGGGCTCGTCGGGGTATCGGGCCTGGCGCTGTGGGGCGCCTGGCGCAGGCGGCTCAGTTCCTTGCTGGGGGGCGGACTGCTCGTGGTGCTGGTCGGGGGCGCACTCCTATCCATGCTGCGCTACGCGCGGAGCGGCGATGTTGCCCAGTCCGCCCACGCTCTGGCATCAATGGAAGAGCCCGGCGAGGCGGTCGCCCTGACCGAGCCCGAGCTAACCGAAACGTTCCAGGACGCCTACGACGGCAACCTGTGGGTATGGGGTGTGCCCTCCAGGCACGAGGTAGCTGTCGGGCACAGCGCCACCTGGTCCGCCGGCAGGGGAGACGCCGACGCGGCGGCTGCTCGCTTCCAGGTGGGCACCGTGCGCCTGGATCTCTTTGCGATGCCGGGCCAGCCCTTCGACCCGGCCCGCTTGCCGCTGGCACTGCTGGAGGAAACGGCTCGACTGGGAGACAGAATCGAACTGCTCGCCGCCGAAAGCGATGATGGCCTGGTAGTACCACCTGGGGGAACGCTCTCCATAGCCCTCTATTGGCGCGCCCTGGCCCCGATGGACACCTCGTACACGGTTTTCGTGCAGGTGATAGATGAGGCAGGCGGCAAAGCCGGGCAGGCGGACCGCATCCCGTGCAACGGTGGCTGCCCAACCACCACCTGGAGAGCCGGGGACCTGATAGGCGAGCGCTACGATCTCGCCATTGGCACCGACACGCCGCCAGGACAGTACCGGATCATCTCCGGCATGTACGATCTGGCGACCGGGGAGAACCTGCCCTGGCTGAACGCCCAGGGAGACGGTGCGGGCAATTTCCTCGTGCTGGGGACTGTAGAGGTGCAATAGGAGCACCACCCTGGCGCACCCAGCAGCCGGGGGTTTCTATCAGCGGATCGGCTGGCCCTGTCCTTCCACCAGCATCCGGTAGGTCTTTTCAATGCGGTCCCAATGCTCCTCCCGGTCTAGCGACCAGAAGCGGCCGATCACGGTTGCCACCCGTCCCACGCCTATCCGCTCAGCCTCTCGTTCTACCTGCTCGATGTAGATAGCGCCGCTCTCGGGCCGCTCGCCACGCCTGCCCAGCATGGAATGGATATAGACCTCGGGCACACCCTCGCGCCGGGCCATCTCCATGAGGGCCAGCAGGTGATCCACCGATCCGTGGGAGCTATAGAAGGAGACGATGCCCAGCAGGTGCAGCCGGGTTCCGTCACGCTTGGCGCCCCGCATAGCCCAACAGAAGGCAGCGTTTTCAAAGAAGGAACCGTCCTCCAGACCCCGGTTGATGCGCACCCGGTCGGCAGGCACGACTCGTCCCCCACCGATGTGGAGGTGACCCGCTTCCGAATTGCCCACCGTGCCCGATGGCATCCCGACTGCGGGGCCGGAGGCGGTTAATTGGGTGCTGGGCCACTCTGCCAGCAGGCTGTCCATCACCGGCGTGTGGGCCTGGGCGATCAGATCGCCCGGGCCGCCATCGCCGATCCCCCAGCCATCGAGGATGAGGAGCAGAACGCGGCGCCGCCCCGCAGCCCTTCCCCCGAGGGAATCAGGAGCAACAAGAGATAGACCCGTCATCGCGCCAGGCTGGGGCAGGTCCAGCAGTTGCAGGATGGTAGGAGCCACGTCGGTCAGGGCGCCGCCACCGCGCAGGAGGGCATCAGGATCCAGGTCGGGGTCGATCAGGACAAAGGGGACGGGGCTGTCTGTGTGGCCGGTGTCGATGGTTCCGTCGGGGTAGTACCAGCGCTCCACGGTGCCGTGGTCGGCGGTTAGGACCACGGTCACCCCGGCATTGCGGGCAGCCTCGACGATGCGCCCCGCCTCCCGGTCGGCGGTTTCGACAGCCGCACGGATGGCATCAGGGTTTTCGATATGGCCAATAACGTCTACGTTGCACAGGTTGACCGTCACCAGGCTGTTGCGCGCATCGTGGAGCGCCTCGATGGCTTTGTCGGCCACAGAGGCAGCACTCATCTGCGGGGGCATGTCGGCATGTCGCGCGGGCCGGGGTGAGGGGATGATCACGCGGCGCTCCCCGGGCAGGGCTTGCTGG
>JABAHP010010114.1_pt2 | contig 14266 bp, 12 predicted proteins | sample 7062081 | NCBI WGS metagenome assembly JABAHP01 (sample SAMN14534357, study PRJNA622989) | marine sediment metagenome | biome: marine biome [ENVO:00000428]; feature: marine pelagic biome [ENVO:01000023]; material: deep marine sediment [ENVO:00002113] | place: India: Gulf of Kutch | collected... | reverse complement strand
AGCTCCCGCCGGGCCTGCCCGGCGATCTCAAAGGGGGCCGCGGTTTCCGCCTTTACCGCGTGCGGCGTGCCGGAGAGGTCCCTGTCCACACCCAGAGATACCTGGATGAACGACGGATAGAGGGGTTGGGTGGCAAAGCGTTCGCGCAGGTCAGGCGTTGTGAACCTGTCCTCCAGCATCTCAAAGAGGGTCGAGTGCCCGTCGGCGGCCGAGACGACGAGGTCAGCGTTCACTACCGTCCCGTCTTCCAGCTCGATGCCGGTCGCCCGCCCATTCTGCACCGCTATGCGCTTGACTCGCTTCCGGTACTCGATCTGGCCGCCCAGGTCGAGAAAGGTGCGCTCGATCGTTCTCGCCAGGGCCAAAGAGCTGCCCTGGGGAAACGCGGTGCCCCCGACGTGCATCCCGGCCAGGAAGAAGAATAGATTGGTACAGGCAAAGTCGGGCTCTACGAAAAGATAGGTGAACGCATGGCGCATGAGCGGGTCCTGGAAACGGGAGGCATACTCGGCCAGATCCAGGTCCCCGTACTTTTTCAGGAGTGGAATCGCCCGCAGCATGCCGGCTGCCCTGGCAATCAGCTTGAAGGGATTCCTGCCGGTGGTTCGTATGAACCAGGAAAAGCGCCTGACTGCCGTACAAAGAGCCCGGATCTCTTTTGCGTCGGCCGGGGATAGGCAGAGCAGCTCTTCCTCCAGCCTGTCCGCATCCGCGTAGAGATTCAGGGTCCGTCCATCCTTGTCGTGGAAGGTATGGAGAGAATCGTGCTGGATCATGGTCGTTCTTGGTACGACACCCAGCTCTTTCCATTGCCGGTAGTAGGCGTGCTCGGGAGAGGAGCCCACGACCCCGACATAGTGCATGCAGCCTTCAAAGGTAAAGCCCCTGCGCTTCCAGGCGGTGCAGAGCCCGCCCGGCAGGTAGTGCAGCTCGTAGATGGTGGCATCGTAGCCGTTTCTGCGCGCATAGATCCCGGCGGACAGTCCCGCGATCCCTGCTCCGATGATGGCGATCGATTTCATGGCTGCGGCACTCCTTTCCTTGCTCCTCCAGATGCCGGCTCTGATAAGACAGGCTCAGGGTCCTCTGGAGTAGTATACCAGCTAAGCGCCAGGGTGTCTTATCGGTTGGCTATCAACGGGCAATCATTTGGCTGGAGGATGGTTGTGGGGCGGGCGACCAGGGCGGATCTGGGTGCTAGCCTCCGGATCGCCAGATCCCGAGGGAGCGATGAGGCAGGCAGGTCTGAGGATGGAGTGCAGGAGAGCATGGGCATACAGGCCGCTCGCATGTGAGCATGCTCGCTCCTCGATTACCTTGTAGCATATCCGGACTCCCCTCACTCACCCGGCCGAACCGGCCACCTTCAGCGGGGGCTGCAACTGTGGCAAGAAGCAGCCGTTCCCGTCCCGGGATCAGGACGGGAACGGCTCAGTACCGTGTGATCAGCGCATTTTTGCCAGAGCCATCTCGGCGGCGTTGACCAGTTGGTAGGCCACGGGCGAGGCGGTGAGCAGGGGATGCGTTCCCATCTGGAAGGTGGCGATCTCGTCGGCCGTCATCTCGGCCTGGATCAGGGCCGCGATCAGGTTAACCATCTCGCCGACCTCGTCGCCGCCGCAGGCCTCTCCGCCGATGAGCGTCTCGGAGTACTTGCGGAAGATCAATTTCACCCGCGTGGGCTTGGCCCCGGGCAGGGAGCCCGGATGGCGGTCGACGGCTTCCGCCTCGCCGACCATGTAGGCGATCCCCGCGTCGCGGGCGGTCTTTTCTCCGATCCCGGCCAGCCCGCAGGCCAGATCTCCGATCTTGGTAGAGAAGACACTGATGGAGCCCTTGCTCGCCCTCCGCATTTCAAAGAGGTTGGCCCCCGCGATACGGGCCTCGGCAGTAGCCACGGAGGCCAGCAAGGCTCGCGATGGCTTGCCCGTGAAAAAGCACACCTTCTCCGCGCAGTCGCCGGCGGCAAAGATGTCCGGGTCGCTGGTCATCATGTGGCGGTCGACCTCGACGCCGCCGGTGCTGCCAATGGACAGGCCGGCCTGCTTGGCCAGTTCGGCATTGGGGCGGGCGCCGATGCCCAGGATGACAGCGTCCGCCTTCAGTCGCTCGCCGTTATCCAGTTCGACGTATTCCACCTTGCCGTTTCCCTGAATCGACTTTGCCGTGCGAGAAGTCAGAACCCGGATGCCCTTGCTCTCCAGCGCTTCTTCGGCCCGGATACAGAGTTCCTGGTCAAACACCGCGAGGAGACAGTGGGGCAGCATCTCCACGATAGAGACGTTCAGACCGTTCAGCTTGCGACATTCATCGGCCATTTCCAGCCCGATGAACCCCCCGCCAATGATCACCACGTCCTGGGCGTCCTTCAGGGTCTCAAGCAGGTGATCCAGATAGCCCACATCCTTTTTGATGGGAAAGACGTTGTCTCGATCCACGCCGGGGATCGGCGGGACTACTGGTTCCGAACCGGTGGTCAGGATCAGCTTCTCGTAGCCGATGGTCTGGCCCCCTTCTGTCGAAACCGTCTTGGCCTCCCGATCTATGCCGGTGACCCGGTCCACGATCAGCTCTGCGCTATTCTTGGCCAACGCGGGATCGGGCATGAGGTTCTTTTGGGTAGAACCCAGCGTGCCAAAGATGTAGGGAATCCCGCAGGGTACGGGTGTCTTGGTTTCCTGGCGGATGACGGCTACAGTAGCGTCGGGATAGTGGCGTCGCGCCGTAATGGCGGCTGAGAATCCAGCCGCGCTACCGCCTACGATGAGTAGATCGACGTTTTTCACTTCAAGCCTCCTAGAGCTGTGTTGTTTTTCGTTGTTGGTTCAGATCAATATGCGATCTGCTGGGTTTTGAGATCTTGGCCGGGCCTTTCGACGAGCCCTTCCATAGCCGTTTGACCCGCCGGCGGAAAGGCCAGGAGCTTGCTTGTGGTGTCTGGTCCAGGTCATCAAACATGGTGCCTGGCAGTATGCCTGTAGACCAGAAACAATCCATTCTCTCTTGTGCTGTCATTCGAATCGTTACTCGCTATCAATTTGGGGTCTGCAACTCGGACAGGCCGGACCAACTGGCTGTATCATTCACCTGGGCCAGAATGGCGCTCGCCAGCGCGTCGGCTGCACCATCCTTCAGCAAGAAGGCATCCGCCCCGGCAGCAAGCGCATCGGCCCGGTGCCCGGCGTACATGGTAAGAGCGATGATTTTGACTTCCGGCCAATCCGCTTTGATGCGACGGGTAGCCTCCACGCCGTCCATCACCGGCATTTGCATGTCCATCAGCACCACGTCTGGCCTGCATTTCGCCACCAAATCCAGGGATTCTTGCCCATTTCCTGCCTCGCCCACTACATCCACGTGTGGCAGGAGGGCCAGCAATGCCCTCAGCCCCCGGCGCGTTGTCGGCCGATCGTCGGCGATCACGACCCGAACTCGTCGCTCCATCTGCCGCCTTCTTTCTCTGTTGTTCATCAGGCAGCCGGCGCTACCCCCCAAGCCAACCCCGGGCTGTCTGGCCAGCAGGGCGTGCTGCGGTGCATGCGCATGCGGGCTAGACATCGCGAGCATCCACTACATGGTCGCCCAGAGCCTCGAGGCTTTCCACCAGTTGATGCTTGCTCACATCCCGCACTTTGACCACCAGCCCTCGCTCGCCAGGGGTGTCTCCATAGAAGGACCCAACGCTCTCGATGCTGCCCCCAAGCCCAAAGATGGTGTTGGACAACCTGGCAAGGACCCCTTTGCGCTCCGGTACGCTCAGGGTTAGGCGTACCCCTTCGTGGCCTCCGGCAAAGATCTCGACAAAGGTCTCAAAGATGTCTGTCTCGGTGATGATGCCCACGACGTGATTCTTGTCATCAACGACGGGCAATCCACCTATCTTGTTGGTTACCATCAAGCGGGCCGCGTCCTCTACCGGCGCATCTGGCGTCGTGGCGACGACCTCCTTGGTCATGATCGTTCTGATCTCTAGCTTTGCCAGCAGGTACTGCGTCTCCCAGATGCTCAGCGAGGTGGCGTCTGACGGCGCGGCGTGCAACAGGTCTCGCTCGGACACGATGCCTACAAGCCGGTCGTTTTTGTCCACTACCGGCAGTCGTCGAAACTGGTGGTCGCGCATCAGCTTGAGCGCATCTGGAAATGACGTGTCCCCGGTGATGGTCGCTACGGGTACACTCATACGATCTCGGACAAACATAGTATACTTCCCCCTTCCCGCTACGTTCCCTTCTGTTCGATCCCGTCGCCCTGATCCTACCCGAAAGCATCACGGTTGTCATCGGACGGTTGGTTGATCTTGTTCTCGGCAGAATGGAACCGTCAGATCAGGATCTTGCTCCACAAATGTGGAGCAGCGCTTCAGCAGGTGTCGTGTGCGAGAAGATGAATGCGGGCCGGGCGCGCAGCTAGAGGCGCTAGAGGAGACGGTCCGGTCAAATCGCAGGGGGGCGCGGACGCTATCAGGTGGAGGGTCCCATTACGCGGCAGAATGGTCGTTGTGCGGTTACCTCTGTTCCCATTTTAGATCAAAGCCCCCTTCGGTGGCCTCGCCCCGGATGGAGATGGTGTAACAGCCAGGACCGCGGGTCACCGGCAGCGTCCTGGTTTCCCCGCAGTCGTTGCAGAGGGCGGTGCACCACACGGTTTCACCCAATGGGCCTTCAACTTGAAGGCTCAACCTTCCCCTCTCCACCCTGGCATCGTACTCCAGGCAGAGCGTTTCGCCGGGCTGGGTCGATACGGTCCGAGTCTCCACCCCGGTGAACTCGTCATAGGTCGCTTCGAGCTGGCCGGGCGAAGAGGTCTCCACCCAGCCGATCCGGATGCTGCCCTGCCCGCAACTTGCCACGAGGACGGCCACGAGCAGCAAAGCAGCCAGCAGCGCTTTCGGCGCGCGTTTCATCTTTTGTCTCCTGTCCATCTTTTCGAGGCAGTCCAGATCGCGATCTGGACTGCCCCCGTTTGGTCAGTCCTGTATCTCAGGTGGTGTAGGCGGGCAGCCCGGCCGCCTGCTCGACATACCCCATACCAAAGCCCGGTTCCAGCAGCCGGTTCTTGAGGGGCGCGACGTTCGCTTTCCGGTTCATCAGGCTGAGGTAGATGCCGGCCGAGCTTACGTCGCCAGTCAGGCGAAAGCCAACGATGCGATCGTCCTGTAAAAAGATCTTGCGCAGGCTTCCATCCTGGCGCGCGCGCAGCTCTTCCCCTTCCATCAGGCCCACGGCCATGACGGGCAGGCCCAGGTGCTTCAGGCTGTTCATATTATCCGCACCCTCGTAGACGGTGTGCCAGCCCAGCAGGTTGTACGCCACGACCTGTCCCTGGGACACGGCATTGGGAAAGATGGCGTGCACGTATCGCTCGCCGGTGATCCGGTCAAGTGTCTCGGCCACGTCCCCGGCGGCATAGACATCCGGGACGTTGGTGCGCAGGTGATCGTCGACCAGGACACCCCAGCCGGTCTCGATGCCCGATCCGGACAGGAATTCGATATTGGGCCGCAGGCCGGTGGCGGCCACCATCAGGTCGGCGCCGAGTTCGGCGCCCGAGAGCATCATGACGCCCCGCGCCCGGTCCTCGCCGGTGAAGGCGACGGCGTCGGCGTTGTCCCCACGCCGTACCTGGATGCCACGCTTCAGCATCATCTCCAGCACGAGCTCAGAGGTCTCGGGATCGAGCATGCTGCGCATCACGCGCGAGCGCACGAGCTGGGTCACCTGGAGGCCGAGGTCGGCCAGCAGCAGCCCAATCTCCACGCCGATGAAGCCGGCCCCGACAATTAGGGCGCTCCTGGCCTGCCCTTCGCGCACCAGCCGCAGCAGCTCTTCTGCGGCGGACAACGATTTAAAGTTATAGACGCCGGGCTTTTCGGATCCCTCGATAGGGGCATACAGGCGTCCCCCCGTGGCGATGACCAGGCGATCGTAGGACAGCGTCTGGCCATCCTGCAGGCGGATGGCGTGTTCCTCCGGCATGACGGCACACACCCTGGCGCCCGGGCGATAGTCCAGGCCCAGCCGCTCTGGAAAGTCCTGGCCGCGCCAAAAGTGCACCTCGCGCCCGCTCTGGAAGTACTCGACCATGGCCGGCGGCGAGTATGGTGGGTATGGCTCGTCGGTGAGCATGACGATTTCCGATTGCCGGTCATGCTGGCGCAGGGTTTCGGCTGCGGTGACGCCCGCCGGGCCTGCGCCGATGATCACAACTCTCATAGTATCCTCCATTGAGGGGACAGGAGAGCAAGGGACGCGGGACCTCGTTGATGCCGGTCCATCCGGCCCCTTAGCCCCCGTCCACTCCCATGACGTCGCTACTCCACTCCCTAGCCCAACCCCAGGGCCTGGCGCTTGGTCTGGATGTGTTGCAGGATCAGCCCGGCGGCCTTTTCCGGATCGGGCTCCACAGCGAACTTGGCACCAATGACGCCCTCTGCGCCATCGGTGAGTAGCTCGGTGACGGCCGGCCCGCCCAGAACCGGGGGAGCCACGCCCAACACGGTGTAGATGCCGGAGGATACGACATAGGTGCCGATGGACACTGCCTTCTCGCTCATCCACTCGGGAGCAGCACCGGCCACAGGCAGGTCGCTGATGTCGACGCCCAGCGCATTGGCGATGGCCGCGCAGGCTACCAGGATGCGGCTGATGTCCACGCAGGAGCCCATGTGCAGCACCGGCGGGATCCCGACCGCTTTGCAGACTGCCTGCAGGCCGGGGCCGGCCATCGCGGCGGCCTCGGGCTGGAGCAGCCCGGCCTTGGCGCAGGCGATGGCGTTGCAGCCGGTGTTTACCACGAGCACGTCGTTCTCGATCAACTTTTTCACCAGCGTGATATGGCCGTGGTCGTGCCGTATGCGGGGATTGTTGCAGCCCACCACGCCGACGATGCCTTTTACCGCACCGGCCTTGATGGCATCCAGCAGGGGGTCGAGGGTCCCGCCCAGGGCCCCTACGATGGCCTCCACGCTGAACCCGGCCATGCACTCGGTCTTGTCGTCCGGGATGTCCACCAGGGCCGCGTTGCGGTTGTCATAATTCTCGACTGCTTCGCGCACGATCCTTTTGGCAATCTCGTAGGCGTGTTCTTCGTGGAACTCGATGTGGGTGGCTCCCGGGAACTTGGCCTTGGGTGAGGTGGAGATGATCTCGGTGTGGAAACAGCCGGCCAGCTCGGGCAGCGCCGGGAAGATGCACTGCACGTCTACGATCATGGCCTCGACAGATCCGGTGATGATGGCCAGTTCCTGCTGGAGGAAATTGCCCGCCATGGGGACGCCGTGGCGCATGAGCACCTCGTTGCCGGTGCAGCACATGCCGGCCACGTTGATGCCTGCGGCGCCATGCTCCTTTGCCAGGGCGATCAAGTCTGGATCCTGGGTTGCCGCTACGATCATCTCGGACAGGGTCGGCTCGTGGCCGTGGACGATGATATTCACCTCGTCCTCTTTGAGCACGCCCAGGTTGGCCTCCGATGTGACCGGCGTGGGGGTGCCAAAGAGCACGTCGGACAGCTCGGTGGCGATCATCGAGCCACCCCAGCCGTCACTGATGGAGGTCCGCAGGCCATGCAGGATCAGGTTGACGGGGTCATTGTCCACGCCGATGTGGGTGCGGTGCATCGATTCCACGATCTCGCGATCCACTCCGCGGGGGTCGACGCCCAGCGACTCCCACAGCTTTACGCGCTTTTCGGGCGCGCGCCGGGTGAAGCGGATGGGGCCCTCCTGGTTGCCAAACTCGGCATAGACGGCCCGGGCCAGGTCCAGGGCGATCTCTTCCTTGGCGCGCCCCTCGGTGGGGATCCCGTACTCGGCGGCGAGGGCGCCCAGCTTGGCCTCATCCTTGATCTCATAGCTGCCGGCCTTCCCCTGGGCCGTCAGCAGCAGCGTGTGGGCGATGTCCCGCCCGTGGTCAGAGTGGGCCGCCGCGCCGGCGGCGATCATGCGCAACAGGCCCCGGGCCACGATGGTATCGGCCGTGGCCCCGCAGACGCCTTTCTTCGGACCCGTGTCGCCAAAGGGGTCGATGCGGCAGGGGCCCATGGTGCAGTGCCGGCAGCAAATCCCCAGTTCTCCATAGCCACAGTGCGGCTTTTGCGCCTCGAACCGGTCCCAGGCCGTCTCGTACCCGTTCTTCTCGGCGATGCGCAACATGTACTGGCTGGCCGGATCGAACGAACGCTGTACCTCGAGTTTCTCTGTCATCTCGCTATTCCCTCCCTATCTCTGTGGTGGACTGTCCCAGTTCCCGCCAGGCCTCAACGTTGGCAGGGAGACGAGCCATTTCGGGTTGCATTTCGCCGACGGCCACCGACACGGCGCTGGCCAGGCGCAGGCTGGCATCCTTGACCAGCTCGTTGATCTCGCCAAAGACCAGGGCGCCTACCTTGCAGGCCTCGACACAGGCCGGGCCCTGTCCCTCCCGCTGGCGATCGATGCAATGATCGCACTTGATCGCCACGGTGCGGTCCAGTTTGACGCCGGGCGCCGGGTAGAAGGTGAGCACGTCAAACGGGCAGACCATGGCGCACATGGCGCAGGTAATGCATTTCTGCCCGTCCACGGTCACCATGCCCAGCTCGGCGTCGCGGCTGATGGCGCCCGTGGGGCAGATACTCATGCACGGGGCCGGATCGCAGTGGCGGCACTTGTTCGGAAAAGACGTGGACAGGTGAAGGCCGGGCACGACGTGAATGCGGGGCTGGGGCCTAGGACTCTCGGCAATGGCCTGGAAGAGATTCTTGCTCTGAGAGTGTTCTACCGCGCAGGCAAGCTCGCACTGCCTGCAGCCGATGCACCGCTCCGGATTGACAAAGACTGTCTTCATATGGGCTACCTCCTTGGAGAATCTTGGATGATGATCACCCGCTCCGGTCAAGACCGGAAAGGCAAAACGATCTCACTCTATGCGCGCCTCCTTTCCTCCTGTGGTCAATCATACGCCAGGCGCGTTTGTTCGTCGACCAAGGTGGGCCGGATGTATTCCTGCCAGTTGGCTGACTCCCACGTCCCCAGTGCCTGATGGGTCAGGTAGTAGTTCTGTGGGATGGGATGGGTACCGACGACGACCTCCAACCCGTACTTGGCCGGAACAAAATCGAGAAATGCCTGCAGGTGCGGGCACGGCGGATAGCCAACAACCACACCCGTCGCCAGGTGAACGACCTCCGCACCGTTCTTTTTCATCTCGGCAGGAGCGTACTCTACGTTTCCGCCGGGGCACCCGCCGCAGGTGGTATAGCCAACGAGTTCCACTTTTTCGCCTCGGTACCGGGCAAAGCCCCCTTCCCGGTTGCGCAGGGAACGCAGGCATTTGCCGCCGGCACAGGTGTGGTAGCGATTGCAGATGATGATCCCGACCTTGATCATGCGAAGCAAGCCTCCCTGGCTTCTCTGGGCGCAGTTCGATACAGCCGCTGTATGCTGGACCGAAAGTCCACCCTCCAGGCTGCCCGAACCGGGCAACAAAGCGCCTGGTACCTGCAGTTCAGTTGTTGCCTGCAGGCAAGGTGCGCTTGGGTGCGCATAAGGTGCGCATACGGTGCGCATAGTGACCCCTGTATAATACACCTAGGTTCCCTCACTGTCATCAGAGGACGGGCTGAGCTTTGCCTCCACAAAACAAGGCCGCTCGAGGGCGGCCCGCTCCACATTTGCGCAGGTGGACTACACAGGTGTTGAAGTCGTGGGACCCAGAGCTGTGGGCAGATGGACGGCCGGCCCATTCCACGAAAAACAACCGCCCCGGGGCGGTTGTTCTCGATGACTATGGCAGTGCCTTATAGGCGGCTCGATGATCGTGCAGGCGGATAGCCTGTAGCTACTCGTTGACTGTGCTATCCTCCAGTGTGGTGATGCCCTCCTGCAACGCGTACAGCGTGGCCTGGACCCGGTTCGCCAGGTGCAGCTTGCCCAGGATATTGCTCACGTGTGTGCGCACCGTGGCCTCGGTCACCGTCAGCCTTTCGGCGACCTCCGGGTTGGTCAGGCCCTTGGCTACCAGGCGCAGTACCTCCATCTCCCGGTCGGTCAGCGGGTCGGGTGTCGGCGGGCGCCTGGATGGGCTCTGCAACTCCTGGAGCACCCTGTGGGCGATGCTCGGCTGCAGCGAGGGCTCGCCGCGATAAACCTGCCGGATGGCCTGCACCAGATCCGCCGGTTCAGAGTCCTTGAGAAGATAGCCCAACGCCCCGGCCTTGATGGCGGGAAAGACCTTGTCATCGCTGGCAAAGCTGGTCAGCACCAGGATGCGCGCTTCCGCGTCGCCCGCCGTGATCTGGCGGGTGGCCTCGATCCCGTCCATGCCGGGCATCACGAGGTCCATCAGGATCACATCGGGGTTCAAGGCGTCCGCCTGGGTGATGGACTCCCGCCCGTCGCCCGCCTCTCCTACCACATCAATGCCCTCGATCTCGGCCAACAGGGCCCGTATGCCTTTTCGGACGATGCTGTGGTCATCCACAATCAATACTCGGATGGACTGTTGTTCCATAGGTCCGCCCTCCTGCTCGCTCAGTACCCGGCCTCCACTTTCACGGTGGTTCCCTGTCCTGGGGCGCTGTCGATCTCCAGTCTCCCCTCGATGCGCGCCACTCGCTCTTTCATGCCGTCCAGCCCCATGCCACCGCGCTCGCTGGCGCTGGCGAGATCAAAGCCCCGCCCATCATCCTTGATCACCAGGCAGACCCTCTGATCGTCGAATCGCAGTTCGACGGTCACGCACTGGGCTTTGGCATGCTTGATCACGTTGTTGAAGGTTTCCACAGCGACCCAGAACAACTCGTCCTCGATAGCGATGGGCAAACGCCTCTCGCCTTCCGAGCGGAACTGGGCCTGGAGTCCCGCCCGGCTCTCCACGGCGGCGAGGCGAGCCTGGAGGGCGGCAGCCAATCCCTCCTCCTCCAGGACCGGGGGATGCAGCTCGAAGATCAGCATCCGCATGTCGATCATGGCCTCGCGGGCCATGTTGTGCAACTCGTGGAGGTTTTCGGTGGCGACCTCCTGCTTGCCCGCGGACAGCGCCAGGCGCGTGGCCTCGGCATAGAGGGTCACGCTGTAGAGCGCCTGGGTGACCGAGTCGTGCAGCTCGCGCGCCAGGCGGCTGCGCTCGGCGGCTACTGCCTTGTCGGTGGCCTGCTCTTCCAGCGCCTCTTCGGCGCGCCGCCGCTTGGTGATGTCGCGGTTGCTGCCGCGCCTGCCCAGGTACTTGCCCTGGGAGTTATAGACCGGCTGGCAAACGTGCTCCAGCCAGCGCTCCTCGCCGCCACGGGTGATAATGCGAAAGACGACCGGATCGACCTCGCTACCCTCCACCGGCTCTTCGCGCAGATGCACTATCACTGCGTCGCGGTCGTCGGGATGGACGATCGTTTCGAGCAGCCTCGGATTGTTCCGAAACTCGCCGGCGCGGTATCCCGTGATCCGCTCGCACGATGGGGAAACGTACTGGTAGATCCCGTCGGGATCGAACCAGTACTCCCAGTCGTAGGTAAAGTCGGCCAGGGTGCGGAACCGCTCCTCGCTCTCTCTGAGTTCCTTCTCCATCGCCTGGGCATAGAGATGGCCAAAGCGGCTGACCACGAAGCGCAGATATCGATCGAGGACGGCACTCGCGGCGGCGTATTCCAGGGAGCCATCCTGGCGGGCCTGCTCGATGACCGGCAGCGCGGCTTCTTTGAACAACAAGAGCGCCTCGGTCACTTCGGAGATGTCAAACCCCATTTGCAGGCGGGTGAGCGAGATCTCCCGGAGGTAGGCTTCTGCAGGCTGGTAGGACCCGGTGGACAGAGTTTCGATGGCGGCGGCTACCCCGTGCGATACCCAGGCCAGCACTTCATCCTGAGCATAGGTCGCGTAGCGGCTGTCCGGCAGTCTGCGAATCTGCTCCGCCCAGGCGGACGCGATCTCGTCCTGGCGATCGCGCATCAGGTTGGCAAGCAGTGGTGCTTCGGGCGCCTGTCCCTTCATCTCATACCCCACACCGGGAATCTGTGGGTGCATTCTACCACGCCCCGATCGGGCTGTCAAAGGGGGATGTATCCGGGCTGTTGCCGGGTCGGAGAGGGGGGCGGGCTGGGGTCAGGTGCAGCCAAGTGCATGGTTGGTGCAAATGGCCAAGGTTTCGTAGTTCTGCATTAGGGCTCTATGGTAGGAAGACTCCAGTCACGGCGAAGGTGGAAAGGGGAGGCCGGAGCCCGGTCATGGTTTCGGATCGAAGGCCAACCCGCCGATGTAGGTCACGGTATTGGGCCCGGCAGAGTAGGGCAGGCCGTTGATCTTCATCAGGCTCATGACATCGATGCCGCATGCCTCGAGGGAGACGATCATGTCGTCGGGACGGCGGCAAGCTTCACCGTCGACGTAGGTACAGCTCGGGCAGAGCAGGCACGAGCCAGCGCCCAGCAGCATGTGGTCCAGGTCCGGCGGCAAGTCATCCCGCATGGCGGCCAAGCGGTCGCCAAAGTCCTTGATGGCCGTCATCATGCCCTCGAGATCCCAACTGCTCTTGACAGGATAGACCCGGTAGACCAGGGCAAATCGCTGGTAGCGGGCAAGGACCGCCTCCATTTCGGATAGGGATGGCAGGGCCGGCGGGCAGGCCCAGTTCTTGCCGTAATAGCCGCAGGCGTTGCGCTCGCACAGTTTGCGTACCGCTACTTTGATGGCGATGGTCTCGATGGGGATCTCTTTTGACTCGGGAAAGTGCTTTTCAACGCTTTTTAGCATCAATCTAGCCTATTCTGCTTGTTCAAATGCGTCAGGTGTTCACAGGCCATGTTTGGTTTTCGCTGTTCCGATGCCGCGCGTGCCGTGGCCCGCGGTTTGGATGCTGACGGCATCCTATCACAGCTCCCTTCCTTGAGCAAGCCCAGACTCCCTCCCTCCGAGGGCTGTAGCATAGTCGGTCGGGACGTCAGATGGCGCCGCCGTCAACAGGCGGCGCTGGATCGCATCCTCCTGGCTATGTGTCGGACTCGGGCCATCAGCCTGATGTGTTCGTCCCCAGGAGTACCTCCAGCGTATGGACGCGGTCAGCGGCGAGATCCGTCATGGCGCTCCGAGGCAGCATGGCGGCGGTCTGACCCTGCCGTTCATAGGACGCCGGTTCGCCGTTCAGCTGTATCGCGTCGACGGCGTACGCACCCCAGGGCAGGCGAACCGGGTTGTGGTAAGTAACCCTGAGCTTGCGTCCGGCGAAGAGGGTGAGAACCGAAGCCCGGCCATTGGCGTCAAACTGCTCCGCCACCAGCTTGGGCTCCAGCACCAGATCGCCGAGTTGGCCCTTGATGCCAAAGACCTCGGTGACCATGGTCAGCAAGTACCAACTGGCCGAGCCGGTCAGGTAGGGATACATGCCCCGGCCCCCTGGCTCGACGTACTCGGGGATGCCGGGATAGATGCCGCACAGGCCAAGGTCCTGGCTGTGGCGGTAGATGCCGTCGAGCACGGCAAAGCCCTGCGGAACCAGGCCGCGCTTGTAGAGGGCGTTGGCATACATGACGGCCATGTGGCTGAACATGGCCCCGTTTTCCTTGTGACCGTAGGCAAAGCCGAAGCAGCGCCCCAGGCTCATGCTCAGCCTTTCGGCATCCGGGCCCATGTCGGTGTTGAGCCGGTAGCCGCCGACGCCGGGATCGTAGAGGTAGCGGCCGGCGGCCCGTACGATCTGGCGGGCTTGTTCGCCGGTGGCGACGCCGCCCATCAGGGTGAATACCTGGCCGGTGAGCGTCATCCGCACCCGCCCGGCATGCTCTCCTTCCAGCCGTTGGCCCTCCTCGTCATAGTAGCCGTTGAACCAGCCAATGTCCGCGTCCTGCTGCAACCATTCCTGGCTTCGCAGATGGGCGTAGAGCCAGTCGGCCTTTGCCGCTAGGTCGGCTGCCAGGTCCTGTAAGGGAACCGGTACCCGTTCCCCCCGGATCGGGTGCTGGGTGGCGGCAAAGTACTCGGCCAAGCGCGACTGCTTTGCCGCGACGGAGTCATAGTCGACGGGCATGTTCAGCCTGTCCAGAAGAGGCAGCAGTTCAGCAAAGAGCATCACGCCTGTCTCGCCCAGCCGGCCCAGCGCCGGCACCAGTTGGCTGAGCACCCGCAGGTTGCTGGCATACATGGCCGTGAAGGCGACGCTCTCGCCGCGCTGGCGGGCCATGTCCATGCCGTCGTTCCAATCGGCGCCCTCGAGGCGGATGATGTTGTGCTCGCCGACGTGAAAAAAGGCGGTGAGGTGCTGCACCAGCAGGTGCTCGAGGATGCTGCCGCGATAGATCT